>Ga0007882_10002373_pt1 | contig 10565 bp, 5 predicted proteins | sample CryBogCBH12Aug01_FD_71195 | JGI IMG/M metagenome (GOLD analysis project Ga0007882, IMG submission 71195) | Freshwater microbial communities from Crystal Bog, Wisconsin, USA - CBH12Aug09.1 | ecosystem: Environmental > Aquatic > Freshwater > Lake | place: Crystal Bog, Wisconsin, USA | collected... | reverse complement strand
CGGCCAAACGCATTCCGGATCCCTTTTACCGCGACAACGAGGCGAAGGTGCAATGGGTTGGTGAACAGGCTTGGACTTACCGTCGCACGTTTGAGGTCACACCCGACCTGTTGCAGCACCAGCATGTGCTGCTGCGTTGCGAGGGACTCGACACCATGGCCACCATCCGACTGAACGGCCAGGAAATTGGCAAAGCCGACAATATGTTCCGGGTTTGGGAATTTGACGTGAAATCAGTGCTGCACTCCGGCGCCAATCAAATTGACATCACCTTTGCCTCGCCCTTTCCATACATGAGATCCAGAAAGGCGGAACTGCCTCCCAAGATGAGGGATCGTTCCTGGGTGCGCAAAGAACCCTGCCAGTTCGGCTGGGACTGGGGTCCCACCCTGGTCACCTGCGGCATTTATAAGAATATGGGAATTGTCGCCTTTGACACGGCCCGCCTTTCGGACGTCATGATTCTGCAAGACCACTCTCACCAGGGGCGCGTCGAGCTTCAGGTTCAGGTCGCGGCGGAGACCAGCCAATCCTCGGCATTGCGGGCGGTTGTTTCCGTCCGGGACAATCAGCAGGAAGTCGGCACGGCAGAAGTGTCATTGGCGGCGGGAAAAGGCACCGGCACTGTGACCATCAAAGAGCCGAAGCTCTGGTGGCCGGCGGGCATGGGAGACCATCCGCTTTATACGGTTGAAACCCGGCTATTGGATTCCGATGGCAAGGTGCTGGATCAATCGAGCAAGCGCATCGGTTTGCGCACCCTCAAGCTGCTGCCGCCCGACAAGGGCACCCAGACGCCGCTGCGTTTTGAGGTCAACGGCGTCCAATATTTTTCCAAAGGGGCCAACTGCATTCCCTTTGACAGCTTCAACACTCGCGTGACGCCCGCAACGCTGCGGCGTTACGTTGCGGATGCGGCCGCGGCGAACATGAATACGCTCCGCTTCTGGGGCGGCGGATATTATGAGGAAGACGAACTGTTCGATGCCTGTGACGAAATGGGCATTGTAGTCTGGCTGGATTTCAAGTTTGCCTGCTCGGGTTACCCCACTGCCGACAGCGCTTTCATGGAAAATGTGCGGCTGGAGGCTCGCGACCAGTTGATGCGGCTGCGTCATCATCCTTGCATCGGGGTTTGGTGCGGCAACAACGAAATCGCGATGATGAAAGCCATGCCCCGCGCGGACTACGACAAATTGTTCAAGGATTTGGTGGGCACTCAGGTAAAAGAATTCGCCCCGCAGGCCAATTACGTTCCCGGCAGTCCGGATTGTGGCGACAGACATTACTGGTCAGTTTGGCACGGCGGCAAACCGTTTGAGGCGTATCGCGATCAGTCCGGTTTCATGAGCGAATTCGGCTTGCAGTCTTTTCCCGAGCCCAAGAGCGTGCGGCTCTATACCGCCGAAAGCGACCGCCACTCGATCACCTCCCCGGTCATGGTCGCCCATGAAAAAAATGCCGGGGCAAAGGGCATTGGGAAGATTACCAAATATCTGCAAGAGTATTTCAAGCCGGCGAAAGACTTTGATTCAACCCTCTGGCAGAGCCAGATCATGCAGGCCTACGGCATCGAAATCGGTGCGGAAGCGTGGCGGCAGAGCATGCCCAAATCCATGGGCTGCGTCTTTTGGCAATACAACGATTGCTGGCCGGTCGCCAGTTGGTCCTCGGTGGACTATTACGGCCGCTGGAAGGCTCTGCAATACGCGGCTCGCCGGTTTTATTCCCCGCTCCTTGTCTCCTGCCGGCCTAACATCGCGGACTCAACCATAGAGATTTTCACTACGAGCGACTTATTGACCGCCAAACAAGGCCAACTCACATGGCAAATTACCGATCTCTCGGGAACCGCTCTTGCATCTGGAAGCGAGTCAGTCGCCCTTTCCCCGTTATCCAGTCATTCCGTCAAAAAACTTAACCTCGTCGACCAGGCCAAGAATCAGGCGGCAACCAATCTCTTGGTTTGGGTTCAGCTGACAGCGGATGGCAAAATTGTTTCCGACAACCTCGCGACGCTGGCGCATCCCAAGGATTTGAACCTGCAAAACCCCCATATAAAAACCGCCATCAAACAAGCTGGCGAGTCGTTTGAAGTCACCCTTCAGGCGGATGCCCCCGCGCTGTGGACCTGGCTTACTTTGGATGGCGCGGATGCCCGCTATTCGGACAATTTCATCCATATTGCCCCGGGGGCGCCCAAGACCATCACCGTAACCCCGGCTCAAACCATGACGCTTCAGGAATTTGAGCAGGCTTTGCAGGCCCACAGTCTCTACGACACCAGCCCAGCCCAATGAAGCAAAGCGGCAAGAAATCGGAAGCCAAAAATGAAACACATTGAAAAAAACCGATGGTTACGCCCAACATTTTGGCTGGTCATCAGCCTCCTTGGCTTGTGGACGGCGGCGGCGGCCACCCCCGGCGAAGCCCGGCCCAACATCGTCTGCATCCTCTGCGATGATCTCGGCTACGGCGACGTACATTGTTTAAATCCGGCGCGGGGCAAAATCCCGACGCCAAGCTTAGATCGGCTTGCCACCCAAGGCATGACATTAACAGATGCCCATTCCACCTCGGCAGTTTGCACCCCGAGTCGCTACAGTCTGCTCACAGGGCGATACAACTGGCGCTCCCGGCTGCAAAGAGGCGTATTGTCCAGTTACGGAAAGTCGCTGATTGCTGAAGACCGTCTGACCGTCGCCCGCCTGCTCAGACAGCAGGGTTATGACACCGCTTGCATGGGCAAATGGCATCTCGGTTGGAACTGGCCCGGAAAAGGCCGCGACATTGATTTTACCAAGCCTATCAAGGGAGGGCCGACGGCGGTTGGCTTTGACTATTATTTCGGGGTGGACGGCCCCAACGGGCCTCCGTATTGCTTTATCGAAAACGAGCATACGGTCGGCATCCCAAACATACCCCTGCCCCAGCGGTTGATCGGCAATAATTTGGCCTCCGAACCTGGACCTTCGGTGCCGGGCTGGAAATTGGAGGAAATTGTGCCCACAATCACCGGCAAGGCCTGCGACTTCATTGCCCGCCGGGCAAATACTGGCAAGCCATTTTTTTTATATTTGGCCATGCCGGCACCACACACACCGATTGCCCCCAATCAGGACTGGCGGGGCAAAAGCGGCCTTGGCGCATATGGCGATTATGTGATGGAAACCGACTGGGCCATCGGCCGCGTACTCGCCGCCTTGGATCAAAGCGGTGCCGGTACCAACACCCTTGTGCTGGTGAGCAGCGACAACGGTGCTGCCCCCTATGTCGGAGTCGGCCCCGAACAATTAAAACAACTGGAGGCCAAAGGCTTTGATCCCCAGACTGCGGAAAAAGGCGGCTTCAAGCGCTTCAAAGAGCTGGAAGCGATGGGACATTTTTCCAGTGCAGACTTTCGCGGCCACAAGTCCGATATTTGGGACGGCGGCCATCGAGTGCCCACTTTTGTCCGCTGGCCGGGCAAGGTGCAGCCCGGCTCCACCAGCGGTCAGTTGATCAGCTTGGTGGATTTCATGGCCACCTGCGCCGACATTCTCCAAGTTCAACTGCCACCCAATGCCGCTGAAGACAGCGTGAGCATCCTGCCGGTGTTGCAGGGCAATGCTACCGGGCCAATCCATGAGGCCGTCGTCTTTCATTCGATATTTGGTTCGTTTGCCATCCAGCAGGCCAACTGGAAATTGGAATTGTGCTCCGGTTCCGGCGGCTGGGGCGAGCCCAAGTCCAACGCCAAACTGCCCGCAGTGCAATTGTATGACGTGGGCAAGGATATTGGTGAGCAAACCAATGAATATGCCAGTCACCCCGAAGTCGTGGCACGCCTGACGAAGCTGCTGGAGAAATACGTCGCTGATGGCCGCACCACGCCCGGGCTCGTCCAACACAATGACGCGCCCATCAACCTTTGGAAAGATAAGCGGCCCCCTGGCGACAATTCCGAAAAGAATAACGTGCATGAGTGAGGCTGAGGCGAAACCAAAATTTATTAACATGGAATCAATCGTTCTCCCAACCAGCCTTCCGTCAGCCGAGTTGCCTGGCTTTACCCTGCATTCCGCCCGGGCCAACCCAGGGCTGGTTGCGAAATCTGACCTTCGCTTCGCCCGAGCCTTTGGCAGACTTTTGCTGTCGCTCTTGTTGCTTTTCGGTTCGGTCAAGCTGGCGATGGCAGATGATCGCGGTGCCAACAAAGCGGGGGCGGACCGTCCCAATGTCTTGTTTCTGATTGTTGACGATCTGAACACCTTGCTGTTGGGCGACACGAACCGCTATGCAGGCAAGGTAATTGCGCCGAACATTACGCGCCTGGCGGACAGTGGAGTGAACTTTACCCGGAATTTTGCAGCGGCGCCGAAGTGCGAGCCGTCGCGCAGCGCCTTTCTTTCCGGCGTCGTCCCCTGGAAGTCGGGCGTCTACGACAATGGTTACGATGTGAATTCAAGCCCCGCCTTGAAAAAGGCCATTTCTTTGCCGGTCTATTTCAGACAGCATGGCTATTATGCAGTCAGTTATGGGAAGGTTTCGCACGGGTGGGACATGGGCGAACTGGACGATCTGTCCACCCATCACCGGGATCCGCCGCCGCCGGGCGCGCCCCTGAATGGCTGGGCCAAAGACAGAAATGGCAAGCCGAGGGAGAACGACTGGGGTCCCATTGCCATTCCGGAAAGTGAAATGGACGATACGAAGCGGGCCAACCAAGCGATTGCCCAATTGAAGAAGCCGCACGACAAACCGTTCTTCATTGCCTGCGGCTTGTTCCATCCCCACATGGCGGCCTATTCTCCCAAAAAATACTTCGATCTGTATCCGCTGGATTCGGTCCAGCTCCCACCCACGATTCCAAACGATCTGGACGATGTGCCGCCGCTGGGCCAGGAACTGGCTCATTTAGGTGCGTTCAGCGAAATTGCCGCTCATCACCAGTGGAAGAATGCCATCCAAGGTTATCTCGCCAGCACGACCTATGCGGATGGTCAGATCGGGCGGATTTTGGAGGCCTTGGAAAGTAGCCCCTACAAGGACAACACCATCGTCGTGCTCATCACCGACAATGGATTCCACATCGGAGAAAAGGAGCATTGGCAAAAGAGCACGCTTTGGGAGGAAGCTACGCACGTGCAAATGATGTTCCGCGTGCCCGGCCTGACCAAACCGCATCAAGTCTGCAAGCGCATTGTCTCCTTGATGGATGTGTATCCCACACTGGTAGAACTAGCCGGCTTGCCCCAATCCAGCCGCGTTGCGGGAAATTCCCTGGTGCCATTGCTCAAAGATTGCAATACGCCGTGGGATTTTCCGGCCCTCTCGGCTTATCAGAGCAATATGGCCGTGCGCACCGATGGCTACCGATTCATCCGCTACAAAGACGGGACCACCGAGTTTTACGACGAGGTCAAGGATCCGCACGAATGGACGAATCAAACGAAGAACCCCGCATACGCCGAAATGCAGTGTAAACTAGCCGCCATGCTTCCCGCCCAGGCGGCCATGGCACCCTCGGTGGATGACATGCGCGGAGGCAATGGCAAAGCCAAAAAGAAAAAACAAGGCGACGAAGAATAATCGCCATGAAAATCAACGAACTGAAGAAAATAGTTTTTGTTGCGCTTAGGTTTCTATCGCTCGCCGGCTTGCTGGGCTTGGCTTCGCAGCAAGCACAAGCTGATGCCTCGTCGGCACCTAAGCCCAACATTCTTTACATCGTGGCCGATGATCTGGGTTACAACGATGTCGGATTCAACGGCAGCAAAGAAATCAGGACCCCGAATGTGGACAAGCTCGCCTACGACGGCACGATTCTCAAATCATTCTACGCCCAGCCGTTGTGTTCAGCGTCGCGCTCATCCTTACTGACCGGACGCTACCCTTGTCACACAGGCATCTATAGTGTGGTGCGGCCCGATGTGCCGTGGGGACTGCCGCTGGCGGAACGGACTTTGGCGCAGGCATTGAAAGCCGCCGGTTACGAAACCGCCATCGTGGGCAAGTGGCACTTGGGCGACCAACCGGCCTACCGGCCCACCCAGCGCGGGTTTGATCATCAATATGGCCTGTGGACTGGCAATATTGACTACTTCACGCACCTGCGAAGCGGGAAACTGGACTGGTACAGGGATGATCAACCCTGCCATGATCAGGGTTACTCCACCCACCTCATCGCTCAGGAAGCCTGCCGGCTCATCCAAGCAAAAGATCCGAACAAACCGCTCTTTCTCTACCTACCCTTCAACGCCGTTCACTATCCCTACATGGTACCGGACAGTTATCTCCAGCCTTACCCAAACTTGAAGGGCAAGCGCCGCGTGCTCGCGGGAATGGATGCGGCCATGGATGAAGCCATTGGCCAGGTCATCGCGGCGCTCGACGCCAAAGGCATTCGCGACAACACGTTGATTCTCTTCAACAGCGACAACGGCGGGCCTAGCCCCGGAACCATCAGCGACAACACCCCGTTGCGTGCCGGCAAAGGAACCATCTACGAAGGCGGCGTGCGCGTCTGCGCTTTCGTCAACTGGCCCGGACACATTCCCGCCCAGGCGACAAATAATGCGGTGCTGCACGAAGTGGACTGGTATCCGACACTGATCAAACTGGCCGGCGGCTCGCTGGAACAAAAGTTGCCGCTGGACGGTGGCGATATCTGGCCTACGCTTACCCAGGGTGCCCCATCGCCCCACGCCGGGGAGGTGACGCTTTGCGGAACCGCGCATGGCAAAATCGCCATCCGGACCGGTAACTGGAAGCTGCTCGTGCAGGGAGAGAATAAGAAGAATCCACCGGAACTCTATAACCTTGCGGATGACATTGGCGAAAAGCATGACCTAGCCGCCACTCACCCGGAAAAGGTCAAGGAACTCATGGCCAAATATGATGCCGTGATGAAAACCGCTGTCCAAAGCGTCGGCGGCAAGTCGTCAGGCAAGGATCATGACGAGGATATGGGTGATGAGAAATAATCGCATACCCCGACTGCTAACAACTTTGCCCGCATGCTCACGGCAGCGGTTTCCGCTTGGTACTGAAGTGCCATGCACGAAAAGAATCGAAGAATCGAAATTAATATAGGAAACCCGGATGTGCCTTGTCGCGTCCAAAGAATGTGGTAATGGCAAAATGAAAACTGAAATGACCTTAAATACCAGACGAGCTACCTGCTTGGCGGCATTTGCCGTGCAGGTCCACATCAATTCGGACGGCAGCCCAAAAGAACGTGTCGAGACGTGATGGGGATATCGCTTTAAGCAAACATGAATCACCCCTTTCTGCTCTGCCTCGCGCTGATTTTCTCTGCCGCAAATCTCGCATTCTCTGCAGACGAGAATTACCCGAACGTCGTGGTGATCCTCGCGGACGACCAAGGCTGGGGTGATCTTAGTTTTAACGGCAACACGAACATTTCAACGCCATATATTGATTCGATCGGTAAGAAGGGCGCAGTGCTGGAGCACTTCTACGTGTGCCCGGTGTGCTCGCCGACGCGGGCAGAGTTTCTCACTGGGCGCTGGCATCCGCGCGGCGGCGTGTGGAATGTCTCGCTGGGCGGCGAGCGGCTGAACCTCGATGAAAAAACGATAGCCGACACGTTCAAGGCGGCGGGCTACGCGACCGCGGCGTTCGGCAAATGGCACAACGGCATGCAGTATCCGTATCACCCATGCGGGCGCGGATTCACCGAATTTTACGGCTTCTGCTCCGGGCACTGGGGTGACTATTTCGACGCGCCGCTCGAACACAACGGCCAACTTGTAAGGGGCGAAGGTTATCTGGCGGACGACTTTGCGAACCATGCGATGAAGTTCATCGAAGAAAACAAGCATCGGCGATTTTTCTGCTATGTCCCCTTTAACATCCCACACTGGCCGCCACAGGTGCCGGACCAGTTCTATGCGCCGCTCGCCACCAACGTGATCAAGCAACGATCCAACAATCCTCATGAGAAAGTGGCGGATACGCGGGCGTCGCTCGCAATGACGGCAAACCTCGACTGGAATGTGGGGCGCATCCTCCAGCGACTCGACGAACTAAAGCTCGCGGACAACACCATCGTGATCTACTTCAGCGACAACGGTCCAAACACCTGGCGCTGGAACGGCGGCATGAAGGGCAAGAAAGCGAGCACCGACGAGGGCGGCGTGCGCGCGTCGTGCTTCATCCGCTGGCCGGGAAAAGTTGCGGAAGGCAGCCGTATTTCGCCCATCGCGGGTGCGGTGGACTTGCTGCCGACGCTCGCGGATTTGTGCGGCGTGCCGATTGTTTCGCAAAAGCCGCTCGATGGTCGGTCGCTAAAACCCTTGCTCGCCGAATCGCGGCCAGTAGCCTGGCCAGACGACCGGATGATTTATTCCCACTGGAACGGCAAGGTCAGCGTCCGCACGCAAAACTATCGCCTTGATAGCCAAGGCCAGCTTTTCGACATCGTTGCCGACCCCGGGCAGGATCACGACATCGCGAAGGAGCAGCCCGACCTCACCGCACGGCTTACGAAGGCCGTGGCCGATTACTGTGCCAACGTGCTGCCCGGCATCGCAGACAAGGAGCTGAAGCCGTTCACCGTCGGCTACCGTGAATTTCCAATCACGCAACTGCCCGCTCGTGACGGCATCCCGCACGACGGCGTGAAACGCAGCGCGACGGCACCGAATTGCTCATTCTTCTCGAACTGGAAAACCGTGAACGACAGCATCACGTGGGACATTGAGGTCGCGACCGCAGGCAAATACGAGGCGGTTGTCTATTACACCTGCCCCGCTGCTGACGTGGGATCGAAAGTCGAGTTGAGCTTTAAAGGTGCGCGCACCGAGGTGACGGTGAGCGAGGCACACGATGCGCCGCTCCACGGCAATGAGCACGACCGCGCGCCGCGCGAAGGGGAGTCGCTCGTGAAGGACTTCAAACCGCTTCCTTTCGGACCGATCGACCTGGCGGCAGGCCGCGGACTGCTCACACTCAAAGCGCTTAACATTCCCGGCAAGTCAGTGATGGATGTGCGGCTGATCCTGCTAACATTGATTCAGTGAACCGAGATATGAGTGCGCGCTTTCAGCCGTTATCCAGAACCACCGCCGCCTATGTGGCGCTGCTGGCTGCCGGTTTGTTCATGGCTAAGGCGACGGGGCCGGTGCTTGAGGAGTTGATGATGACACAGAAAACTAGGCACATGAAAAACAAACTACCCAAGTGCCTTATCAATGCTCTGATCCTAAGCACACTTATGGTCGCTCAGTTTACCTCTGTCCATGGCGAGAGCGCACTCAATGGCACCAAAAAACTGAACATCGTCTTCCTGTTGGCGGATGACTTGCGCCCAGACAGTCTCGGCATTCTTGGGCATCCCATTGTTAAGACCCCCAACTGTGACCAACTCTGTAAAAACGGCTTCATTTTTCGCAACGCCTATGTCCTCGGCTCGGATTCCGGCGCCGTGTGCATGCCCAGTCGCACGATGATTCAGACCGGCCGGAGTTATCTGCGGAAAAAAATCACCACGCCCACCCTCGCGCAAACCGTGAAGGCGGCCGGTTATGCCTCCATCCGCAGCGGCAAGGGCGGCAACAATCCCAACCAACTCGATGTGGATTTCGATGTCCATATTGACGATGGCAAAAGCCCGGAGACACCCGGCCGGGACGCCACCTTCCACGCCAACAACCTCATCAGATTCATCAGGGACAACGCCGGCAAAAAACCGCTCTTTCTCTACCTGGCCTCGCACGAACCGCACGATCCGCAATATGCCACCGCGCCGTTTTACCAGATGTATCAGCCGGAAAAGATTCCCTTGCCGGTCAATTTCCTGCCGTTCCATCCGTTTGACAACGGCGACATGACCGTGCGCGACGAAAAAACGCTGCCCTGGCCACGCACCCGGGAAAGCGTCACCGGCAAGCTTGCCCGCTACTATGCTTCCACGACTTACTGGGATGCCGAAGTGGGACGCGTGATCGCCGCGCTGAAGGAGGCTGGCCAGTATGACAACTCCATCTTCATCGTCGCTGGTGACAACGGCCTCTCGCTGGGGGAACACGGACTGCTCGGCAAGGGAAACCTCTATGAATTTGGCGGGATGCAAGTCCCGCTCATTTTTGCCGGACCGGGCATCAAGAAGGGCGAGACCAAGGCGCTGGTTTATCTGTATGAACTTTATCCGACCCTGTGCGATCTGGCCGGCATTCCTGTGCCAGCGGGACTGGATGCCAAAAGTCTGGCGCCAATCATCAGGGGAGAACAGCCGTCCATTCGCGACTGCCTGTTCACCGCCTACAAGAACAGCCAGCGCTCTATCCGCGACGATCGCTGGAAACTGATCCGCTACCCGCTGATCAACAAAACCCAACTGTTCGACTTGCAAGCCGACCCGCACGAGATGAACGATCTCGCCGACAAACCCGAGTTTGCCGACAAAATCAGGGAGTTGATGGCGCTCCTGGACAAAACCCGGACAGAATTTGGCGACAAGGTTCCGCTCACCATTCCGAATCCGAAACCTGCTGCTTGGTCGCCCAGCCAGGTTGGCGGCGGAAAAGCCAATGGGAAAAAGGGCGCTAAACAAGAGATAG
>Ga0007882_10002372_pt1 | contig 10569 bp, 9 predicted proteins | sample CryBogCBH12Aug01_FD_71195 | JGI IMG/M metagenome (GOLD analysis project Ga0007882, IMG submission 71195) | Freshwater microbial communities from Crystal Bog, Wisconsin, USA - CBH12Aug09.1 | ecosystem: Environmental > Aquatic > Freshwater > Lake | place: Crystal Bog, Wisconsin, USA | collected... | reverse complement strand
AGATTATTCACGAATTCACTTACTCAAAAAATAAAAAGGAGCGCACATGTCACAGGTTCCAGGTGATCTTAAGTACACCAAGGATCATGAATGGATTCGTGAAGAATCTGGAGAGAAGTTCCAGATTGGAATCACGGATTATGCGCAGGGTGCACTCGGAGATATCGTCTATATCCAACTACCAAAGGTTGGCGATTCTGTAAAAGAAGGCGCCGTCTGCGGCGAGGTCGAATCCACGAAATCTGTCTCCGAAATTTATTCGCCTCTTACAGGAACTGTTGTTGAAGTGAATACAACTTTAGATAAAACTCCTGAGCTAATTAATCAGGATCCATACGGTGCTGGATGGATCGCAATCATCGAAACTTCAGTTGCTCCGGCTGACCTCCTCTCTGCGACAGATTATGAGAATTTGACGGCTTGATTTTTAAGAGCGCGGACAATACTGTCAGCCTCTACTCGAGATTGGGGAAATTGTATGGAAGAGTCAAAAGCTCCCAAATCACAACCCGATCTCACCTCAACAATCCACTTGTCGGCGCTCCGGTCCGTTCCGAAGCCTCGTCCGCTTGAAGAAATTTATGGTCAACTCACTCAAGAAGAGCGCGAGATCGTAAGCCAACTCCCAGCGCATTCTGGAATGTTGATTGTCATTGCAGGTCCAAATCGTGGATCACGCTTCTTAATCGATGCGGATCTCACAACTATTGGACGCGATGTATCGAGTGACATCTTCTTGGACGATGTTACGGTCTCTAGAAAACACGCCAAGATTGTGCGAAACTCTCAAGGTGGATTTAAGGTTGAGGATCTGGGAAGTTTGAATGGCAGTTATGTGAACGCACATCAAATTACCGAGTCAGATTTAACAGTTGGCGATGAAATTCAAATTGGAAAATTTCGCCTGACATATTTTAAGGGGAGGGCAAACTAGTGGCAGTTCCAGCTCGCGCGTATCTCAGTATCGGAGAAGTCTTAGGAAAATTGCGTTCTGAATTTCCGGACATCACGATCTCTAAGATTCGCTTTCTGGAGTCTGAAGGACTGATCGAACCACAGCGCACACCTTCTGGATACCGTAAATTCACTGGAGTAGACCTTGAGCGCTTGCGCTATGTACTGACGGCACAACGTGACCAATATTTGCCGCTACGTGTCATCAAAGAGAATCTCGATGCGCTTGACCGTGGTTTAGAACCTGCTTCAACCCCTGGAGCTACGGCAGCTCCACGGCTTGCGACCGTTGATGGTGAATTCGCTCCGCAGCATTTTGCAGTGGAGAGCGAACTTCGACTTTCCCGTGTCGAACTCTTGGAGTCCGCTGGTCTTAGCGATGAACAACTCGCCGAGGTCGAGTCGTATGGCCTAATAGCCATTAAAGGTCGCTATTACGATGGCGATGCTTTATCCGTTGCCAGGACAATCGCCGCAATTTCAACTTTTGGCATCGAAGCTCGCCACCTGCGCTCCTTCAAATCTGCAGCTGACAGGGAAGTTGGACTTGTCGAGCAAGTCATTACTCCGATCCTGCGTCAAAAGGGTTCGGATGCGAAGGCTCGTGCGGATGAGGTCTCGAATGAACTCGCTTCGCTTTCTGTAAAGCTACACGCGGCTCTGGTGCGAGCCGGACTTCATCGCTCTAAGTAGTCCTTCGAGATATAGCCTTAGACCCATGAGCATTCCTGTTGAGGTTATTGGGGTTCGAATTGAGATGCCCTCAAATCAACCGATCGTCCTCTTAAAAGAGATCGACGGGATCAGATACCTGCCGATTTGGGTAGGCGCGGTTGAAGCGTCGGCTATCGCCTTTGCTCAACAAGGAGTGGAACCTACGCGGCCGCTCACTCATGATCTTTTCAACACTGTCTTGAAGCTGTTGGATTCCAAGCCCATCAGGGTCGATATATCCGAACTCAAGGATGGAGTTTTCTACGCTGAACTACATCTGCATGGGGGAGTCACAATCTCTGCCCGCCCAAGTGATGCGATCGCCTTGGCCCTGCGCGCTAGTGCACCGATTTTTGCCGCCGAGACCCTCTTCGCCCAGGCCGGCATCGAAATCCCAGATGAGGCGGAGGATGAAGTGGAGAAATTCAGGGAGTTTTTGGACCAGATCAATCCGGACGACTTCGCATCGTAGAACCAAGAATTAAGCCTCAACTAAAGGTTTAAACTTTTTCGTGTCTTAACGCTGATTTCGGCCGTATCGGATTTAAGATTCTCATAGCCTCCCTCGGCGCCGACTACTGTCGGTCTTCCCTCATAAACGAATAGAGTCGATGTCATGAAATCTGATGATCTCACCGCTAGTCCGTCGTCGGTTGAAATTGGATACCGCGGTGCCACGGCCTGCGTTGCTGCGGGTATTACTTATCGCCAGCTCGATTACTGGGCGCGTACTGATTTGGTCTCACCAAGCATCAAGAGTGCGACGGGTTCGGGTTCACAGCGCCTTTATAGCTTTAGGGACATCCTCGTTTTAAAGATTGTGAAGCGCCTTCTAGATACTGGCGTATCGCTACAAAACATTCGATCCGCCGTAATGCATCTTCGCCAGCGTGGAGTCGCTGACTTGGAGAGCATGACACTGATGAGCGATGGCGTATCAATTTATGAATGCAACAGTCCAGATGAAATCATCGACCTTTTGCAGGGCGGACAAGGCGTCTTTGGTATCGCCATCAACCGTGTCTGGAACGAAGTTGAAGGATCGCTCGCAACGCTGCAGGGAGAGTCTGCTCACGATGGGTTGATAATCACATCTGCTGAGGATGAATTAGCGAAGCGTCGAGGACGCAAAGGCGCCTAAAACTCTTTATCCTTTCCCTAGTTGCAGGTAAAAGGTTGCAGGTAAAAGAATGCATCTCGCATTCTGAATGTCGTCTGCATGCCATCATTCTTAGGGGGATAGGTGTCACTTCGAGAGCACTTCGTCGATCGTCATATTGGTCCAGATCAAGAGCAGGTAAGCGCCATGTTGCGCGAGTTAGGGCACACCTCTCTCGACGAATTGATTTCGCAGGTTGTTCCCGAAAATATTGTTTTGAGCAAGAAGTTGATGGATACCTTGCCTGCTGGAATATCTGAAGTTCAGGCGATAGCAAAGCTTCGCGAATATGCGTCGGAGAATTCTGTAATGCGCTCCTATATTGGAACCGGGTATTACGGAACTATCACTCCACCAGTTGTTCTTCGCAACATATTGGAGAACCCTGCTTGGTACACCGCCTACACCCCTTATCAACCTGAAATCAGCCAAGGTCGACTCGAAGCGATCTTTGCATTCCAAACAGTTGTCGGGGATTTGACTGGTTTACCCATAGCCAACGCGTCAATGTTGGATGAAGCAACCGCAGCGGCAGAGGCGATGACACTTGCACGTCGTGTGTGGAACGGTAGCGATGAAGCAGCTCTATTCTTAGATTCCAATTTGCATCCTCATGTGAAGGCAGTGGTCCACACTCGAGCAAAGCCCCTTAATATTCCGATTATCGAGGGCAACGTTCAAACCTTGGAAAACCTTGGTGGAATGCAGGACGCAATATTTGGCGCAATCTTCGCGCAAGTTTCAACATTTGGATTAGTGAATGACCTCAAGAAGGCAATTGACCTCGTTCATGAGTTTGGCGCGCTAGCGGTTATTGATTGCGATCTCCTTGCACTCACGCTTTACACCTCGCCTGGGGAACTCGGTGCAGATGTTGCCGTGGGTTCTGCGCAACGCTTTGGTGTACCGATGGGATTTGGTGGTCCACATGCCGGCTTCATGGCGGTTAAGAGTGGGCTCGAACGATCACTTCCTGGAAGACTCGTCGGGCAGAGCCTTGATGTACATGGCAATCCGGCTTTTCGTCTTGCACTTCAGACGCGAGAGCAACACATTAGGCGCGACAAAGCGACCTCAAATATTTGTACTGCACAGGTGCTCCTTGCCGTCATCTCTGCTTTCTATGCGATGTGGCATGGTCCAGTCGGTTTAAAGAACATCGCTAATAGAGTGCGTAGCAACACTCATTCATTGCGCAATTCCTTAGCCAAGGCAGGGTTAAAGGTAACAATGGGGGAGATATTCGATACCTTCGTCGTCAACGATATTGATGCGGTCGCTCTACTTGCAAAGGCGGCTGCGCTTGGAATTAATCTTCGTAGAGTTTCTGATAGCTCAGTTGGTATATCTCTCGACGAGACAGTTACCGAATTAGATCTTCATGACCTCGCTTCAATCTTTGGCGCGAACCTTCACGACGAAGTTCAAGCGATTCCAGTAATCCTTGAGCGCTCAACTGATTACCTGAAGCATCGCCTCTTCAATACTTATCATTCAGAGACAGCAATGCTCCGCTATACGCGCACACTAGCCGATCGTGATCTAGCGCTTGATCGTACGATGATTCCACTTGGTTCATGCACCATGAAACTGAATGCAACTACTGAGATGATTCCAATCACCTGGCCAGAGTTCTCATCTCTGCATCCTTTCGCACCCGTTGAGCAGAGCACCGGATATCGTAAATTGATCCAGGAACTCTCTGACTGGCTCATTGAAATTACTGGGTATGACGCAGTATCACTGCAACCAAATGCAGGTTCACAAGGTGAGTTCGCAGGGCTTCTCGCAATTCGCAACTTCCTCGATGCAAAGGGAGAGCACGAACGCGATATCTGTCTCATTCCATCCAGCGCTCACGGAACAAACGCGGCTAGCGCGGTGATGGCCGGCATGAAAGTTGTTGTAGTTGCTTGTGACGATGCAGGTAACGTTTCGATCTCTGATATGAAAGAGAAGATCGTTCAATACGGCGATCGTCTTGCAGCATTGATGGTTACATATCCTTCAACGCATGGGGTATTTGAAGAGACGATTTCAGAATTATGTGCGATGGTGCATGATGCTGGTGGACAGGTATATGTAGACGGTGCAAATCTGAATGCACTTGTTGGATTGGCACAACCAGGGAAATTTGGCGCCGATGTTTCGCACCTGAATCTGCACAAGACATTCTGCATCCCACATGGCGGGGGAGGACCTGGCGTTGGCCCGGTTATCTCACGTGCTCATTTAGCGCCTTACCTCCCAAATCACCCATTGGATTCAACCGTTGGTAGCGTTACAGGCCCCGGCCCAGTGAGCTCAGCGCCATTTGGATCTGCAGGCATTTTGCCGATTTCGTGGACATATATTGCGATGATGGGGGGAGAGGGACTCACTCGTGCTACCCAAGTTGCAATTCTCTCAGCTAACTACATTGCAAAGAAGTTAGATCCGCACTTCCCAGTGCTTTATAAAGGTGCTCATGGGTTCATCGCCCATGAATGCATTGTCGACCTGCGTGACCTTACTAAGCGGACTGGTGTGACGGTCGATGATGTAGCGAAGCGCCTTATGGACTTCGGCTTTCATGCCCCAACAGTCAGTTTCCCAGTAGCGGGAACACTGATGATTGAACCGACCGAATCTGAAGATGTTGCAGAATTAGATCGCTTCATCAATGCAATGATCGCAATTCGAAGCGAAATTGTTGAAGTGGAAGCCGGGAATATCTCGATTGAAGAGAGCGCGCTTCGTTATGCACCACATACCGATGCCGACTTACTACGCGCAGATTGGAATCGCAAGTACTCACGCGAGTCGGCAGCATATCCGCAGGGCGTCGATACCGCGATCGCTCATAAGGGAAAGTATTGGCCTGCTGCAGGACGCATCGACGGAGTTTATGGCGATCGTAATTTGGTCTGTTCGTGTACTCCAATTGAGGAACTCGCGATCAACGTATGAGTGAGATCGATGGCGTCGATTACGTTGCGAAGCGATGCGATTTCGATTTACAAATAGATGGCGATGTCAAAAAGGAATTCTGGCGAGATTCCGCATGGAGTTCTTCCTTTGTCGATATGGCTACCGGCGGACTGCCACGCCTTCAAACCCGCTGCGCAATACGATGGAGCGATTCGACTTTATATATCGCCTTCGATGTCAAAGAACCTCAGGTTGTAGCGGAACTGACCGAGCGTGATTCGCTGATATTTCTTGAAAACGATGTAGAGGTTTTCATCGATGGGGGAGACTGCTACTACGAGCTTGAAATTAACGCGCTCAATACAATCTATGAAGTCTTCTTTATATGGCGAGACTCCTTCCCCAACGCCACGAAATTTCCGACAGATCTCTTTGATTTGAACGCTCCAGATCTTTACACCTTCGGCGGGGACTATGACCGCACTGGCAAGCATTTCTGGGTAGGTACTCATCCAAGGGGCGTTCGCTGGGCCTTTAAGGGTTTTGATATGCCGGGATTAAAAACGGCTGTAAAGGTCTATGGGAACCTTAATGACCCGAATTCCGTGGACGAGGGCTGGGGCGTTGAAATCAGCCTGCCGTGGTCCAGTCTTGCACCGTTGGCTAATGGTCGTTCGCTACCGCCGGCTGATCGCGATATCTGGAAGATCTTTTTGGGAAGATTTCAAAAGGAATTTGTAGAGGGCGTTGAGGTTTCACCACATCCCGCCAGTGCTTTGAAATCCCACGGGGTCTATGACACTCATATGCCTGAACAGTGGAGTGCCGTTTCTTTTAACTTTACATAATATAGATTATCGGCGAAATACTATACGGCGAAAACCCCATGCGGTAGTCATTGCAAAAGCTTCGATGACTATCCGTTTGCTCATTTTCGAGGCTCCTGCGACCCTTTCAACGAATGTAATGGGTACTTCTGCGACTTTTAGTTGATGACTAAGCGCAACTCGAACTATCTCGATTTGAAAGCCATAACCTTTAGTTTCGATTGTGCTCCCGAGGATGATTTCAATCAATGCGCGGCTCAAGGCACGGTATCCGCTCGTTAAATCCCTATGGTGAACGCCTAAAGCTTTTCGGGCATACATGGTGCCAAATCTGGATAACAATCGGCGATGGAATGGCCAATTAACGACTTTCCCGCCATCCATCCATCTGGTACCTATAACTAAATCGGCGGCCTTACTTGCCTGGATTAGCCGTTCTAACTCCTCGGGTTGATGACTGCAATCTGCATCCATTTCTACAAAAATTTCATAATTTCGATCAAATCCCCATCGAAAGCCTTGGAGATATGCGGGTCCTAAACCGGATTTTTTCTGATTATGAATGATATGAACCTGATCGTTCATTAAATTATCGACAATTTTTCCGGTGTCATCGGGGGAATTGTCATCAATAACCAAGATATCGACGTCGAGTTTCGTTCCTTGAATTCGACGAAGTACATCGGTGATATTTGCCGCTTCATTGTAAGTAGGAATGATTACTAAAGTTTTCATCTCTTTGATTACCAGCCAAGCGCCTGAATCATGCGATCGATGGATGCACCTAACGCATAATCGGATTTATATTGCCAAATCTTCTCCATGGCTTCATCCGAAGGTTTCTTCGGAAGTGCAATTGACATAGAGGGAATCGGTACATCCAGTGCGCAATGCACCAACTTTGGCGCAATCGCTACATAATCCGCGCCTTCAATCAACTTCTTGCGAATGTTTGCAGTGAGTCGCTCGTCGCCATCGATTGCAGCTTGTAGCGCTTCTTCGATCGTTTTGAAATTGTTTGAAATCAGCGCGGCGCCTTTTTCACCTATTCCTTTAACGCCAGGTAGTCCATCCGATGCATCGCCGCGAATCATCGCGAAGAGGGCATACCTCTCCCCCGGGATTTCATAACGATGAGCGATCCATGCGCGATCAACTAAGTCGTGATTCGAGATCCCTTTTGCGAGGTAAACAATCTTTACGCGTCGCTTATCGTCAACAAGTTGGAAGAGATCGCGATCTCCAGTTGCTACAAAGGTGGGACCACGTTCTTTCACACTGAATGTCGCCATGATGTCATCGGCCTCATAGTCATCGACGCCGAGCATTGGGATTCCAAAGGCATCGAGGATATCTAGCAGTATTGGTATTTGTGGCGTAAGAGTTTCAGGTTCTTCTTCATCTCCGCTGTCATCAATTCGATTCGCCTTATAAGCGGGAAAGAGTTCCACGCGCCAACTTGGCCGCCAATCGCCCTCTAGGCAGGCAACAAGCCTGGAAGGCTGATATTGCGTGATGAGCCTTGCGGACATATCTAGGAACCCGCGAATTGCGTGTACAGGTTCACCGCTCGGTGATACCAAGGTATCTGGCATTCCATAGTAAGCGCGGTACCAGAGCGAAGCGCTATCTAATAAAAGTAAGGTCATCCGATCATTCCTGCGTAGGCCACAATTCCTCGATCAATTCTCTGGAGAGCGTTCTCAACGGTTTGCGAAAGGTGGGGTGAAGCATTTCCTATCTGACGCAACAAATCAATGATCTGCTTCATCGAGCGGACGAAGTCGCCGACGGTAAGTTGGGTACCACGCAGAATAGATCCGAGTGAATGACCAGATGCCCAGCGATGCGCTGCCCAACAAAATGCAACATCGGGCTCCCTCATGGGTTCCAAGCCGATCTCCTGTTCAGCTTCATTAATCGCGCTCCATTTATGGATCATCTGAATCAGTGATTCCTCCACAGCTCCACGTGGGATCTTGGGTGCTTCATCTTTGCGAGACTCAAAGACAAGCGCAGAAAGGACAGCGACCATCTCTGCGCCATCCAAAGTGTCGAATGCACCATCTTTGATGAGTTCGGCAATTAATAGGTCGGTTTCACCGTAAATTTTTGCAAGGAGCGAACCCCATTCGGTGATCTCTCCATCACGAATATATCCAAGATTCTCTAACATGATCTGTACGCGATCGAAGCGCTTTGCAATCAGATCGGTTCTGCTGCTTACCCGGTCTTCCAAGCCCTTAGTTTCTCGTTGCAGGCGATCTAACTTCTCTGCGACGCGTGAATGGGATTCTCGCTCGGCACAGTTATGACAAGGATGGGTACGAAGCGCTTTGCGGGCAACGACTAACTCTTCTTCGGCAATTATTCGTTTTGCTTTGGTTAACTTGGCGAATGATTTCTCTAGCGCCTTGATCTCGCTTCGAATTTCGGCGTATTCGGCAAAATCCCCGGCGTCACAGGCCATCTCTTCGCGAAGTGCATCCATCCCTTGCTGGTTGCGCTTAATCTGTCTTGCTAGACCTACGACCGCCTTATCTGCTTGGTACTGCGCAAATGAAGATTCAAGCGATGATCGAGCATTGATAGAACCAAATCTTGAAATCAAATTGATCGTCATGTTGTAGGTCGGTTTGAAACTACTTTTCAGCGGATAGGTACGCGTCGAAGCAAGGCCCGCCAATGAACCCGAGTCCAACTCCCTGCCCCACAGAATTACAGCATTGCCTTCGATGTCGATGCCACGCCGGCCGGCGCGACCCGTTAATTGTGTGAACTCGCCAGGTGAAATATTGACGTGGCTTTCGCCGTTCCATTTCGATAACTTCTCTAGGACAACGGTTCTGGCCGGCATGTTGATTCCAAGAGCTAGAGTTTCTGTGGCAAAGACGCATTTAACGAGTCCTCGTTGGAAGAGCTCTTCCACCGTCTCTTTAAAAGATGGAAGCAACCCGGCATGGTGCGCCGCAATCCCGCGTTCCAATGCATCGAGCCACTCATGGAAACCCAAGATCGCAAGGTCTTCCTCCGGAATGTTGGCAGTTGCCCGGAAAACAACTTCACGTATCTGTGCACGTTCAACGGCGTTGGTTAACCTAATTCCGGCAACAACGCATTGATGTACGGCAGCCGAACATGCATTACGTGAAAAAATGAAAGTGATCGCTGGCAATAGCCCTTCGCGATCTAACTTCTCAATGACCTCCGGACGGCTCAGTTGCTTTATGTTGGGTCCGCGGTCATTCCATGATCCGCTACCTTTCCCATTTCGGGACTTTCCGCCAGAACTACGGTGAACGCGATATGACTCTTTCTCGAGTCGCACGATTTCCGGATTTACCTTTCCTTCATCGACAAAGAGATCGAGGAGACGATTATTGAACATCACATGTTGATAAAGCGGCACCGGGCGATTTTCAGAGACGATGACATCGGTTTCGCCTCGAACTTCATTGAGCCAATCACCAAACTCTTCGGCATTGGAAACCGTTGCGGATAGTGAAGCGACCTTAATTTCTTCAGGCAGATGAATGAGAATTTCTTCCCACACCGCTCCCCTGAATTTGTCAGCTAGGTAGTGAACTTCATCCATCACAACGAATGCCAAGTTATTGAGCGTTCTAGAATCCGCATAGATCATGTTGCGCAATACCTCGGTGGTCATCACCAGAATGTTCGCTTCTGAATTAATGCTGCTATCACCGGTGAGTAATCCGACGCTTTTTTCGCCAAACATCGCTTTGAAGTCGGCATACTTCTGGTTCGAGAGCGCCTTAATAGGTGCGGTATAAAAACACTTTTTGCCCTGCTTCATCGCGAGAAAAGCGGCGAACTCTCCAACTATGGTTTTGCCTGCGCCCGTGGGTGCGGCAACCAGCACGCCACGTCCTTCTTCCAAAGAGTGGCAGCCTGCAATTTGAAACTCATCAAGTGGGAAATCAAATCGCGAGGCGAATTCATTACTAGCTTTATACGAATTTCGTGCCATAGCGGCCGCGTAAC
>Ga0007882_10002368_pt1 | contig 10578 bp, 1 predicted proteins | sample CryBogCBH12Aug01_FD_71195 | JGI IMG/M metagenome (GOLD analysis project Ga0007882, IMG submission 71195) | Freshwater microbial communities from Crystal Bog, Wisconsin, USA - CBH12Aug09.1 | ecosystem: Environmental > Aquatic > Freshwater > Lake | place: Crystal Bog, Wisconsin, USA | collected... | reverse complement strand
GCGCTGGTCAGCGACGACAGCGCCGTCGGCAGGGCGGCCGGCGCCGCCACCGGGGCTGTCGCGCCACCACCACCGGTCAGCCCGGTGAGACCGGCGAGCGCCGCCGTCACCGGCGATGTCGTCGAAGAGGTCGAGGTGGTCGAGGTGGTGGAACTGGCGGCCGGGACATTGACCGCCGTCTTCACCGCCTGCTCGATGGAGTTCTTGATCTCCTGGAAGGCCGAACTGACCGAGGCCAGGGATGACAGGTTGCTGGCGCTGACGGTGATCTGGGTCATCACCGCGGTGGCGGTGGAGGTATCGATATTGGCCAGCGCCGACGGCGACACGGTGGTCGTGCCACCCGTGGTGCCGGTCAGGCCGGTGCCGGTCAGACTGCTCAGCAGGTTGTTGATGCTCTGGATCACCGCGCTGGTCGGGGCCGGGGTCGGGGCTGAGGTCGGCGCCGGGGTGGGCGCCACCGTCGGAGCAACCGTCGGAGCCGGAGTCGGGACGACCGTCGGAGCCGGTGTCGGCGCGGGAGTTGGGGCAACGGTGGGAGCGACAGTCGGCGCGGGCGTCGGCGCCACCGTAGGAGCGACCGTCGGCGCGACGGTCGTCGCAGGCGTCGGCGCCGGAGTAGATGCCACTGTCCCGTTACCACCGGAGGACGCGGCGGCAACCGTCAGCGTGCCGGTGCTTCCGGTCGGCATGGCGACATAATTGGTTCCGGCACTGCCGCTAAACCCGGTAACCCGCTCGGTGTAGGTGCCGACGCCCAGGGCACTGCCGGCATTCACCGCCAGATTGTTTGAATCGAACACCCCGACGGTCGCCGTGACATTGGCGGCATCGCCGGCAAGAACGCCGGTCAGGCTGGCGGTACCGAGGGTAGGCGCGGCATCGCTGGTGGCGCTGGCGCTGGCCACCGTCCAGGCCACCGGTTTCGGCGCCACGATGACATTGTTGGGGACGATGGCCAGGGTATAATGCATGTTCTCGGCAATACCTGGCAGGAGCTCAAGGCCAACCGTCGCCGTCACGCTGGTGGTGATGGGATAGAGGCCGGCCGCGCTGGTCGAGCTGGCGTTGGAGGTCAAGGTCGGCGTGCCGACGATATTGTTGGCGGTGTCGTTGCCGAGCAGCCCGCTCACGGTATAGGTCAGCGGCGGCACCGTGCTACCATAGGTGGCAATGACCGGATTGGGCATCACCGTCACGGTCAGCGGCGAGGCATAGAGAATCGGCGCCGAATAGGTGCCCAGATACCAGGTCTTGCTGAAATCCCAATTGGTATAGCCAGATTGCGGCCCGCTTTTGGCCAATGTGCCGACGCCGGTGGCGGGTCCGCTGCCAACGGCCGGCGTCGTGCTGGACAGAGAAAAGTCGTTCGAGGCATAGCCGGTACCGACAAAGCTGTAGGTTCCGGACACGCCGTTGATGGTCATCGACCCGCTGGGCGAGTATGTGCCGTTGGTGCCGATCAGGCCGCCGCCATTGTTGGCGCCGAAAACGGTTCCGGCCGCGTAGCTCATCTGGATATTGCTGGCATTGGTGCCGACCAGGCCGCCGACATCAGTGGCCGCGGCACCGACACTGACATTGCCGGTGGCATAGCTGCTGCTGATGATTGAGGTGTAAAGTGCGAACGAGATCGTTGACCCGGACGAGACGCCATTGACAAAGCCATAATTCCGGCCGGCCAGGCCGCCGACACCGGCGGCTCCGGAATCGGCACTGACATTGCCGGTGGCGTAGGAACTGTAAACATTCCCCTGGTTCATACCGATCAGGCCGCCGATGGCGCTGGAGCCGCTGCCGGCCACCACATTGCCGGCAGCAAAAGTCGCCGACACATAGCCGTCGGGGCTGTAGCCGATCAGGCCGCCGACATTGGAGGCACCGGAACCGGCGGTCACGTTGCCCAGCACAAAGCTGCCGGTGACCATGCCGTAGGTATTCAATGCACCAGCCAGACCGCCGACATTGGTGGCGCCGTCGGGGGCCGTGACGGTGACCCTGTCATAGCTGTTGGTAATGTTGGAGGCCGACCCCACCAGGCCACCGACATATTTCGCCTGGCTGCCGACGACGCTGACGATCCCGGTGGCGTAACTGTTGGCGATCGACCCATTGGATTGGCCGGCCAGCAAGCCGAATCCGGCCAGGCCGGTGCCGGCGCTGCTGGTGACGGTGGCGTTGTTCAGGCCGAGATTCTTGATGACGCCGCCGCCGCCCAGGGAACTGACCAGACCCAGCGTGTTTACACTGGGGATGGCGACAACCAAAGAGCTGATGCTGTTGTTGGCCCCGTTCAGGGTGCCGGTGAACGACGTCGGCGAGGCATTGGCGCCGCTGGTATTAAAGCCAATGGGGACGAAACCGGTGGTGGGATTCCAGACGTCACCGGACGCGGTCGAAGCATTGAAAGATGTCGTCAGCTTGTAATTGGCGCCCAAAGCCAAGTTAATCAATTCCAACTGGTGGGCGTTGTTGATGGATGTCGTCCATTCGGCGGCCAGGATCGGGCGGGTCAGGCCGTCCACCATGAACCAGGTGCCGGAACCGGGAAGGGTGCCGCTACCGGCCAAAGCAAAATTGGAGGTCCCGGTGCCAAAGGCACCGACAGCGCTGTAGGTTGCCAGTGTATAAGCGGTGGCGGCGGAAACCGCCGTCGCCGAACCGGCGTCGGTCGTCTGGCCGGTGGTGTCCTTGTCAAAGAAGCTGCCCGAAACCGTCCCGCTATTGCTGCCGACCAGGCCGCCGAAACTGCTGGCGGAGCTCACATGCCCGGTCGCGTAGCTGTTGGTAATGACACCGCCGACATTGGCGCTGACAAGACCGCCGGCAAAAGTTCCGGCGCTGGCCGAACCAATGGCGTAGGTGGTTGAAATCAGGCCCAGATTATAGCCCACCAAACCACCGGCATGATCGGAGGTCGATACGGCGCCGGTCGCATAACTGGTCATGACGGTGCCGTTATTGGTCCCAACCAGACCGCCCATGGTGGTCGTACCGCTGACCTGACCCGAAGCAAAGCTGCCGATGACGGTGCCGATGCTCCCGGAACAGCTCGTATCGCCTGACCCGCAGTTAAGCCCTGTCAGCCCGCCGGCCCAGCCATAGGCATTGATCACGGCAGCGGAGGAACTGGCAGAAACAACGCCGGAATTGTTCCCGGCCAAGCCGCCCACCGCGCCGGTGTCGGGCCCGCCGGAGCCAGATCCAGTGATCGTCCCGTCGGAATAGACGCTGAGCAGCGTCCCAGTATTCTTACCGACCAGACCGCCGACGACGGCGGTGCCGGATATTGCCGCGGCTTTCAGCTGCAAATTCTGAATAAGACCGGAATTCACCGCGAACAGGGCCGCATCGGCTGCGCTGGCCATGGTCATCGACAAACCGGAGATAGTGTTGCCGGAACCGTTCAGGCTGCCGGTGAAGGTGGTATTGGTGGCGCCGTTGAAGCCGATGGGAACAAAGCCGGAGCCGGATTTCCACAGGCTGCCGCCCAGCGCCAGGTCACCGGCGCCGCTGAAACTGCTGGCCAGCGTGTAGCTGCCGCCCAGCGCCAGGTCGACCAATTGCAATTGTGTCAGGGAATTGATCTTGTTGGTCCAAAAAGCGGTCAGCATCGGCCGGGTGTAGCCGTCGACCATGAACCAGGTGCCGCCCCCGCCGAAGGTGGAGCCGGTACTCATCCCGGCAAAAACGCCGGCGGTATTGCCGAATGCGCCGACGGCGCTGTAGGACGACAGCGCATAGGCATTGGTGACGCTGACCGAAACGGCTGTGGAGGTACCGGTACTGTTTGCGCCGACCCCAGCCGCCTGATTGGTGGAGGAAAAGTCCCAGACGCTGGTCGCCAAGGTGCCTGAGTTGTTGCCCACCAGACCGCCGACCGGGCTGCTGCCCACCACCTGACCGCTGGCATAGGTCTGCGAGACGGTGCCGGAATTAAGGCCGGCCAGGCCGCCGACGGCGGTGGCACCGCTCACCGGACCCAAGGCAAAAGCACCGGCGATCAGCACCGTGTTGCTACCCACCAGGCCGCCGACATTGTTGCCGCCGGTGACCCCGCCGCTGGCATAGGCGTTGGAAATGGTGCCGCCGGTGTAATTGTTGCCGACAAGTCCACCGATCTGTGTGCTGCTGGCGGGGGCCGAGACCGCGCCGGTGGCATAGGAAACGCTGATCAGCCCCTCGTTGAAACCGACCAGACCGCCGATGATGCTGGACGATGCTCCACCGGATACCGCGCCGGTAGCATAGGAGTTGACAATGGTCATGGCGGAGAAATTGCTGCCCACCAGGCCGCCGATGGCGGAGGAATTATCAGAGCCGCTGACCGCGCCGGACGCCGTGGAAAGCTTGAGCAGGCCGTCGTTGAACCCCACCAGACCACCCAAGGCGCTGGTGGAGGTCCCGCCGGAGACGGTGCCGATGGCGCTGGTACTGGTGACGGTACCGAAATTGGTGCCGACCAGACCGCCGACGCCATAGGCGCCGCTGGTGGCGACGACATTGCCGGAGGCATCGGAAACAGATACGAGACCGGTATTGTAGCCGACCAGACCGCCGAGATAGCCGGCCCCCAATCCGCCGGTAACCATGCCCGTGGCATTGGAGGAGAAAATCGTGCCGCCCTGATTGTAACCAACCAGGCCGCCGGCATTGGCGCTGCCGGTAGTGCCCGGGAATCCGCCGGCGACCACCTGGCCGGTGGCGGTGCTGACGGAAATCAGGCCGGTGCTGCTCATACGGCCGACCAAGCCGCCGAGATTGGTGGCGGTGACATCGCCGATCACGGCGCCATTGGCCGTCGAGCCCGAGATCGTTCCCCAGCTGAGATTGCCGACCAGACCGCCGATATTGGTGGCGCCGCTGCCGCCGGCCACCCAGCCGCTGGCTAGGCTGTTGGCGATGGTGGCGGCGGCGCTGTTGCCTAAATGGCCAACCAGACCGCCGATATTGAAACTGCCGGCCCCGGCAATGACATTGCCGCTGGCGGTGTCGCCGATGAGGTAGCCGCTGGCGCCGCTGATCGTGCTTGAGTTGGCTCCGGCAAACCCGCCGACCGCGGTCGCGCCCAAGCCGGCGGTGACATTGCCGCCGGCATAGGCGCCGGTAATGCTGCCGATCTGGGCACTGACGGTACCGCCATTAGCACCGACGAAACCGCCCACCAGCTGGGTGAGGTCGCCGGCGATCACATTGCCATAGGCCGAACCGCCCGAGATTAACCCTGAATTGCCGCCGATCAGGCCGCCGATGCGGTCTGACCCGTATCCGCTGGTGACCGTGGCGTAACTGAAGGAAGACGAAATCGAGCCGTCGCTGCCCCCTACCAGACCGCCGATACGGGTCGACAGGCTGCCGGAGGAAACCGTGCCGTTGGCCGTCGAACTGGCGATGGTGCCGGAATTGCCGCCGACCACGCCGCCGACCCGCGCCGAGGCCGCCCCGGCGGTGACGCTGCCGGTGACATAGCCGCCGATAACGCTGGCGCCCGAGGCGTTGGCGCCGGCGATGCCACCGACATAGGTGGCGCTGACACCGCCGGTCACTGTGGTGGAAAACGAACTGGACTTGATGATGCTGCCGCGGTTGGTGCCGACCAGGCCGCCGACCGCCGAATTGCCGCCGATCATCGAATAGGCGTAGTTGCCGCTGCCGCTGCCGGAGAGCCAGGTGAGGGTGACGTTGTTGATGGTCCCCTGATTATTGCCGACCAGGGCGCCCACTTCGGAGGTGCCGGAAATATTGAAGGCCGCCAGATTGAGATTGAAGAGATTGGCGGTACTGGCGGTATAGCCGAACAGCCCGAGATCCGAGCCGCCGCTGATATTGACCCCGGTGATGGCGTTGCCCAGGCCGGTCAGGGTACCGGCGAAGGGCGCTGCCGAGGTGCCGATGGGGGTATAATTATTGGTGCCGGTCATGGAAACGGCGGAGCCCAGCGCGTAAATGCCGGACTTGTTGGTGATGCCGGCCAGAGAACCGACCACCGTGAAGGCGGTGGGTGTGCAGCCTGTGGCGAAGCACATGGACAGTGAGGCGTCGGTGTTGAAACGGTTGCCGGTGCCGGCCAGGTAATTGAAGCCGCCGGTCAGGGTCGCCGTCGCCCCCGTGCCGGTCATCGACAGCCCGCCGCCGTTCCACTGGATGCCGCTGGCGCCGGTATTGGAGCCGTTCAGACTCAGCACCTGATTGCTGCCCGACATGATGATCTGAGAATTGACATTGATCAGCCCGCCGCCGCCGGCGACGGCGCTCAACATGGCGCCGCTGCCGCTGGCGCTGATGGGCGAACTGAAAAACACGCTGCGCCCGGCGCTGGCGTCGAGGGTCAGCCGGCTGCCCGATGACCAGGTGATGGGCATATTGACGACGATGTCGCCAAAATCGGTACCTCCGGCCCCCACCGCCACCGTGATGTTGTTGCTGGCCAGATAGCCGGTCAATTCGCTGGCCAGGATCAGGTTCTGGCCGTTGCCGGACGTATAGGTCGCGGTACCGCTGGGCGTGGAGGGAGACGGCAAAATGGTGCTGCTGGCAGCACCGATAGTGACGTTGTATGGATCCAGCAACCAGGTGCCGGTGCTGCCCGACGGTGCCGTGGTGTCGATCTTCGCCCCGCCCACCGACAGCAGATGGCCCGAAGTCTCGACGAAACCGCCGTCGCCGCCCTCCGGGCCGCCGCGGGCCGCGATCTGGCCGGCAACGGTGGTATCGGCGGCGATCACCGAGACAGTGCCGCCGGCGCCCTTGGCCGAGGCCGAGGCGTCGATGCGGCTGCCGGCGGCCAGGTTGACCGAGCCGTTCCGCCAGGTACCGATGGCGACACTGCCGCCGCCGGCCGAACCGGAGACATCGATGGCGGCGCTGGGTCCGACGGCGATGGACCCATTATCGCCGGCATCCAGCACCACCTTGCCGCCGACCAGTTCGACACCCCTGGCCTGGATGAGGCCGGTGGTGTTGATGACATTGTCGATGACGCTGCCGGCGGCTTGCGCCGACATCTGCACCAGCCCGCCGTCGGCCGACAGCGTGCCGCTGTTGACCAGCGACGGCTGTTCGGCCGCCCCGGTGATGGCGAAGGACAGCAGCTTGTCGCCGAAGAAATCCACCGCGAAGGTCTTGGCACCGCCCAGCACCACGCTGCCCAGATTGGCCGTCACCGTGCCGGCGTTGTTGACCGTCTGCCCGGCCAACAGCGCATAGCCGCCGTCGGCCGCCTGAATGCGTCCCCAGTTGGCGATGGTGGCGGCGGCATTGGGCGAGGCCCTGTCGAACCGATAATCGCCGGCCAGGAAGTTCTGGTCGGAAATGTCGGCCGTGGTGGCCAGCAGACCGGCGACATTGACCTGGGCGCCGGGACCGAACAGCATGCCGTTGGGGTTGACGATCCACACCTGGCCGTTGGCCGACAGGGTTCCCAGCAGTGACGAGGAACCGGCGCCGACGACACGGTTCAAGGCGATGGAATTGGCGTCGGGCTGCTTGAAATTCAGCGATTCGTTGAGGCCCAGCGAAAAGCTCTGCCAGTTGATGATCGCCTTGGCCGAATTCTGCTGGATGACGGTGTTGAGGGAGGTCGCCGTGATCCCGGCCTGGCCGGCCACCACCTGACCGCCCGACGGCCCCGCCCAGGCCGGGCCGCAGATCGCCGTCGCCAGGCTGGTGGTCATACACAGCGCTGCGCGGAACCCGTAACCACGACAGCGCGGCCTTGAGATCACATTCGCCATAACCACCCGCTCCTTCGCCTTCCGCCCCCCCAGGCGGCAGGCCAACTTTACTCAGAACCTGATTGATCCGCTGACCACCAGTCGTGACGTCCGATGATTGAAGTCACTGCTGGGCATCGGATCTAAGACGTGACCGAATTCAAGATTCACCGACATGTTCGAGAAATACATCGTCCGCATGCCGAAGCCGGCCGAGCGCACCCGGTTGTCGGTGGCCCGGCCGCTGCGCACCCAGGTCGCCCCGGCGTCATAGAAGGTATAGAACTGCGCCCAGTCGGCATAGATATCCGCCGGGTCGAGGTCGTAGCGCATCTCCATCGAACCGCCGATGCCGGAATCGCCGCTGGTGGCGCCGGGATCATAGCCGCGGCCGACACCCGGCCCGCCGAAACTCACCTCTTCGCCGGTCAGCAGCGGACAGAAGGCGTATTGGCCATTGGCCGAGAAGGAGAAGCTCAGAGACTGGTCGACCGGCTGGATGCGGCGGAAGATGGCGTTGACCTTGGTAAAATCGGTATGTCCGAGCATCGAGCGGGAAATCCGCGGGCTGCCCGAGGAGGAGGCGCCGGCCATCGGCAGGCCTTGGGCGACGCTGGTGGTCAGACTGGTGATGCCGTCGAGGAAACGGCTGTCCTGGAAGCTGAGAGCCAGGTCGGCGACCCGCCATTCGTCATGGCTGTAGGGCGTCTCGAGGATCGTCACATTGGCCGATTGCACGGTAATGCCGCCATCGGCCGAGATCTTGTTGTCGCGCGACACCAGCAGATTATAGGACAGCCGGGCACCGAAGGCGGTACTGTCGCTGACCAGCTTCAGCGGCGCGATCGATCCGGCCGGCTCGCCATGGGAGGCCAGGGCGCTGAAGGTGGCGTTCACCCCCGGCACCATGGTCGGCACCACATAGCGCATCGAAATCGAGCCGCGCTGCTGCAGCCTGGGGGCGGTGGAGGCGGACAGGGAAACCACCCCGCCGTCGTCCAGCGGCGAGGCAAAGCTGGCATCGGCCGCCAGGGTGATCGGATTGGAGGATCGGGAGCCGCTGTTGTCGAAGGACAGGGACGAACTGAACGGCGCCTGGCGCACCGTCACCACCAGGTCGGAGGCCCCCGGCTCGCTGCCCGACGGACGCAGCAGTCCGGAGGCGCTGATGCCGGGAATTTCATTGGCCGACAGCAGGGCCCGCTCAATCACCGGCAGGGCCAGCGGTTTGGAGGCCAGCACCGGCGCCAGAAGCTCTTCGATCCGTTCGCGCGCCGAGTCGTCGCCGCCATTGACCGAGGCCGCCGCCACATAGCCCTCGATGACGTTGATCTGGAAAACGCCGTCGCCGACGCTCTGGGTCGGCACATAGGCCCGGGTCAGGACAAACCCGTCCTCGCGGTATTTGCCTTCGATCTTTTCCGCCAGCGAGATGAGGTCGGCAAGATGAACGGTCTGGCCGGCCATCGGCGCCGTCAGCTCCTTGAACTGCTCCGCGGAATAGGCGGTGACGCCGGTGATCTTGATGTCCTTCACCTCGAACATCAGTTCCTCGACGGCGCGAGGCACCGGCGACCGGCGCGGCGCCTGGATGGTGAAGTCGAGATTGGCCGGCGGCGAGGCCTCCGGGATCGGCCTGTCCTGCCCCGGCATCAGCGACGAGGGCGGGCGCACAAAAGGCGGCGGCGCATCGTTGGCGGCGGCCAGCAGGATTTGCCCCGCCTGGGCGCCGGCACTCTGCGCCGGAGCCGAGACAGTCGGCGAGGCGACAACCGGCGACGCCACCGCCGACGGCAACCGGGCCACCCCGTCATCAAGGGTCATGGCGCCACCCACCGAGAGAGCGGCGGTCAAGGCCGGCAGCGCCGCCGATGGCAACGGCAGCTGGGCCGACAGATGGGCACCGGCGACGCCGATGGACCGGGGGCCGGCAGCCTCGACGCCGTGAAACACCACATCGACGGCGCCGGGCCTGTCGGCGGAGTCGCGGAAGGACCCGGCCAGAGAGGCTCCAGGCATCCGGGCCGCCTGGTCCAGCAGCTTGTCCAGGGCCGCCCGGCGCAGCGGCCGCTGGCCGACCAGGGCGGCGGTCAGGGCATCCAGGCGGGATCCGGCGATCGATTTCGGCGCCAGCGTCCGGCCCAACCGGCTTTCCACCACATGGATGCGGGCAATGCCGTCGGCGCCTGTTTTCCCGGGGGCCACCGCCCGGCAAAAGGCATAGCCGTCAGCGGCGTATTTTTTGGTCACCAGGGCGGCGATCTCGGTCAGGGTCGCCTTGGTAATCTGCGTATTCAGGTATTTCTGGTAAAGCGGCCGCAGGTCGCGCCCGTTGTGATATGCGGACGCCCCGTCGAGCACCAGATCTTTGAGCAGGAAACGGCTCTCGGCGACCACAGGAACGGTCACGGGACCAACTCCTTCCGCGGCAAAAGCCACCGTCGCCGGCAACCACGCCAGCGCAACACCCGCCGTCGCCATCATCAGAGGCCGTCGGCGAGCCTGGCACCTCCCCCAACCACGCATCCCCAAAAACCCCCTCGTCTCAACCCATGGTTCCGACCGTCCGGAGACAGAATTCCCTATTTAACTTGAGGATCATACCAGCAACAAGATTATCGAGTCATCACAATAAGCCCCCGGCGTCGCGCCCCTTTCCCGTCAAGGAAAAGGGCGGACGCCGGTAAGACCTCAGGCAGTTATGCCGTTCGGTATATCTGTCCTTTGTTTACGGACGAGGGCCACCGCCGCCACCCGGAGGCATTCCGCCAGCCGGAGGCGCACCGCCACCACCCGGAGGCATTCCGCCGCCTGGAGGCATGTTCGCACCACCCGGAGGCATTCCGCCGGTCGGAGGCATGTTCGC
>Ga0007882_10002367_pt1 | contig 10579 bp, 10 predicted proteins | sample CryBogCBH12Aug01_FD_71195 | JGI IMG/M metagenome (GOLD analysis project Ga0007882, IMG submission 71195) | Freshwater microbial communities from Crystal Bog, Wisconsin, USA - CBH12Aug09.1 | ecosystem: Environmental > Aquatic > Freshwater > Lake | place: Crystal Bog, Wisconsin, USA | collected... | reverse complement strand
ATAAAACCGCAAAATCTCTTGATACAAAGCGACCGCTTTAAGGCATCAATGCCGTCATTGTGTACGCCGTGTAAAACTGCTCTCCTTTTCGGCACCCTGATATGGATTCTGTTCAGCGTAAGCGGCTGCCAGAGTTTCCGGCCAGGTTCAGGGTACAATATGGAGAGCAAATATAGTTTAAAAAAAAGAAAATCGTATATCTCCTGTATACCGGAAGGAAGCAGTTCCCCCGTCGCCAGACACCTTCCGTTAAAGGTGACGGAACAATCGCTTGAACAGCTCTTTTCATCAATTGATGACCACCTCGGCACCCATTACAGGCCAGGCGGAACAACCCCTGAAGGCTTCGACTGCTCGGGATTTGTGCAGTATCTCTACAAACAAAACTTCCGGATGCTCCTGCCGCGTACTTCCGGAGAACAGGCACTGCTCGGCACTATGGTGCCGAAACAACACCTGCAACCCGGCGACCTTGTTTTTTTCAGCAGTGATGGCAGCAGAATCGACCATGTCGGCATCTTTATCGGTGAAAACCGATTTGCTCATGCAGCAACTGGCGGCATCATGGTCAACCTGCTTCTGGATCGGTATTATAGCCTCCATTACGCCTGTGCATCCCATCTGATAACGACAGAGTGAGTCCTTCACCAGGGAAAACCCTATATTCATGTTCAGCGTATCTCCTTTAATCTGCCGAACTGTTGTTATGCCCCAACCAGGAACACACCATTTTATTGAACTGGCTTTTGAAATAAGCTCCACCCTCCATGAACTTTATATTGCCCAGCTTATCGGAGAGGGTGTAGAATATTTTCAGGAAGAAGACAACAAGCTCCTGGCATATCTGCCGGAAACCGAATGGACTGAAGAGAGGGAGCAATCCTTTCGTACCATTCTGATGGATAGGTTTGGAACCATTCCCCCGTATCAGGCAACCTTCATGGCCGATAGAAACTGGAATGCCGAGTGGGAAGCAACCCTGCAACCCATCGAAATCTCCGATCGCCTTTTGATTGTCCAGAAAAGCAGTGAAATCACACCAAAATCCGGACAGATTGTCATTGAAATCAACCCAAAAATGTCTTTCGGTACTGGCTATCATGCCACAACACGACTGATGCTGCGGCAGATGGAAACCCTTGACCTGACAAACAATAAAATAATGGACATCGGCACCGGCACCGGCGTCCTTGCCATTGCGGCCCGTAAACTCGGCAACAGCCTGCCCATTCTCGCATTCGACAACAACTCCTGGTCTGTCGAAAACGCCCTTGAAAACATTAAGGAGAACAATGCTCAGGATATCACCATCAAGCTCCTCGATGCAGAAGAGGATCTTGTTGTAAATCTCAAAGAGGGCTACGACCTTATCCTTGCCAATATCAATAAAAACGTGATCGACCGAATTCTGCCCGTTATCCGGAAATACGCACCCCGGGCACCAGTGCTGCTCTCCGGAATCCTTGTTTACGATGAACCCTGGCTGAAAAAACTGATCAAACGCCTCAACTACACGATTGAAAAAAACATCTATGAGGACGAATGGCTCTCAAGCTTTATAAAACCACTATGAAAAGAGTTTCATGCATTGATATCGGCACCAACACTGCCCTCCTGCTGATTGCCGACCTTGAACCCGAAAGCGGTACCATTCATCCGGTCTGCCACCAGCAGACCATTGTACGGCTTGGAAAAAATGTGGATGCAGAGAAAATCATTGATCAAGCGGCACTGCAACGACTCATCGACTGCCTTTCCGCATACCGACGGATCAGCGATGAATATGATGCAGAGAAGATTATTGCTGCAGGCACCAGTGCCCTGAGGGATGCAGAAAATCACTTTGAGGTCATAAACAGGGTAGCCCGAGAGACCGGTATTACCATACGATGCATTGCCGGACATGAAGAGGCTGAACTGACTTTTTTCGGAGCGGTTGGCGGCATAAGCAACATTCCCGACCTCTTCACCGTCATCGATATCGGAGGCGGAAGCACTGAAATCTCTATGGGTTCGGCCAATGCTCTGGAAAAAAGCGTAAGCCTCAATATCGGGTCAGTAAGACTGACTGAACGGTTTTTCACAACACTGCCTCCACCTCAACAAGAGCTGGATGCCGCCAAAAAGAGCATTAACGATCTCCTCACTTCAAGCCTTCTACCCTTTTTCGCCGCAAGAGAGCATGTCTATGGCGTTGCAGGCACTCTCACCACCATCGCCCAAGTCAGCCAGGGACTAAAACGCTTTGATGCTTTCAAAGTGCACAACTATCCCCTCAGTTTCCATGAGGTGCGCGCTTTTCTCGAACATCTGAAAAAGAGCAACCTTGAGCAGATCATCCAGCTCGGCATCCCCGATGGGCGAGCCGACGTCATCACTATGGGAACCCTTATCCTGCATCAGTTCATGCGCCTGCTTGGGGTAGCAGAAATCCGTGTCAGCATTCAGGGGCTGCGCTTCGGTCTTGCACAGAAAGAGCTGCTTCGTCTCCAGGAAAACATCTGAGGGCATATATGCAGATTGGATGGCCTTCCCTGTCCCGGGTAAAAAAGAGAAAGGCTCTTTCACTTTCAAGGAGCCGATATTTTTTTCTCAACTCTTCCGGTGAAAGAGGAAAATCGCGCCGCTGAATGCTTGCCCCTTTAATGGCATGAAGCTCCAGAAAACCCCTGAAGCTTTTCGGCTTGTAGGGAACAACCTCTATCATGCGGAAACTTCTCCCTGGGAAAGCCTTTATTTTGCACTCAGAGGTGAGATAATCAACACTTTTGTTGACAAACTCAAGGCTGTAATCCCTCGCAAGCACAGACGAAAGCCGCCCTTTGATAATTGCAGGATCAGGTTCATAAATATACTCCTTTACCGAAGAGGCAAGAGGTCGCCCAACCACACCATCTCCCACTATTTCATTAACAACCTCCGAATCCGACGAGAGGCAGACCGCCTTGACCATCACCACTTTCTCGCGAGCCTCCTGATCAAGCAGCAGAAGAATCTCCTTGCATTCATTGTCTACCGAAACCACAATAATCGTATGCAAAGCAGGCAATAGCATTTTCAATCCACTTATCTCAAGAGCCGGTGATGCCTTGATGCATACCCACCTCGCCTTACAGAGCATCATATCATGAAAAGCCACAACATCCGGACTCGCCGCCTCAAGCGCTATAGAACGACGCCCCTGCTCCCGACGTGCCGGATCAACAAAGATCCAGTCAAAACAATCATCCGGATAAGACAACAGGAACTCGATGCTGTCACTATGCTTAACTTTCACATTGGATATCCCGCACTGTTTCAAGTTATGCTCCACCACAGCACAAAGCACCTGATCACGCTCACAGTAAACCACCTCCAGAAACACCCTTGCCAAAAACATCGTATCGACACCCAACCCCCCACTCAAATCAATCACCCTCTTCCCCGACATAAAAGAAGCCTTGTACTCTGCAGCTCTCTGCCCGGAGGACTGTTCAAGTGCCAACGGTGTATAAAGCAGGTTGTGCTGTGAAAGTGCAGGCAGCTTTTTTGCAGCCCTTTGACGGCACCCAATCTGTTCCGCCATCCCCCGCACCGGCAACTCCTTCCTGTCATGAAACTGCATGGCAAATGCCGCAGGGTCATCGGATTGGTGTAAATGTAACATCGACTGAGCCTCCTGTTCAAGAAGACTCTGCAGTTCATCGAAGGTCATGAAAGATTGTGAATTTTCTTGATCTATACCCTTTGTTATAATCCAAAGCAATCACCACAATGAAAGTTAGAACAATTATCTCATACGGATAAAACTTTGAGAAAAACAATGACAGCAATAACCAAGGATGCACAAGCCATCATAAAAATTGACCGGCTTGTCGAAGAGTGTACAAAACTTGATCCTGTCGAGGAAAGACAACTGGCAGAAGATGGCATAGCTTGGGAAATAGATACATGGTCTGAATACAGCGGCCCTGCAAAAAAACTACTGGTTGGAAATCAGCCAGGTACGAATCAGTTGAACTGACTTGTAAAAAGAACCGTTTTCTCAGTTCTCTTCAAAATAGTCTGAATCGAGGCGCTTCAGTTCATACACAGCATCAGTGGCAACCCCAACCCCGAAATCAATCATTAAACCTGCAAGTTGGCGTCCATCAATCAGGATGATCTTGCTCTCTATTGCAGACACAAACTCATGCGCGCTTTTTGAAAAATCAGATGTGGTAATAAAAACTCCTTTACGGGCACGCTTGCCCTGCAACGCCCCGGCAAACTTCTGGATATCTGGCCGTGAGACGGTGTTTTCCCATCTTTTTGCCTGAATGTAGATGATATCAAGACCAAGACGATCTTCCTTGATAATACCGTCAATACCTTCGTCACCACTCCCGCCAACAGCTTCACCTGCATCTTTTATCGATCCACCGTACCCCATTTTTACCAGAACTTCGATCACAACCTTCTCAAAAAAAGCAGGATGAGATGATTTTAACTGAATAAGAAGTTCATCGACAAGATTTTCACGAAGCGCCATGTACGCATCTTCAAGGCGTTCAGCAGGTGTTTTTATCTCCTGCTCTTTTGGATGCAGATCATCATTGGACTGGTTATTCTGTTGTGACTCACGAACAGGACGGTATTCCGGAAACTTGCGAAGAAAAGCAATATTGATTTCGTTCGGTGACTCTCCCAAAACAGCTTTCCCTCTTGCAGTAATGCGAAAAACACCACGCCGGACATTATCGAGAAGAAGCGCCATCTTCATATGTGCCCTTGCCCAGGCAACACGATTATAAAAAACACGTTGTGATGCTTTCGGCAGCATTTTGTTAAGCTCGTCAGGAGTCAATCTGTATTCGCGGGCCAATACCTCTATCACTTCCCCGTTGGTGTGTTCTTGCCCGTCACTGCAAAGCCTGAGCAACGGCAACATGATGCTCTGAAAATCTGGAATCGCCATTTCGCACTCACTTTTTATTATGCAATTCTATATCTCTTCTCCTTTTTTCCTTCGGGCATTTCTTAATATACTTTCCGTAAAGATATCTCGCCTTGAGGAGGTGGCGATACATGAAAACCGAGGAATTTGACAAGGCATTTGATGATGGTTCAGATATCACACATTACCTTGATCTTGACAAGGCACGTCGCATAAAGCAACAGCATAAAAGGGTGAATGTGGATTTTCCAGTCTGGATGATTGACTCGCTTGACAAGGAAGCAACCCGTCTTGTGGTATCGCACCAGTCGGTGATAAAAATATGGCTTGGTGAACGCCTTCAACAGCAGAAGTGAACCCTCACCCATTCAAAACGTGCAAGACCTTTTCAGGTGACTTCCTGACTAAATTGCGCAACTCCTTGTAATTCGCTTTCCACAATTGATTCATCATAATCAAAGATAACAATCCCTTTTTGCGCAAGAATATCCATAAAACTGATCCGATGACATCCTGCTAGATCTGCAGCTTTTCCCAATGAGAGTTTTTTCTCCTGAAAATAGTTTATTGCCGCCATGAGACGAATCTCTTATACCAAATCCTGTATACCAACTTGAGCGAGGCCAGCAAATCCTGGGATACTTCAAATGTCATTGTTTCGATCATAGTGAAACTCCTTCATAAAAATCGTTCGAACTACATTGATGCGCTCTGTTTCTTGTTTCAAACTTAATCTGTTCATAAAGATAGCATGTTGTAAAAGCTAAGGGATTTATAACTTTTCAACAATTCATTTGAATGAGTAAAAAGTATCGAAGGCAAAAGGAGAAAATACCCTACTGATATCGCTTTTCGATACGGAGCTTCTCAATACGGGAGTAGAGTGTTTTCGGGTGCATGGCAAGCCGCTCCGCCGCTCCGCCGGCACCACTCACCCGACCTTTTGAACGTTCGAGCGCATCAACAATCAGCTCTTTTTCCATCAAGGCAACATCAAGTTCAAAATCACGCATGGTTTTAGCCTCACCTGCAAAGGAGCGTTCAACGGAAAGCTCAGGAAAAGAAAAAATCGTTGAAAAATCAAGCGATGACCCTGCTGAAACAATGACAGCCTGTTCCACAATATGAGCAAGTTCGCGAATATTACCCTTCCACTCACGGGTGACCAGATGCTTCATATCACGCTCCTTGAACATGAGGAGAGGTTTGCCGAATTCCCTTGAATATTTTGCTGCAAAGTGTGTGGCAAGCATTGGTATATCATCACGCCGATCACAAAGTGACGGGATGGTAAGAGGAAAAACATTGAGACGAAAAAAAAGATCCTCCCGAAACCTGCCTTCAGCAACCTCCTTGGCAAGATCACGGTTCGTGGCGGCAATAACACGCACATCAACCTTGATCACCATTTTCCCGCCAAGCCTTTCAAACTCACGCTCCTGAAGCACACGAAGCAGTTTTGCCTGCAGTTCAAGCGGCAGCTCACCAATTTCATCAAGAAAAACAGTACCTCCTTCAGCCAGCTCAAACTTACCGATACGCCTTTCTATAGCACCGGTAAAACTTCCTTTTTCATGACCGAAAAGTTCCGATTCAATAAGCGTTCCCGGCAATGTTGCACAATTAATCTTGATCAATGCACGCTTCCGGCGGCTTGAAAGATTGTGAAGCGCACGAGCAAACAGCTCTTTTCCTGTACCTGTTTCTCCCTGAATCAGCACGGTGGCATCGGTAGATCCAACCTGACTTACCCGTCGCAATACCGCCGCAAGTGGAGCGCTGCTGCCGATGATTTCTTCAAAATTATGATCGGCCTTGATCTCCTCAATCAGACAGGTACGTTCCCCTTCGAGCTTACGGCGGAGCTCATCGATCTCCTCAAATGCAAGATAGTTCTGCAGCGCAAGGGAGAGCTGCGGCACAATCAGGTTCACTGTAGCCTGGTCGTGCTCATCAAAAGAGCGTGACGTATCGGAAATAATCAGACCTGCCCGACTTCCGGGAGTATCCCATAACGGAACTGTTATCAGGGAGCATACACCAAATTTATCTCTGGCAATCGCAAGTATGCGGTATGTTGAACAAAGCCGAAGGAAAGCCTCTCCTCCATAGCACCCCGGATTTGTAATCAATGAAAAACTCTCCTTTGCGATCTCTTCAAAATCTGTAACATCAAGCTTTTCAGCCGAAGAGACCGGAAAAAATCCACTGCCATCTTCGCGCATGAAATTATCGTAAAGACGAAACCTGCCATCATCGCCCAATACACGAATACCCAGAAAAGAACACGGCACCAGTTTATCGATCTGCTCACAGACAGCAAGGAGCATCCGGTTCCTATCCTTTATGGTAAGCAGGGCGTTGTTAACGGCAAGCTGCATAACAGTCTGTGCTTCACGAAGACGGAGCTCTTCGTAGGCCAGGGTATTGCTTACTGCGACAGCAATTGGCGATGACAGTGTGGAAAGCAGTTCTTTATCGCTTTCAGACCAGTTTTTTTCATCTTTTGACACAAAATTCAGAAACCCGACAATCTTTCCACCTGTCCGAAGCGGCGACAACACAACCTGACGCATACCGACATCGTAAAGAACATGCGGTACAGGAAAATCTGCAGGATAACGATCAAGAACCTCTTTAATGGTGAAAACAGAAACAGACGAATCGGCCATGTGCGGCTCAATCCATGACCCGGCGATTGGCCTTTTTTTGCGCTCAATTCCTTCAGGAACCTGAAATCGCAGCATTTCAAAAATAACATTGCTGTACCGCCGCTCCTTGTCGAAAGTGATAATCACGACAGAATCAAATTCAAATACAAGGCGCAGCTTGTCTGTAACAATGCGAAAAAGTTCGTCAGGATCGCGAATTGAGCCAACAGCATCACTGATATACTGCATGAGACGGTGGGCTTCATGAACAGAAGAAATAATCATAACAGTATAGCAAAGTCAGGATATTCTGAAATATTAAGAATACAGTATAGAGAATTTTCTGATTATTTCGTAATACTGAAATCACAATAAAAATTGAACATCCATACACAGCAAGGATTGCAGCTGTTATTTGCCCGTTTGCGGCTATCTGGCATTCAAATTGCAGATTAAGTGTTCATGACATGTGCAACCCGATGTATTTTTTGATGTGTCGGCACAATAACGGAACAAATCATCGAGCTATTATGAACAGAATTCTGACCAGAACTGCCGGCATCGCAGCAACCGTAATCATGCTTGCCTGTCCGTTACTGGCGGCCGTTGCTGAAGCGCCAGGAGATGAGGCGCTTACGATTGAAAAAACGATTCGACTTGTCCAGGAAAACAATCATCTCCTCAAGGCAGGAGCAGACGAAGTAAGGGCTGCGAAGGCTCGAATTACCCAGAGCAGAAGCGCATATCTTCCACAGATATCTGCCAGCGCAGGATATACCTATCTTGACCCTGTCTCGGAAATGAGTCTCTTTGGAAGCCCCATGCTCAAGTTTGCACCTAATGACAACTATGAAGCCAAAGTCACTGCACGGGCAATCGTGTTCGATTTCGGAAAAAGAGGCTCTACTGTAAACCTTGCGTTGACAGGCAAAAAAACTGCAGAACAATCACTGGAAATCTCCCGAAGAGATCTCTCGTTTCAGGCTGTCCAGCTCTTTTACGGCATTATTTTTTTACGGGAAAACATAACGGTGGAGCAGAAAGAGATAACCGCACTCAGCAAGGCTCTTGAGTTCACTAAAAAACGTTACCAGACAGGCGCTGCAACCAGATTTGATGTTTTGTCCACCGAAGTTCGAATCGCCGCTGCCAGAAGCAAAATGCTCGACTTAAAACAGGAGTTGCTCCGTCAGGAACTGACCCTGCGGCATCTGGCCGGCATAGCAGACAATTCGCCTCTCAAAATTCAGGGTTCTTTTTCTATAACTCCTGTAGATCGCAAAGATGTCGAACTTCTCACACAGGCATTGGAGCAGCGTCTTGAGATGAAACTTTCCATTGAAAATGAAAAAGCCGCCAAGCAGCGGCGCTCCATTGCCATGAAAGACGGACTGCCTGTAGTGTCAGCGAGCGCATCGTACGGCGTCACGAATGGCCTTCTGCCCGATATTAATGAAATACGTCAGAATTTTGTTGGAAGCCTGAAACTGGAGGTACCTCTTTTCAGCGGATTTAAAACCAGTGCTGAACGCCAGGAGGCGACAGCCCTCATGCACGCAGCCGCTCAGCGAAAATTCGATACGGAACAGCAAGTGAGAAGTGATATTGAAGAGACGATTCATGCAGTCAAGAGCTCATCAGAAAAGATCATAGCGACCGAAACACAGGTTCAGCAGGCCAAACTTGCCGCCGAACATGCACGGGTTCGTTACGAAAACGGCATGGCTACGGTACTTGACCTCCTTACTACCGAAGCATCTCTCTCGGAGGCAGAACTTGCGAAACTTCAAGCTGACTATTCCTATGTGATGAGCAACTATACCCTGAAACGAGCAACCGGGGAAATATTCTGGTAACATGACAATATCACTCAAAAAAATTATCTGCGCGGTTGACTTTTCCGTGGCTTCAGATTCTGTGGTGCGCTATGCAGCCACAATGCACTGTACAGGTGCGGAGCTCATCATACTCTATATTGCACCAGAAATCAATTGTGATGATCACCTTCTAAGGACACGCTTGCATGACTTTTCGAGATACAGTGAAATGCTTTCTCAAAACAATGTCCAAGCCATTTTTGAGGTGCAATACGGCGAACCGGCAACATGCATTCTTGGCTATGCAAAAGAGCATAACGCAGACATGATTTTGCTCGGATCCCACGGGAAAACTGATATCGCCCGCCTTCTGGTGGGAAGCACAGCAGAAACTGTGATGCGCAAGGCATTCTGCCCCGTTGTGATTCTGAAAACGCCAACGATCAACTTAAAGAGTGCAGAATAAAAGGTTCCGCAACGATACTTTTCACGACAACAACAAGAAATAATATGGAACAGCCTGAATCAAAAACAATACCAGAAAACAAGAACTCCGAAAAAGACACGACGAAGGCTTCGAATCCGCTGCGAATCATTATTGCAGGTGTTTTTATTGCGGTCGTACTTATCTGGGGAGGTACAAGCATTTATCACTCTTTCCAGTACGAAGATACGGACAACGCTCAGATAGAAGGTGATGTCTATCCGGTCATTTCACGAATTCCCGGAAAAGTGCAGGAGGTTCTTGCGAGGGATAACCAGCAGGTTCATACGGGTGATACCCTTATCCGGCTTGAAGCAGCTGACTATGAAGTGCGTCGGGACATTGCCGCTGCTGCTGTGGAGAGCGCCAAGGCCGCTGTAAAGGCAACGACCAATCAGGCAAATGCCTCAAGTGCTTCGGCAAACGCTGCTGCAGCAACAAGCAGAAAACAGCAGGCAGACCTTCGCCGGGGCGAAAATCTCCGGCAACAGGACGTCATTTCACAGGCAGAGTTTGATGGTGTGAGTGCTGGAGCACAGGCTGCTTCAGCACAATATTCAGCTGCAGGGAACCAGTATCAGGCTGCTCTTGCCCAGATTCCGCTGCAAAAAGCAGAAGTTAAAAGACGTGAAGCTGAACTGCGCCAGGCCGAGCTTCAGTTATCATACACGACGATTACGGCTCCGGCCAACGGTCAGGTTTCGAAAAAAAA
>Ga0007882_10002366_pt1 | contig 10581 bp, 7 predicted proteins | sample CryBogCBH12Aug01_FD_71195 | JGI IMG/M metagenome (GOLD analysis project Ga0007882, IMG submission 71195) | Freshwater microbial communities from Crystal Bog, Wisconsin, USA - CBH12Aug09.1 | ecosystem: Environmental > Aquatic > Freshwater > Lake | place: Crystal Bog, Wisconsin, USA | collected... | reverse complement strand
TAGAGAATAAGGCAAGTGCAGCAATAGATGGCATGTGTTCAAAATTACCTCTATTCCAGTCTCCTGTTGGATTGTTATCATCTTTTGGAGCAGGTTCAATACGTAATGGCATAAGTGGGCTAAGTGCTCCGGAATCTGCGGGACGAACCATACTTAACAAAAACTTCCTGAACTCAATAATTCTTTGCCTTACGGTATCTCCACCCCTCTTCTCAACTAACAAACTTGTGGTAGCATCAATGTTATCAGGTCTTTCAGGGAAAGCAGTATCTTCTTTGTTTTTCTCCCCTTTATTATAACCACCGGCTTCGAGTACTACGCGACGCTTCCATTCATTAAAGAACTTAATCATATCATCGGATTCCTTAACAACCATATCAGCTTTTATTCTGTATGGTTTTACCTTTTCAGACTGACCGGGTTTTGCCTCATTCGCTTTGATCTCATTATACAACTCTGTAGTCTTTTGATCAATAGCTTCATTTGATTTATTGATACTGGCACTTAATGTCCTAAATGCATTAAGGATCTCATTAGATACGTTGAGGGCCAACAGTGCAGTCAACACCAAGTACATCAGGTTGATCATTATCTGCCGCGGCTCTTTAGGTATAGACATTCTTTAGATTTTACTATTAATAATATTTTTTCTATTTCTACTTATCTATAAATTTTAGCGACCCTGCATAGCAGACAGCATATTACCATATATCTGGTTAAGTGTTCCAAGATTCTTAGCAAGTAAGCCGATTTGTTCTTTTGCAGCAGTAGCATCTTTTGCACTGGAAGCCATAGCTTCTGATGCATTTACCAAATTACTGTAGAATTTATTCATTGCTTTAAGATGATTGTTCGCATCAGACAATTCAACTTCATATATCTGGTTAAGTGTTGCAAGATTTTTTGACAACACTACTACTTGACTATGGAATTTAGAGGTATCATCTGCTGCACTATTGAATGCAGACATTGTTTTTGTTGCACCTGCAAATGTATCTTTCATTGCTGTAAGCGCAGTTGCTGCATCTTTAGCACTTTGAGAATAAGTTGCTGTAGCTGCAGTAACATCAGACATATCCTTCATCTGACTTACAGTCTTATTAAATTTATCAAAATTTTCGCTCAGTCTCTTCAGATTTGGTGTAGTGATTTGAGCTTCTTCCATCATTTTATCTAATGATTTCGTAGGTGAATCTCCTGGCTTACCCGGAGCTGCACCATGAGCTCCTACGTGCTTAATACCCTTTCTATACGCCTCAACATGAGGGTTTTCTGTAATGTCCGGATAAAAGCGTTCCCAATAATAATCAGGGTGAGGAGGAAGCAGACCCAATAACGCAAAGATAAAGGCTTCGGTACACATACCAGCAGTAAGCATGTTTGACGCTCCGGGCCAGTGTTGCAACTTGAAAAGCGCACCTAACAATACTACAGAGGCTCCAACACCAATAATGAGATTCTTGATATATTTTCCTCTATTGGTTTCAAAAAACAGCGCAATTGGATTCATTTTTCTAGATTTTATGTTTGTTGATTAATATAGTCTTTGTTATAAATTATTTTGTTGGTCTGCGGTTATTTCTTAAAGATGGTTCAATCTCAGTATATACTGTACGGAAACCAATATATGCTTTAGATGTATCTGCATATTCGTAATCACGGGTACCAACTTGAAGAAAGTATGCAACATCTCTCCAGCTACCACCTCTAACTACTTTACGCTTTTGGTATAAGGGATCTCCTGGCTGGTTGTTCACAATAATATTTCCATTTATGTCCGCCATTTGATTATAAGAACCACCTAAAAATGCTGAAGCCGTCCATTCTGATACGTTACCAGACATATTTTTCAGACCATAATCATTCGGTGCATATTTATCAACAGGAACTGTATAAAGACCTCCATCAGCAGAATAGTTTCCGCGTTGCGGTTTGAAGTTGGCTAAATAACAACCTTTTTTGTTGATGATATATGGTCCGCCCCATGGGAACGGAGATTCATTCCTTCCACCACGTGCTGCCCACTCCCACTCTTGTTCACTGGGTAATCGGAATCTGCTCTCTGTATATAATTTTGCTTTCTCACGTTCGTTTTTCCACAAAAAGGTTCTCCAGTTGCAAAATGCATTACACTGATTCCAATTCACACCTACAACAGGATATCTATTAAAGCCCTGAAACCAATAATATTGCTGTGCAATTGGCTCATTAAAAGCATACGCATATTGTCTCATCCAAACTGTTGTGTCAGGATAAATGCATGGATGCTGTTCAGTAATATACTTAGTCTCTGTATAACCTGCATCATGAGAATGCATAGAAGCTTGTAGGAAATCAAAAGTCTTGTAGGTATAACAAAGTGTTAGTGCATTAATCTGCTTAATACCCCATCCTGATTGCTCAGGCTGTACGTACATTGCAGCCAACTGATCTTGTGTTTCAGGATCTCTCCATTTAATAGGTTTACGCCAATCAAGCACCTCAACACCGTTAATGTCTTTTACATCGCCAAGTATTGTATGTGCAATAGAATCCCTTACCCAATTGGTAAACTGACGATATTCCTGATTCGAAATCTCAGTAATATCCATGTAAAAACCATTTACCTGTATGGTATGTACTGTTGCGTCGTTCCTGCCTCTAATATCCTCATCGCTGGCTCCCATTTTGTAGAAACCGGATGGAATATAAACCATACCTATTGGCACCGGAGCCTTATAATTTAATCTTGTTTGATCACCTATCAGTTGACCTCCGGTACCTGATTTGCCACAGCTCGCAGCAAGTGCAAGAAATGCTAAAGCCGAGACTTTCAGGGAAATTTTTTTCATACTACTATCCTTGTTTTTGCACTATTGCAATTAAATTAATTACGCGTTAAAATTACTCTCTCCACAAAACCGAAGCACAATATTCAAAGTTTTTTCCAAAAATACAAACTTCAAAAAAAAAATGTTTCTTAATCAAATAATTATAATATAAAAAATACACACCGGCAAACTGCGTTTTTCTACCCTAAAATCAACCGAAATGCATCATCCACGCTACTTACAGGTAAACTACATGCCTGCTGTGAGCATACAAAAATATGGTTTTTATCTTCAAAATATCTTTTTTCCAAAATTGGAATCTCAGATATTTCTTTTTTTGAAGTAACAACATATACTTCCGGCAAATATACATTCAGAATTTCAGCCCGCAAATCCGCTGCTTGTTTTCCTGCGCAGATTACAGTTTTTACACCCTTAATCCACCTTTGAATTATTATTGCCCAATAACCAAATGAATAACTATAGCGCATAGCATTATCCCGCATACTCTGTAACATTGTATCTACTCTGGCGATGTAGTCACTGTTTTCCATGCATAAGCCTAACAGTATAAGATTATGCGCCATCACTGCATTGGCTGATGGTGTTGCCCCATCATATACTTCAACTTTTTTTACCGGTATATCCTTTTGAAAATCAGAAGTAAAGTAAAATAACCCGCTTGTACTATCAGTAAATTGTTTACAGACTACTTCACACAACTTGCTTGCTGTTAAAAGATAACCGCTGTCTCCGTTAGCAGAAGATAATTGTAGTAAAGCTTGTATGAGAAATGAATAGTCATCAAGGTTTGCCGTAATTTTTGCAACCCCTTTCTTCCAAACATGATATAATGATTCTTTGACGAGAAAATGCTCCAACATCCACTTCATGTGCTGCTCGGCTATCATTATATATTTAACATCATTTAATGCGTTACCTGCCTTAGTAAGACTGATATTCATCATTGCATTCCATGATAGAAGACATTTATCATCCGTACAGGGTCTTATCCTTTTTTGCCTTGCTTCTAATAATTTCTCTTTAGCAAATACAATCTTCTGTTTCGCCTCCTCCACTGTAATTGCATATCGGGCAGCTACTTCTCCCAAATCATCCTTAACATTGAGTATGTTTACCCCTTCCCAATTACCCTGTTCCGTCACCCCAAAGTAGGTAGCCGGTAATATATAATTATCTTGCAAAACCTCCTTCCACTCCTCCAAAGACCACACATAGAATTTACCTTCTACCCCTTCACTATCCGCATCAATTGCACTATAATACCCTCCTGATTCATCCTTTAACTCTCGTGTCACAAACCCAATTGTATCTTCAATAACTGTTTTGTATTGGTCATTTTTTGTTATACTGTATCCATCACAATATGCTGATATCAAAAGTGCATTATCATACAGCATTTTCTCAAAATGAGGCACCAGCCAGTTACTATCGGTTGCATATCTGGCAAAGCCCCCTCCTAATTGATCATATATTCCCCCTCTTGCCATAGCATCCAAACTAAGAAGTGCTTGGTCTAATGCAGGCTTGCTTTTTGTGTAATGATAATGTTCAATTAAGTAACTGATTGCCATAGTACCCGGAAATTTAGGCGCACCACCAAACCCTCCTTTCTCCTTATCTGCCCGCTTCAGTAAATCGTCGGCAATTTTTGCACATTCATCCATTGTATAGGCTGATGTATTTTTTTGCAAAATACTTTGTGACGCTTGCTGCAAATGCGTAACTATTTGCTCCGCTTGCCTTGTAACTTCTGCAGGTTGTTCATACCATATCTCTGCCATTCTGTGCAATACTTGCAACCACGATGGGCGACTATATGCCGGACGCGGCGGAAAATAAGTACCACCGTAAAATGGCAATCTGTCTGGGGTAACAAAAGCATTAAGTGGCCATCCACCACTACCCGTTATTGCAGAAACGGCATCCATATATATATGATCTACATCAGGATGCTCTTCTCTGTCAACTTTTATGCAAACAAAATGTTCATTCATAAACGCAGCAATCTCTTCATCTTCAAAGCTCTCTCGCTCCATTACATGACACCAATGACAAGCTGAATAACCAATACTCACTAACACAGGTTTATTCTCATTCCTGGCCTTATCAAACGCTTCATCACCCCACGGATACCAATCTACCGGATTATGGGAATGCTGTAATAAATACGGACTTTGTTCTGATTGCAACCTGTTTGGCATGTGACAAATATAGGAATCTCCCCTGTCTCTATAACACAAAATATTGCTATATGCCTATAGATTTCCTATACACTAAAACCCAAACTCTGTAATTGAGTCTTCTTTCAATATGTGTTCAATAAATGCTTTATGCTTTTTTTCTCTCCCTATCACTATCCATGTACCTCTTACAGTATCCCCTTTCTTACGTTGGCTACGAGCCTTAATACTGAGCCCGAATTTCTTGATTAAATTTTCATATTTATGCTCTGTATTATTTTCATAAGGGTATTCAATTATATACTCTCTGACTTGATTTAATCTATCTAAATATCCATCCAAAGCGGAGAACCCGAATAATACAATTACTACCAATATACAACCCAATATCGAAGCAATATAATATCCGCAACCAATGCCCATTCCTAATGCTGCTGTTAACCATATAGAAGCGGCGGTAGTAATACCGTTCACACCACTTTCCCCTTTAAATATTACACCTGCGCCCAAAAAGCCTATACCCACTACCACATTCGATGCTATACGGTCTGCATTGTTTTCTTTACCTAAAATCTGCGAAAAAATAGTGAACAATGTCGCTCCAAGACATATAAGAATAAGTGTACGAAAACCCGCTGACTTACTCCTGAGTTCCCGCTCTACACCTATGCAACCGCCAATAAGCATGGCAAGACCTAATTTTACGAAAAGTACATGATGAATTCCCAAATGAATATCCATAATCTTAATGATTTATCATTGTTACCCTATTACAAAGATAATACAGCCTTTATCAATCAACATACAATTTAGTTACTGCAACTAATATTTATCATTGTGAATTTAGCTGTACAAAATCTGGTGCTGTTATAAAATTACTGGTGTACCTGTACCTGATATTGGAATTGAGAACAATTTTAAAGCCCTTCATATTATTTGGCGCAACAGGAAAAAAATACGCACGTAACTCTATAGTCTCAAAAACAAGATTTTCATTCCGCATCCTTACTCCTCCTCCTAAACTGGAATATAATGATGCTTTCTGCCCTCCCTGACCCGGAGGTATCAACACTGAGAAATCCATGTACGGAAACGGAGCAAAATGAAATCCCCAAAATTTAAACTTCAAAAAAAACTCCGTTTCAGATTGCACACTGAATCTCTTTACGCCTGTTACCGAATCAGAAAGAAATCCTCTTACACCATAGTAATTGTCTATCCTTAGTGGCGCATAGGTTACCACATTATTTATCTGTGAATAATTTACATTAAGAAACTGCCTCATCTTGGTACTGTTCCAAAAAAACAAACGGCTGAATGCTGTAACCCCCGCTAAAAAAGTCTGGTCTTGCATCTGATTTTTATAAACAAATCCACCGGCTTTTAAGTAAAACTGAATAAAATCACCGTGGGTAGAACTGATGTAATCCGAACAGTTTATCCCTGAATAAAATCTATTAAGATCCAATTGTTTCTGCCAACCAATTGTAGCATTGATATCATATCCGTATGGCAAATCTTCTGTTGTCCCAAACCCATAGATATATTGAGTTCGATAGTAATCCTGACGGAAGAAGGTAATCTGTGATAATACTGCCGAAGAGCTGTTAAACACAGGGTTATAAGTTGTAACCTGCTTAGGCAATACATTAAAATCACGATTGAAATATCGGATAGCCCAAAACCTACGGTCCCGGATAGTATTAACGTCTTTTGTCAACTTCTTGATACCTACATTGTATCCTCCCCAAACATCAAATAAATTGTAGCTGTATTTATAAAAATTCACATCCGGGACATGGTAAATATTATAGGCTTCATTATGACTGATTGTCAATCCTCCGGCTACCCTCGAATAAGGAGATACAAGTTGCCTGTTAAGCGTAAAATATTCAGATGATTCTTCCTCATTCGTGAATGGATTTCCACCCATTGTACTTAACCCCACTGTAGCATCAACAAAAGTATGGGCAACATTGTTTTTACGGTACATAATACCATAAGCTGATTGTGGGCTTCTGTTGTAATCATAAAGATTAGTAACTTCAACTTTCTGTCCCATTCCGTATAGGTTATTCTCAAAAATGTCAGTATTCAAATGATTCAGTCCGTTCGATGAAAAACCACCTGCTATACTGAATAGGTCAATAGTATATATATCTATATCCACAGAATCCGGATTATTTTTAAGAGATAGTACAAGTATCCGTGCATCATGGATATATTCAAGCGAACGTAAGAATCGCTCATTGTCCGCAACTTTAAATGCATTCAAGGGCGTGTTCTCCTTAATAAATAGATTGTCCTTAATCACAAACTCTTTTGTAACATAATGAAATCTCTTGCCAATTCTTGCAGCTCTGCTATTATCCTGCTGTCTGCCGGTATCACTTATCTTCCTGTCAAAATTGAAGGGATTTACATTTATGCGTCTTATTATTTTGCCCTGATATGGCAAAAATGGTGTTTCACTTTTTTTATTCAAAAATTTAAAGTCCTGCTGTCCACCTTTCGACTTTTCAACAGAATTCCTCGCTTGCTGAAAAATATTATTGATGAATTTATTTTGAGATATATTTAATTTTTTAAATTTTACACTATCGACCTGATTAGTTATTTGTGCTGTTGAACGATATGAACTCATCAAAATGAAGAAGAAAAACATACCTATGCCTACCCGAATATATACTCGCAGTAGTTGAATGATATCTGTTTTCCATTTTTTCATTTTCCGACGTAGCCAAACATATAGATATTAATATGCACACCTAATCAGACAATGTTAATAAAAAATGAATTACCAATGAAAAATTTAGCAAATGATTAGCTTAGTGAAGCTAAGTTGCATTTGACTTTTTGCTCACATCTTTGATGTACCTTTATTAAGTTAGTTTCATTTATCTTTAATGTTCAAATTCAAGTAATTACAACATGCTTCACCAAAATATCAAAACCCTTGGCGACCTTAAAAAATCAGGTTATCAATCCAGAACTATTAAAAACGAAATACGGGAAAATCTTATTTTATCTATCCAAAATAAACAAAGCCCATTTCACTCTGTTATTGGCTACGAAGACTCTGTAATACCCGACGTTGAAAGAGCCTTATTATCACGTCATAATATACTATTTCTGGGATTACGTGGACAGGCAAAAACCCGCATGGCAAGAGAAATGGTCAATCTCCTTGACGAATGGCTACCTGTTGTATCCGGCAGTGAGATTAATGATGATCCATTCCACCCAATATCACTATTCGCCAGAAATTTATGTACTGAAAAAGGCGATGACACCCCAATTCATTGGCTACACCGCAGTGAACGCTACGGTGAAAAATTAGCTACACCCGACGTTTCTGTTGCTGACCTTATCGGAGATATTGATCCTATAAAAGCGGCGAATATGCGCATCAGTTTTGCAGACGAACAGGCTTTGCACTACGGTATTATCCCCAGATCACACAGAGGTATATTTGTTATCAATGAGCTACCTGATCTTCAGGCGCGTATTCAGGTATCTCTATTCAATATTTTGCAAGAAGGTGACATACAAATAAGAGGATTTAAATTAAGACTACCCCTCGATATACTTTTCGTCTTTACTGCTAACCCTGAAGACTACACCAACCGTGGAAGTATTGTAACTCCACTTAAAGACAGGATTGAAAGCCAAATCGTAACACATTACCCTCGCTCAATAGAAATATCTCAGGCTATTACAATGCAGGAAGCTGACATCCTCCCTGCTCAGCAACAGAAAATTTCTATGCCCGACCTATGCCGAGTTCTTATTGAACAAATAGCAGTTGAAGCACGGAAAAGCGAATTCATTGATCAGAAAAGTGGCGTATCTGCCCGCTTGACCATCTCCGCCTACGAAAACCTTGTTAGCAGTGCAGAACGACGAGCCATACGTAACAATGAGCAACACACCACAATTCGCATTGCCGACTTTGCAGGTGTAATTCCATCCATCACGGGCAAGATAGAATTAGTGTATGAAGGAGAACAAGAAGGCACGCTTAATGTTGCCTACAAACTCCTGAGTCAGGCTATACGTTCAACTTTCATTAACTATTTTCCCGACCCTCAATCAGCAAAAAAAATTAAGGACAACCAAAAATCAAAAGCTAAACCCAGCCCCTACCAAAGTATTGTATCATGGTTTGAAAAAGGGAATGATCTTATACTGCTTCAAGACCTTACTGATACTGAATACACACAGGCATTGTACAGTATTGATGGTCTCTATGGAATTGTAAAAAACTTCCACCCGGGTATTGATGAAAAACTGACATCGCTTTTTATGGAATTCCTTTTACATGGGCTTGCAGAGTATTCACTAATCAGCAAAAAAAGGATGGACCTACAAAATGGTTACACTTTTGATGATATACTTGGCAGTATGCTCAACATGAATTTTGGCTCCGATGAGGATGACGATGAAGAATTCTAAACCTGTTTCTTACTTGTTCCTTGCCCGAACAGAATTTCTGCCTTAGCAATGCTCTCGGGCTTTCCTACATCTATAAAAACATCACCCGTATGATTGTAGCCCCATAGCTTATGTTTAACTGCAAGCCGCAAATACACATCAATCAAAGAAAACTTGCCCTCAAAAGGCATATCTTCAAATACCTTGGGAGATAAAACTTGTATCCCGCTAAATGCGTAAGGATAATAGCAAGAAGTTTCCCTTGCTATTCGTCGTTCACCTGTATTAATATGCTCCCAACCCGCCAGATACATCTCACCATCAAATAGCAATTTACGTGAAGAAACTCTATCCATAACAGCCAGCGTACCTATGACATTTCGTTGCCTGTGTGCAGCAATCATTTTATTCAGATTCAGGTCTGTAAGCACATCAACATTTAACACAACAAAAGCTTCTTCATTTTCAAAAAAATGTGCTGCCTTTTTTAGTCCACCACCAGTTTCCAAAACTTCTGACCGTTCATTAGATATGGAAATATTACTTCCAAATCCGTTCTGTTCTTGCAATAAGGTCTCTATTTTATCTGCAAAATGATGCACATTTACAATAACATCATTGATACCGTATTGCTGCAAATAATTTATACTATGTTGCAACAATGTCATATTATTTATTTTCGCCAATGCTTTGGGATTATTATCTGTAAAAGGTTTCAGCCTTGTACCCAATCCTGCAGCAAAAATCATTGCTTTCATTGATATAAATTTAAATAAAAATTGTAAATTTACCTACTTAAAACAATACGCTTTCCTTAATTACACTTAGTTAACAACCTAAAGTTTTACTTATATGACAAATACTGTCAAAGTATTTAAAATTGCAGACCCTATATTACAAAGTATTATCTTCCTTACATTCGCTTATAGCTTCGATTATAGCAACTATTATAGATTATTATTGCCCTCGCTCATTGGCTGGCAGCTGCTTAGTTCTATCATTCACCTATTCATTCATACCAGATCAAAACTAAAACTCGAAAGACTGATTTACTTTGTCCTTGTCATAACATTTATTACAATCTTCCTCTTTTTAAGAAACCACATTAAAGAAAGATATTTTCAGTTTTTCGC
>Ga0007882_10002361_pt1 | contig 10599 bp, 12 predicted proteins | sample CryBogCBH12Aug01_FD_71195 | JGI IMG/M metagenome (GOLD analysis project Ga0007882, IMG submission 71195) | Freshwater microbial communities from Crystal Bog, Wisconsin, USA - CBH12Aug09.1 | ecosystem: Environmental > Aquatic > Freshwater > Lake | place: Crystal Bog, Wisconsin, USA | collected... | reverse complement strand
TTATCTCCCAAACACTTTCACTCATGGAGCGGATTAATCTTAAAACCGCTACCAAAAACAATTGGAATTACAATCCCGAAGACATCAAAGCATTAAGCAAGCTTGCAGGAATCATCAAAACCCTCAAATCCACAAAATTGGCAAATGAGGATAGCAAAGCCCCCTTAAAGGCTTTATGAAATTCGTTGCTGAAAATAACCCTGATGCCCAAGAAGTTATAAAATCATCAATAGACAAATACCTCCAGTCAAAGTCCGGAGCAACAACTGAATCTTATGCAGAATTCAGCCCTAATCTGGTGCTTGAAAAGGACAAATATTACGACGAAGTATTAGAAACACAAGACAATGAACCTGAAGAGGTTATACAGGAAGAAGTTACTCCCCCAAAACTATCTGAAACCAAGTCGCAAAAGGATGAAGATGCAGAATATTACGATGGCATAATGACAAGGTTTTTGGATGGTCTTATATTAGAAAGAGATTTTGCGGAATGGAAGGAGAAAAGAAGGCTTGAAAAAGAGCAAGGCATACTATCACCCCAAAACGAAACAAACATAAATGGCTAACGTTTAACCGCCATTGCGGGTGTTCACCCGCAACGTCTACGTCATACAGACCCTCTTGTCAGAGAATCTCGCTTGATTCACCCCAAAACTATTTCCTAAATTTTAGTTCTTCCAGTGGAAAATTCGAACAAATAGTGGGGAATCTATTTTCCTATCAGATAACACTATTTTTTTACCTTTCCATCGTCATTTGAAGCACGGCGAGCACCTACTTCAACTTTATGCTTTTTACCTTTTGCTTCCATCCAGCAAGAACTAATGCTTACTGATATTGCCAATAGAACTAAGAGTGATAATGCTTTTCTCATAAAAATGAATTGTTTTAAAAATTTTATAAATATCGCCTCAAAGATATAAGGTTTATGTAACTAACAAAATAACACTACGTTCCCTGGAATGTTAGCAATAGCGCATCCCGTGGTAAGAAAAAGTACCCATTAGAATTACAGGACAATAAAAATTACTCAGAGATGTCGTTTCACTTACAAAACAAAAATACCGAAACCCCGACTACAGTGCCGAGGGTGCTACCTGCAATAACTTGGGAAACCGTGTGTGCTTTTAGATATATTCTGGCAAAGCAAACCCCTACGCAAAGCACCAAGATAACAAGATATGGGATTAGAAAATCTGTTGCAGGGTGTTTTAAATAGATTGTAGTAAGTATGGCAAGTAGTCCAATCGAACCTGAAGAATGGGTACTGACTTTCCAGAATCGGGTAATTGTGGTAATTGCTATTAACGAAATAGAATTAGCTAACATGGCTAAGGCTATAATGTTATTGATACCTAATCTGTAGATGAAGAAACATGTCAGAAAAATATAGGAGCAGCAAGAAAAAAATTGAGGGATATATCTGTCCTCTCTTTTGTATAACGATAGCGATGAAATCTTTTTCAATTTAAACAGAACATAAACTAAAGCAAAGGGTAAAAGGACTGTAAAAACAATAATACATGTTAGCAACATCCATTTTTCATTTTGGTCTCTAAAGTTTAAAAGCAGGGGGAAATAAAAAACCAATATTAAAAACAAATAAATAGGGATTAGAAGCGGAATCAGTATAGTTGATATAAAATTTGAAATAAATTTCATAAATAAAATTGATTTTTATAAAGATGTAAGAGTATGCATATTACGCAAGTTGTTATTCGATTGTATATTATATAATTATTAAGGTATATAGCTGCCAAACATAAGAAGCTTGATTCTGTGCAAAGAGATTCAATAACCAACTTTTCAAAATAATAGGAAACGATAGCAGAATGAGAACCGGTATTAAAAACATGCCCTACTAACCACAAAATACTTTTTCGCGTTAATTTTATTAATTTGCCTTTATGAAGCAGTTAGGCTTATTGTTATTGATGGTGTTTTTTGGGTGTGGTGTCTATGCACAGTTGGCTAATCCGGAGTATAAGACCTATACGGATGCCAAGAATGGTATCACAATAAAGTATCCTGCCAATTGGAATAAAAAAGACGTGGAAGGCACAGAGTTCTTTTTTATGCGACCTAAAGAGGAAGCAGGACAGAAATTTGCAGAAAATATCAATCTTATTATTGACCCCCCTGAAGATCTTGACCTTATCGAATATGCAGGCGTAGCCAAAACCAAATTAAGCAATAATCTTAAAGACTATAGGGAAGTAAGTAGCCGTTTTGTGAAAATCAATAACAGGGATTTTTTTGAGATAACCTATACATTTACCTACAATAAGCTGAAAATGTATGACATACATTATGTGACTATCAAAAACAACCAAAGCTACAGTATCACCTGCTCTGCGCTGGAAAGTACCTTCAAAAAGTTTCAACCTGTTTTTGAGACTATGATGAAGAGTTTGATAATAAAATAGTAGCCACAGATTTATACATCAGTGTAATAAAATTCTAATAATCATTTCCTGTAATGTAACTGAATGCTTATTTTTGGTTATGGAAGTGATGGAGCCGGCAGTGTCGTATCAGAAGCAACATTATACGATTGAGGAATATCTTGAATTGGAAAAATACGCAGAGGAGAAACATGAGTATTACTGCGGAGAGATATTTGCCATATCGGGACCTAAGTTGCAGCACAATTTGGTAGTGAAGAATGTAAAAGGTCATTTATGGAATATGCTTAGGGGTAATCCATGCCAGCCCTACGGTGGCAATCAAAGAATCCACATACCCAAGAACACTTTTTTCACCTATCCCGATATTGTAATTGTTTGCGGAACGCCAGAAACATTAGACAATAATGATGACAACCTTTTGAACCCTACCGTTATAATAGAAGTAATTTCTGCTGCAACAAGGGTATATGAAAAAACAACAAAATTCAACCTGTATAAAGACATACCGACACTAAAAGAATACATACTTATTGAGCCGGAAGAGCTACACATTGAGGCAAATTATCTTAATAAATCAATGACTTGGGAAACGGTCATTTATTCGGGTTTAAAAGAAAGTCTCTACTTGTCAAGCTTGGGTATTTACCTGCCACTCGCCTACATATACGAGGGTGCAAAAGTTGTTAATAAAGAGTAGCATAGAGCCAAAAAACCTCTAAAACTGTCATAAATCATTGTTTTTATGTTTTCGGTCTCTTTTTACTGACGTTCATCATAGGCTGGTTCCCCAACTGTCAGTTATTTGCAACGCCAAATCTGCCGTTTGGAACAATGAACAGATTGAACGAGAACATACCTGCCGGGAAAAGTCCCAAAGAGTCTGAGACAATCATGACTGAAGTGGTTTACCCCAACGATGCCAATCCTATGGGTATGTTGCATGGGGGTAAGTTAGTACAGTGGATGGATACAGCCTGTGCCATCTGCGCACAAGGACATGCAGAAAAAGTAGCAGCTACAGTATTGGTGGATAAAATGTTGTTCAAAAAGCCTGCAAGGGTTGGGGACATTATCACCATTAAGGCAAAGATGACCCGCGCTTTTGATACTTCTATGGAAGTTTTTGTACAGGCTTGGGCAAGGAAAGCAACCAGCAAGGATACATACCAGATAAACGAAGCCTATTTCACTTTTGTGGCACTTGATGATGCTGCAAAACCTGCATTAGTGCCACCAATAATACCGGATGACGCACTGGAGCAATTACACTATGAACAAGCTTTGGTAAGAAAGCAGGAAAGACATAATAACAAGTAAAATCATAACTGAAGATATGAATCTACAGAACAAAAAAATAGATGTGCTTGCCCCGGTGGGCTCTTTTGAAAGTCTTGCGGCGGCAATACAAGCCGGTGCAGATGCAGTTTACTTTGGTGTAGAGCAACTGAATATGAGGGCTAAAGCCTCGGAGCAACTAAGTGTTGAGGACATCAAGGAAATTGCAGGCAGGTGCAAGGAGCATAACATCCGCAGCTACCTTACGCTTAACTCAACAGTGTATGACCATGATAAAAACCTATACAGGGATATTATTGCAAAATGTGTTGAGGGCGGAGTAGATGCGATTATTGCTACGGACATTGCAGTTATCAGTGAGTGCAGGCGGCAAGGGATGTCTGTGCATATCAGTACACAAACCAATGTTTCCAATATAGATGCAGTAAGGTTTTTTGCTGCTTATGCAGACCTGATAGTATTGTCCAGAGAATTGACGTTGAAACAAGTAGCGGAAATAATAAGAGAAATAAAGGAAGATGACATACGTGGACCCAAGGGTGAATTGGTTAAGATTGAGATATTTGCACATGGTGCGCTCTGTATGGCTATATCCGGTAAGTGTTATTTAAGTCTTCACTCTAATAATTCTTCGGCAAACAGGGGGGCATGTATTCAGAATTGCAGGCATCAGTTTACTGTATCTGATAAAGAAAACGGGCAGGAAATGGTAGTTGATAATGAATTCATCATGTCTGCCAAAGACCTATGCACTATCGATATATTGGATAAATTGTCAGAAACCGGAGTGGACGTGATTAAAATTGAGGGTAGGGGACGTTCTGCAGATTATGTATATACAACAGTAAAGTGCTACAAAGATGCTGTCAATGCCATTAGCAATGGTACCTACACGCCTGAAAACATTGCTGTATGGAAAGAAAAGCTTTCATCTGTATATAATAGAGGATTCTGGGAAGGCTATTATCTGGGGCGTAAATTTGGCGTATGGGCAGATGTCGGTGGATCTAAAGCTACCCAAAAGAAAGTGTATGTAGGAAAGGGATTGCGTTATTACCCCAATATAAAGGTTGCTGAATTCAGGCTGGAAAGTGGCACGCTTAAGGTAGGCGATGAAGTATTATTAATCGGACCGCTTACGGGTGTTGTTTACCAGAAGGTATCAGCAATACATGTTGACAACACTCCTGCGGAAAGTGTTGGCAAGGGTAAATCTTTTGCTATTCCCTTCAAAAAAAGAATAAGACCATCTGATAAACTTTATAAACTTATAGGTACAGAGTATGCCCAGGATTATGTTTTACCGGAGTAAGTGCATAGGCTGTAATATTTGTTATGAAACATGGTCCCTCAGATGGCGGTTATCGAGAACAGACGGAAAGAGTGTATTGGTAGGCTCAACAGAAAAAAAGGGTGTTTACCGTATCAATATTTCTGAAGAGGAAGTAGAGATTAACAGGCATATAGCGGATGCTTGCCCTGTGAAAATAATAAAGGTAGAAGGATGATTACAAAAGAAATCGCTGACTTTATATCGGCAAACATAGTAGGTACGTTGTGTTGTACCGTTAATGACAGCCCATGGTGTTTCAACTACTTTTATCTGTTTATTGAAGAAGAAGGGTTGCTGGTACTTAAATCCTCTGATGATTCAAGGCACAGTGCCATAATGAAAAAGAATTGTAAGGTAGCCGGTACAATATTACCTACTAACATTAACTTTGCAGTATTACAGGGAGTACAGTTTGAAGGTGAAGTTATAAGGGAAGAATATCACAGATTCCCTTCAAATGCAGCAGAACTATACCATAAGAAGTTTCCTATAGGTGCGGATATGCCCGGACATATATGGACAATAGAGCTGGGTTTGCTGAAGTTTACTGATAACGGAAAGGGTTTCGGATATAAAAGTATCTGGAATCGTAATTAATACTCCCGGAAAAAATATGTTTCATAATATTGCCACCGATGCAGATATTTAAAGACTTTACATTCGATTCGGCACATTTTTTACCCAATGTGCCGGAAACCCATAAATGCAGGGAGATTCATGGTCATACCTACAGGCTGACTGTTTTTGTAGAAGGAGACTTACATCCGGAACTGGGTTGGGTAATGGATTTCACCGACATTAAAGAGGTAGTGGAGCCGGTGGTGAAAATAGCAGACCATAAAATGCTTAATAATATACCAGGTCTGGAGAATCCAACTTGCGAGATATTTGCAGTTTGGTTCTGGAATAGTATTAAACCCGGGCTGCCCGGACTGGTCAAGATACAACTCAATGAAACTCCTACCTCAGGAGTTGTTTATGAGGGTAAATAAACCTGCTTTTAACGGGTGTTATAAAACATTCCTGTTTTTGAATACATTTGTCTGCATTATATTTTCATACTTATGAAGAGGTATTTAATACTCGCAATTGCATTTGCTCCATTGGCAGGTCATGCACAAGATGACCTTATCAAGAAAATTGAATCTAATCACAGCTATACGACCAATAAGCCCGGTGATGATGATTCTACTAAGAAGTTTCACTTCAAAACAGTAATAGATCTGGAACATACGGGTATTAAAAACCAGGCAAGTTCAGGTACATGCTGGAGTTACTCTACCAATTCATTTTTGGAAAGTGAGATGATAAGAATGGGCAAGGAACCTGTAGAGTTATCCCAATTATACAGCGCGCATTACGTATATAAAGATAAAGCAGACATTTATGTGAAACTGCATGGTGGTGCATCTTTGGGCGATGGCGGAGAATGCCATGACGTTATTAATATGTATGCAAAGTACGGTGCAATGCCGCAAGAAGCATACACAGGATTGCAATATGGCACCAGTAAGAATAAATTCGGCGAGATGCAGGCAGTGTTGAAAGGAATGCTGACAGCAGTTGTAAGCAATCCAAACGGGAAACTGACCACAAGCTGGAAAAAAGCCTACGATGCAGTGCTGGACTCTTATCTCGGGGCAATTCCGGAAAAATTCCAATGGCATAATAAGTGGTACACACCTAAGTCTTTTGCGGAAGAAAAGGTAGGTATCCATCCCGAAGACTATGTGGAAATATCATCACTGACGACAGCTCCTTATTATAAAAAGACAATGTTTATGGTACCGGATAACTGGTCGTATGAACAGGTGTACAATGTAAAAATGAACGACCTTACTGATATTATTGACAATGCGCTGAACAATGGGTTTACGGTAGCGTGGGCAACAGACGTAAGTGAAAACTATTTCAGTTGGAAGAACGGTGTAGCATTTGTGTCTGAAAAGGAATATGAAGACATGGACGACACTGAAAAGAAGTATATGTTTGACGGACCAAAAGCAGAGAGAGTTATTACCCCTGAGATGCGCCAGCTTGCATTTGATAACTATGCCACTACCGATGACCATGGAATGCATATTATAGGTATGGCAATGGACCAGACCGGGCGTAAGTATTACAAGGTCAAGAACTCTTGGGGTGCCAAGAATGATTACAAAGGATATATCTATGTGACAAGTGCATTTGTGCAATACAAGACCACTGCTATATTACTGCATAAGGATGGTATTCCAGGTGCTATTAAAAAGCAGTTGAGTATTTAAGGTAAATACTGCTATATTAAGTTCTTATAAATCCATTAATCACCTTGTCGGTTACCGACAATTAGCTGTACATTCGTTTCCTTTTATTTGCTGATATGGACCTAAAGAAATTCAGGGTTACGGCTGCACGCAAGCAGAAATCCCTATCCAATTTCCTTGATAAATTTGACAAACTTGTACCCGGAGACCTGCCCGAAATTGTAGCCAAGGCAGATAAAGAGGTATGGAAAGAGGTTGATTGTACCGAATGTGCCAATTGCTGTAAAACAATGACACCAACGTTTACACCCAAGGATGTAAAGCGTATTGCAGAACATCTGGGGATGAAAGCTGCTGAATTCAAAACAAAGTGGCTAAAGAAAGAAGAAGAATCAGGCGATTGGGTAAATACTACACAACCTTGCCAGTTTCTAATAAATAATAAGTGTTCTATTTATGATGTGCGCCCAATAGATTGTGCTGAGTTCCCTCATCATAACAAGAAGCCTTTTGATGATTACAATGATACGTTCAAGGCAAACATCATGCACTGCCCAGCTACACTGAAATTGGTGGATAGCATCAAGGTAGTAATTGAAAAGAATTATGAGTGGTAGGATTTTTGACTATTAGCAAAACACTCATTATTTTTACAAACAATATATTTTATCATGCCGCTGCTTTCTCAACTTGGTAGATACCGCAATACCGGACTTTTCATACTGCGTGTAGGATTGGGTGCAATGATGATTGTACATGGGTTTGATAAATTAAAGGGAGGTCCATCAGTTTGGACCAATCTTGGATATGCAATGAACACCATGCACATGCATTACTTCCCCGCATTCTGGGGGTTTATGTGTGCTGTTACGGAGACAATCGGGGGTTTGTTTTGTATCTTGGGCTTGTGGTTCAGGGTAGTGTCATTACTGATGATGTTTAATTTTACGGTTGCGGCGCTATTCCATTTTTCCAAAGGTGATGGATTACAAGAGGCAGCACATGCGCTTGAGCTTGTGTTTGTATATACAGGATTGCTCTTCCTTGGTCCGGGATTATATTCTGTTGACAGGTCCTAAAAAAGAAATGCTGCCCTTTTACAGAACAGCATTTCAATCATAAATCAATTCGGATTAATATCCGAATATTTCTTCCAGCGACAGTTTCTTCACCGTGCCAATCTTCTGCATGTCTTCAGGAGTTACCTTTTTCTCTGAAGCAACAATACAATAAGTAAATGGTTTGTTAGCCATATTGTCCTGATGGAATTTTTTCAGTTCATCATAACCGATTTTATCTGAAGTCATATATACTGACTTACGGATGTCTTCGGATAATCCTTTGCGTTCAGCAGCGAGGTAGTTATATATGATTGCATCCTGAGTGATTCTTTCAGACTCAATATCTTTTTTTATACTGGATTTAGCAGACTTAATACTGTTGTCAACTTTGGGCAATTCATTCAGTAATTCATTCATTGCTTTGATAGATTCATTGAATTTATCAGCCTGGCAGCCAACATATGCAGAGATAGTATAGGGGTCTTCTTTCTTTTCAGGGGTAATTACATAGGAGTTAGTAGAATAGGCAAGGGCTTTGCTCTCGCGTATTGTTTGGAATACCAATGCACCCATACCACCACCAAAGTAATTATTGAAAACATCAATGGTAGGTTGCAATTGCGGGTCGTAGCCGGGTATATTCCTTACCCATCTGATTTCGCTTTGCACCATATCATAGTCTGTGAAAAGTACTTGGTTTTCTTTCTGAGTGGTAAAAGTAAATACCTTAGGTGCCGGTACCGGAGTAAACATTTCAGGAATATTGTGCAGCTTTTTAAGCGAGGCAATAAATGCATTCATATTCTCAGGACCATAGTAAATAATGCGATGGCTGTAGCCGGATAAATTATGTAACAAGTCGGTTAACTCTTTGCTGGTAAGGTTCTTTAATTCATCATTGGTAAGTACATTGTTGAAAGGATTGTTGGAACCATAACGGGCATAGCTGCTGATCCCTGACATAATCATATTCTTATTGCTCTTGGCATCTGCCCTGCTTTTGTTGAGACGGGCTTTCAGGGCGGTCAATGCTTCATCGTCCGGTTTACAGTTATTCAATAATGACTCAAACAGTGATACTGCCTTACCGAAATTCTCTTGTAAGCCTTCTATAGTAATAGTGGTGAATTCATTATCTGCTTTCATATTAAAGCTACATGCAAGCTTGTAAAATTCTTTGGAGAATGCCTCTGATGATCTGTTGTCTGTACCAAGGAATTGTAAGTATTGTGCAGCAACAGCAAGTCTTTTATCATTCCATGTTCCCAATTTGAAACGGTAGGACATACGGAATAATCCATTCTCGTCATTATTAACATACATCAGTTCTGCAGGACCAAATTCTGTCCTTTTGAAATCTTTGGTGTAATCCAGCCAGACGGGTTTAAGCGGTTCGGTAGGTTCGTTAATTATTTTTTTCACAAAGTCAGACTGCGAATCACGATTAGTCTCAACAGGTGTTATTGGTGGTTTCTCAACTTTTACCACATTTTTATTATCGCCCTTGCGCTTATAAACAACAACATAATTGTCAGCAAAATACTTGTTGGCGAAATCTACAATGTCCTTCTTTGTGAGTTTGGATAAACGTTCTATATAGGCAACATCATCACGCCAGTCTTCTTCTGATGTAAAGGCATTCATCAATGCATAAGCACGCGAATTGTATTTTTCAGTCTGTTGCATCATTGCTTTCTTCTGGTTGTTTATAATAGAAAGAACAAGATCGTCATCAAAATTTCCTTTTTTCAAATTGTCTATTTCACCAAGCATAAGGTCCTTTACATCTTCCAATTTTTGTCCCATTGTAGGATTGCCTTGCAGGTACAGATACCCGTAATCAATCAGGATATCTGCACTGGCACTTGCTTTAAGTAATTTTTGCTTTTTTACAAGATTCAGGTCAATTAAGCCGGCACGTCCATTGGTCAGGATTTGCCCTACAAGGTCAGCTAAAAGTGCATCCTTATTGTGTACACCCGGTAGTCTGTAACCCATTGTTACAAATTCAGCATCAGGTCCATATACTTCTTTAATAATCGGAGTAGCAATGGGAACTTCAGGTTTGAAAGTATATTTTGGAACTTCTTTCTTCCGTAATCCAGAGAAATTATTGTCTATTTTCCTAATCATTTCATCAGGGTTAAAATCTCCGGCAATAATGATACCCATGTTATTAGGTACATAGTAGGTATTAAAGTACTTCCTGATTTCAAGCAGGGAAGGATTTTTTAGATGCTCAATTGTACCGAT
>Ga0007882_10002358_pt1 | contig 10620 bp, 11 predicted proteins | sample CryBogCBH12Aug01_FD_71195 | JGI IMG/M metagenome (GOLD analysis project Ga0007882, IMG submission 71195) | Freshwater microbial communities from Crystal Bog, Wisconsin, USA - CBH12Aug09.1 | ecosystem: Environmental > Aquatic > Freshwater > Lake | place: Crystal Bog, Wisconsin, USA | collected... | reverse complement strand
GTCGAGGTCTTCGAGTCCCGGCGGGACAGCCGGAAATTAGCCAGACACGAAGTGTCTGGTTGGCTTCAAAACAAATTCCGTCCTGAAGGGACGACGGAATCGGCCGATGTTTTCCTTCGTCCCGCCGGGACGAATTTTCATTTGCACGTTTACCAGCCACTTCGTAGCTGGCTAATTTCCTTGCGTCGCTTTGCGACTTTTCTCGTCGCGCTCGAACACGGCATGCCGCCCGCCGGCGGCATCGGCATCGGCATCGACCGGCTGTGCATGATGCTCCTCGGCCAGGAAAGCATTCGTGATGTGATTTTGTTCCCGCAGTTGAAGCCGAAGTGATTGGCTAAGCCGGCCGGAGTCGGGGTGATGAGCTGGTCAAGGTGGTTCGTTCGCCTGTAATTGAAAACTGTCCATTATTAAGACTGTCAAGCTCTGACCGCACCTCGGGAAACACCAAAATTGACGTAAATGGTCATAAATTGCTTGGAAACGGGAGTTTTTTATATGGGGAGAGCCTTCGGGGCAATGGGGAAGATGCCCCGGGAAACGGTGAAGACGGTCGGGGAAACGGTGAATGGGCTCGGGGAAACGGTGAAAACCCTCCGGGCAACGGTGAAGGTCATCGGGGCAACGGTGAAAACGCTCCGGGAAACGGGGAATGCGCTCGGGGAAACGGGGAAGGTCATCGGGGAAATGGGGAAAGCCCTCCGGGAAACGGGGAAAGTGGTTCGGGAATTGGGGGCGACGCCTAAAAAAACGGGGAAAGCGGTGGTCAAACCGGTGGCGGCAGTGCAAAAACTGGTTTAGTCCGTGATGGCCGCCGGCTAATCGGTGAACCGGCTGCGGCAAGCCCACAGGCCGAGCGCGGGATTGGAGATGTAGAAAATCTTTTCGCCGTCGGGCAGCGTGTTCCAGCCATCCTTTAATTTCTTCGGGTCGTAACGCTGGGTCATCGTGTTCAGGTCGGCGTATTTGAAATTCACACTTTCGATTTCCCGCTGCGTCAGATGGCCGGGACAATAGGTGATGCCAAAACGCCCTTCACTGGAGCCGTGAATCAAGTGCGCCGCCGCGCTCAAATTATTTTGCAACTCGGGATTGGCCTTGGCCGCCGCAAGCGTCGCGGGCGTGCCGCGATAGCCGTATTTGCGGATGAGCCGGTCAATCTCGTGGTCCTCGCCGAATTCCTTGAGGCCGGGCGCAAGGATGATAAGTTCGCCGCCATCAGCCATCGCCATGCGGGTGCGATAGACGGCCTTGTTGCCGAGCCAAGTGCTCTTGAATTCCGACGGGTCGAGATAGACAACGACTTTTTTCAACGGCTCGGCGAGCATCTCGAAATTCACTTCGAGCGACAATTTTGCCGCCAGTTCAAAACCGGAAGCGTCATCGCTCACGAACAAACCGCGCACGACCAGCTTGCCATGCTCGTCGCGACCGATGACGGTGTGGACATAAACAATCGGCAAATGCTTGGTGAAATGTTCCGAGGCGTAGTTGAGAATCTTGCGAACGGGCGTGTTCGCCCGCCCCATCATGCGTTCCATGCCGTAGGCCGCGCCGACGTAATGGCTCTTGTTGATGCCCTCGACGCCTCCGGTGCCGACGAAGATGTTTTTGTTGTAGTTGGCCATGCCGATGACTTCATGCGGCACGACCTGGCCGATGGACAAAATCAAATCGTGTCCGCCGCTGGCGATAAGATTGGCGACTTGCGCGGGCCACGGAAAGTCCACCGCGCCTTCGGAGACTTCCTTGACGAACGCCGCCGGCACTTCGCCGACGGTGGTAATGCCGGTGCGCCAGTTGTGGACGCGGAAAAGTTTTTCCGGCACGCCGGGAAACATTTCGTGAATCTGCTCGCTCGTCATCGCGGTGTGCGTGCCGAGCGCGGGCAGAATGTCAGTCAACTTGTCGCCGTAAAATTCATGCGTGAGCGTCGTCAGCAAACCAGCTTGCGAATGGAAGCGCGTAAAATCCGGCGGCACGGCGAGGACGTGTTTGCGCGCGCCAAGTTTTTTCAGTGCGGTGAACAGTCCCTCGCGCAAATCGTCTTTGGACAATTTGTCGGTGATGGAACCACGCGCGAAATACAGCATAAAATCAGCGTTGGATGCGGGCGGATCCGCCTTTGGCAAATGCCTTGACCTGTTCAACCGTCGCCATCGTGGTGTCGCCGGGGAACGTGGTCAGCAGCGCGCCGTGCGCCCAGCCGAGGTTCACGGCTTCCTGTTCGGATGCGCCGGACAACAAGCCGTAGAAGAAGCCGGCCGCATAGCCATCGCCGCCGCCGACGCGATCAATGACATCCAATTCGCACATCGGCGATTGATACGTCTTGCCGTTCACCCAAGCCACCGCGCCCCAAGTGTGGCGGTTGGTCGAATGGACTTCGCGCAGCGTGGTCGCGACAGCTTTGACATTCGGGAATTTCTTGGTGGCCTTTTCGATGACCGCGTAGAACGCCGACGGATCGAGCTTGGAAGCGGCTTCTACATCCTGACCTTCAATGCCGAGACCTTTCTGCAAATCTTCCTCGTTGCCAACCAAAACATCAACGTGCTGCACGATGCGCGCGAGCACATCCACGGCCTTGTCCTGACCGCCCCAGATGTCCCAGAGCTTTTGGCGGTAGTTCAAATCGAACGACGTAACCGCGCCGGATGCCTTCGCAGCTTTCATCGCCTCGATGATGAGTTCGCCGGTGGTTTCGGAGAGCGCCGCGAAGATGCCGCCGCTGTGGAACCAGCGCACGCCGCTGCCAAAAATTTCGTTCCAGTTGAAATCGCCGGGCTTGAGCTGGCCGGCGGCCTCGTTGCTCCGGTTGTAAAACACCACCGGCGCGCGAACGCCCTGACCACGATCCGAATAAACCGTCGCCATGTTCGGTCCGCGCACGCCGTCGTGCTTAAACTTTTTGTAGAACGGCTTGACGCCCATCGCGCGAACGCGTTCGGCAATCAAGTCGCCGATGGGATAATCCACCATCGCACTGGCGATACCGGTGTTGAGGCGAAAGCAGTCGGCGAGATTCGCCGAGACATTGAACTCACCGCCGCTGACGTGGATGTCGCAGTGCGACGCCTTGCGAAACGGGATGATGCCGGGGTCGAGGCGGTTGACAAGCGCGCCGAGGGAAAGGAAGTCGAGGTTGCCGGAGGATTTGATGTTCAGGCCGTTTTGCATATTTTTACGAGGTAATGTTTTGGGTGTAAAATTGAACAGTTTAAGTTTAGAAAATTTGCCGCCGCCGGTCAAAAAAAATAACCCCGAACCTGCGTCCGGGGTTTCATTTTTGTTGGAACGCCAATTATCTGCCGGCGCCAAATTCGGTCCGCGCCATCGCGCCCAGTTGTTTTTCGGCTTGCGGCGTCAGGCTGGTGAACAGCATGGAGACGTGATAGCCGGAATGTTTGCTGCCGGCGCAGCCGACCACGACGCCGTGGCAGGAAACGCGGCTGCCGTCGAACGGCGACTGGAGCGAGACGGTCATCTCGGACCACTCGTTGAACGGCTTGGGGCTGCAAAATTCGATGCCGCTTTTGTGGATGGAAACTTTGTCCGAGCAAAGTGCCAAGGAAGATTCACGGCCCATAACGCTGACCGAATTTCCCGCCGAACCCAAACTTCCGATTTTCTTTGCACTCATAAGTAATTCAAATTAGCACGTCGGCGCGAGCCGTCAAATTTAAGTTGTCACCATTCGATGATGGCTGCGCCCCACGTCAGACCCGCGCCAAAGCCGACAATCAAAATCAGGTCGCCACGCGTCACCGTGCCGGAGCGCACGGCCTCGTCCAACGCGATGGCGACGGACGCGGCGGAAGTGTTGCCATATTTGTGGAGGTTGACAAAAATTTGTTCCGGCGTGGCCCCGAGGCGCTCGCCGACGGCGTCAATGATCCGGCGGTTAGCCTGATGCGGGATGACGCACTTAATTTTGGTGATGTCAATTTCGCACCGGGTCAAAACTTCATTGGCCGCGCTGCACATGGCCTGCACGGCGTTCTTGAAAGTTTCCTTGCCGTCCATGCGGAGAAAATGCAAGCCGTCCGTGACCGTTTGCGCCGAGGCCGGGCAACGGCTGCCGCCGCCGGGCATGGAAAGCAATTCCGCCTTGCCGCCATCCGCGCCCAGTGCCGTGGTGAGCAGGCCGTGGGAAAATGGCCGGTTCTGCAAAATCGCCGCGCCGGCGCCGTCGCCAAACAGCACGCAGGTGTTGCGGTCTTTCCAGTTCGTGATGGACGAAAGTTTTTCCGCGCCGATAACTAGCACCGTTTCGTAAGCGCGCGAGGCGATGAAATTTTGACCGACTTCGAGTGCGTAGAGAAAACCGGAGCACGCTGCCTCGATGTCAAACGCCGGCACACGCCGCGCGCCGATTTTTTGCTGCACCAAGCACGCGGTGTTCGGAAACGGCATATCCGGCGTGATACTGGCGACGATGATGAGGTCAATCTGCTCGGCGGTGACGCCGGCCATTTCCATCGCGCGCTGGGCGGCTTTCGCGGCGAGATCGGAGGTGAATTCATCGGCGGCGGCGATGCGGCGTTCCTTGATGCCGGTGCGTGTGGTGATCCATTCGTCCGTCGTCTCGATCATTTTTTCGAGGTCGGCATTGGTCAGAATGCGTTCCGGCACATACGAACCAACGCCGGTGATGGAACAGGTGCGACCGACAAAATTATGTTTGGCGCGCGGATTTTTCATGGTTTCGCTGGGCCGGTTTCGGCTTCAAGAATAATATTGGCCGCCGCGATGTCGCGGGCAATGGTTTGGTTGATGTGCGTTTTCACCGCGTTGGCCGTGACGCGGATGGCGCTGGTCACGGCGCGTTCGCGCGCGGAGGCGTGGGCCTTGAACACCAGTCCGTTGAATCCGAGCAGCGGCGCACCGCCATAAACTTCCGGGTCCATGCGCCGGCGGATGGTGTGAAACGCGCCCTTGGCAAGATACGCGCCGAGCTTGCGCTGCGTGCTGTGCATCAGCTCGCGCTTGAGCATGGAAAACATTCCCACGGCCAGACTCTCGACGGTTTTCAAAACGATGTTGCCCACGAAACCGTCGCAGACGACGACATCCACATGATCTTTGAACAGGTCGTGGCCTTCGACATTGCCGATGAAATTCAAGTCGAGCTTCTTGCAGAGCTTGAAGGCTTCGAGCGTGAGTTCGTTGCCTTTGGAATCCTCCGTGCCGTTGCTCAAAATGCCGACGCGCGGATTTTTGCGCTTGAGAATTTCGCGGGAATAAACATTGCCCATCACGGCGAACTGGGCGAGGTGCAGCGGCTTGCACTCGACGTTCGCGCCGGCGTCGAGCAAAACAAACTCGTTGTTTTGACGGGGAATTACCGTGGCGATGCAACCGCGATCCACGCCGGGAATGCGACCGACTTTGAAAGTGCCCGCCGCAAAAATGCCGCCAGTGTTGCCGAGGGAAATGAGCGCATCCGCCTTGCCTTCGCTGACGAGATCGGCGGCGCGGGCGATGGAAGAATCTTTTTTCTTGCGGAGCGCGACCACCGGCTTGTCCTCCATTTCCACCACCTCGCTGGCGTGGATGATGCGGACACGATGATCGCGAAAACCGCGCGGGGGCAGCGCGGCATGAATGTCGGCCTTGTTGCCGACGAGGTAAATGGTGGTGATGTCCTTGTTTTCTTCCAGCGCGCCCTTCACGCCGGCGATGATGACACCGCAACCGTGGTCACCACCCATGACATCAACGGCAATGCGCATGACGGATAGTTTTTAGTTTTTAATTTTTAGTTTTGAGTCGAAAAACCGGGGCGGTTGTTTCAACTCAAAATTCAAAACTCAAAATTAAAAACTGATCAAGCGCCCGCCGTGACGGTCAAAACCTGCCGGCCTTTGTAAAAGCCACAGGCCGGACACACGCGGTGCGGCATCGCCGGCGCGTCGCACTGCGGGCATTTGCCCAACTGCGGAAGTTTGAGCACGCTGTTGTAAGCGCGGCGCATACGCTGCCGGCTCGTTGACGGTTTTCTTTTTGGAACGCCCATAAATTCTATTTAATTTTTAGTTTATTCAATTCCGCCCACACGTCCAAAACCGGCTTTTCACCGGCTTCAGCCTTGCTGGCGCTGCTTTTCTTCTTCAATCCCGCACAATCCGGTTTGCACAACGGATGTTGCGGAAAGTTTAGTAGCATATCTTCCCGCACGAACGGCGTCAAGTCCACACAATCGTTCTCGACGGACACCTTGTCCTCGCCTTCCAGCGGCAAATGCACCGCCCAGCCGGTGAGTTTCAGCTCGGTTTTGAACTTTTTGAGGCAGCGACCACATTCACACTCCAGCGGCAACGCCAGCGAACCGGTCGCCAGCACGGCGTCATGGAGCAATTCCACCGTCAAATCGTAGCGCAACGGCTTTTCCGCGTGGATCAGCTCGTCGTTCACGCCCAAATCCAGCTCCGCCACCGGCAATTCACCTTGGAGGCGAATACCTTCTTCTTCCAAATGGCGCAGATTGATTTTTAACATAATTTTAAGTTTTGAATTTTTAGTTTTTAGTTGGCAAGCCCTCGGCAGCCGGCGCATCGCCAACTAAAAACTTCAAATTAAGAATTAAAAACTATTTTGCCTGTTTTAGTTTTTTCCTCAGCGCGAGCTGCACGTTCGGCGGCACAAAGGCCCGCACATCGCCGCCCAGCCGCGCGATTTCCTTCACGATGCGCGAACTCAAAAACGTGTAGGTGTCCTTCGGCATCATGAAAATCGTCTCAATGTTTTCGTCCAGCTTGCGGTTCATCAGCGCGAGCTGGAATTCAAATTCAAAGTCCGACACCGCGCGCAGCCCGCGCACGATGGTGCCAGCCTTCTGCGCGGCGGCATATTCCACCAGCAGGCCGTCGAACGAGTCGGTCGCGACGTTGGGCAAGTGCGCCACGGCCTTCTTCACCAACGCCACGCGTTCGGCCAGCGTGAAGAGCGGATGCTTGCTCTCGTTGACCGCCACGGCCACGACCACGCGGTCGAACAGCTTTGCCGCGCGCTGGATCACGTCCAAGTGGCCGTTGGTCAGCGGGTCGAAACTGCCGGGATAAATCGCGGTGCGCTTCATGCAGTTATTAGTTTTGAATTTTAAGTTTTTAGTTGGCTTGGCTGCCAAGCCGACGATTTAACTTAAAACTAAAAATTAAAAATTAAAAACTATTTCCACTATTTCCACGCCACCTCGTAAATGCGGACGGCGTTCTTGATGCCCTTAACCTGCACCGGAAACAGCTCGGCACACTGGCCTGCCAGCGCCGGCGCGTGGCGCAGCAGGTGGTTGTAGGTCGTGTCGCTGATGATGATGCGGCCGCTGCCGGAAACGCCTTCGAGCCGGCTGGCGAGGTTCACTTCGCGGCCAAAAACCGTGTAGTTCAAAATGTGCTGGTTCGATCCCATCAGCCCGACGGTGACGGTGCCGGTGTTGATGCCGGTGCCAAGCTGAAGCGCGATGTGCAATGGCATCGGCGGTTGGCCGGCGGCAAGGCGAATCTGGTTTTGCGCCTCGCGCGCGGAATTTTCCGCGAGCCGTTTTACGTTCAATTCATGGATGGCGCGCTGCGCCTCGATGGCGGCCGCGACGGCGGCGAACGCGTGTTTTTCGTTTGCCACCGGCGCGTTCCAGAACGCCATCACGCAGTCGCCGATGTATTTATCGAGCGTGCCGTTGTGATTTTTCACCGCGTCGGCGACGGCGGCGAGATAGAGGTTCACAATCTCCAGCGTTTCGCGCGCGGACTCCTCGTAAAATTTTTCCGCCAGCGCCAAGTCCACATTATGCGTGCGGACATATTCCGCGATATCTTCCTGCAACTGGTCGGTAAAGGTGGTGAAGCCGCGCACGTCCGCAAATAAAACCGTGACTTCGCGCCGCGCGCCGCCGAGCGAAAGTTTTTCCGCACCGAGCAGCTCGTTGACGATTTCCGGCGAGACGATTTTGGAAAAAACGGATTTCACGCGGCGCTGCTCGCGTTCCTCAAAAATCACGCGGTAGGTCACGAGGCTGACGTGTTCGACCAAAACCGCGCCGACGACCGGAAAAATCAGCGGGAGCCACAGCCGGAATTTGATGAAGACAAAAAATGTAAGCGCCGTGTAACCGATGACGAGCAACGCGGTGGCGACAGACGCGGTGAACGCGCGCAGTTGCCACGTCATCAGCGCGGTAAGCAGACCGAGCAAAATAATCATGGCGGTGGTTTCGCCCGCCGTGGTGCGGCGGATGAACTGGCCGGTGATGACGGAACTGGCGATGTTCCAATGCTTGCTGACGAGCAGCGTGTCGTGTTCGAGCGGCGTCGCGCCACGGTCGGTCAGGTCGTTGCCCTGCACAGCGGAGCCGACGATGACGAGCTTGCCACGCAAATCATCGCGCAGGCCGTTGGTTTCGCCGAGCAGCCGTTGCCGATCCTGCCAGAGCAAATTTTCCACCGGCAGCCGCACCAGCCGCGAATCATCGGGCGTGAGCCGCCAGTCCACGAGAAAATAGCCGTCGGCATCCACGGGAATCACGCGCTGGACACCGTTCGCACCGCGCAGAATAATTTTTCCGCCAGCCAAATCCACGGTGGCTTTGGCAAGATCGAGGTGGAGCTGCTGCGCGGCCAGCAAAATGCCCATGTGCCAAACGCGTTCGGTGGTAAAGGCTTTGGCGGTGGGCGCAACGCCGGGCGGGAGTTTATCCAAACCAAAATCAGCGAGGACAAAATTGTTTTCCGCGTCCACGGGAATTTCAATCGTGTTGGTCAGACCGGTCTGCGGCAGAATAATTTTTCCCGACGCAAAAATGGCGTTGGTCAGGTTGACGGCGAGTTCGGGGTCGTCCGCGATTTTTTGGATGAGCGGATGCCAGCGGCGCTCGTCGCGAAAGGCTTTCACGCGGCGCAGAATGCCATCGGTGTCGCGCTCGGTAGAAATGTCGCCGAGAGCGAGCGCGTTGGTGGCGAATGGCGCGGGCGGCACCAGCTCCGGCGTCGTGGCGAGAATGACGTTGCCGGCGCGGCGCAACTGTTCGCCGAAGAAATCGTCGGACTCCTCGAAGTGCGTGCCGTCGGCCAGCCGCACCGGCGCGTGGTCGGGCCGGCGTTCGCCAAACAGCACGTCGAAACCGACGGCGACGGCACCTTGCGCGGAAAGTTCATCCACCAGTCGGCCATAAACTTGGCGCGGCCAAAGCAGACCAAAACGGTAGCCAAATTTTCCACTTTGGACGGCTTTGATGCTGGATTCTTCGATGGCGACAAACGCGAGATTGGTCGCCACCGGCGCGGGGAAATGGTTGGCGGCACGAACGCGCAAATCGTAAGTCATGCGCTCCAGCCGTTCGGGAAAATCCAAACGCAAGGCACGAACCCCACAAACCAACGCGAGGACGGCGAGCGCGATGAGGAGCGGCGTGAGCTTGGGACGCTTGAACTTCACACCGAGGGATTAAACAAAAAACCAGCGCAACTCAAGGCTGCGCTGGTTGAAAATGTGCAAAGAAAATAAATTAATCTCCACCACCGCCGCCGCCGCCGCCACCACCACCGCCGTGATGACCGCCGTGATGACCAGAGCCTTTGCCGTGGGTGGGTGAAATGTAAATGCAAGTGCTGTCAGTCGTGACGTAGGACACGGGCGAATAAATGGTTTGCAACGCCGTAAAGAGCCGACTCAAAAAGGTCTGCTCGTCGCCGGGAAGAACCACCAACTGGCCGGTGGCGGGATCAAAGGAGAAACCCGCGCCGACAATGGAGGTTTGCGGAGCGCCACCGCCGGGCGGAACCAAGGAAAGCACCACGCCGCCGCCAGTGCTGTGATAAACGGTCGTGGCCCCATCGGCACTGATGCTGAACTGGGTGCCACGCACACCAGCGATGCCGTTGGGCAGCTTGATCAAGTATTGGGAGGCACCGTTAAGTTTTTTGACGCTGGCAAAAATTTTGCCCTTCTTCAAATCCAGTTCGGTGTCGCTGACTGTATCCGCCCCGGTGTCAACGATGGTGAGCTTGTCAATGCCGAGCGTGGAATTGGGCAAAACGCGAATTACGTTTTGCTCGGCGGCGGGCCGGTAGCTGATCATGCCGCGCACACTCGCGTCGGGTGCCGGGGCAACATAAGACGGCTGCCATTGGGCTTGCGGGGCGTTCTGCGGCAAATCAATGTCTTTGCCCAACACCAAATCGGCCACGCCGTTGTGGTCAGTGCGAACGACTGCGCCGACGGGAAGAATTTTCCCGGCGACCAGCGGCGTCCATTGATCATTGCCCAGCGAATAGCTGACCATGCCTTCCACGCGCACCACCGTGGCGCTGCCGGTGTCGGCGGAGGCATTGATGGCGACACTGAAAATCGCGCCGCAGAACACGGCGGCGAGGAGAGCCTGAATTTTCTTCATAAGAACCTTTTTTTTGACGGATTTTAGCTTCCCGAAATATAGCCGCTGACCGCCAGAACTGTCAATGGACATTTACCTCAATAACCCGCCGGCAGTTGCGGGCGACCGGAGGCTTTGTCCGCCAATCTGGCTTCGCAGATCGCCAGATAGTTCCGGGCGATGGGATTGTCGCCTTGCAGCATCAGCGAACGGGCAAACCATTCCTTCGCGGCGGCATAATCGCCAAGCTG
>Ga0007882_10002356_pt1 | contig 10622 bp, 10 predicted proteins | sample CryBogCBH12Aug01_FD_71195 | JGI IMG/M metagenome (GOLD analysis project Ga0007882, IMG submission 71195) | Freshwater microbial communities from Crystal Bog, Wisconsin, USA - CBH12Aug09.1 | ecosystem: Environmental > Aquatic > Freshwater > Lake | place: Crystal Bog, Wisconsin, USA | collected... | reverse complement strand
TAGACCAAGTTCAACAAACCGAGCTGCCCGTACTTCGGGAAACTCAGGTAGTTCACTCTGCATTCGATCAAGCATCTCCTGATCAACAAGCACCGGAATCAAATCAGGATCAGGAAAGTAACGATAGTCGTGAGCAAACTCCTTACCCCTCATCGAACGGGTCTCACCCTTATCAGCATCCCAAAGTCGGGTCTCCTGAATAATAACTCCGCCGCTTTCCAATATTTCCTCATGGCGCAAGGCTTCGAACTCAATAGCTTTTTCAACATTCTTGAACGAGTTCATATTTTTGATCTCGGTACGCGTTCCATACTCACTTGCCCCAACTGGACGCAGAGAAACATTGGCATCACAACGCAAACTTCCTTCCTCCATATTGCCATCCGAAATACCGAGATACTGAACGATCTGCCGGACTTTCTGCAGATATGCCGAAGCCTCCTTAGGAGTGCGCATATCAGGATAACTCACAATTTCCAACAACGGAACACCACTCCGATTGAGATCGATATAGGTATCCTCACCAATATCGTGAATCGACTTGCCGGCATCCTCCTCAATATGAATTCTGATCAGCCTGATAACCTTATTACCGTCCCCTGCATCAACAGTAAGAGTTCCTTCACTGCAGATAGGTTCTTCAAACTGCGAAATCTGGTACCCCTTCGGTAGATCAGGATAGAAATAGTTTTTTCTGGCAAGCACCGAACTGGGAGCGATACTGCAACCCATAGCAAGACCAAGTTTCACAGCATCCTCAACAACACGTCTGTTTAGAACCGGCAAAGCTCCCGGAAGAGCAAGACATACCGGGCAGACATTACTGTTGGCCGGTTTTCCAAACAATGCAGAACAACTGCAGAAAGCCTTGCTTGCTGTATTAAGCTGACAATGGACCTCAAGGCCCACGACTAATTCATACTTCATTGCAAAAATTAACGTTATTGAAAAACAACGGTTGGTTCACACCGAAGCCTCTCCTGCTTATAAAAAATATCAGTACGACCGATACGAAAACTTCTGTCCTCCCACCGTCGCTTCAGCCATAACCCCAGCTTTCGGAAGCACAAAAACCGCTACACCATGAGCAAAATCAATATTAGTAGCCATCCCCGCAGTAACAACAATTCCAGCAACCTGAGCATTCAGCTCATAATTGCCGTTCTTAAAATTATCAAGTTCTCGCTTATCCTTAAAAAATATGATTTCCGAAAAAGCCTGACCACCAAGCTGAGGCCCAACATTGACCTGAGTAATTGATGAATGTCCTACAAGATTATTTTGCTCATAGACATACCCATTACCATGCCCCCCCCCAACAATCATAAATCCACCCTTGAACACATCAGGAAAAACTGCATAACCATAAGCCTTCTCAAAAAAACGATGAAGCACAGGGGCATTCTTCCTGAAATAATTAACCGCCGATTCTGCACGATCCTGATCAGCAGGGTCCCAACCTGCACGAGCAGTTGAACAAACCATGCCTGCAAGCATAAACGCAAGGATACCAATTTTCATCATCTTCATCATCGCAGCTTATTTGTTTTGTTTAATAAAATCAGAGCATAGAAAACATACAATGATTCCAACCAGTAATGTACAATTTTCACCCCAATAAATCATCCCAGTCATTCCCGCAACCTAAAATACCGTCATCCCAATCCTCCCCCCCGTTATTCCAAACTCCAGTGAGGGATCTCCAGCTACTCCCCTGCCTCAATTTCGCGCTTCAGAGCCTCCCGCTCAATTTCAAGACGGCGAATCTCTCGGTTAATCCTGTCAAGCTCTTCCGGACTGCTGTCAATCTCAAGTCGCAACCTCGAAGATGCCTCGTCAATCAAGTCAATCGCCTTATCAGGCAGAAACCGGTCCGAAATATACCGGTTCGACAACTCGGCCGCGGCAACAAGCGCAGCATCCTTGATACGCACACCATGATGGATTTCATATTTCTCCTTCAGTCCACGGAGAATGGAAACTGTATCCTCAACACTCGGCTGATCAACCAGAACAGTCTGAAATCTGCGTTCAAGGGCAGCATCCTTTTCAATATGCTTGCGATACTCGTCAAGCGTCGTTGCACCAATACACCGCAACTCTCCACGGGCCAGCGCAGGCTTGAGAATATTTGCCGCATCCATTGAGCCCTCAGCAGAACCTGCTCCGACAAGCAGATGAATTTCATCAATAAAAAGAATGATCTCTCCATCTGACGACTGAACCTCACGCACGACTGCTTTCAAGCGTTCCTCAAACTCACCCCGAAACTTCGCGCCGGCAACAAGCTGAGCAATATCCAGCGCAGCAATCTGCTTGCTCTTGAGGTTTTCAGGCACATCACCAGCCACGATACGTTGCGCAATTCCCTCAACAAGAGCAGTCTTGCCAACTCCTGGATCACCTATTAAAACAGGGTTGTTTTTTGTACGTCGACTGAGAATCTGCAATACCCTTCGAATTTCCTCATCACGACCGATAACCGGATCAAGTTTACCCTTGCGGGCCTGATCGTTCAGGTTTCGCGAATATTTTTTAAGCGAATTATATGTTTCCTCAGCGCTCTGACTTGTAACACGCTGAGTCCCCCTGATGGTAGTAAGTACCTTGAGGATAGCATTGCGGTTAATGCCCGAATCCTGCAGCATACGCGAAACATTGAGCCCTGCTTCACTCATGGCGATAAGCAGGTGCTCTGAACTGATATAATCATCTTTCAGATTCTCAGCCTCTTTCAATGCCACGTCAAAGACCTTTCCAAGGTTCTGTGAAAGATACTGCCCTGTAGCCGAAGCACCCGTCACCCTTGGAATTCTCTCTATTTCGCGGTCAAGCGCAGCAAGCAGGGTTTCAGCTGGAGCTTCAAGCTTCTGGGCTATCTGCACAGCAATACTGCTTTTATCCTCCAGCATAGCTAACAGAAGATGTTCAGGCTCTATCTGCTGATGCTGTCTGCTGCTGGCCAGCGTGGAAGCCGCCTGCAGTGCTTCCTGGGCTTTTATCGTAAACTTGTTAGGATCAAACTGCATGGTTCTAATTGTTTTGGTTTTCGATTCTTAACATAGAGGTACAACCCAATGAGGAACATACCACAAGGCATAGAAACTACTTACTGGTACAACAATGTAAATGCAATAAAAGTTAAAACGATACAACCTTTCTGCATCCCATACCTGAAAGAAAAAAAGGTTGCGGCATTATATGCTGCCGTAACCTTTAATAAACTTGTTAAAAAAAGGGAGTTTCCATTTTCCCGACCCTGCTGTTCCGCGCTTCAGGTATTAGAAGGAGTTTCCTCTGGCGGTTTTGGCCAATTTTTGATTATCGAACTCACAACCTGCCGGGCAATCTGTGCGCTGGTCGAAAGCAATTCAAATCCTTTCTCTTGAATGTGGCGCTGAGTATCAAGTTGATCCTTAAAAAGCTCAACACTTGCCGGGTCATAATTACCCTGGCTGACGTAATCATCAATAACCTCTTCTGCTTCATCAAAAGGCAAATTGAAAACCTTAAAACCCAACTTCGCCCTTTCGAAAGGGTCAAGAATTTTCTGACCAGTATTCTGCTGCTCCATAATATTCCTGTTTTTCAGTATAAAATCCACTTACGCCAAATGATAATAAATAAAATATAACATTGTTTTTCAACAAGAATAGAATGTAACACCCCCACAAACAAACGGACAACCCCGTTAACGCATCTTACTTCTTCCTCTTCCTGTCATGGTTTCAGCCAGCAGAAAAAAAAGCCCGGCTATAAGAAAATACTGGGCGAGCGCAACACGTTCAACAGGCTCCATTACCCAGCGTGAAGCTGTTGCAATGCTGTTAATTTTCTCAGCAATTTCACTGGATGCCATATGATCCGCTTTACTTCGAAAATAAAATCCTCCCGCTTCATGAGCCAGCTTCTGCAATGTTTCGCCCCTGAAACTCGTTACAACAACCCGTCCGTGTTCATCCAGTTTGACCATATCCCCAGCGCCGCCCAACGGAATAACTACAGGCAGATCCATACCCACCCCTACAACAAACACATGGATCCCATCATTTTTCATCCTTTTAGCCTCTGCAAAAAAATCGCCGGCATGGTCCTCACCATCACTCACCATTACAATAATCTTCTCCCCTTTTACCCTTGCTTCCAGGTTATTTTCAGTTTCAGGTCTAAGAAGTTTTTCAGACAGTTCAAGTGCCGAGCGAAAAACTGTTCCCTGCTCCTCAATAAGTTCAGGAGAAGCCATACCAAGCAAGGCATCAAAAGCTTCCTGATCGGTGGTCAGTGGACACTGCACAAGAGGTGCTGCAGCAAAAAGGAGAATAGCCCGCCTTCCACCTTTAACGGCTCGAGCGATACTTATAATTTCTTGCTTAGCCTGACCAAGGCGATCTGGCAGTACATCTCTTGCTCTCATACTCCGCGAAATATCAAGAACAAATACAAGATCAGCGCCTTTACGCAAGACAGGTCTACCACCACTGCTTAACCTTGGACCAGTTAAAGAAAAAAGCACAAGACCAATACCGCAGAACAACATCACCTTTTTAAGAATAAGAACCCAGAACCGCTGACCTTGCATTAATGAAGTGGCCATAAGCGGACTGGCGATGGTCTCACGGGCATGGAGCTGCCTTATGACCCCATAGCCAAGAAACACTGCAAGCGGAATCAAAAGCAGCAGGTAACCAAAATATTCAGGCCATGCAAAACTCATAAAGGTCATTCCCCTCTGTAAACTTTTCGGTCACGATGGTTGAAAGAAACTAAGGGATCCTTAGTAATCGGGTGTTTGATAAAATGATTTCAAGAAAAAGCAACCCGACTACAGTCAACACCAAATTGGTAAACAACCCTGAACGGCGTTCCATAATCATCCCGGCAAACCGTTTTTTTTCCAGTCGGTCGATAGCTTTCATGGTTTCATCAAAAGCTGCAGGATCTCTCACCTCAAAATACTTGCCGCAAGTAATACGGGCAACACCTCGAAGCGACTCCTCATCAATCACCGAATGATTGGCTTTTTCTCCGGACAAATCCAGATGATTGCTGATTGTTTTAAAACCCGCGTTAATGGCATAGATCCTGATCCCGCTCCGCGCTGCAAAGCCCGCAGCAGTTGCCGGGCCAACCTCACCTGTATTATTCTCGCCATCGGTAATCAGAATTATAGCCTTGTGCGATGATTCTGATACTTTAAGCCTGTTGACCGCAATAAGAATCGCCGAACCAATAGCAGTGCCTTCATCCTGTATAACGCCAGGACTGAGTCGATCAATAAGCATGGCAAGTACCTCATGATCAAGAGTCAACGGACACTGTGTATACGCCTTTCCACGGAACACTACCAGGCCGATCCTGTCATTCGACCGATGCAGCACAAAGTTGCGGCCAACCTCTCTGGCTGCATCAAATCGGCTTTCACCTGCAAAATCCCTCTGTAACATGGAGTCCGAAATATCAAGCACCAGCATAACATCTATACCCATAGCTTCGGCTACAGTTTGACGGTAAAGAAGGTGGGGGCCTGTAAGCGCAATAACCGCTACCACAAGCGCACTCGATCGCAGCCATTGAGGCAGTAATCGCTGCAGGCGACCAGCAGCAAATCCCGTGGCCTGAAGCCGCTCAAGACCGGGAAATAATATAGCAGGGCCTTTACCCAATCGTTCCCGCCTCTTCCTGAACCAGGCAAGGATTCCAAAAACCGGCAACAGCAGCAACCACCATGGCTCAGCCAATTCAAGGCTGGGGATACGGGCAAACCATTCCTGCATAAGCAAAATATTTTTACCTAAAAGATGCAAAATCCCCGGATAAAATCCCTTTCCATCTCCCTTTTGCAACCACCAAAACGAAAACCATAGAAGGGATCAACATGGTCCTGAAAATTTCGCCCACAAATCTTCATGTTTTGTTGTAAAAAAAACGCCATCGGTTCATGAGGCAGCTAAAACTACAAATCCTCACGTTGCATAGCAAACAGAACTCATTACACCGAAAGCCTTTAGCCTCGAATATAAAGCACTCCGTCAATTGCGCATGAAATGTCGTATATTAAAATTCAATTTTCCCTGCATCCATGCACGACACCGTGCAATTGCTATGATACTTTAAATAGACTACATCCACCTGTCAATAGATATGAGTAAAGAATCACAATGGCCTAAGACGATAAAACATGCAACCGAGCGTTTTATCGCACAAATGAGCGAAGAAGACAAGCAAAGACTTCGGGGAACTCGAAAGGAAGAGTTGGCAAAGTTCAACTTTGGCATGGGGGTGATCATTCGCAATAACTTCGGACTGTCAGACGGCAATGACCCCTTAATGAAAGCATGCGCACTTACTCAGCAAGGCGAAACCTATAACATATTTTATGGTAATGACCCGGATAGTGCCGCTGGTATTATCATCGAGGCAGTCTGGAAAGAGCTGAAAAGTGTTGCCTGATTATCAATCCTCAATCCCCAATGAATGCGCCTCCAAGCTCTTTCATGCAAAAAAATAACCTATTGTTGTGTAAATGTTGCTCACAATCATGAACCCAAGAGCAACACGCACAGCACCGGCCCGTAAAAAGATAAATGGTTAGAAAAACTAGGCACAGAATTATTAACCGATAGGTTATCGCTTTTAAACTGAACAGCAAGGTTTGACTGTTCTTGACATATCAAGCACTCCTCCTCAATTCTTGATCCAATATTAACAACATTGTGAACTCCAGCTATCAGTAAAAATTGCAGGAATTATTCCGATGATTTAGATGTTAATTTGTTGCTTGATTTTTTGTGGCTTCATGGTGTTTATATCTTATTTTACTGAATGTTAACGACCAAACTGATGCCGATGAATGGCGCTAGAACAAGTTTAATTATTAAGAAATAAAATAACCTTAACAGTTACTTATAACAATGGAAAGCAAAATAGAGACCTGCCCCTTAGGGCATACTTTCGCAATGCTTCCTGATCATCCCAAGAAAAATGGAAAAGCGAGATGTCCTCACTGCATGGCTTTGGCAATTGAGAACAAAATAGCTGATATACATTTCCCATCGGAAGAACTTTTAGACCGAAGTATCAATACACTGGGGTTATCAACCAGAGTGCTTAATTCTTTGAAAGAATCATTTGTTCCGCAGGAATGGAAGGATCGCAGTCCTGATTACTACGAAGAAAACCTGTGTCATACCATTCGTGATCTTGTTTCAAAAAGCGAAAATGATTTGCTGCATCAGTTTCGGTTCGGAAAAAAGTCTCTCAATAATGTAAAGGAGTGTCTTGCAAAGGTAGGGCTTTCATTAGGAATGAAACTTCCGGCACAGGATGACCATAAGTAATGGTTAACTTTTTTCGTTCGAAAACCTGTCAGCTTCAATCTAATCTTCGACAGGTGAAACATGTTTTTTTCCTTTCTCTTCCCATACATAACAACGTCAATCAACCTGAATGTCAGAACGACCGATTCATCTGCAGATAAAAGAACTTTCTGAGGTTCTTGTTAACATTTCCTGTAAAGTAGTAGGAAATTTATTTCATGCATTGCGTGCAGTTAAATATCAAGATGAACACAGTGTTCCAAAAATCAAACTGACTGAAAACGAAATAGATAGGGCAGAAATCGACCTTGAGGAGCGTTGTATTGAATTTATCGCCCTTCAGCATCCGGTTGCAAAGGACCTGCGTACCATTGTCTCTATTCTCATGATAAATGATGAACTTGAGCGTATTGACGAACTCTCTCATCATATTATAGAGCTGATGCTTGAAATAAGTCCTGAGATGCTTGACTCGCTGGCGTTTGAAAAGATGGGTATGCGCGCCGGAGAAATGGTTACAAAATCAATTGATGCGTTTGTATTGCATGACCGTGATCTTGCCGATCAGGTTTGCGTTCATGATGAAGAAATTGATTTGATGCATCGATCAGTATTAACCAAAGTGACTGCTTTAATGAAAAATCACGATGCTGAAGTTGATCAACTTGCTTATGCATTAAGCATCTCCAGGTATATTGAGCGGATGGCAGACCATGCAACAAAGATTGCCCGGGAAGTTAACTATCTTGTAACCGGTAAAATAATCAGGCATAAGAATTCCTCCGGGCATATATAAACCGAGGAAAAACTTCTTTGTAGCGAATCAACAGAGTTGAGAACACAGTTAAAATCTAATACATACGTAAACTCCTGCACACCATAAAATCGTCATGAAAAGCATATTTATCAAGGTTATACTCCTATCGATCATATCTGCATCAATGATGATTTCGGGTTGCAAGCCTCGCCTGCGTGCCATCGAGAAACTCGACGACGCTCAAAATGCGACCATTGGCGTCATGACGGGGACTACAGGTGAAGTTGCCGCCAAAAACAAGTTTCCAAAGGCCGACGTAAAGCATTTCGATGACATCATTGATGCGTTTATGGCACTGAAGTCGGGAAAGATCGATGCTATAATCACTACTTACCCGACAGCGAACCAGCTTTGCAAGAAAAATCCTGAATTCCATTTTTTGAACGAGGACGTTGCAAAAGAAAATGTCTCCGTAGCTATAATGAAGGGAAACTCGTCCCTCCTTCAGGTTACCAACAGCTTGATCGACGAACTTGAAGTGAACGGCACCATTGCCGACATGAAAAAACGCTGGTATGACAAAGAGGGAAACTACAAGGAACCGGAATTTGCTTTGCCCAATTCGGGCGATGCACTCAAGATAGGGGTCAGTGCCACACGGGAGCCTATAAGCTTTGTAGACAAGAACGGACGGATAACAGGATTTGATGCAGAGTTTGCCCGGCGGCTGGCGGCAAAACTCAACAAACCGATAAAGTTTTATGACATGAAGTTCATGGCTTTGATCCCGGCACTCGAGTCAGGCAAGATCGATGCAATCATTACCGGCATGACTTCTACAGAGGAACGGAAAAAACTGGTTGACTTCAGTAAACCATATTTCTTCATGTCACAAGTCGTGCTGGTAAAGAAGGCAGGAACTTCTTCAACTCAGTAAATCTTTACTGGTACCCACGCGGCCTGAGGACAACGAAAATACCTTTACTTATTCCAGTATTAAACGAGTGGATAAGTATAAAAAGCTCCCGACTAATCCCTTAAGGTTAAAAGTTCATGAGCCTTTGAATTTCAAGCAGATCAGTGTCGATACTGTGATTCAGCTTGACTGCTTTATTAAAAGGCACGGCGACAATTTTTGCGTTTGCCAGTCCTATCATTATGCTGTTCTGGTCATCAAGCAAGGCATCAATGGCTGCAACGCCCATTCTTGTCGCGTTCACCCTGTCTTTGGCCGTTGGACTGCCTCCTCGTTGAATATGACCCAGAATAGAAACACGTACATCAAGATCAGGATGTTCTTTACGAACATCTTCAGCAATTTTCATGGCACCTCCAGCTTCATCTCCTTCCGCAACTATAATAATACCGCTGGTCTCCTTGCGCTTGTACCCTTTTTTCAGAAATTTTTTCAATTCCTCATGCTGTTCTTTCGATTCAGGAATTAAAATGACCTCCGCTCCACAAGCAATGCCACTATTCAATGCAAGCAATCCAGCTTCTCGACCCATTACTTCGACAAAAAAAATCCTTCCGTGCGATCTTGCGGTATCTCTGATTTTATCAACGGCCTCAACAACAGTATTCAAGGCAGTTTCATAACCAATAGTGTAATCAGTTCCATACATATCATTATCAATGGTAGCAGGAATTCCCACAAACGGAATACCATATTCCTGCGACATCACTAAAGCTCCAGTAAAAGATCCATCGCCACCAATGACAACAACAGCATCAATGTCAGCATTCCTTAATTGCTGATACGCTTTTTCGCGGCCTTGAGATGTTCTAAACTCATCACTGCGTGCGGTTTTAAGCATTGTTCCACCAAGCTGAAGAATACCGCTGACATCAGATGCTTTCAGTGGAATAAAATCACCTTCAATCATTCCCTGATAACCACGACGGATACCCGTCACTTTCAGTTTGTTGGCAATAGCTGCTCGAGTTACTGCGCGGATGGCAGCATTCATTCCGGGAGCATCCCCTCCAGAAGTAAACACAGCTATTTTATTTAATTTTTGCTTTTTACGGGAATCATCTATCTCATTCTTTTTCGCTGTCATGTTCATCATTGTTATCTCATTAAACAAATCGATCTCTTGTAATAAGGACATGGGTAACATGCATTAATAAGGAATAAGGATCAATCCTTTCAACTCATTATGATTGTCTACTGACTATAATTCTCATAATCTTAATATTTAAACCGATAACCTTGAACCGATCCAGCAAATAACAAATCGAAAATATAGCTGAAGCTTCGTTTACCCGCCTGACTTCCAACCCCATTGCAGAACGTCAGAAAGCTACATTTTTTGGGAAAGAGAGTATTAACAGGGAATTTTTTTCAATACAGATACGTTCTAAGTTTCCTTTGTTCTTTGTTTAAGATTTCTACTGTATAACTATAAAAACAGGAGATGCAATCATGTCATTGACCATTTTTAAACGGGATCCATTGAAGCTGTTTGAAAGCGTTTTTAATGAGAATGTATCCCCATTTGTTTCTTCAATTGTAGCACCATCCTTCAAGGTTGATATCAGTGAAG
>Ga0007882_10002355_pt1 | contig 10624 bp, 7 predicted proteins | sample CryBogCBH12Aug01_FD_71195 | JGI IMG/M metagenome (GOLD analysis project Ga0007882, IMG submission 71195) | Freshwater microbial communities from Crystal Bog, Wisconsin, USA - CBH12Aug09.1 | ecosystem: Environmental > Aquatic > Freshwater > Lake | place: Crystal Bog, Wisconsin, USA | collected... | reverse complement strand
TGATGAACCGGCCGGACGTACTTTCAGCCGAAGAGCAGTTGCGTCGTTCCAATGCGAATATCGGCGTGAACACGTCCTTCTTCTTCCCGACCATCAGTCTGACGACGCCGGTGGGGCAGAGTTCACAGGCCCTTTCGACCTTGTTTACCAGTCCCGAAAGCTATTGGCAGTATCAGGGGGGGCTTAGCATGCCCATCGTGAATCTTGGCCAGTTTGGCGCCATTGAATCAGCCAAGGGCCAGTACTACACCGACTACTACAATTATCAGCAGACGGTTCGGGGTGCTTTTGCATCGGTCGACAGCGACTTTGCTTCGCACGAGAAATACACCGAGAGTCTCGAGCAGATGCTGCTTTTCTATGAGACCAACCGCCAACGCTACGAAAACGAAGAAACCCGTCACAAAGAGGGTCTGGTGGGAATGCCGGAAGTCCTCAATCTCAGGGTTACCATGAATCAGGCCGGTATTCAGGCGGCTCAGAGCAAGCTGAATCAGCTGCTCAGCATTGTTCGCCTGTATCAGGATTTGGGCGGCGGTTATGAAGTCAACAACACCGAGGATGCTCATGACCTCGGCGACGGACATCGCTTCGGCGATCTATTCTAGGAAGTTAGGCCATGCGACATTCCTCGTTTCTTCTTGCACTGGGAGCCTCCCTCCTTCTCGGCGGATGCCACAAGGACGCGCCACCGCCACCGCCCTTGCAGCATGTCAATGCCCTGGAGGTCCAGCCACATAACGTGGAATATGTCTTCAGCTATCCGGGAGTTGTGCAGGGGGTCATCGACTACCCGGTCATTCCCCGTGTCAGTGGTGCCATCTTCAAGCAGCTCTACAAGGAAGGCAGTCTGGTCAAGAAGGATCAGCCCCTTTATGAGATCGACCGTCGCCCCTACCTTTTCGCCCTTCAGAATGCCGAAGGACAGCTTCAGAAGGATCAGGCGGCCAACGACAACTATCGCATTATCTATGAGCGCTATCAGAGCCTGACCAACAAGGACGTCACCTCGGTCCAGGACGTCAATACCGCACTGATCAACTATCAGGCGGCCGCCGGTAACCTCAAGACATCGATTGCCAATGTTGACAACGCGAAGCTGAACCTTGAGTACTGTACGGTGCGAGCACCGGCCAGCGGCTATATTTCAGAACGTATGATTTCCGAAGGCATGATGGTGACGGCCTTCCAGACGCAACTCAACGTCATCAATTCACGTGACAGCATGTATGTCGCCTTCTCGATGCCGGAACTGGATCGTCTTACGATTGAAAACGGCGGTCTTGATGGACGCTACCAGATCCCTGATGAGTACCGTTTTACGGTCGATCTGACATTGGCCGACGGAAGCAAAATCCCGACCGCCGGAAAGGTGGAGTTCCGCGATATTCGTGTCTCCTTCTCGGATGGCGTATGGCAGCTTCGTGCCTCAATTGATAACAAGGCGTTGCCGAGAAACAAGCTTTTGCCCGGACAGTTTGTCCATGTGTTTCTCAGAGACCTCGTGGTGCTCAATACCTTCGTGGTTCCACAGGAAGCCATTTTCCGTGACCGGGATTCCAGCTTTGTCTTCATTCTTGAGGGTGACAAAGTTAAGAAACAGAGGGTAAATCCGGGCAAGTATCTGCTGGATGGCACGCAATTGGTGGATGAGGGACTTAGTCCTGGCATGAAGGTTGTGACCAATGGGGGCGTGCGGATTGAGGAGGGACAGCAGGTGATCACGGATGAGCTGAAACATGATCAGGATGGAGAGACGACGATTGCACCTCAGACAGGTGAGGATCTGACGCCCATGATTCACGACTCGGATCGTTAAGGAGCGCACCCTCATGTTTTCCGAGAAGTTCATCTCACGGCCGGTTCTTTCGATTGTCTGTTCGGTCATGATTGTGATCGGTGGGGTCATGGCCGCGATCTATGCCCCGATCGATCAGTACCCCCTCATCATTCCGCCGGTTCTGAACATCAACTCGACCTTCCCGGGGGCAAGCTCCGAGGCGATTGCCAATGCGGTCACCGCGCCGATCGAAGATCAGATTGCCGGTACGGAAGGCATGATCTACATGCAGTCAGCGAGCCAGAACGGCAGCAACAGTGTATCGATCAACGTCTACTTTGATGTCGGGACCGAACTCGGCATCGTTGAGGCCGACACCCTGAACCGTTCGCTGACAGCCTCCAACTCCTATATTCCGGATCAGGCGAGGGGACAGGGCATTCGTATCCGTAAGATGATCCCTGACCTTTTTCAGGTGATTCCGTTCTATTCGGAAACCGGTTCCCCGGATCCGCTCTATATTGCGAACTACGTCCAGCGCTTCATCTATCCCGTCATCGAGCAGCTTCACGGCATCGGTTTCGTCAATATCCTGGGTCAGCGTTCCTATGCCGTTCGTATCAATGTAGATCCGAAAAAACTCGCTTTCTACAAGATCAGCATCCCGGAAATCATTGCCAAGGTGCGTGACCAGAGCAGCCAGTATGCGATCGGGCAGAACGCCATGCCGCCGACCTATGGGCCTGAAAAATCAAATTTCCTGATCACGACCACGGGTTACTACACCGATGTAAAGCAGTTTCAGGACATCGTGATCCGCGCCAATATGGATGGCAAGGATGTGGTGGATCTCAAGAATCAGGAAATGACCCAACCCAATGACCTCACCCTGAATGGTCAAAGCCAGATCGTCAGGCTCCGGGATGTGGCTGATGTTGTCTTGGACGCCAACAGCTACAACAACTACTTCTTCGTCCACAAGCGGAACCACGAGACCGGCAAGGTCGATAAGTTTGAGGCCGTCTCTCTTCAGCTCTATCTCGTCCCGGGAGCTAACCAGCTCAAGGCCAAGGCCGAAGTGGCTGAGGCGATGGCAAAGATCGAGGCCTTCCTTCCCAAGGGGATGAAGTACTTCTACCACTATGACTCATCGATCTTCGTCTATCAGGCGATTGAAGGGGTTGTCGAAACCCTGTTGATTGCCTTCCTTCTGGTGTTCTGTGTCGTCTTCCTCTTTATTCAGGATCTTCGCGGCACCATCATCCCGATTTTGGCGATTCCGGTTGCCGTCATCGGTGCCTTTGCAGGCATCTATGCCAGTGGCTTTAACATCAATACCTTGTCATTGTTCGGTCTGGTGCTGGCGATTGGTATCGTGGTCGATGACGCGATCGTCGTTTTGGAGAACGTCGAGCGCATCATGACCGAGCACCACCTCAACTCCTTTGATGCGACCGTCAAGGCCATGCAGGAGGTTCAAGCGCCCGTCATCGCGATTGTCATGGTGCTGAATGCGGTCTTCGTTCCGGTGGCGTTTTTGGGTGGCTTCCAGGGCATCATGATGCAGCAGTTCGCTGTCACGATTGCCATCTCCGTCATTATTTCAGGCTTTGTGGCGCTGACTTTGACCCCGGCCCTTTGCGTCATCTTCCTGCGTAACATGAAGCACGTCGAAGGTCAGGAAAAGGTGCTTTTCTTCCGTATCTTCGACCGATGGTTCGCCAAGTTACAGGCGGGCTACATGTTCCTCGTGACCTGGATCATCGATCACAGCAAAATCTGTCTGAGCTTTTGGGCAGTGATTTTTGCGTTGACGATCGGCATGTTCCTGAAGATTCCAACCTCCGTGATGCCACTGGAGGATATGGGCTACTTTTATAACGTGACCCACGTCAATCCAGGTGGCGCGCTTCGCTACAGTGTCGAGGAAGCGAACAAGATCGCCGACAAAATGATGGAGCGGATTCCGTATCTCGATCGCCTGGTCGTGATGGGTTCCCAGGACATCATCGACAATGGAACCTTCAAAACCAACACGTCTACCATCATGGGCTGTCTTGCCGATGAGGATGAGCGTGATATGGCGCATCAGACCATCAATACGGCGCTTGATGAAACCCGTCGCATCAATGACGAGAACAAGAACATCAATGCCTATGCCTTCAATCAGCCGCCCGTTCGCGGTCTGAGTCCTGGGGGTGGGGCGACGTTCTACCTTCAGGCGACACAGCCTTTGACGGTCCAGGATCTTCATGATGATTCAGTAAAAATCACCGAGCATCTGGAGAAAAACTTCAAGGCCGTTAAAAAGGCCACACAGTTCTATGAAGTCGATACCCCTGAACTTCGGGTGGATGTCGATCCCGTCAAGGCTTATTACTACAAGGTCGGCTTTGAGGATGCCTACAACTCCTTGCAGGGCATCTTTGGCCTCTACTACATCAACTTCTTCACCAAGTGGGCGGACATCTTCTGGGTGGAAATTACCGGCCAGTATGATTACCGCAAAAATCCTGAGCTTCTGAACACCGTCTTCGTCAAGAACACCGACGGTGAAATGGTGCCGGCCGGCAACATCATGACGGTCACGGAAACCACCGGTGCCGAGGTCGTGACCCGTCTCAACGACTTTTTGGCCAGCCAGATTGTTGTGGACCCCAATGAATCCGATGGTCACACGACTGGCGAAATCATGGACATTGTGGAAAGCGAGGTCCCGAAAGTCCTCGGGAATCGCTATGCCGTCAAATGGTTCGGGTTGTGTTACCAGCAGTTGATTGCCGGCAATCAGTCGGCTGTAGCCCTGTCCTTGGGCCTGATCATGGTCTTCCTCATTCTTGCCGCGCTATTTGAAATGTGGACCCTTCCGATCGTGGTCGTGATGGGCTTGCCGTTCTCACTCTTTGCCGCGGCAGCCGTGGTCTTGATGTTCAAGATGCCGAACGATACCTACTTTCAGGTCAGTCTTTTGACCCTGATCGGATTGTCGGCGAAAAACGCCATCCTGATCGTGGAATTCGCCATTGATGCGGTCAAGAAAGAGGGCATGAACTACCGGGATGCGGCACTCCATGCTGCAAAACTTCGCTTCAGGCCCATCGTGATGACCTCCATCGCGTTCATTCTCGGTGCGGTTCCTCTGGTGACCTGTAATGGCGCCGGAGCCAATGCCCAGCACTCTGTCGGTGCGGGCATCATCGGCGGTATGCTCGGGTCGACCTGCGTTGCCGTCATGTTCATCCCGATGTTCTTCTCGGTGATGATGCGCCTGAGTCATGGAAACGATGGTCCCGCAGGTCCCGCTCCGGGCCACGAAGGGGAAGGCCATGCACCTTCCGGGCACGGGGATGAGCTGACGTCTCATTGATGAACCGGGCTGGCCTCCGTGTCGGCCCTTTCTTTCAGTTGGTCCTTGGTGGCGAATCAATCCAGCTGAGCGCCCCATTGGGAATGGATGCTGAGCGTCCATCTAAACCCCAAAGACCCTCTCGGAACAGCGCGATGTTCTCTAATTTTTCAAAGCAGTTTCGGCTCTTCCTGGCTCTGTTGATATCGAGTGCCGGCTCTTTGGCCACAGCGGCTGGAACAGCCCTTTATGTGCAATCGAATGTCTCAGGGGCCAACCGGATTGCCATCATTCTTCAAGATCCCGTATCCGGTGGTATGACCTATCAGGGCGACCAGCCGACCGGTGGTGAGGGGGATGCAGCGATCGGGGGCCTGCAATCCCACTCCATTATTGCGGGTGGTGGCTATCTCTTTGTCACGAATGCAGGAAGCAATTCCATTTCGGTGTTTCAGATAGGGAACGCGGGTTCTCTGCTACTCAAAGGTACATTCAGTTCTTCAGGCGTCCGGCCCGTCAGTCTGGCTGTCCATGGGGCTTACCTGATTGTGGTGAATCAGGGGAACGAGACGGTCGGGGGAGGCGTGCGTGTTTTCCATATCGATCCTTCGGGTCAATTGGTGCCCCTGCCGGGAGGTATTGATTATCCCGCCAATGATTTACCCAATGACATTGTCAACAATCAGATCAACGGTTACTTTGCGGTTTCAAGATTTGGCGGCAATGCGATTGATCACTTTCTGATCGGAGGAGATGGAAGTATTCAATTTTCGGGGCGGGTGACAGGCGTTGCTAACGCATTTGGTGGAGCAATGGGTCTTGAGCAGGATGCCCGCCTCGTGTTCACGCATTTGGGGAAAAATCCAGGGCTCATTTCCCTCCGTGTTGATGCCGAGGGTCAAACTCTGAATCGTTGGGTCAAAACGCGTCGGGATCTCGTTGACCCTTGCTGGGCTACGGCCATGAATGATGGCAATCAATTCTGGCTTTCCGCATTCAAAACCCGAAAGCTTTCGCTTTACAGCGTTCTTCCGAGTGGTAATCCGGTCCATGTCTCGGACTATGCATCGCCTTATGCTGGGTTGGGAGGGCTTGATGTTCAGATCGATCCGGCCAATCAATACATTTTTCAGTTATTTGTTCCGCAAAGTTCAAAGTCGCTCTTGCCGCCCATTCTGGCTGCTTTCAAAATCGACTTGTTGGGGCGAAAGAGAACCGCTGGGGTGAACCCGGTGAGCTCACAGACGCTGCCTTTGGACTGGGCCAACGGAGCCACCACAGGCCTGGCCGTGGTGAGTGTTCCCCCCTGAGAGTTTTTTGAAGTCGGCGGTGAGGGGGCTTCCCCCGACGTTCAAAATCGGACCAGAGACTGAACGTACCAGTAATTCACGTTGCTGTGGTTGTTGGGCGCGTCCGGTGCATATTCCGCAAAATTTCCTTTCATCAGAACCTGCCATCCCACTTGCACGGCAAGATTCGCATGGGCATCCCAGCGGCCATTCAGTTCCCAGGTTTGCCCTACATAACTTCCCGCTTTTCCTGAGGTGTCCACCAGATTTGCGGGTGACCAACCTTCGGTTGAGCGCTGATCGGCCAGCCACCAGAACCGGTTGGCCGCATAGAGGGTGATATTGGGGGCCGGATTGAGGAACAGCCGGTATCCCGGGCTATTGATGTTATTCCGAGCAAAAAGGGCCAGGATGCCATCGGGTCCAAATTCCGACACGGTGGAGGGAAAAAGGGAGTCAAAGTGCGACGAAGCGTAATCCCACTGGAGGAGAAATCTCGGGGTCCAGGGGGCATCAAAGGTGTAGCCCGCCTGAATGTGCTGCATGATTGATCCGACGCTCAGGATGGGCGCTTGTGAATTGACACGCTTCTGGCCGGTCTGCCCGATGGTTTCGATCTCAAAATCGAATGCATCCTTTTCTGGCTGACGGAACACCCGAAAACCTGGGGTATAGAGGGTAGGGCTCAGGTTAGTGGCAAGTCCTTCGTGAAGGTAATAGAAATAAAGCTCAAGGTGATCGGTGGCCGAGAGAGTCTTATCGAGAAAGCCACCAGCGAAAACGGCATCCGTGATGGGGCGGTTCCAGACCCAGGCGTTCTGCACCAGTGCCGTGGCATTCGAGGGCAACATTTCAACCGGTGTGTTCGCAAAGGTCAGGAGCTCCCACCCATTCGTCTCACTGCGGAGCCGGTTCTGGAAGCCGACGTACTGGAACTGGGTGCTCTTGAATGGAACGATGCCGATCAGGCGGTTACTGCCGACGGCCATCTGCATCTGACCTAGCTTGGATTCGGAGTCGATATCCTGGCCAAAGAGATTGTGATTGATCCAACCTGCGAAGACCTGCTCGAGATTCAACACATTGACCATGGTCGTGTTGATCTTGTTGGGGTCCGGTGAGCCATATTGCCGCGCATCCCAGAACTGGATTTCGAATCGGACATCCTCGGTGGGATGTGCCTTGAACCAGACGACGGACTGGATCGGAATCCCGTATTGCCCCTGTGTCGTATCCTTGATCCAGGGCGTTGCATAGCTTTCGTATCGGACTCGCTCCTCGAAAGTCAGCGATATCCAGTCGGGAAGATCAAAAGCGCGCTTTAAACTCCAGGGTTGTCCCTCTTCCCACTGTGCCCGATGAGTCAATTCGTCGATTCTGAAGCTTGCCGAAGGGCCGAGATAGGTGATGTGGGGGGTGTAGTTTTTTTCTTCCAATGGGGGGCTTTCTAGTGCCCTGGCTCCTTCGGCTCTTTTGGCTGTCGAGGCTGGATTTCCCTGACAGGCCGGGGCCGAACGCGCTTCGGCAGAAAGGGGTTCAGCCGATCCAATGACGGAATCAGTCGGCTTATGACGGGGAGGCTGACACGCGGGGGCAGCCTCCAGGAGACAGGGAGCCGACAAGGCCAGGGCAAGCAAAACCCGATAGTCAGGGTGCCGGCTGGCGGGGTTTGTCTTGGTCATGACTTTTAAGCCGCCGTTGAATGTTGATGGCGATCACGAGAACCACCAGGACATTGATCACCAAGGCTGCCACCTTGGTGAAACTCACGCCGAGATAAAGCTCATAGAGTTCAAAAGGGATATAGATGCCTCCGGCGAGGGCTCCAAACCACTCGGCCCAGGGTCGCTCATGCCAGAGTCCATAGGCTTCGGTAAAGCGGACCAGTGCATAGAGGATACCGACCAGAAAAATGCCCCAGACTCTGGCATCGGTGACCTCCTCGGCATACTTCAGGAAGAGAGCCGGGTAATGCCCCTCAGGGTGGAGGTGCAGGGTTCGGATGAGGGTCGCCGCTATGGCCTCGACATCCCGGTGAAGAAGCGTCAGTAATCCGAAGCCGGCAAGAACGGTGAGAATGCCTTTGGCGGCCTCAAAGAGAGCAACGGCCCTGAGGCTACCGGAGGGAGCGGGTTGAGAATGCATCCCGGCATTGTAAGAAAAAACGCGGGCCGGAGCCCGCGTTTTTTGGGGGAGAGAGAAGCAATCAGGAGCGCTTTCGAGCGGCCAGGGGATGGTCGGAGTACCCCACCAGATCCTCGAGGCCGTTGACGACGCACTTTCCACCCCGATCAATGTAGTCGTGCTGGAACTGCTCGATAAATTCCATCACGGTGTGATCGATATAGGAGGCATCGGTCACGTCAAAGGTAATGGCCTGGCCCAGAGGGATATCAGCCAGGGCACTCTTGAGCCCAACAAAATTGGCAAAGATGGCGGAGCCTTCAATTCGAACCGTGAATTCGTCCTGTTCGGTTTCTTTGATGGTGAAGTTGATCCGAACCAGGTTTCCTAAAGGAACGCCACGAATCAGGTGAATCACGATCTTGATCACAATGCCGGCAAGAACACCAATCAAAAGATCGGTCGCGAGAACGGCAAGGATGGTCGAGGTAAAGATGAAGAGCTGTTCGTTTCCAATCTTCATCGTCTTCGCAAATTCTTTCGGCGAGGCCAGACGGAATCCGGTGAAAACCAAAAGCGCTGCCAGTGATGACAGCGGAATCATGTGAATCAGTCCTGGGACGAAGAGAACGAAGAGCGCCAGAAAGGCCCCATGAAAAAAATTGGCCCAACCGGTGCGTGCGCCATTGTTGACGTTCGCAGAGGAACGCACAATTTCGGCAATCATCGGGAGCCCGCCAATGGCGCCCGCTAGAAGGTTGCCAATACCCACTGCGGTCAGATCACGGTTCAGGTTGGATTCGCGTTTGTAGGGGTCGAGCTTGTCGACGGCGGTGGCGCTAAGAAGGGTCTCAAGACTTCCGACCAGACAGATGGAAACCACTGCGGCAAGAAACTCAGAGGTCCAGAACTTTCCGAAGTCCGGTGCATAGAAGCTGGACATGATGTGCTCTGAGACGGTGACCAGATATTTCGGGCCCACGGGATATTCGGGGTTCGGAAACAGTCCGGCCAAACTTCCCAACGAATAAGTGTGCTCGGTTTCAAGACCAAAATAACGTCCCAAGGCAATTCCGACAGTCACGACGACCAATGGGGCCGGTATTTTTTTGAGAAAGCCGTTTTTGATCTGGGTCCAGAGGATCAGGATCAGAATGCCACTGACACCAATGAGTGCGATCGCAGGGTTCATCGTTGCGATGCTGTGGGGAATCTCAAGGATCGTATCGATAATTTCCTTGCTTTGTGGCTTGACCCCAAGAAGAACGTGGGTCTGTTTGGCCATGATGATCACGCCAATCGCAGCGAGCATGCCGTGAACTACGGAGGCCGGGAAATAGGCGTTGAGCTTTCCCGCCTTTAAAAGGCCCATGATGACCTGGAAAAAGCTGGCCACCACAATCGCGGCCAGGGTAAAGCGAAACCCTGCCATGGTATCGCCGCCGCCAAGGTTCTGCACCGCGGTCAGGATCACCACGATAAGGCCCGCGGCGGGGCCATTGATGGTGACATACGAACCACTGATTCTGGAGACCACCAGTCCCCCGATGACAGCTGTGATGATGCCGGACATCGGAGGGAAACCTGAGGCAATCGAGATTCCAATACAGAGGGGAAGGGCAATCAGAAAGACAAGAAAGCCCGAGATCAGATCGAATCGCCAGTTCTCGGTGAGTCCTTCAAAACCGGTTTTAGGGAGGGCTCGCTGGTTTTTTAACATGGGCTTTATTCCGTGTGAGGGCAGGATACATAACATCATGCACAATGCGTGCCGTTGCCGCTGAGTCGACAATGCGATTGAAATGTGGCGGGTTATTTACTCTTTCGAATGAAACCGCCTGTTGTTCCGGTGCATAAGCCCCAAGTTAAGGGGCTTATGCCCTGTAGGCCGATGAAGATCTCCCTCATGGTCACGGGGCGCTCCAATTTGGTGCAGACTAAAATCTTAACACTCGAATTCTCTCCTCAGATTAGAATCGAGTGATTTCTTGATACGGGGTCCCATCGTGAAGTTGCTAGCCCTCTTTTTCGTCAGCGTATCCCTATTCGGCTGCGTCATGGATTCTCCCGCAGTTCATCGTAATG
>Ga0007882_10002354_pt1 | contig 10624 bp, 4 predicted proteins | sample CryBogCBH12Aug01_FD_71195 | JGI IMG/M metagenome (GOLD analysis project Ga0007882, IMG submission 71195) | Freshwater microbial communities from Crystal Bog, Wisconsin, USA - CBH12Aug09.1 | ecosystem: Environmental > Aquatic > Freshwater > Lake | place: Crystal Bog, Wisconsin, USA | collected... | reverse complement strand
CCTCGGGTGGGCCGGGCGGATTGGCTGCTGCTTGCCTGCCTGCTGCCACTGCGATTTCCGGGATTTCTGGGACCATTGGCACCAACAGCGGAGTCAATGCCACCAGTTATGGCGGCGGCGGCGGGGCGGGGGCCAACGGCGGAGCCGGCGCCGCAAATAATAGCAATGGCATTGGCGGTGCTGGCACGGCTCCTGGCGGCGGCGGCAGCGGTGCCGCCAACGGCGCGAGCGCCGGTGCCAGATTGGGAGGTCTAGGGGGGCTGGGAATGGTGCGCCTGACTTACACCATTCCCAATTACACGGTGACTTATGACAAAAATGCGGTTGACGCCACGGGTTCGCAGACCGATCCCAGTTCGCCTTATGTGGCAGGGGCAACGGTGACCGTTACCAATCAGGGAACTATTCTCAGGACGGGCTATGCTTTTAATGGCTGGAACACGGCGGCGGACGGCAGTGGCACGGCTTATGTCGCCGGAAATACCTTTACCATTTCAGCTAACACCACCCTCTATGGGCAGTGGCAGGCATCTGCGGCGACCATCAGCGCTTCCACGAGCGGACCCTTGTCCGCCCTGAGCACCACCTACGGCACGGCGTCCGCGGCAAACAGCTTCACGGTTTCGGGAACCGGCATTACCGATGGCAACGGCATTACCGTCACCGCGCCGGCGGGTTTTGAAGTTTCGTTGACCGCGGGCAGCGGCTATGCCTCGACGGTTTATGTTTCTGGTTCCGGCACGATCCCCAGCACCACCATTTATGCCCGGTTGGCGGCCACGACCGGTTACGGCACTTATTCGGGCAATGTCGTTTGTGCCAGTGCTGGGGCCACGTCCAAAAACGTTTCCATCGCTTCCAGTTCGGTGGCGCGGTTTAACTTGACCCTCACCGGGGCGACCGCCTTGAACAAGGCGCAGGATGGCACGGTCAACGCGACGATCAGCGGCGGCACGCTCTCACCGACACCGCCCAATGGCGATGTCATCACGGCCACCAATGGCCAATTTGCGCAAAGCACGCCCGGCACGGGCATCGCCGTGACAGTCCTTTTAGGTGGCCCGGGCACAAATAATTATTCGCTCACTCAGCCGGGCCTGACGGCGAACATTTATGCCAGCGCAATCTGGGCCAACGCGGCCGGCGGCCTCTGGGGCACGGCGGCCAATTGGCAGAACAGCTTCATCGGCGGTGGCTACAATACGGTGTGCGATTTCAGCCAGTTGAACCTCACCTCCGACACCACGGTCAGCTTGGACTCCGCTTACCTGGTGGGGTCGCTGTTATTTGGCGACACGGATACCAATTCTGCCGCAAATTGGGTTTTGGATAACGGGGCCAACCCGGCCAATACTTTGACGTTGGCCGGTGCCAACCCCACCATCAATGTGAGTTCGCTGGGTTCGGCGAACACGGTCACCATCAGTGCCGGAGTTGCTGGCACCAGCGGGTTGATCAAAGCCGGCAACGGCACATTGGTGCTCTCCGGCACGAACACTTACACGGGCAACACCGTTGTCGGCGCGGGGACCTTGGTTATTGGCACGACAGGTAGCCTCGTCAATGGGTCGTCGCTTTCCAACAACGGCGTCTTCGTCAACTATAGCTCGGTTTCGCAGACCATCAGCAATCTGTCCGGAGCCGGCCCTTGCACCCAACTGGGAGCTGGGTCGCTGACCCTTGCCGGCAATAACACGAACTACTCAGGAGTGCTGACGGTGACCACCGGCAAAGTCCTTGCGACCACGGGCAGTTGCATGGGAACGAACACGGTGGTGCTCAACGGCGGCGAACTGGTGGGAGACAACGGCACGGCCGTGACCTACGGCAACAACATTTCGGTGACGGCCAATTCGACGATTACTGCGGACAAGACCGGCGGCCCGGCGGGGGTGACCTACACGCTCGGCAATCTGAGCATCGGCACCCAGACGCTTACGGTGCAGGCTGGCGCGGGGGTGGGCAATGGCGCGCCGACCATTAAATTTGGCGCGGTCAACTTGACCGGGGCACCCACGTTTTTGGTGAACGCCAACGGGTCCATCAACACGACATTGAGCATGGGTGCGCTGAGCAATGGTAGCAACTCGGTGACGTTCGACGGCACCGGCAAAAGCTTGGTGACCGGCAACCTAAGTGGTAATGGCGGCGTGGTCATGAATGGCAGCGGAAGCGTGGCCCTCAGCGGGGCCAATACTTACACCGGCAATACCACCATCAATGCCGGCTCCATCTCCTTGACCGGTAACGGCCAACTGGGCACCGGCAACTATGCGGGCAACATCACCAACAACAGTTCGCTGGCGGTGAACTCCTCCTTGGCGCAATGGTTGAGCGGAATCATCTCCGGCAGCGGCACGTTGAGTGTTTCCAACTCGTCGGTGTTGAGTTTGTCCGGCCTGGATACGTATTCTGGAAATACCACGGTCAATGCCGGGCAACTCGCCGGCGTTACGGGCGGATCCGCGAGTAATTCGGTTGTGTATGTGGCCGGCACCAACGCCACGGTGGGCGTCAATGTCGCGAACAACAGTGCGACCTGGGCCTGCGCCGGACTGACGTATTCCGCTGCCGGCAAGCTGGATTTCAATTTTTCCAGCAACACCCCCAGCCCCACCCTGGCACCTTTGCAGGTGCTGGGAACGGCGGATTTCAATGTGGCGGTGCCGACGGTGACCCTTGAAGGTTCCAGTTTCAGTCCCGGAACCTATCCGTTGATGACTTGGGGTGCCCTGAACGGATCCGCACCGTCCGTGATTACCACGCCCTCACCGGTTTACAACGCCTCCTTGAGCGTGACCGGGAACACCCTCTATGTAACCATTGCGACTTCTCCCAGACAGCCGCTTAAATGGGCCACGGGCAGTGGCACTTGGGACATTGGCGTGACGGCGGCGTGGAAGGACGGACTGGGCAGCGTGACCGTCTACTCGAATCTGCCTGCGGGAGATCTCGTTGAATTCGAAGATACGCTCAGCGGCACCAGCCCCATCACGGTTGACCTGACCAATACCGTCAGTCCGTCCGGCATCGTGTTTAGCAACACGAGCAAAGCCTACACGGTTTCCAGTTCGTTGGGCGGAAAAATCAGTGGATCCACTAGTTTGATCAAATTCGGCACCAACTCGGTGACCCTGACGACCACGAACGATTATGCCGGCGGCACGGTGATCAACGCGGGCACGCTGTCGATCGCGGGAGCCGGCAGCCTGGCCAATGCGTCGGCGGTTTCCAATAATGGCGTGTTCATCTACAACAGCACGGCCTCGCAGGCCATCGGCAGTTTGTCGGGAACCGGTGCTTGTTCGCAGCAGGGCCCCGGCCCGCTGACGCTGTCCGGCAACAACACGAACTATTCAGGCGTCCTGACGGTGGCAGCGGGCAAACTCCAGGCGACCACGGCCAACAGTTTGGGGGCCAATACGGTCATGTTGAACGGGGGCGAACTGGTGGGATACAACACCACGACCACGACCTATGGCAACAGCATCGCGGTGACGGCCAATTCAACCATCACCGCGGATAAGAGCTCCGGGCCGACCGGCGTCACCTATTCCTTTGGTGCCCTGAGTATCGGCGGGCAAACGCTTACGGTGCAAGGTGGTAGTTATGCGACGATTGGCGGCTCCCAAGGGGTTGTGTTTACCGGAGACGTGACCGTCAGCGGTTCGTCAAAGTTCATTGTGAACAGCAACGCGGTGTCCGGATTGAACACCCAACTGCATTTGAATTCCACGAACAGCACCGCCTTGAACATGGGGTCCAATTCGCTGACCTTCGACGGCAGCGGCAGCACCACTGTGGTCGGGCCGGTTTCTGGCAGCGGCAACCTGACCAAGAGCGGCGCGGGCACGTTGACGCTTTCCGGAACGAACACCTATACCGGCAACACGACCGTGAACGGCGGCACGCTCGCACTAGGCGTGGCCAGTCTCGCGGCCAATTCTACTGTGACCGTGACGAATGGCGCGAGTGTGCAACTTGAGTTCAGTGGAACCAATCAAATTGCCGCGCTGGTGTTGAACGGAGTCAGCCAGTCGGCGGGCGTCTATAACAACGCAAACGTGCCCGCTTTCATTACCGGTGTCGGCAGCCTGAGGGTCGGGTCGCCGTCGGCGGCGGCCAGCACCAACGCGCTGCTGACCTCGCTGACGTTGAACCCGGTGGTGAGTTTCAGCCCAACATTTGTTTCCAACATCTTGAGCGGCTATACCGCGACGGTTCCCTACGGTAGCCTGACCGTTACGGTAACCAACGCCGATGTGACCGCCATCAATGTCTTGTCGCTTAACGGCAGCGGCCTCGGCAATCTGATCTCTGGCACGCCGCGGGGCGGCTTGAGCCTGACCTTGGGCACCACCAATGCCCTGCAAGTGCTGGTGACGGCGCAAGATGGAGTTACCACGAATCGGTATCTGGTCAACGTGCTCGAACAGCCCAGCCTGACGGTGCCGCGGCTGACAAACAGTTACGACGGCACGAGTTTAACCTTAAGCTGGGCAGCGGATCATCTGGGCTACCGGCTGATGAAGCAGACCAACAACCTGAACCAGGGGGTGAGCAGCAACACGAATGATTGGGCGACGGTGGCGGGTTCGACCTCGGTGACGGCAACCAACCTTCCCGTCGTGAAGACCAATCTGGGTGGGTATTACCGGTTGGTGTATCCATAATCGAGCTGAGTGGGGAAGGCCGCCACGGTCGGCTTCGCCGTGGCGGCCAAATTTGAACAGAATTATCGGTAAACATCGCAGTATGAAATCTATTCCAAAAAACAATCAGCCAATGCGGTCGGCGGCGGCCTTCACCCTGATCGAACTGCTGGTGGTGATTGCGATCATTGCCACCTTGGCGGCCTTGCTCCTGCCGGCACTGTCCCGGGCCAAGGCTAAGGCCAAGGCCATCAATTGTCTCAGCAATCTGAGGCAGATTGGCATTGCGTCACGAATGTATGTGGATGAGTTTGACGGGTATTATGTGGCTTACAACGTAGGCAGTAGTTCGCCAGCCTTCGCGTCTTACCCTACCTACAACTCGAGTTATATTTGCAACGATCCAACGGCAGTCTTTTGGCCGGATGTCTATCGGATTCTCAAATATATCCCGGCTCCCAACACCTTTAGTTGTGCCGCTCTATCGGTAAATCCGACCGCAACTGCAAACGGTGCCAGCACAAATTATGCAATGGGCATCGGCATCAACTACTACGGAGGTGTTGACGGGCCCAAGTATTCATACAGTGATATTGGCAATTGGCTAAAAGAAAGCCGAGTTCGCCATGCTTCTACCTTCATTGCCTTTGGCGATGTCGGCACGCCCGTGCCGAATATGTCGTCCGCCGCTGCTGTCGCCATTGCCGATGACTGGGTTGAAAATCCTAATCCGAACGGTGGTCACGGTTGCCTCATGCGCACGGGGCCGGGCAACGGACCGGTAAGCGGCGGGCAAATCAATAACGTAACCATGCCGCGCCACAACAAGCGGGTCAATCTGGTGTTTGCTGATGGGCATGCTGAGGCCATGAAAAATAGCGCTCTAGGTTACGGTCTACAACCCACGGATTCAGGCGCACTCTGGTCCGCTGTGCATTAAAAAACACGTCTGGTCATACTGAACCATGATGATGAGCCATTCATTACTTTTGACTTTTTCCAGGGTCGCTGCGGGAATGTGGTTATATGGTTTATCCTCGCTTGGTCTGGTTCAGGCAGAAGTCCTAACGCTCGACAATGGAGTGGCCAAAGTAGGAATTGGGCGTGAGCACGGAGCCGCCATTACCTGGCTGTCGTGGGCGGGTTGCTCGAATAATGCGGTTAACTTGGCGGATCCCGGGCGCTTGATTCAGCAATCGTATTACGCGGGCAAGTCCCTGGATCGCACCGCTGAAGGCCAGTCCAAACACTGGAGTCCCTGGTCATGGAATCCCATCCAAGGTGGTGGGGTCTCATCTTGGGCGCACGTCAACGTTATGGAAAGTCAGGGTAACGGCATGCTTTACGGGGAAACAGTGCCCAAGCTCTGGGACATGCCCGACGAACCCGCCACCGCGTTGATCCGGCAGTGGACCAGTTTCGAGGCCGACATGCCAAACGTGGTGCGAGTGCAATGTGAACTGATCTCTCAACGGGAGCGGAACGACCGCTGGGGAGCGGCAGTTTCCCGGTCCCAGGAAATTCCGGCCTGCTATTTCAACCGTGCCTTTGACTGTGTCAAAACGTATCTGGGCGACGGCCGGTGGGAGCACGAAAATCTGAATTCTGGTCCGCCTTGGAACCGGCGGCTGCCGCCCCGCAAGGCCATGGCATTTTTCAATGCCAGTGGTCAGGGCGTGGCGCTGTTCAGCCCGGCGGCCACCAACAACTGGAATTGCGGCCCCTGTGGGGAAGAGGGCGATTTCAATTCCGCCGCCAAACCCTGCATGCACCTGGCCGCGACCGCCCGGGTCAGGCTGGGGCCGAAGTCGGATTATCGCTATTGCTACTGGCTGGTGGTGGGAAATGAAAAACAGATTGCCTCCCGGCTGGAGGTCTTGTGGCAAAAATATTCCGGCGAGCGAGCCCAGTTGTCAGATACTATAAATTCGGCGGAACGGACGACATCAAAAGTTGCCGCCACGTCCCTCGCCGTGGACCAGGCATTGAAGTGAAGCGGGGAGAATTGTGGCAAGGTTCGTCGGTGCGCAGCCTTCACCGGCGGAAACAAAATAAATCCGGCCACCGGCGCGGCCCGCATGCGAAGGTACCCTGCCAGATAGATCGTGTCAGAGATTTCAACCATGCTACTGATCAGCCGCGTGCTAAGCGAGATTCGCCAGGCGGTTGAAGGCAAACAACCCACTCAAGACCAATTTAGAATCAATGCTTTATAATCAATGAAAACAATCCGCCCCGCCTTATCACTCCTGCTGGCGACCACCCTGCTGCTGGGGGTTCCGGTGGCTTCGGCCTCAACGCCGTCGCCGCAAGTCACGGCGCTCCGCTGCGAGTTCATGGCCACGCCGCTGGGCATTGACGATACGCAGCCGGCGTTGAGCTGGACCATTCAGGCGGCGGCGCGGGGCGTGGAGCAGGTGAGCTTTCGTATTTTGGTCGCGTCGTCGGCAGCACGGCTGGCGCAGGACCAGGGCGACTTGTGGGACAGCGGCACCGTGAATTCGGCGCAAAGTCAACTGGTCATTTATTCGGGGCAGCCGCTGGTTTCGCGCGAGCGATGCTTTTGGAAAGTGCAGGTGACAACGCGGGCGGAGGGCGGGGCGGCCAGTGCCAGCACCTGGTCCGTGCCGAGCTGGTGGGAGATGGGTTTGTTGCAAACCGGTGACTGGCAAGGCAGTTGGATTCAATCATCCGCCTGCCAACCCGTTGATAACGATGTCACCAAGCTGTGGACGCGGATGTCATTGGTCCCGCAGGAATTGAACAATCCAGCGGTAAAAAAAGACCCGGCCCTGGCGGCCGCCGCGCGCCAAGCAGGCGAACGGCTGTTGGGATCCGTTTTGCCGGCGCCGGTTTTTCGGACCGCCTTTGACGTGCCCGGCCCGGTGAAGCGGGCGCGCGTTTACGTCAGCGGCCTCGGCTTTCAGGAAACCTTTGTGAACGGCGCGGCCGTCAGCGATCGGATGTGCGATCCGAGCGTGGCCGATTACGAACGGCGCGCGCTTTATGTGACGCACGACATCACGTCGTTGGTTCATGGCGGGCGCAACGTCTTCGCCGCCGTGGTCGGTTCGGGTTGGTGGAACGAATCGGTCGTCTGGGGCAGCCCGGACAAAGTCATGGGCCAGCCCAGTTTGCGGGCGCAGATTGAAATCGAGTTGATGGACGGGCGGAACCTCATCGTGCCGACCAGTGCCGCCTGGCAAACCGCAGCGGGGCCGATTCTCAAAAACCATTATTATGCCGGGGAAGCGTTTGACGCGCGGCGCGCGGATTGGACGACCGGAGCTGATGCCGGCCTGGCGTGGCGGGCCGCAGCGGAGGTAAAACCGCCCGTGCCAACCCTGGCCGCGCAACGCTGCGAGCCGGAGCGGGTGATTGAGCGGGTGAAACCCGTCGCGGTCGCGCAGCCGCGCCCCGGCATCTGGGTGTTTGACCTGGGGCGAATGTGCATGGGCACGGTGGAGTTGCAGGTTAAGGCCCCGGCGGGGACGGCGATTGTGATGCGCACAGCGGAGTGGACGTGGGAACCGGCGCAGCAGGGAGCGGATTTTGCGAACTCCTTGTCGCATTTATATTACCCTCAGCCGGGTTATGCAGACTGGCAGGACGGCATGATTGTTGGCAAGCCGCGCGGCGGCACTTATTTCAGTTGGTCATTCGCAGTGAAAGGGATGAAAAAAGTGCATCTTGGTGTGCCGACAATGGTTTATGTGGCGCGCGGCGATGCGGCGGGCGAGACGTGGCATCCCAGCTTTACGATCCAGCCCTTTCGTTACGTCGAAGTGCAGGGATTAAAACAATCGCCCTCCCTGGACTTGTTGACGGGCCTGATTATTTCCAATGACGAGCCACCGGTGGGGAAATTCACCTCGGGCAGCGAGCGGTTTAACGCGATTTGGGATGCGGCGATGAACTCGACCCGATTTACCACGCACGGCATGAGTTGGGACAACGCCACCGAACGCCTGCAATCGCAGGTCTATAATTCATGGTCCGCGCCATTCGCCTCGTATGTATTGTGGTATCCGAATCTTTGGCGGAAAATTCTGGAGGACGGTCGTCTGGCCGGGGAAAATGCCTCCGACGGTGAGTTGAAATTTCCCACCGCAATTTATGGTTCGCGTGGCAAGGCCGGAGCGCCAAACATGCCGGTCACGCAGGGCACGACCGTGGAGTTGGCCATGGCTTACTACGACCGCTACGGCGACCCGCGCGAACTGGCCCGGCAATTTCCCTTCATGAAAACCTGGTGCGAGGCGTTCTTCCCGAATCACGATGGCAAGCTCAAGGCCAGCGCGACGATGGGCGCCTGGAACGACCATTTTTACCGGGAAATGTCGGCCGACTGTGACTGGACGCCGCTGTGGGACCAGCGCTCGATGATGTCCATGATGCTCTACGATTATACGCGGCAAACAGCGGACGCGGCGCGCATCCTCAAAAAATCTGCCGACGCGGCGGAACTCGACCGCCTGGCCGAACAGATCCGCGCCCAGGTGAACACCGCCTGGTATGACCAAAAGCACAAGACTTACGGTGCCGCCAAAAAACAGCACACGGAAGCGGTGGACGCCAGCACCGGTTGGCATGGCTTGATGGCGATGGCCATTGCAAAAGACCTCGCGCCCGCGGCGGACGTGCCGGCGATGGTGGACGATTGTGTCGCCGACATGAAAAAACATTACCACAGTCATGCCGCCACCGGTCATATCACGCACCAATTACTTTACGATGTTCTGAGCGATCACGGCTTGATTGAGACGTGCTATGACATGATGAACGCGACGAAGTATCCGAGCTTTGCCTGGATGCTGCAGTCCGGCAACCGCACCGTCCCCGAAGGCCCGACGTTGCCCGACGCCTTGCCCGCCAAAGCCTCGGCTTACCAAAACGAGTGCCAGGAGCCGGCCCGGTGGTTCACTCAACATTTGTGCGGCGTTTCTCCGGATCGCGCCGAGCCAGGCTTCAAACACGTCTGGTTGCGTCCGGAAATTCCGGCGCGACTGCCCTCGGCCAGCCTGACGACCACCACGCCCTACGGTGAACTTGAGAGCAGTTGGAAACAGGCATCCGGCCAGGTGATTTGGACGGTGCGAATTCCGGCAAACAGTTATGCGACGGCCCGGATACCGGCCTTGAGTGCCGGCTCGGTTCAGGAAAGCGGCCGCGTTTTGAGCGCCGCTGCGGGCTGCAAAATTGAAGGGCAGGGAGCCGATGGCGTCCAATGCCGTCTGGGATCAGGAAATTATGAGTTTAAGTTCCCTGCTCCCGAGAATGCGCCTTCGCGGTTGCCTGAATTACAATAGCAGAATTAGTGCGCGCGGTGATGAAAAACCCGCTGGCAAAATCAGCCGTCCTTGGCGGCTCCACCGGGAGAGCACCGTTGAATTCCCCCCAAGGCAACGCGGATGGGCCCTGCCTGGAAAATGCCCCGTGGCTCCGGGAGGCGAAGCCGGCAGGTTACAAGACGGTCTTCTATTCCATGCACAGCCAGGAAAAGGGCTGTTTCGATGTGGATTGGTTCACCTACGATTACGACGGTCCCAAGGGGCCGTGATGACGGGCAATCGCTACGGCCTTGATTTTAGAAACAAAGCCACCAACTCGCCATGAATTCCATTGCTGCGCGCAACCACCCACTCCCGTTTCGCTGGGGTGTATTTAATGACTTCGCCTCCGGTTGGCAGTTGATTCCAAATCACCCCTAGGGGTAATGGACGTTGAGCGGGAGTTAAAGCAATTTGTACCAATAAAATACCCAACTTATGCAGAGTCAAAAATCATCCACGCGGATCCAATGGTTATTCCGCCGCTTCTTGTTTTTCACTCTAGCGTCCATCGGATTAAGTTTGATTGCGCATGCCACCACCGTCATGACCCTGACGGTGGCAAGCAACAGTTTTAGTCCTTGGATTTGTCCCGGGGGCGTGACCAGTATTTCAGTGGCGGTCCAAGGCGGGGGTGGGGGT
>Ga0007882_10002351_pt1 | contig 10632 bp, 7 predicted proteins | sample CryBogCBH12Aug01_FD_71195 | JGI IMG/M metagenome (GOLD analysis project Ga0007882, IMG submission 71195) | Freshwater microbial communities from Crystal Bog, Wisconsin, USA - CBH12Aug09.1 | ecosystem: Environmental > Aquatic > Freshwater > Lake | place: Crystal Bog, Wisconsin, USA | collected... | reverse complement strand
AAAAGGGGGCCTGAAATTTCCTGAGGATGCGTGGTTGCACCTCGGTGAGGCCTACGCTCTCGATGGACAATCGGAAAAGGCGATTGCTGCCTTTCACAAGATCGAAGGAAGCGGCATAGCGGGGGATCTTGCCCGATTATGGTTGATTAGTCTTGGGACGAAGCCGTAGGAGGCAACCAAGCCGCGCAATGTCCGCAGTTGGATACCGGCGCCGATCCAAGGAACGGCAGGGATGGGCGCTTTGCTTCCTTCCGGCAGTATCCTTGGGAGAGGCCGATTTGGGCCAGTTCCGGTCTGATGCCGACCATAGCCATCCGTCCGGTTAGGATTAAAGCTGTCGCTCCCGTTCGGCGGTGCAGGCCCGACCAGGGTCTGCGTAAACTGACGGGGCCGCTGACCTGTCCTTGCCGAGCTAAGCTGTTCTCTTCCTAAGCACGGGTTTCGCAGAAACCCAAAAGTGCGCCCTCCAACCTTTCTAACTCTTTCCTTGTGTTGTTCTCTTCCCTGCCTATCTCAGCGGCGGGCAACGAAGAGACTGGCCATGGCGATCTATTCTCTCAACCTCCGCAGCATCGGGCGAAGCACCCAGAAGGTGCCTTTTACCGCCGCCGCCGCCCTCCGATACATCGGCCGCAAGACCGCATGCTCAGAGATGATCGGCGAGCATTTCCCGTCTTGTGGCCCCGGCGACACCAAGGCCGCCGAGGCTTGGCTACGAGAGCAGGAGACCAGTGACCGGAGCAACGCCAGGGTCGCCGATCGGATCATCATCGCCCTTCCTGTCGAGCTGGACAACGCCGGCCAGGCCGCGACGGTGCATGAGTTCATGCGCCGCCTGGGAGATGGTCGTGTGCCCTGGATCGGTGGCCTGCACAACCACACGAAGGATGCCCACAACCCGCACGCCCATCTGCTGGTTCGCGACCGGGACATCACGACGGGCAAACGGGTGATCAACCTGTCGGAACAGCACGCCGCCGTTCGTGTCCGCCAGCTATGGGCGACGGTCTGCAACGAAGCTCTCCGCGCCGCCGGGGTTGCCACCCGGATCGATCACCGTAGCAACAAGGATCGCGGCCTGGAAGAAATTCCCGGCGTCCATGTTGGCCAGAAGTTGACCCACATGTCCAACCGACCGAAAGAGGAGGAGACCAGGATGACCATCAACGCCAAGATCGGCGCCGCCAACACTGCCATAGCGACCGCGCGGACCATCGCCGACGACGCCCACGACATGGCTATCGACGTCGCCCGCGTGCTCGCCGAAGAACGAGCTGCCCGGCTCAACGCCGAGGCGGCATTGGAGGCCGAACGCAACCGCCACAAGATAGCCGAATCCAAGCTGCAACAGGCCATCCAGTCTTTGCATGAGCAGATGGAGCGGATGCGTCTTGACCTGGAGGAACTGGTGGAGGAAGCCCGCGACTATGTCCGGGCGTTGTTGACCCGCGTTCTGCCCAGCCAAACCAAGCCGCAGTGGCTAAATGACCGGGCTTGGGGTGTATACCTGACGGTGATGAGATTCGGCCCCCCGAAGCCGAACAATACAGGCGGCATCGAACGCAGCGGCACCCCCCTGCCCCAGATCCCGCGCCGGGACCAGCAGCGGTGACATCAAAGTCATCGCAGGAAAGATGCCCCAGATCGGAAAACTTTTCCGATCTGTCATGTGCAGACGCCCTGCTGACGCCGGAATTCGACCTGAGACCCCTCGATTTCTGCCAAAAACCGGCGATGTGCTGACGCTGACCAAAAGGTAATGGAAGATTGGCCCAGCGCTGACGATCTTTTCTGATCCGTCAGCAAGGGATGATCCCATGTCGCCACTGGCCGCCGAGTGGACGGTGACGACGAAGAGGATCCAAACGATGACAAGAGAAAAAAAAGACCCGCGCCAGATGGACCTGCTCGACCTGATCGAGAATGACAAGCTGTCGGGCGAACGACGGGAAGCACTGCGTGGGATCTTGTCCAGCACCCAGCCGGACCGAAGCTGGCGCGGCCAAGCGATCGTTCCCCCGGACAGCTTGCTCGACGAACTGGTCGGGCTGTTCGAGCGGGAGACCGATACGCCGCTGGAAATTCCGGCCTTCCTGACCCTGCATGCCCTCGCCGCCTATCTGCTGGACATGGGTGTGACGGTGGTGATCGCCGGGAGCATCGTCCGACCGGACCTATGGACAACGATCCTCGCCCCGAGCGGTTCGCTTAAGACGTTGGCGACATCGGTGATATGCCAGGTCATGCCGGTGCGACTGATGCCCGAAACGACAACGGCGGCAAGGTTCATCGAAGAACTGGTGAAGAATAACCGCAGCGCCTGGTTCCAGGACGAATGGGCGCAGGTCCTAAAGCGCATCCAGAACCAGAGCTACGCCGAGGAGATGCACGACTACCTGCTGCGGCTCCACGACAACAAACCGATCTCACGGCGGACTGCCAGAGGGTCGATCGAGATCGCCGATCCGGCACTGGTGATCGTCGGCACCACGGTCCAGGAGACCTTCCTCGACAACGTCTCGGCGGAAAGCATGCTCGACGGATTCATGCAACGGTTCCAATTCATCATGGGCGACCGGGACCCTGCACGCCCGCCTGATATGTTCCCGATCTACCGCGTGCTCGAACCGGCCAAGCTGGAACCAGCAAGGGCTGCCTGGGCGGAACTTGCAGCCATACCGCTGCACACCGAATACCGTGTCGGGCTGGATGCCGAGGAGACCTTCGCTGACGCCTTCCGCCGGCTGTTTGCTCAGAACCGGGAAATACCGGCCTCGTTCTTCCGGCGGATCATGTGGCGCACCTTCAAATACGCCGTGGTCTACCATGTCCTGCTCAGCAAGGCCTGCGCCCTGATCGACCCCGAGGATATCGGCTGGGCCATTCGGGTAACCAGCATGCATCTGGCCGACGCCCGACGGCTGCTCGACAGCTACAACCTGAACGAACTGGAAACGCTGATCCGCAAGGCTGAGACCCTGCAAGGCAAGCTCGGCCGCCGACCGACCAAACGCGAACTGATCGGCAATGTCCGGGGGGTGAAGAACGGCGCCGTGGCCAGCTTCATTCTTGATGTCATGTCCCGCCCGAAGCAGGAGAATGCGACACCAAGCGCACCGCCCTCTGCCAACGACCAGGAACAATTTCAGTCGGCGGCCTGAGCCGGGAGGGGCAAGCGCCAAGGCCAGTATGGCGTCCAGCCCAACGATCTTGAGGCGGCCAGGCGGTGCCTCGCCGCCTCAAGGGAGTGCCCACTGAAAGCCACTTCAAGCAAAGGCTTCCCTTGGGTGTGCTGCTACGTTTCAGGGTATTCCCGGCGCAATCGCAAGCGATAGTGCGACGACTTCCCCTGCAGAATGGCGGCTTCCGCCTTCCCCTTCGCTGCCTCCAAGTCGTCTTCTCTGCCGTCCCCGACCGACGCGCCGCCTCGGAAGACCGACCAGCACCATTTGTGATAAACGGTGGGTATTTTTCTTCGGGTACCGACGGGAACGATCGTGCGCCAAATGATTTCCGCCCTAACGTCTTCCCACACGAACTCGATACCTGAAGCCGTCTTAGAAGGCTTACTCTCATCAGGTTTTTTCGGTTTCCAACCTAGAGCCATCGTGCTCTCCTTGATTCCATCTGTTGTTCTTCGTGACCAGGATGCTCACCCACGGCAAGCATCCTGGTCAGCCCGGTTCAACAATGCGCCGATGGGTACTCATGCCAGATCTGACCATCGATGGTCGGTGGATATTCCACATCCTTCTTCGGCACCCAGGCGCTCCATTGCTTCAGGAAGAATGGAACATCATGCTTCTGGCATGTTCGCAGAATTGCCTCGGCCCAGGCAGGATCCATCGGCCTATGTCTGGGGCCGCTCTCCCCGGCAACGACGACCCAGTTCAGGGTTCCGTCTGCCAACCAAGGCTCAATGTCGATGGCTTCCAGCAGGGGTTCAATCGAGACCCATCGCACCGCCGCCTTCACACGCCGCAGATCGTCAAGCCGGGATAGTGACTTGGCGCAGCCAACGGTCGTACCGCACCACACCTTTGCCGGGATCCTAAACTTCCGGCTAAACTTCGCCATCCGGTCTGGACGCTTGGTGCAAACCAGGAAATTGGCGGTGGACGGGTTCCGGGTCATGGCATCGAACATCGCCCGCACTGTCTCGTCCTGGACATTAGCATGGAAGGTGTCCGACATCGAATTCACGAACACCCGGTCCGAACGGACCTTGGCCAGCCTATCGATTTCGTCATCGACGACGCCGATGACACCGGTGAACTTGCCATCCTTCACCGTCCCGGCGTATCCACGGCTGCCCTTACCCTGATGCCTTGCTGCCCAGTTGAGGGCATAGCAGTTCCGGCATTCGGCCGATACCTTGGTACATCCCTTCAGGGGATTGACCGTCTCCGTCGCCCAGTCGATGCCCGTCTTGGACGTGACATCAGTTTTTCGTGGCTTATCCTGACATGGCTCCGGATCATGTCCATCCGGAGCTGGATCTTCGAAAACCCCTACGGTCTCTTGCGGCGCTGCCGCCGAATTCAAGCGCGGGGACCAGGCGTACTGCTCCTTGTAGCGACCAGCCTGCTTCTCGGTGATGAGCCCGATTCTCAGCAGTCCATCGACGAGCCGGATCAGGAAATCCCGCGTCTTTGGCCCCTTGCCGAAGACGACCAGCTGGTTGCCCCGGATGGTCTCGACAATATTTCTGGCCGGTACGGAAGATTCGTTGCCCTTGCCCTTCTTCGCCTTGTTCTTCTTGAAGAATGGGATCTGTCGGGACAGTTCGATGCGATAGGCGTTTTCATCGAACATCTGGGCGATGTGCTCTCCCGTATCGTCCTTCGGCACCAAGGCAACGATGATCCCGGCGCGTCCGGCGGCGACTTCCTTTGCCGCCTTTTCCAGAAAAACCGCCCACAGGCGGCGGGTATAGGGCGGATTGAGCCATCCGAGCGCGACGTTCCAGGGAAGCAGGAGGGATCCGTACTTCCCCGCCTTCTTGGTGTAATACTTCTTGGCAGGGATATGACCGATCACCCGCAGCTTCTCGCCGCTGCCATTTGGACTGTCCCACACACCGGTCTGGATGACCTCCGTCGGCAGATCCAGATCGTAGCGGCCATCCTCGCGCATGGCGCAGAAGTCGGCATCGAACATCTTCCGGCACGCTGCCTTGAGAATGGCCATGACCAAGAACCACGGCGTATAGCAACCGTCTCCGGCTGCCGTGGTCGCCATGTTCTGCGCATCGTTGTCATTGGCGGCCAGCAACTTCAAGCGGTTCGTGCCTGCCTTCCCCCCGAGGGTCTGGAAAGACCCGAGGCCGTCTTCCGGGTCGAAGACGACCGGGGGGCTCGATGATGGTTCCGTTCCCGCAGGGGTGACCATGACGCCTTCGACGACACGGGCCAGGTGGACCGACTTGGCCCCGCACCTTGGCGCCAATATCCCATTCTTCCGTATGCGCAGTGCCGAGCCCTCGGACTGGATCAGGACTCCCTTCTTGGCTTGTCGTATCAGATAGGCGTCGCCTATCGGTTCGACGGTGACAATGTCCCTATCCTTCAAGCCAACGCTGGCGGCGGCCTTGGGACAGAGCCGGAAGACCGCGCATGCGGTCTTATCGCGCATATACACTGCCACGGTCGACCCTTTTAACTTGGTCCTGGTCTTACGGACATTGTCATTGGCCGCCGTCAGCGGGGCTACGCTGCCGACATTGTGCCGCTTCGGAAGCACCCCCCCGGTTATCTCCTTGAAGACGGTGACCGCGTGTCCGAACGACTTGAATGCCGCCGACACTGACGACAACAGGAAGTTGTCATTGGCTGCCAGAGGGTTGCGCGCCGGCGACGTCCTGCGAGCGTTTGCGCGAGCCTTGTTCTGCTTCATTCTCATCTCCCTTATTCCACGCAGCCCGACGGGCTGGCTGGTTCGTTGTCGTTCGCAGCGCTCAAAGACTTGAGCACTGCCTGCCTTGCCAGCAGGTCGATGAACGGCAGCAGAACGTTGATGGAACCGGCGGTTGCGCCGGTCTTGCTCTCGTCCGAGATTTCTCGGGCCTTTCGGTTGGTCACGGGACATTCTCCTTTCCAGGTTCGGTCCTGCCTGACCCGTCCTTAAGTCCTTTCGTCGGATGGGTGATGCGGCAGGCTCGCCAGCTCGCCTGCCGCGACACCATCCTTCGTTTCCTCTTCGTCCCTTGGCCCTCCCCTTCGGCTCCTTCGTCCTCCAAGGGCCGGGAAACAATCGCAGCCATTCGCAACGCGCAGGCTGCGGTTCGTTCACGGACCACACCTTGGATCTGTGGTCGTCTCCTCTGGCAGCATCAGTCCACGCGATCCTGCATCGCCGATGCCGGACCGTTGCTGCATCCCAAATCCAGGTGGTGCTGGATGGGGGGGTATATAGGGGGGGGATTTTGGATGTTTTTTTGGAACGTAGTTTTGTAACAGTTTCTATTCCATTTCTATTGCCAAAATGATGGCGTTTTTGGAATAATGAAGCCGACACCCCCCAAGCCTGCGACGACGTCACGATTAGGGGCCGACATGAGATTTTCTATGCGCGCGCGCGAACCCCGGAAGGAACCGGCCTTTGATTGGCGGACCTATGATCCGCAAAAAATCGATTTTCCCACCTGGCTTATCGACGGACTGATCCCCGAACAGGCGACCTGCTGCCTTTATGGCGCTCCCAATACCGGAAAATCATTCATGGCTCTCGACATGGCACTTGCCATCGCCACAGGTCGTCAATGGCTGGAGCTCAAGACACGCAGAGATGTTGGGAAAACAAAAGAACGCGGGAAAGTAATCTACATCCTTGATGAGAACCCCGAGGGCCTGCACCGGCGCATAGCGGCATGGCTCGATCACCAGAATATCCCAAGGGACGATGGCCCCGAGGAACTGAACGGATATTTTTGGATCCCGGTGATTAAGAACCTCCACCTGGATCACGAGAAGAGCCTTGATGCTCTAATCTCCCAGATCGGGGAGATCTGCTCCGATCCTGCCCTTATCATCTTCGACCCGCTGGTGTCCTTCATGGGGGGTGACGAAAACAGGGCCGGTGACACCCAGGATCTGATCAAGGCTTTGCGCAAAATCGTGGAAACGTTTAAGGAGTCCCGCTGTTCCGTCCTCGTTGTCCACCATTCCGGGAAGGAATATTCCAGGGGCGAAAGGGGAAGCTCAGCCTTACGCGGAGGCGTCGAAACCCTTTTGGAACTCAACACTGTGCGCCTGAAGGTGCTCAAACAACGTGACGCCGAAAAGCTACCCGACATCCCGGTAGAATTTATCAAGGTAACCGAACCCATTCCGGGACAAGCTGTCCTGGTGACAGAACCAACTGGATCTGTCACGGAATCCGAACCCCTTCCGACCACAGAAACTCGCTGCCTCGGCATGGTGGTTGAGCGCCGCGAAGAGTTGCTTGAAGCGAAAGTGAAAATGCCAAAGGCCCCGCCGGGAAACAGAGCCAGAATGAGTGATGACAATGACGGTCAGGATAGAACCGCAACTGATCTTGTCCCTTCTCGGAAATTGACTGTCCCCCAAAGACGCGCCCTCAAAAACCGTGACGCCGTCCTTGCCGCAATGCAGAGACTTGCCAATGGACAGGGAGGAAAAGTTCTGGCCGCCGCCGATATCAAGAACGCTGTCGGAAAGAAATTCAAAGGAGGGCCGTCTACATTTTACGGTTTTCTGATGAAGCTAGCCGACCCTCTGGAATTTGATACGCCCGTCTTAATTAAGGTGGGTGATGGGCAATATAAGCTTGCTGCCCATTTGGAGCATGACAATCAGAAAAAGCCAGTTCACTCCGACGAGAGTTTGAGCGACAGTGTTACGTCACGGCCCGCCGACCAGGCGGCCTCCTCCGAGGGACCTCTGCCATGACGACCACCAACCTTCCTGCCCGTGTTGCCCTTTATGGCCGGTTTTCGGATGAGCGACAAAACGCGTCGTCTGCACGAGACCAGATCGCGCTGTGCGAGTCCCGTGCCGTCAAGGAAGGCTGGCGGGTGGTGTCCCGGTTTTCGGACGAGGCCATCTCTGGCGCAGTGAAAGCGCGGCAAGGCTACCAAGCTCTGCGACAGGCCATCTTCGAGGGCAAGGTGGACATCATCATGGCCGAGGCGTTGGACCGTTTGTCCCGCGACCAGGAAGAGACGTCCAACCTGTACAAGCTCTGTCTGTTCCACGAAGTGAAGATTTTCACCGTGTCGGAAGGCTTTGTCACGGAGCTGCATGTCGGTTTGTCATCGACCATCAATGCTGTCTATCTCAAGCAGCTGGCCGAGAAGACTCACCGGGGACTGGCCAGCCGGATTGAAGCCGGCAAATCTGCCGGCGGCCGGGCCTACGGCTATCGTGTCCCACTCCAACCCAACGGCCTGCCGATGACGGGACAGTTGGAGATTGTCCCGGAAGAGGCTTCTGTGATCCGGCGCATTTTCACCGACTACGCTCGTGGTCTGTCACCACGGGCCATTGTTGCGGCGTTGAATGCCGAGGGCATTCCCGCACCGCACGGCAAGGACCACGGCGACAGCATGGGATCCGGTGACTGGCGGGCCAATTCGTTGCAGGGCAACCGACAACGCGGCACCGGCATCCTCAACAACGAACTCTATGCTGGAAAACGGATCTGGAACCGGCAACGTTTCGTTCGGAAACCCGGCGAGAAAAAGCGGATCGCCCGCGCCAACCCGGAGAGCGAATGGAAGGTTGAGGACGTGCCACAGCTGCGGATTGTGCCCGAAGAGCTCTGGGCGCAGGTCCGCACCCGCCAGGAGCGTTTGGACGCAACCCGGCAGGACAACGATACCGGCGATTCCCGTCACCTGTCAGGATCGCACGCGACCAAGCGGCCGACCTACCTGCTGTCTGGCCTGCTTCGTTGCGGCTGCTGTGGCGGCACAATGAACATCGGCGGCTCCAACCCAAAGCGCTACTACTGCGCCAACGCCAGGGAGAAAGGCGCGGCGGTCTGCCGAGGGGTTCCTGGCATCGCCCAGGACAAGATCGAAGCCCTCGTCCTGAACGGCCTGCGCGATCAGCTGATGCAACCCGAGGCCGTGGCCGAATTCATCCGCCGCTACCAGGCCCACCAGCGCGAGCTGGACAACGACCGCCGTGACCGTCTGTCGCGGATTCGTTCGGCGATGGCGGCAACCGACAAGGAGATCGCCAACATCCTGACGGCGATCAAGGCCGGCATCTTCACCAGCTCGACCAAGGCCGAGCTAGAGACGCTGGAGGCCCGCAAGGCGCAACAACAGGTCGATCTGGCGTCGGCATCTACCGCGGCGCCGACCCTGCCGGACGACCTGGCCGAGATCTACCAGGAGAAGGTCGAGGATCTGGTCACCAGCCTCAACGACCCGACCACCCGCGTCCAGGCATCGGAAGCAATACGCGCACTGGTCGACAAGGTGGTAGTCGGCTGGGATGGCAACGGCCACACCATCGAGCTAATCGGCGAGCTGGCGGCCTTGCTGGCGATGGGCACAAACGGCAACGCCGCCGGGCAATTAAGCGCGGCGGCGTTGAGTTCGTTAAAGTTGGTTGCGGGGGCAGGATTTGAACCTGCGGCCTTCAGGTTATGAGTTTGAAAATTTCCCGCCGAACCAATTGCGACCATCTACGCTGATATACGATAACATACTGTTTTATAATAATATTTGTTGACACAATACACCCTCATGGTACCCTCTCCTATCATGATTTTGGCGCTCTTCCGTTACCTATGTGTTACCTGTTGCCGATGATCAGGTTCCGCAGTGAACGCCAAGCGCGGGAGGGTTCGATGGCGAAATTGACCAAGCGGGTTGTGGACCAGATTGTCCCCGGCGAAACCGATGCCATGCATTGGGACGACGAACTCAAAGGCTTCGGCCTTCGCGTTTGGCCAAGCGGGCGCAAGGTCTATATGGTCATGAGCCGGGTGAAGGGGCGCCTGCGCCGGATTACCATCGGCCCGCATGGCCCCGTCACGCCGGAACAGGCCCGCATCCGCGCGCATGAAATCCTCTCCGAGGCCAAGGCCGGCCGCGACCCCGCCAAGGAACTCGATCAGGCGCGCAAGTCGCCGACGATGAAGGGATTGGGCGAGCGATTCCTCAAAGAACATGTCGCCGTGCGATGCAAGCCGAGCACCCAGGCGGAATACAAGCGATCCGTCGAACTGTTCATCAATCCCAAGATCGGGGCGCGCAAAGTGACGGACATCGAGCGCCAGGATATCGCCGAACTGCACCACGGCCTGAGCCACATTCCCTATCAGGCCAACCGGACCCTCGGTGTGCTCTCCAAGATGTTCAACCTCGCCGAAGTCTGGGGCCTGCGCCCCGACGGCAGCAATCCCTGCCTGCATGTCAAAAAGTTCACCGAGGAAAAACGCGCCCGCTTCCTCAGTCCAGAGGAATTCGCCGCACTCGGAAAGACCTTGCGCGAGGTCGAGCTTGATGGGTCGGAAACCCAATCCGCCATCAACGCCATCCGTCTATTGATGCTGACCGGCTGCCGGCTGAGCGAAATCACGACGTTGAAATGGGACTATGTCGATATCAAGGCCCGCGAGCTGCGCCTGCCGGATTCCAAGACCGGGGCGAAGGTG
>Ga0007882_10002349_pt1 | contig 10635 bp, 8 predicted proteins | sample CryBogCBH12Aug01_FD_71195 | JGI IMG/M metagenome (GOLD analysis project Ga0007882, IMG submission 71195) | Freshwater microbial communities from Crystal Bog, Wisconsin, USA - CBH12Aug09.1 | ecosystem: Environmental > Aquatic > Freshwater > Lake | place: Crystal Bog, Wisconsin, USA | collected... | reverse complement strand
TACTTTTTGGTACATTTCAACCATTTCTTGGGGCGTCATTCCTTTTAAGGAACTATGCGGTCTGAAGTGGTTGTATTCATGTCGCCAGTCTTCGATTTTCTCAACAGCGTCTTCTAGTGACAGTAACCAATTTGCATTCAGACACTCATCTGGAAAATCCAGTCTCTGTGACCAGGCCTTTCAGATTTTGATTGACCAGGAACCCTGCTGATTATCAATCCATTTAGTAGTGATACTTAACCAGATTTTAATGGTCAAGGTCTCCGGATTTTCCACCCAAAGAATAGCATCTGGATCCTCACACAGGAAATGAATAGGATTTTATCTGCTGCAAAGTTTCGAGGGAAAGTATTTCATGCAACAAAACTTTTTATAGAAAAAAGACTAAGGTTGTCATTGATGGTGAAGCTTGTAGATATGATCATTTATCATAGGTTGCATTGTTTTGGGTATAAATATGTGAAGGCTGATTTATTTGAAACTACTCACGGACTGTGAGAGTTAAATAAGGGGATTATTGATTTTGACAATACAGAGTTTCAGGCACTGTATTATTTTATTATCAACCTTAAAATCCATTTGAGGGACAAGGAATTACCTGTTAGGGGGAATAAATTTGTGATGTATTTTGACAGAAATGTTTATAATATTAAGGAAACTGAAGCATTTGTATCATCCAGATGATCAATAAGTCATCAAGCGAATGAGATTTAGTGAGAAGTCTGAGATCGGGTTACTCGCCTTACCGGATTTTGTTGGATATTTATTCCGAAAGACAAAGATTGACTTTAATCATCAACAGCTAAACGGACAATTAACAACATCTTCAGATCTAGTTAAAAACTGTACTGCTTCTTTGGTTCGGCTGTCTTCAGCCAAGCTGTTTCATTATATAAATACAGATGATGAATCAAAAGTATTCCGCCAGATGTTTAGGCTATGAAAGCTGAAATGCAAAACATCTCAAGAAATAGTGCTTACTTATTTCAAATTGTTGTTTACCGCGTAAGAATAAGCTGATGCTGTTCTTGATAGGTATTTGGCATCTTCCAAAACAGTTTTAGGACTGTAAGTACGGGAAATAAAATAGATCAATTTTCCGGTTAGGGCAGGATAAATCTCATTGATTAATTCTCTTGTATAGGCCCTCTCCTGTTCAACATTAAACCCCGTAGAGTCATTAGAGATAAGGAATATAGCTAAATAATTACCCTTCCTTGTTTTAGCGTTATAATCTTGTAAGAATTGAACATCCAAATTAATCCGGTGTGAATCGATAGATATGATTGCATCTGTAAATTTGTAATTCACCAATATGTCAGGTTCATCTCCTTTCTCATTAAAAGGCAATAGTCTGTAATCAAATTGCAATAGGTCGTAACTACTCAGTTGTGTTGCATCTTGGAAGATTTTTTGCTGTTTCAAAAAAACCTCTTTTAAAGATTTCTCTATTAATGCCTGGTATAATGCAGAAAGAATTTTATTTGGGACAATATTGTATTTTTTGAATGTTTGCCGAATTGACTGAATCATTTTATTATCTGTCCGCATATGATTGAAAAAGATTTGTTTCTCATCGAGCAATCCAGCTTCTGGAATATTTTGGTTGAGGATCCCCTCCTGTACAAAGCCCTTTAACAAATAGGAAAGACTGTCATTGGAAAGATTGCCCTTACCCTTGCTCTCACCATAGAAATTCGTAGGTTCATCCACCAACATAGGATAGATATCCTTTATCATATTGTAAAAGGCAAAGAATTGATTTACAAACTCTTCATTTTTAGCAGAATCCTTTAAATCTGATGGTTGCTGCACAGGAGATTCTCCCTCTTGTTCTTTCTCTACAAAGGCAAGATTGTCGAGGGAATGACTTATCTGTGGCACATTGTTATTTAAAGTAGTGACATACTTTTCGATATAGGGGAATAATTCAGGATAAGGATAGATTTGGGGTTGATCAGGGATATTAATATAGGGCGCCAATAAATCATCAATCGGTGTAGTCATCCCTAACTGCATTTTAGAGATCACCTGAAACAATACGATGACTATATGGTCTTTGATGGTTTCTGGGATTTCACCATTTAATCTTATGTCTCCTATGGGGCCAAGTAATAGTTGAAGTCTTTGCACGTCTTCTTCTCTTGTTCCGGGTTGCAATGTGATATACGGAATATTTTTTTGCCAATGAATTTCCTGCCGCAGTAGGTTCATGAAAGTCCGGGGAATCATTTTGCTTTGATAGACTATGCTTTGGCAAAATTCTGTTATCTTATTCAGTGTTTCGTTATCCAGTTCATTGAGGGAAATCGTTTTATTAGTATCATTATCGGAAGGTTGAATACAGAGTATCAATTCAGCCATAAATAGCCTTATAAAGTGCTCCGGTAATTGCAATTGCACATGAATGATCTTAGAAAATATACTGGATAGCACATCATCGTCTTTGGATTTGGATTGAAAGTACCGAATGGATAATTTTTGTCCTGCCACAACGATAAAATCTGCTTGCCCCCTCACCAGCCAAGGTTTCATCTCTTTAAACAGAAGTTCCATATCGGCATCATCTACTTTATCCAATTCATCTAGTACAAAAACAGGTTTTATATTTTGTTTTTTGAACTTGGCAAGCACCTCTTCCAGGTAATAGGAAGTAATATCTGTATCGGCGATATTGCTTTCGACAGATTTCTCATTGTTTGTGTTTTTCCTAGTAATGGTCTTCTTATAATTCACAATGCTAAGCACTGCATAAGCACCAAGTCCACCATAGATCACAATCCGCAGGATCTGGTCTAAATGTTCACCTGGGAACAGGTAACTGATACCTTCGACAAGGATGGGAAACAAAAAAGCACCATATTTTTTTACAGCTTCAAGAAATCGAGTAAGGGAGAATTCTATCTTACTAATTTCTTCCCGCTCATGCAACTCTGAACGTTCTTTTTTCACCTCATAAAAGGTCTGTTTATAGAGAAGGCTAACGGCGTCTTGTTTGTTCTCCTTTCTCTTATTTTCCTTTTTTCCAGATTCTTTTTTGCCTTCAAGTTGGCCATGTTTAATGACGGCTTCATATAAATCACGGATGATTTTACGTAAAAAAAAAGTCTGGTTTTCATATCGGGAGAAACTGGAAAAGATAAACAGCACTCTTGCCGTGTCATTACCGTTGGCTTGTTCGCATTTCTCTTGTACTTTTTTAATAAAGGAAGTTTTGCCGGAACCCCGGTACCCGGATACCAAATAACAGGTAGGTTGTGCGTAAAGGATTTCTGCTACCAGGTCATCTACTTTGCGTTCATCAAAAACAAAAATGGGGCTTCTGCTGTCAATTACCGGTTCATAGGGTGCATCTTTAAGAAAGTCCTTATTTATCAGCAGCCTCATCAAGATTTGTTTTGGTTAATAGGAGCTTAAAATACAAAACCGGTGACAATTCACATCAAAAATTTCACCGTTTTTACATCTTTACTCTAAATATAGCTTTCCTTACTTAAGGGGATGAAAATTCCACTTACAAAACCTTAATAATTATGATATCATGTTAATAAAAATTTAATTCTTTATATTACTATTATTTTTATATTCGTTAAAACAAATTCATATGTCACAGGCCTATTGTATTTGCCCTTATTGTCTATCTAAATTAGATATGAATTCAGATGTATGTAAATATTGTTCTCGTGATGTAAGGAAATTATTAGATTTAATGGAAGAAAATGAACTACTTAAAAAAGCACTAAAAGTAAATGACATAGAAATACCTATAAAAGAAGAAAAGAAAAAAGAAAGTAATTCCGTTTCTTTCTTGTTTTTAAGTTCAGTCTACCTATTAATAATGAATTTATGTCAATATAGCTTGCTTTCTAATAATTTTCTAGTTTTCCCAGGTATTTCAATTCTTCTTTCATTAACTTTTATTATCCTTGTTTTAAATTATGGATATGAAAAAAATCTATGGTTGATTTCTTTAGCGCTTATTCTGACACCTTCTCTTTCTTTGATTCTGGCTATTGAGGGCCAACTTCCCAACTCTTTTTCCTACTTGATGCAATTTATTTATCAACTAGTCTATTTTTTGATAATGCTCATTCTCCTTTTTTGTTTTATCCTATTAAAATATAAAAAAGAAAGAAAAAGTTACGTTTCGTTTGAAGGGTTTTTTAATTATTTTAATGCGCCACTCAATGCTTATGAAAATATTATTAAAATAATGCCAATTCTAGCCATTCTTTATTCGATTATTCAATTCATAGTTAAATGAAAAAAGCAATTTACTACTCCTGGCTTTTACTTTTATTGATGTTTATTGATTTACAGGCACAGGAAGATGGCCATTCAAGAATAAAAAATTATTTGATTAAGGTAGATATAGGTAATTCTTATCCTTCTAATACACTAATTGGATATATTAATAATCAAAAAATAATTTTAACTAAGGAAGGGAATTTTTTTATAAAGAAAAAAGTTAAATGCTCTAAAGATGAAATCATACAAATCAATATCGCCGATTACCCTTGTTTTGAAAGTATAAAACTAAAAAATACACAATCCGACGATGATGAAATCCTTTTTGTATTTGAGATTAAGACTAATTATGATTTTTATGTTAATATAAATAATCATGTTTCTAATTTAAGTGCAATCATCACAAATATTTCTTCAGGAAATAAACATGATATTTCTGGATTAAAAAACATTAGTGGAAAAAATGATATTATCATCTCAGGTTTAATTAACAATCTGCAATATGTTGATAAATACAACATAAATGCAAATATTGATAAAGTTAGAAACAATCTTGACCAAAAAAATGGAGCCTATATTAATGAAATAATAAAACAGAGCAATCCTAAAATTATTGGCATCTTCCTTAAAAATAATTATATAGAAAGATATAATTTACTTGACCTTCGTTATATTCCAAAAAAAAGTGAATGCTCAGATTAATTGTATTATTAGGAATGATATTTACGGTTACTGATTTGAATGCCCAAAAACCTGAGTTTTTTGAGTTGAACGATTATATAAATCCAAGACAATTTTCTTTTTTTAAAATAGATAGTAGCAAAATGAATCCAGTTCTCCATTCAAGTTTTCTTGGAGATGGCTTTAGTTCTGTTTTTCCAACAAAAGATCTCAAGTTTAATACTCTTTCTGATTCTATTAACACTTTTATTTATTTAAATAATGTTTGGTATTATAAAAATTATCAGTTTAATGTAAAAAACTTTCTTACACTTATAAAGGATACTGCTGTTATAGGTTTTAAAAATATTTATACTAGTTTAAAGACTAAGTTTCAGTTCGGCTTTTATCCTTTTTTCAATAATGGCACGAGTTTTATTTATCAACTTAGATTACAAGCTTCAATAAATCCAATTATCAATTTCGGGGGAAAAGTTAATCTTGAGTATGAATTTAACTATGGGGGGGATATTGCTCAATTAAATAAAGGACATTTAAGAAACTCTCTTGTGGATTATTTTTTAATTATGCGTCCATTTGAGAACACTTTTTACTATGGAATTACTGAATATGTACCTATAATCTATTTAGATAACAATTCAATTTTTAGTGGGTTTGATTTCTTTCTATCTTATACAAGGTCTAATAAAATGCGTAACGACAAGTCCGAAAAATTAGAAATTGGTAGTAGAATTGAATATTTAAAATTAACTAGTACAACTTCGCTTTATTTAACATTATCCTATTTAAGGGATTATCGGATTACTAAAAGCCAACTTAATACAAGCATTTCTTTAGTAATTCCATTTAATTCAAAGATTTATTATAAAAAGTGAGTACCCATAAAAACACATGATTTTGAAAGTCCAAGAATTAGAATTTGAAATGATTTATTGAGTAAACAAAAAGATATTATTTGCCACTTTTCTAACATTTTCTTGTTCTTTTCAATCCAAATAGACGCTTACCATTTTTCTTTAACCATATTAATAGAAATTTCATAATAAAATTTTGTATTTGTAAGATGGAATACCTAAATTAACATATATTTAAATTTCATCATTGGATGGGCCAACTGGAAATAAATTAGGCATCCAAAAGTTTAATAATATGTTCAATAATGCAGGTCTTGACGTCGTCATCGGATTGGTATTTATCTATTTATTGTATAGTCTTTTGGGGACCATTCTTGTTGAGATTATTGCTACGAACTTTGGTTTAAGAGGTTGGTTACTTCAAAAAGCCATCGAACGTATGTTAAATGATGAAGCGGATTCCATTCAAACTGAGTCAAATAAAAAAAACAAAAGCGGGAATGGAAATATAACTTCTACTAAGGTTAGTAATGCTTTTTTTGCTCACCCATTAATTAAATATCTGAAAGCTGATTCTTTCTTAATTAAAAAGAGACCATCATACATTGACGCTGAAACATTCACCAAAGTTCTTATCGATCTTCTAAGAGGTCCCGAAGCGAAACCGGGCGGTATCGACCGAAATCTGATTCAACATAGCTTAGAAAAAAGACAGATTGCATGGAAGGTGATAAATAATAAACTTATAGGCGGTAAATATATGGATGATTTAAAACATGAAAAACATTCATTCGCGCAATTAGAACCAGAAACCTGCATGTATCTTGAATCAGTATGGACTGATGCGCAAGGAGATTTAACAAAATTCAAGGCTTATATTATCAAATGGTTCAATGAAATGATGGAGCGAACCACCGGTTGGTATAAAAAATATACTCAATTTATGCTTCTGGCCATTGGACTCCTTATCGCGGTATTTTTCAATGTCGATACAATTAAAATTGCCAAAATACTTCAAGCTAAACCCGAGTTAAGGAAACAAATGATTGAACAGGTAGGAGCATTTACTAAGGCCTATCCAAATATTGGTCAGCAACTATCTATCTTGCAAGCACAGCTAAATAAAGAACCCGCAGCTAACAAAAAACAACGTGATTCTTTACAGCAGCAAATCGATAATAATTTGATGAATAAATTACAGGATCAACAAAACAAATTAATCAGTGATTACTTGCTTGACGCAACACATATATTAGGAATTGGCTATGGTGGCGGTTTTTGGCAAAACGTAAATAGTTTTTCACTCATTGGCTGGTTATTAACTGCATTAGCAATCTCTATGGGTGCACCTTTCTGGTTCGACTTGTTGAATAAAATTATGCAACTTCGTAGCTCTCTGGCCCCGAAAGTTAACCCAATCGGTAAAACGAATACAGATACGATTCCCGAAGTAACAAAAATTGTTGGATGATGAAAGTTATTGTAAAAGATAACTTTCTAAATGTCCGCAGAGGAGCTCCTAGTGTTAATGCACCTGTCAACTTATACTTATCACCAGGTGATACTATCGATGTTGAAGACAGCATTTATAAAGGTGACAAATATGACGGCATTGATGCTTGGTATAAAGGAAGGGATACAAATAATTATTACTGGAGCGGCGGAGTGGCTGGTAGTATAGCAAATGGCACGGTTTTTTATAACAGTTTCTTAAATAAATTTGATCAGGAAGTACTAAGCAACCAGGGTGATCAGACAACTATCATTATAATCGATCAGGGAATTGCCATTAATCCAACATATTTTGACGATAGTAAAATACACGCAATCAATTACGATAATGACCCAATAAGTACATTCCACGGCAATTTTATAGGTGGTATTATTGCTGGCAAGAGTTCTGTCATAGGCATTGTTCCTAAAGCAGAAGTAATTTCTCTTAAATACATTTCTGATAATACTTCTCCTGCCCAGTTTCTAAAAAATCTGATTCAAGCCCTTCAAGACTGTTTATCAAATCCTGGTCCAACAATTATTAATTTAAGCCAAGGTTTTTCGAAGTCTGTACTAGAAGGACGGGATAATGAAAAAGCTAATATTACCAATCTCATTAAAAAAATTATTAGTCAGCCTAATAAATTTGTTATCTGTTCTGCTGGTGACAATTTGGAAATAAATGACAATATATTTCCTGCATCTATGGATGAATGTATTTCAGTAGGTTGTTTAGATTCTGACTATATGAATCTTAACGTTTTAGGTAACGTGAAAATACTGTCGCCAATAGTTAATTTCACTTCGTTTGACATTGACTTTAAATTAAAAGAGGATATTGGCTCCAGCTTTGCAACTGCAGTCATAACATCGATAGCAAGCTGCATTGTTTCAAGCCGCCTTCCTGCCATCACTAAATACTCAGATCTAATTATTGAATTGAAAAAATATATGGTCGATCGATCAACATTTCAATTTGAAAAATTAACCAACTTCCAATATGAAATTACCTAAATATTTGCAATATGAAAATTACCCGAAAAATTCTACCACTTTTCATTACAACTATTTCTATTATTTGGCAGAGTGCCTCAGCTCAATCAGCTTATAATGACGCTGTCGCTCTCGAAAAGCTACTAAATAGTTCTAACTTATGGCCATTATCTGCTAAAGAACAAGTTGCAAGTATTTTAGCCAATTATTGCAAAAAAGCGGAAGTAAAAAGTCGATTTTTTAACAACAATGAGTTCATTAGTCCATATGCAGTCACAGTTATGACTTCCTTCGGAGGATTGAGTGGAAATCAAAATCCAATTCCCTCAGCAATAGGCGGATTTAACGTAGCAAATATGGCGAATGGCCTTGCCTTATTTTTAATCGATCGCGCCAAAGGTGAGATCAATGAAGCTTTCTTTGTTAGGCTAAACGAATTCCTTGAAAATTACCCCGAATTTGCTACCTTATTCCCAAATACTCGAGCTTTCCTTTCAAACTTCAAGTCTTGGGAATATCCAGGTCTATTGAACACATTGAAGGAAGCATTCAATAAAGACATCATATCTCTACCAGCCGATTTTATAAAATTAAAAGACCTGAATTGTAATTCAGTTACAGATACTGATGACCAAAAGAAATGCAACACAAGAATTACAGTTATTACTAATTTTTTAAAAAGTAAAGAAGGCTTACTTTTTTTGTCGGCTTGTAAGCTTGGGGACGGTTTTATGCAAGGCAATAAAATTCCTGATGTGATCGATCCAGTTATAAACACGGAATATTTACTAAATACAACCATTGGTCTTCCCGATAATGCGAAGAATGGTCTTCAATTATTAAACATAATAAATAAAAGCATCAAGAGCAATGAAACGGGCAAAAGTTATATCACTGAGGATCAGTTCAATCTTCTAAGTACCGATGCTATATTACGCAATCTTTACCTTGGGCTAATCTGGGAGGAGATGGAACTGGCCAATAACAACTCGGGACTGATCTTTACAATCCCTGGCCAGCCCAATTTAAAAGTAACTCATGACATCTTTAAAAAGACTGACGTGGACGGAATAATAAATTATATCACTAATATTTATAATCAAACAAAAAATGTGCAGACTGCATACGATAATCTTAAAAAAGACCGACTCGATGCCAAAACCAATCTCTCCCCTGATTATGAAGCCCTCATAGAATCAGTCCAACAATTGTTACAGTCGCTTCGTACAACTTCAATCATTGATACCAGAATTTCTATTCCCGCCGATGCAGATATATTTTTTAAAAAGGCAAATGATATCTTACAAATTACTGGCCAAATATTCAACAAGAATTTCAGTGCGGCTATGATGGGTTCTTTAAACCTAATCAGCAGTGCAGTTAATGGTTATGACTCGAAAAACCCACAATTGTCGACATTTTGCCAAGACTTCTTGAAATACTCTTCTTTAGCAGCTAATTTTGTGGAAGTAAAGACACCAGAAGAAGCAAAGGCAGCTATTGAAGCTGTAGCACTTCCAGTCGGAAGCTATACTATAAAACAAAAGTCCGACTATAATATTTCTTTAAACGGTTATGTTGGCTATACTTTTGATGTGAACTATGCCAGCGGTATTTATGCTCCAGTCGGGTTCTCTTTTTCAAAAGGATCTACTAAAAAGAACGGATGGGCGGTTACGATTTTCACTGGCCTTATCGATGTCGGATCTATGGTATCATATAACCTTCAAAGCGGAAATACAAGTATCCAAAAACAGGAGATTCGTTTAGAAAGCATTTTTTCACCGTCAGCTCAATTATTTTTTGAAATCGGACGTACCCCTATTTCTTTTGGTGGTGGATATAGAAGGACACCAAAATTATTCTATAGTAAGTCTGATGGCACTTTTAACGCTGTGCCAGCTAATGATGTTTTCAGTCTTAGTTTATTGATAGATATTCCAATATTTTCCTTGCATAATACACCATTCAAATAATAGAAAGGTAGACACATGTTTTATAAAGTTAAAGATCGTTTAATTATTAAATATTGAAAAAGTGGATTACAAAAAATATATCAACAAAGGAAAACAAATAATATATTAATTTCCATATTTTAGAAACTTCTCATGCCCGACTATATTTTCTCTGTCCGAAACATTATCAATGATAATAATTTTGGCAATGATGCCGACTCTGTTGTGCACTACCTAATTATTCCAGAGGATAAAAATGCAGTAATTGCGCCTGAATATGAAAAAGGGCAACGGGAATGGTTATTGAACTTAATCAATCCAAATGATACTGGCAAAAAAGTTGAGGACATTCTGATCTTTGTACATGGCTATAATAATGGTTTGAAAGATGTTCTCGACAGCCACCGTAC
>Ga0007882_10002346_pt1 | contig 10643 bp, 9 predicted proteins | sample CryBogCBH12Aug01_FD_71195 | JGI IMG/M metagenome (GOLD analysis project Ga0007882, IMG submission 71195) | Freshwater microbial communities from Crystal Bog, Wisconsin, USA - CBH12Aug09.1 | ecosystem: Environmental > Aquatic > Freshwater > Lake | place: Crystal Bog, Wisconsin, USA | collected... | reverse complement strand
CGGTCCAGCACTATCCTGCGCTGATACATCGTGCATTATAGAGGTTGCTCGTCCACATCTGAGGTAGTGAGGTATCAAGAATTCAGAAGTTTGAATTCAATGTTTTCCTGGTACTATACCCTATTTGGATAGAATTAAACGGTCTAATAGGTGTTACTATTAAACGTCAACAAAGATGAAGATCAGCTCTCTTAAGGTAAGTATGGTGGTTGTTTTTGCTATTGCAACAGTCATGCATAACAATGTTTTAGCATTTGATCTGTCGGGAACCTATTCTTTTAAAGAGAAAGGGATGGTTGGGAAAATGATTGTTAAGGAAGTTGGTTCAAAAATTATGGTTGATATATATACTGCGAATGATATACCTAATGTTTGTGATCTGCAGGTGACTGGTCGCAGAGTTGGCAAAAGTAAAAATAGTATCGATGCATATTTTGATTATGATCAGGATAAGTTTGAAATTATATTTACCCAAGCTGGGGCTACAATAAAAATGTTGACAGAGGGGCCAAGTGTCTGTTGCGGCAGGGGAGCTTATTATGAAGGTATTTGGTTGAAAGATCGGCATATGAAGAAAAGGAAATGACTTGTATTTTTTCCTTTTCTTCATATGCCCTACATGATGATTTTTTAGGGGATGGCTATATGTCAAAGTCTCAGTATTATTTTAGGAATATCTTATGTCTTATTGCCCAAACACTCCGAAATGTATTTTCTTTAACGATCAGATGGCTAATATGCCTGCAAATTCAGGCTTAATGAAGAAAAATTATTGTCAGGATAATTATGTCGAATGCGCTCGATATATAGTGAGCGTAAAACTTGGTGACCCACTAGTTCCTTCCGACATATACCCTCAAATGGTTGATCGTGCTGTTGCTCAGATTACTGAAGCTGGTATTTGAATCCTGAGCTCGTTTTAACAGGTGCCTTCAAGGAAGAAGCTAACTGAACCGTACATCCTGGAGAACCCAATAATGCCTTCTTCGCTCCGACCTTATATGGGTGCCTACCTTTACGAAGGAGGTACGAGTTTTCGTGTATGGGCTCCTTTTGCATCCCGAGTTTTTGTGGCGGGAGATTTCAACGAATGGTCAACAACGTCTGATCCATTGGTTTCTGAAAACAATGGCTGTTGGTCTGTTGATGTTCCTGGTGCTGTTGTGGGTAATCAGTACAAGTTTGCAATCTCCTATGAAGATCAACCACTGGTATGGCGAAACGATCCGTATGCTCGCTCCATGACTCAAAAAAGCGGGTTTCTTAATAGCGTGATTGCCTCCTCGGAAACATCATACTCTACCCCTGATTACATTGCGCCTTGCTGGAATGAGCTTGTTATTTATGAGTTGCATATTGGCAGTTTTGTGCTTGATCCACAAAGCCTTCGCAAACTGGGTTCATTTGCTTCTGCAATAGGAAAGCTCGACTATCTGTCTGATCTTGGGATAAATGCTATCGAGGTCATGGCTATTGCTGAATTTGACGGTGATGTTTCATGGGGTTATAATCCTGCATACATTTTTGCCATCGAAGATGAATATGGTGGGCCTGACGGGTTTCGTAATTTCGTCAATGAAGCTCATAACAGGGGTATAGCTGTTATTCTTGACGTCGTCTATAATCATCTTGGATATCCTTGTGATGATATGTGGCAGTTTGATGGATGGTCGGAAAGCGGCAAAGGAGGGATATACTTTTACAATGACTGGCGAAGCAAAACAGCTTGGGGCGAAACGCGATTCGATTATGGGCGTCCCGAGGTTCAGCAATATTTGTGTGACAATGCACTCCGTTGGCTTGAGCAACGTTTTGTTGATGGACTTCGCTGGGATTCAGTCGGGTCAATTCGAAATGTTAATGACCAGAATAACGATCCTTCTCATGATATTCCTGATGGCTGGATGTTGATGCAGAGGATCAATTCGCTGATTGAACAGCGCCAGCCATGGAAAATTTCTATTGCTGAAGACCTGAAGGACAACGAGTGGATTACGAAAGACGTTGGTTCTGGAGGTGCTGGATTTGATGCTCAATGGGATGCTGGTTACTTATGGACAGTACGCAATGTCATCGTTGTTGCTGATGACAAATGTCGTGATATGTATACAATCCGTGATATGATAACCCAGCGGTATAATAACAATGCGTTTGAACGGGTTATCTACACTGAGTCACACGATGCGGATTCCAATGGACAATCTCGAATTCCGGAAATGATTTCTCCTGGTAACGCTGGTAGCTATTTTGCCAGAAAACGCTCTACTTTGGGAGCGGCACTTTTGTTTACTTCCCCGGGAATACCCATGATTTTTATGGGACAGGAGTTTCTTGAGAGTGGGTATTTCAGGAATGATCCGCAAGAACTTGACTGGTCGAAAACCATAACTTACTCGGGTGTACTTCAGCTGTATCGTGACCTTATCCATCTTCGGCGGAACTGGTTCAATAACACACGGGGACTTCGTGGGCATAATGTTAATGTCTTTCATACGAACGATGAGAATAAGGTTGTAGCATTTCATCGTTGGGATCAGGGAGGAACTGGTGACGATGTGATCATTATCCTCAACTTCTCAAATCAAGGATACTCCAATTATTCTATAGGTTTTCCGCGAAGTGGTCGCTGGAAAGTTCGTCTCAACAGCGACTGGAGTGGGTATAGCTCAGATTTCCAAAATTGGAATAGTTTCGACACGGATACAGATGATTCGTCTTCCGATGGAATGTCATACAGCGGGAATATCAATATTGGACCCTACAGCGCTGTTATCCTTTCACAGGATTGATCACAAGGATAACCGTATCACGGGAACTGCAGTATGGTGAACTGTTTGGTAAAAGCATTAGCCAGAAAAACGGCACTTCCTGGATAGAGAACTAATGATTTATGCTGATATCATTTACGTCTCACTGTTATAATGACCGCGGCGCGCGTCACGGTTGCATTTTGCCCGATGAATAAGTGCATGTTGTGCTGCTAATGCATTGGACTCGTTGCCTTGCCAAATCGCCAATGCCGGTTGCTGGATGGCGCGGGCAAATGAAAATGCCAATGCCCAGGGAGATTCTGACTTGAATTTCTTATTCATGGCATTCAGCCGTTCCGATGCCAGTTCAGCTGATTGTCCTCCAGACAAAAATGTAATCCCTGGAACAGCTGCTGGGACTACCCGTTTGAGACAATTTATCGTGGCATCTGCAACTTCAGTCGTATTTTCCTGTTTTGAACAGGTCAATCCAGGAAGCACCATGTTGGCTTTGAGAATCATGCCTTCAAAAATTACATGTTGGCGGTAAAGTTGATCGAAAACCGTTTGTAGAACTTCCTCAGTCACCTGGCTGCACCTTGTCATGGAATGATCACCATCCATAAGCACTTCTGGCTCAACGACAGGTACAACACCAGCTTCTTGACACAACGCAGCATAACGAGCTAAGGTGTGAGCATTGGCTTCGATGCAACCCCGACTGGGAATGCCATTCCCTATAGTAATGACCGCACGCCACTTAGCAAAACGGGCCCCCATGTGAGCGTACTCAGCCAGACGTGCTCGCAAACCATCCAGACCTTCGGTTATTTTTTCTCCGGGATGACCTGCCATGTCCTTCGCACCGGCATCTACTTTAATTCCGGGAATAATTCCTGCTTCAATGATGAGTTTAATAAAAGGTGTCCCGTCATTTTTTTGTTGGCGGATAGTCTCGTCGTAGAGAATAGCTCCACTTATATACTCACCAAGCCCTGCTGTGGTTACAATCAGTTCCCGATATTTTCGCCGGTTCTCCTCTGTTTGAGGAATCCCATACTGGGCAAATCGTTTGTTACAGGTTGGATTGCTTTCATCTAATGCCAGCAAACCTTTATCGTTGGCGACAAGTGTTTTTGCTGTATCAACAAGTTTTTGCTCATTTATACGTGTATCATCTTGCATAAGAACTCCTTTTTTATGTCAGTCCATTTGCAGTACAGTAATTTCAATGTTCGGCAAGACTTTATAACCGATTTCTCAGTTTTGTGATAGCAAATATGGGGTGAGTTTTCTTAGCGAGGTTTTTTCTATCGTAAGTAAGGCCGAATAAAAAGCACTTCATACCGTAAGGATGAAGTGCTTTTTAAAAATCAACTCCTTACTTTTTTGGAGTGATCGCTGATGCCACACCCTGCAATATTCCACTGACAGCACCTAATACCGTATTGGTAAGGTTTAGAGAGGTTGTTCCGGCAAAAGCAATGATGTTTGCTGCTGTGTTTATTCCAAATTTCAGAAGTTCAACTGGATAGTAGGCCAGTTTACCGATAGTCTCAGGTATAAAGCTGAGACCTCCTTGATGTTGCTGAATAGGTTCGTTTGCCATGGATTTTATGGTTTAGATTTATTAAAAGTGAACATGTTAACTGGTTACTCTCTGTTGTGATAGTCGTCAGGTTTTCGCCATACTTACCAGACTGTTCATTTTATCTACCCAATACACACATAATTTATATAGTATGCAGTAATATTCTAAAACATTTTTTTACAATTCACTTAATTATTAGTCCTGTGAACATGCTCGCACGGTTCTTAAGAAAATCTGGCAACGTTTTCCAAGCTAATTCATGGTTGTATTCGAATGCTTGGATTAATCCTTATTCTTCGAGCTTTTTGAGAGGTGGTACTTGCGGCAACTTTTCAGCTGCTTCCAATATAATAATTAAAATTTTTCCCGGAACACTTCCCAATCATTCCCCAGATGATCAGTAAAGCTCCCAGATACGTTTCATGCTTTTGTTTGGCCAGCTGAATGCATCCTCGTATCCTTTAGGTATACGTTATCGACAAAGTTTTTACAGGATCAATAACAACTTGCGGATATGATTTTTAAGGGAGTTAATCTAATTGTCGCAACGTCAAAAATGTATTAATCAGTTATGGCGATCGAAGTACAAGCATCTGCAATGTTTTTGTTGGGACTGGGACTATTACTTACCGGTATTAACGTTTTATCGGATAGTCTGAAACGTATCGGCAGTCGGACGTTTCGCATGTTGGCGATGCGATACCTTCACCCTCGCTGGAAGGCATTAGTTTTTGGTGTTGGCGCTGGCGCCGCATTGCAGAGTACTTCTGCCGCTCTTTTCATTTTGGGAGGTTTGAACTCCGCAGGCAGTGTGACTGTAGACCAAGCCATGTCTATCTTGACCGGGTTCAGCGTTGGCAATTGTCTTCTACCATTCCTTGTATCGATAAAAATTCGATTTGGGGTTTTCTTTGTGGTCGGAATTTCGGCAATTATGCTTTATTTTACCAAGGTAGATACTCGAAGAAACTTTTGGAATCTTGCTTTTGGGCTAAGCCTTATTTTTTTCGGGATTGAAATGCTGTTGGATGGTGTCAGGCCACTTCGTCAAGAACCTTGGTTTAGCGAAGCTCTGAGAATGGCAAGTGCTTGGCCAGGATTAAGCATCTTGATCGGGATGGCTTTGGGGTTTCTGGTTCAGTCCTCAACTACCGTGGTAATGGTGGCAATTGGATTGGCAAAAGGCGGTGTTCTGCCTGTCCAGGAAACTTTTTTGATTATGTATGGAGCGGCTGTTGGTTCTACTGGTTTCAAGACATTCCTTGGTTCTGCTCTGACCGGCTCAGGACGCCAATTAGTACGCTTCGTGAATCTGTTCAACTTCACCGGTGCAGGAGTTTTTGTAATTCTCTTCTTTGTTGAAAAGTACCTTCATGTTCCTCTTGTACTGGCGCTTCTTGCCAAAGTCAGTTCTGAGCCTGAAATACAGGCTGCATGGGCATTCATGTTAATGAATCTCACAGCGGCATTTTTTTACATTCTTATCCATACCCCAGTTGTCGGGTGGTTAGCGCTCCAGTTTCCACCAGATGAAGAGGAGGAACTGTCGAAGCCACTATTCCTGTGGGATAAGAGCCCCGATGATTCTGAGGTAGCTCTCGATCTCATTCGTATGGAACAATCCCGTGAATTTGGGCAAGTAGCCGCTTTGCTACCCAGTGCCTTCGAGCCTTATGGCGGCACTGACCTTAAGAAAAGACTGGAAGCATTGAAATCTCTTGGTCATGAAATCGAGTCGGCGATGGCGGAAGTTGTATCTTTGCATCTTGATGCGAAACAGGCTCAAGGTCACGCCATACTCCAGACCCGTCAGACTATGATCATGCAGCTTGCATCGGAAGTGATTGAATTAATTGAATTTATTCGGCAGGCTCAATCTTTTCCTGAAATCGCTTCACTGGCGAATAACTGTTTAGAGGCGCTCGACTTTCTTATTCAGCATGCTTGTGAAATTGTCACATCAAGCGAACTTCTTGATGAGGATCAACCTGATTTCTACGGTGACAGGAGCACTCAAATGCGACAACTGAGGGAGTCATACCTTAACTCTAACCAAAACCTGTCACACCCGACACGATCCTGCCTGTTGGGTTTAACTTTATGCGTTGACAAATGTATATGGATTCTCGAACGGACGTTGAGTCTGGAGTACCAGTCCTAACCTCATAGTACCTTTAAAATATTTTCTCTGAGATCAAACAAGGTCAAAGCGATCAAGGTTCATTACCTTGTTCCATGCCCTAACAAAGTCACAAACGAACACCTGCTGAGAGTCGTTGCAGGCATAGACTTCTGCGATTGCCCGGAGCTGGGAGTTTGAACCGAAGACAAGATCAACGACGGTACCTGTCCACTTGAGTTCGCCTGTCGCCCGATTGTGACCCTCCAACACGCCTTCTGATGTGGCGGACTTCTGCCACTTCGTCTTCATGTCGAGGAGATTCACGAAGAAATCATTGGTCAATGTTTCGGGCCTATGGGTGAAAACACCGTGTTTGGACTGGCCGACGTTCGCATTCAAGGCGCGCAGGCCGCCTATCAGAACGGTCATCTCAGGGGCGGTCAGCGTCATCAGCTGCGCTTTGTCCACCAGCAGCTCAGCCGTCGATACCTCGAGTCCTTTACGGGCGTAGTTGCGGAACCCATCTGCGGACGGGCAGAGTACGGCGATCGAGTCTACATCGGTTTGCTCCTGCGATGCATCCATGCGCCCCGGCAAGAAGGGAACCGTTACGTCGTGCCCTGCTTTTTTCGCAGCTGACTCGACTGCTGCACAGCCCCCCAGAACGATCAGGTCGGCAAGCGAAACTTTCTTGTCGCCAGACTGTACGAAGTTGAACGCGCTCTGGATGCCCTCCAGGGTTTTGAGTACCTTCGCCAGCTGGGCAGGTTGGTTGACTTCCCAATCTTTCTGAGGTGCCAGACGAATGCGGGCACCGTTTGCACCACCTCGCATGTCGGAACCACGGAAGGTGGATGCTGAAGCCCAGGAAGTCGAAACCAGTTCTGAGACAGAGAGACCTGAAGCAAGGATGTTGTGTTTGAGAGATGCGATGTCCTCTTCGTCAATCAAGGGATGATTGACTGCGGGGATGGGGTCTTGCCAGCTGAGTTCCTCCTGAGGAACCTCAGGGCCGAGATAGCGAGTGCGAGGACCCATGTCGCGGTGCGTCAGCTTGAACCACGCCCTGGCGAATGCATCTCTGAACTGATCCGGATTCTCGTAGAAACGCCTCGAAATTTTTTCGTAGTCTGGGTCGATTCGCAACGACAGGTCGGTGGTCAGCATGGCTGGCGAGTGATGCTTTGATGGGTCATGAGCATCCGGCACTGTGTCGGCGCCAGCACCACCTTTCGGCGTCCATTGGAACGCACCGGCTGGACTCTTTGTCAGCTCCCATTCGTAACTGAAAAGGTTCACGAAATAGTTGTTGCTCCATTTAGTCGGTGTGGTGCTCCAGGTGACTTCAAGACCGCTGGAGATTGTGTCACCTCCTTTGCCTGTGCCAAAGCGGCTATGCCACCCAAGGCCCTGCTCCTCAATATCGGCAGCTTCCGGCACTGGACCAACCATTGCCGGATCGCCGGCACCGTGAGTTTTACCGAAGGTGTGGCCGCCAGCAATGAGCGCAACAGTTTCTTCGTCATTCATTGCCATGCGAGCGAAGGTCTCGCGTATATCCCGCGCAGCAGCCAGTGGATCCGGGTTGCCGTCAGGACCTTCCGGGTTTACGTAAATCAGGCCCATTTGAACCGCGGCGAGAGGATTATCAAGAAGTCGGTTACCTCTGTGACGCTCGTCTGCCAGCCACTTGGTCTCAGACCCCCAGTAAATATTTTCTTCCGGTTCCCATATATCCTCACGTCCGCCAGCGAACCCAAAGGTCTTTAGTCCCATCGATTCCAAAGCGACGTTTCCGGTGAGGATCATAAGGTCGGCCCAGGAGATTTTACGGCCATACTTCTGCTTGATTGGCCAAATCAACCTGCGGGCTTTGTCCAGATTGACGTTGTCGGGCCAACTGTTGAGGGGAGCAAATCGCTGATTGCCTCTCCCAGCGCCACCACGACCGTCGCTGGTGCGGTACGTGCCAGCGCTGTGCCATGCCATGCGAACGAACAACGGTCCGTAGTGGCCGAAATCAGCCGGCCACCAGTCCTGTGAGTCGGTCATCAGCGTCAAGAGATCCTTTTTCAAGGCATTCAGGTCGAGGCTCTTAAACTCCTCAGCGTAGTTAAACTCTTCTCCCATTGGGTTGGACAGTGGGGATTGCTGGTGCAAAATGTTCAGCTTCAGTTGATTGGGCCACCAGTCTGCGTTCGATTGGGAACCAGTGACTGTGCTTGTTTGGACGTTGCTCGAAAATGGGCACTTTGTTTCGTTTGACATGGTTATCTCTATTGGTTGTTTATAATAAACGTCCCGGTAAACGAAGAGTCTGAGTATACATTGATCTAAAAAGGTCTATACAGTTCAGTAGTTGAACCTGAGCACTATAAGCGGTCAGTTTGTGCCATTGACTTGCGCATCTATAAGATGGTTCATTTGTTTCTTCAGCTGTCTTAGACGTTCAGCTGCATTTGGGTCTCCTAATGCTTCCTGCAGCCTCAATACAGCACTTTTCGCATAAAAACCGCCATTCGGTTCCAAATGCCTGCGCTTTTCAGTTACTCCAATTTCAATGCTGGCAATTTCAGCAACTTCTACTATCTCGTCTGAAAGCGTGGGGTCTTTTCTTAATAAATTCAGGGCATTATAAGCTGCTTTAAATTGTCCCGCCTCGATCTGGTCAATAATGGTTTGTAGTCGTGTGTTCATTGTTATCTTTATTCTTTTTTCAACTTCCGATATTTACTCATTATGGAAGTTTAGGTTTTTTTACATTCTATTTCTATTAAATTTTCTTCTTTGAGAATGCACATAGGAAAACAGTTTCGTTAAAAAAAACACTGCACCCATTTTTCCTTCCTGTAATAAAAATTTCAGCTAAATTTGCTGGGATATATCCGCTATAAAGAAAATAAGTTCCACAGTTTAAGGTTAAGTTTTTTTAGACAGGAATTTAAGAATATGCGTACCCTGAAATCTCTTCTTTCAAAATCGTTTAACATGTTGCCATATGAGTTTTATTAAAATTCTAATTCTTGCAATCGTTCAAGGAGTCTGCGAGCTTCTACCCATATCAAGTTCTGCGCATGTCGTAATGGCAGAAAAACTTATGGGGCTGGATCCGACATTACCTGAAATGACACTTCTTCTTGTGATGCTCCATACAGGAACAATGTTAGCGGTTATCGTATACTTCTGGCAATCATGGAAGACACGTTATTTTATTTCTGCAAAAATATTCTGGCAATTTGCCAAGTCGCTGACTATTGCAACAATATTTACGAGCTTCGTCGGGATTGTGCTGATGTTGCTCATCGAGCGAGTAATATTGCGTGGAACAAAGCATGCTGAAATCGAGGCTCTCTTTGGAAATCCGTATGTGATTGCAGTAGGGTTGGCAACAGTTGGTGTGATGATCATCCTTTCGTCAAGAAAGCAGGCGACAGATAAAAATCGAGTGATCGGAGTGTCTGATTCAATCTGGATCGGAGTTGTACAAGGGATTTGTCTTCCCTTCCGGGGATTTTCACGGTCTGGCTCTACGATATCCACCGGACTATTCTGCGGTTTGGAAAAAGTCAGAGTGGAAGAATTCAGCTTTGCTTTGGCCGTTGTCTTAACTCCGGCAGTAATAGTAAAAGAAAGTTATCGGTTACTAAGTGCGCATGAGGGGACACTATTGGCTACTGCCAGCCTTTCGAATATCATTGTGCCGAGTTTGGTTGGGATGTTTTGCAGTTTTTGTGCTGGTTTGATCGCGTTGAAATGGCTTTCTCGTTGGTTGGAACAAGGTCGTTGGAGCTTTTTCGGTTATTACTGCTTAGTGGCTTCAGCTACTGTATTGATCATTAATCACTTTTTATCTTAAGACAGCGTTTTTTGACCATAAAAGCTGATCAATACTTCAACCTGATCTATGCTGTAGAATCACCATCGTGTGGGATAGTTGCTTATATGGATGGGGCCGGTAATAAAGTGAGAGTCCATCTGTAGTAACGATGGACTCTCTGAATCGTGCCGATAACGAGAGAGTAATCAACACCAATCACAACGAATAAATACAAGAAAATCATGACGAATATAAAATTTTTTTAGCCTCAAAGCTTAAGAGTCCTTGCTTTATAAACAAAAAGCAAGAGTGTCAGTTAAATATTGTTTTTTTTATCGGAAAATAGGTGCCAATATCATTTCC
>Ga0007882_10002343_pt1 | contig 10647 bp, 6 predicted proteins | sample CryBogCBH12Aug01_FD_71195 | JGI IMG/M metagenome (GOLD analysis project Ga0007882, IMG submission 71195) | Freshwater microbial communities from Crystal Bog, Wisconsin, USA - CBH12Aug09.1 | ecosystem: Environmental > Aquatic > Freshwater > Lake | place: Crystal Bog, Wisconsin, USA | collected... | reverse complement strand
TACAATGTGCCTTCTTTTCTGAATCCTTCTACACCACCGAAAGGTTTTAATTCTTCTTCTCTTTCTTCTAATACTTTACCCGGATGCTCTTTATATTCAGCAAGTGATAACTCTTTCATCACCTCGGTACGGTTACCTTGCTTGGTATTATATACGTTGTGAGTCTGAGTAAGCGCAACTTTAAATAATTCTTTTGTATCGGTTAACAGAACTTCAGCTGCAGCAAAACTGATAGTAGCTCCGCTTAATGAAGTGAAAGGAAATACGTTAGCACCTACCATTCCACCTTCATCCGTTACAGCAGCTCGACCAACTTTTGGTGTTCTACCAAAACCAAGTGCTACCCCTACTGTATCAGGATGTGTACCAGGAATAATTAAAGCTGGAAGGGTAACTTTCTTACCATTTACGGTAATGTCAACAAGATGCTTAGGAGGTTGTACCTCGTAAGAATCCGCTTGTCCGTTGTTCTTTAAATCTATTCCTAATAAAGTAATAGCCATAGCAGGAGAAACTACTAAGTAGTTGTCCCAGGTAGCTCTTGTAACAGGATCAGGCAATTCCATCAACCATGGGTTCGATGTACCATGACCTGCACCTATTGCTATCTTTTCGTAAACTACTAATTCTGTTTTAGCAGAAGCTTTCTGAGCACTTACTGCAGTTGATGCTGCTGCAACAGATGAACTATTAAAAGTAGTAGTTAACTGTCCTACTATTTCAAATTGTTTACCAATTACATTACCCTTTGAATCAAGAGCATCAATTGCAACTATTTTATCAGCAGGAGTAAATACTCCATCCTGTAATGCTTTGTCCCAACCAGTTTCGCCACCAAGTTTAGCAACCCAGTAGGTCTTTAATGTGGTTAAATAATCTGCTGCACCTATCCATTTCAACAAGCTATCCTGCCACTGTCTTGTTTTGAATAACGGATAAATAGTAGGCTGTAAGAAAGAGAACTGATTTGTTTTAGCCTCGGCATCGCCCCAGCTTTCTAAGAAGTGATGAGTAGGAACTACATATTTACAAAGCTGAGCTGTTTCGTCTAATTTAGGATTTAAAGAGATAGTAGTTTTTACTTTCTTCAAACCCGAAACCACCTTAGCGCTATCAAACCAGGTATAAGCAGGGTTTGCGCCCAATACTAATAAAGTATCTACTTTACCAGCATTCATATCGCTTACTAGTTCAGCAAAATCTTTATCTATACCACTATAAGTGTTATAGGTATTAGACCAGTAGATAGTTTTACCGTTCGATAGTAAAGCTTCGTTGATTGCATTTACCAGTATCTGAATATTGGTGTCATTGCTTCCACAAACCACCAATGATTCTCCTTTTGCAGCCAATAAAGCTTTAGCAGCTTTTTCGATGCCTTCAATTAGTTTTTTATCATTCTTTTTATCAAAACCTTCAACGCTTTTTCCGTTAAGAGCGTTGTATAAAGACAATACCACCAAACCTAACTGGGAAGGGCGATGTAAATATCTTTCATCAGAATTAGAACCTGTCAGACTAGCAATACTTTCGAATTGAAAGTGTTTGCTAATGGTAGGATTCTTTTCGTGTATTTTTCTTCCCTGAGCATATTGTCTGGCAAACTCGATAGGACTAACCCATGTACCCAGAAAATCTGCTCCTATGCTTACAATTGTTTTTGCATTATCAAAACGGTAAGAAGGAATTGTTTTTTTACCATAAGTAGCTTCGTTCGCTAATAGCATACCACTGTACGAAATAGCATCATAAACAACGTGTTTGCTATTAGGATATTTTGCTAAGAATTGTTTAATAACCTCTAAGGAAGAAGGCGAATTTACTGTACTGGTTAATAATACTACATTACCACCAATTGTAGCAGCAATAGCTTTATCAGCTTCTTCAAAAGTAGATTCTGCACCAGCAACAGTAGGGAAACGTAATCTCGCGCCATCATATAAATCTAAAACAGAAGCCTGTACTCTTGCAGAGGTTCCTCCGTAAGTAATAGGACTTAGTTCGTTCCCTTCTATTTTAATAGGACGACCATCTCTTACTTTAGCTAAGATACTCACCGCTTCACCATCCTGAATGTAGGTAGTAGCATAATGATTTGCAACACCTGGTACAATATCTTCTGGTTTGTTAGCAAAAGGAATAGCCTTTTTTACAGGAACCTCACAACTTGCAGCTATTGCAGCAGCAGCAGTAGTGAACCCCATATATTTAAGGAAGTCCCTTCTTGGTGCCTTTGCTTGTAAAAAGCCTGTTTCTTCAGCTGTTTCAAAAGGAAGTTCTTCACGAAATTCATCTTTTGATGTTTGCTGAAATGATTCAGAATTATTTAGTTCTCCAAAACTTTGCCAATACTTTTTTTCCATATTACCCAAACTCCCAAAGGAGCTATTTTGTTTTATTGAATTATATATTTCGATATTATTCTTTGATCTTATTTAATTCTAAGATTAATAGTGACATTTCTGACACTCTGTACCACCAATCTTCTCAACCGTGATTCCCTTAGTGCTGTCAATTGTACCATCTTTTAGTCCGTCATGGTATTTCTGATAGATACTATAGAATCCGTTTTCTTTAAACTGAACTTTAGTTTCTCTGTGACAGTTGATACACCATCCCATGCTTAAATCAGCAAATTGTTTTACTTCATCCATCTTGGTTATTTCACCATGACAAGTCTGACATTGAACTTTTCCTGCTTTAATATGCTGACTGTGATTGAAATAAACATGGTCAGGAAGGTTATGAATCTTAGTCCACTCTATAGGCTTAGCTTTAGAAGCATCCCAAGGTTTACCCGGTGTAAAGGCAGCATATTCGTACAATTTCTTGATCTGTTCTGTACCGTTTACTTCTACCCCTTCTTCGGTATATAGTTTTTCGCCCTTATATTCATTGATAGCCTGATGACAGTTCATACAAACATTCACCGAAGGAATACTTGCATGTTTGCTATCCTGAGCACCACCATGACAATATAAACAGTTGATCTGATTAATACCAGCATGAACTTTATGAGAATAGAAGATAGGTTGTACCGGTTGGTACCCTTTATTTCTTCCAAGACCTATAGCCCCCTTAGTAGTCAGATAACCACCTACCAGGAACAATACTACTGCCGCAAAAGCAATGTAGGTTCTGTTCTTGTAGAATGGAATAGGCATATCGGATTCTATACCCGTTTTATCGTTAGATAGCTTTCTCAGATTGCTATTTACCTGCAATAATATTAAAGCAATAACAGCCAGAATCAGCGACAATACGCCAAACAATAAGGTACTATCCCCTTCTACCTGAGGAGCGCCTGTTACAGCAACAGGAGCGGCAGGTTTCCAGTTTTTAACGTAATCCAGGATTGCGTCAATCTGTTTGTCATCCAGAGCCCCTTCAAAAGCGGTCATGGAAACACCATTGTACTCTTTAAATAAGTCGTTGGTATATTTATCTCCGGTTTTTAAATAGCTTCCGCTATTTTTAATCCACGCATGCAGATTTTTTCGATTACCACTCCAGCGCTCCTCTACACCTTTTAATGCAGGGCCCGTTAATTTTTTATCTACCGCATGGCATGATGCACAATTTTGAGAAAATAATGCTTTGCCGTCTTGTGCTTTGGCTGTAGTAACTATTATACTAAATAGTACCAGGAAACCGAATATTAGCTTTGGAACAAATCTCTTGTAAGATGTCATAAATTCACAAATATATTGCTCTGATTACGTAAAATTTACTTTTAAACGGCGGCGAAAATATGACACAGAGTTGACAAATACTATTTTATCCACAAAAAAATTTTTATTTTTTTTATGAGATAACTGATAATGGTCATTTTTTATGTGATTTGTATCCACTTTATCCGGAAATATTTTTTAAATAAATGTGGATAAATGCGATAATCCTGACTATTCAGAGGAAAATTCAACGAAACATTATTTAGAAAAGTGAAGAAAATACAAAAATTGTACATTATTAAGAACACGGGGTAGCAGAAAGTATAAATGCTAACAAATTGGACAAAACAGCTCTTATATTTCTAAAATTTAGGTTATAGTAAGCAGATATTTGTAGTAAAATAAAATTAAGCCGCAGAGCGTTCCTTATTATCCTAAAAATTATGATTGGTGTAATGGAGGAGTAGAACAAAATGCAGCATCATTTGATTCATTTTAAAGATTTCAACCTGAACTTTTCTAAAATGGGTTAACATTTACAAAACATAGGTATTGCATTTACTCATTTTAGTAATCATTTATCACACTGAGGATAAATTATGATGATTTGGGTGTTAAAAGGCACCTCTTGCGTGTTAAAAAATGGCGCTTAGGTATAGATTTATTGGACTGAGGTTAAATTATGATGATATGAGTGTTAAAAGGTCGCACATGAGTGTTAAAAAATACCATTTTGGTATTCATTTACTCCGCTACAGACAAATTTAGCCCTTTTGGGTTTCAAATAAGGTGATTTTAGTACGAATTTGTGCCTCTTTAGATTGCATTTATCGCATTTGAGTTCTCATTTATCGCTCTACGATGAAATTTGCGCCTCTTTGGTTTGCATTTGTTCCTCTTAGGATGAAATTTGCCCCTCTGAGGTATTTTGGAGGTGTTTGAGATGAAATTATTGCCTCCCTGGCCTCCAAAAGAGGGTTCTAATACAAATACATTGGAATGTTGAGAATGTAGTATTGCAAATCTAAGATTTGCTAACACCATGACGTAGTTGGGAATACAAAAAGGCAAAGAGGCAATTGGCAAGGAGGCAAGATATACAAATTAGCTAATTTGCTAATGTGATAATGTGATAATGAATACAGAATACAGGAATACAGAAAAGGCACGAAGGCAACGAGGCAACAAGGCACATAGGAATACAAAAAGGCAAAGAGGCAATTGGCAAGGAGGCAATAGTGAATACAGAAAAGGCACAGAGGCAACGAGGCAACAAGGCACACAGGAATACAAATTTGACAATTCGGCAATTTGACAATTAATACAAAAAGGCAAGGAGGCAATAGTGAATACAGAAAAGGCACAAAGGCAACGAGGCAACAAGGCACACAGGAATACAAATTTGACAATTAATACAAAAAGGCACAAAGGCAACGAGGCAACAAGGCACACAGGAATACAAATTTGACAATTAATACAAAAAGGCACAAAGGCAACGAGGCACGAAGGAATGCAAGGCAAATAAGCAATGGACAATTGACGATGGACAATGAATACAGAATACTTTTGGAACAATTAAATTCAGCTGGAAGCTGAAATGTAATACGGCACAGGTTGCACCTGTGCCGAGTGGTTGACTGTTCAGAAGGGGGAGATATGATCTTTTGACGTTTTGCTTTAAATATTCTGCTTGTTAAAGATGCTAAATGATAGTAAAAAAGGGTTTTCAATATTTTAAAGATTACTTTGCACGGAAATATATTGATATGAAGGCGGTTAACTATTATATGTCCAACAATAAAATAAAATTTGATGTTCTTACTTCTATGTTGAGAATACCTTATTTGCTGATGGATAGTGTATCGGCTTGCGGAGATACAGGACAACATGTGTATTCTGTAGAAATGCTTCAGAAAGCTTCTACAAGAGCTAAAATACTGATACTGGAAAATTTTTATGAGCATTTGAAATTTATTGAACCTCTGGAATTAATCAGAAAAATAAAAAAAGCATATAAAGAAGAAAGCAATGTAAAGCATCAGGAAAGAAAAGTATTTATAGCCTACAATAAAATGCTGCATTCAATAGACCCATTATATGAAGGATATATCAAATGGCTTTTAGATAACCTTAAAAAGAATGGTATAGTAGAATTAAAGGGGATTATAGAGGATAATATTTTTACACTTCCAGAAGTTGTAAACAATCATGAAAAGAATTTCAAAAAAAATGTTTCAAAACTATCTCCCTACTTATTATTAAAAGGCATTATGGCTAATCCTGAAGAAGAGCCCAGAATATTTTCGATAGCTAATGATTTAGTGAATTCAATATTTGTAAATGATAAAAAAGTTTATCGGTATTCCGACCCAGAAGCTACTGATGAAAATGAAGTTTACCTATATAAATGTCTTACTATTCCGGAACCCTCTTCTTTATTGGCTAATGAACTGAAAACAGTGAGAAAGAATTTAAGAGAATCTACAATCGGTTTTAATAATGCACTTAGAGACTGGAGTTATTTTTTTTATGCTAACCAACCGGCGGAATTAAAGATTGAATGGTTTGTAAGTGAAGTAATTACCCTACTACCTTCTATTCAGACAGCTATTGATAATGACAGCATTTTACGGTATCTGAAAACAACTAATAAAGAAAATGAGATAAATGTATGGATAGGCGAAGCGCCTCTGCCTGTTGTGTGGGATTACTATAAATACTATGGAATAATTGATGATGAATGCTATCATGAGCTACAACTGTTACTGGAGACAAATGCTGAACTTAAAAACAGAATACCTATTATGGTTATTGAAACCGGAAACATACAGGAGACCTCTGACGGTTTACTGGAAGAATCGGCTTTGAAAGAGGAGGACTATGAATTTTCTGCAAGGAAATTTATTTCTATTTAAACATATTAATTATTTGCTAAGGCAAGATATACAAATTAGCTAATTTGCTAATTCGATAATGTGATAATGAATACAGAATACATTTAGGACAATGAAATTCAGCTACAAGCTGAAATATATTACGGGTAGGTACAACCAGCTCCGAGTGGTGCAAGTGCCCAGAGTCTGATAACATGTTCTCTGAGGGGGAGTATTAATACAATTTACCGCAAAGGGCACAAAGGTTTTTCACAAAGCACACAAAGAATACAAATGTGACGATTCTGCAATTTGACAATGAAATACATTGAGAACACGAGAACCGTTAGCGGTTGAATACAAGCGAATGATTTTATTGTTTGGAAATGGTTTTGATGCGTAGATGCAAATCTAAGATTTGCTAACACCATGACGTAGTCTGGAGACATACGCCAAACGGCCAATACAAACTACGCCGAACTGAGACATCTGCGGAAAAGTATACTTTGCGAAGAATAAAATACATTGAGATGCTGAAAGTAAAAAAGAATATATAGTGCTAGATAAATCTTTTTGAGTGATGCCTTAAACAACTAAACGCAGCAACATGCTGCTAAAGACTACGGCACAGGCAGAGCCTGAGCCGAGTGGTTGACTGTTCCTAGTTGGGGAGCTGAGTGGTTGACTGTTCCTAGTTGGGGACATACGCCAAACGGCCAATACAAACTACGCCGAACTGAGCGGGGCTTTTTTTGTTATTAACCATCTGACAAATTGTGAACACAGATTGCTTCGCTACGCTCGCAAAGACGGAAAATGCAGCTACAAGCTGCAATTAATGACGGAATAGGCACAGTTCCGAGTGATACCCTACAATTTAAGATAGCTGTTCCGAGTCGGGTTATATTCTGTATTTCATTATCAATTATCCATCCTGTTAATTCCTAATTTAATACTTTGTCTATTGTAGTTTTAAATGCGTATTTCTTTGTCTCATGGCAATATCTTCCCAAAACTATTGCTGGATGAGTCTTTTCTTTACTTGCAAAAGAAATAATAGATGATTCACTATAAGAATAATTATTCTGTAAAAAGTATTCCCATTTTTCTTTTTCAATTAAACCATTTTTAGCAAATTCATTTGCTTCCTTTTCTTCTATATCTTTTTTATGTTCAATTGAATCATGAGTATTATCTATATCTATAAACTCAGCTTCATTATTATTGGTAAGATGTAGAAAAACATGCCCTAATTCATGCATAATTGTAAATGCAAAATTGTCAATTCTTTTAAGCCTTAAACTTATTCCAATTGCTGGATTGCCTTTACTCCAGAATGCAATCCCATCTACAGCGCACTTTTCAGGATTTGATTGCACAATTAATTTTATGCCATATTTTGAAAGTATTTCAATTGTTTTTTCTACTGTTTTTTTATTCTTCTTAAATACTGCTTTTAATTCTGCTATTAACTCATGTTTAGTGTTTTCGTTAAACTTAGCAACATGTAATTTGCTGGCTTTATAATTAACAAGTCGCACCCAACCTATCAGATTTATTTTATCAATGGTTAGTTTTTCCGACTTTCTAAAACGAGAATAGTTTGAATGACTATATATACCCGCTAACTGATCAAAATTATCAACTGCATATATGTTTTTTACAATAGGAATATCCACTATTGGATTTCCATTAAATAATCCTTCTTTTTTAAAGTATTTAAGTGGTATATAATTTCTGATCATTTCCCACTGATCTAATGCAGCTAACCTCGCATAATTTTTTTCATTCACTCTCGCAAGTTCAAGATCATAGTTACTCTGAAGGTTTAGCCATATTACAGCATCCATATTCAAGGCTTTACCTATCAGTAAAGCTATGTCTGCATTAATAGCTCTTTTACCTTTTATAATTTCGTTTAACTGAGTATTATGAATACCAGTTAAATCAGCAAATTCCTTTTGTTTAATTTCACGTGACGCTAACTCGTCATGTAGAATTTCACCCGGATGAATTGCGTATGCAGAGGTTAATTCTTTAATATTTTTAATCATACTGTTTCTGCCAGAGTTTATTCAGGTGGCGCCCCTGATACAATCATTAAAAAAGTAATACTTATTCGTAATGTTTGCTTATTTCTTCCAACTTAAATAGTACAATCTGAAATGGCTCAGAACTGTTTGCAACTTCTTCAAATAGTAGCCTATACTGTAAATTTATTCTCACCGAACTGTATATTTTTAGTTTACCTTTTAGTTTCTCATAATTAAGACTGGTAAATTGATAAAGTTGTTCAACTTTATCTACTGATTTTAATTTTTGAACTGTCTTTATATATTGTTTTATTAATGTAGGATTTGAACGAAATTCTTTATCCGTTACTTTATTCCCTTCATACAAGTCTATCAATAACTGATTGTTAAAAGATATTTCCATTTTATTAAGTTGCAAATATATAGATTAATTCACAAATATGTGAATTATTTATCAAAGATAACTTCAAAATAAGTTAATTAACCGCCTATAAACCATCCTACAATACCATCGGTATTGCATATTTATAGCCCTACAAAACCTTCCTTCATTTCCGACTCCAAAGGAGTCGCACTTGTATTCGAATTATCCATTATCAATTATCAATTGTTATTTGTCCATTCATCAGCATCGGCAACAACCAATCCCGTAATGACGATAATCGCTCATTCTCAATATCGTTTTTTATCTTCATTTCAAAGAGTGGTGCAATAATTTTATCCAATTCCTGAGTTAATGCTTTAGGAGGTATTGCAATTCTACTTTGTTGTAAATGTTCCTGTGTTATATGCCCCATTGTTGTTTTTCTGTTTTCTGCCATCATTTTAAAATGCTGTAAATAATTCACTAACTGAAAATAGTAAAATGACTTAGGGTATTTTGAGGAAGTAACTTTAAAGATATGTTGATTCAATGCTCCTTTTCCACCAGTCCATATTTTAACTTCTAACGATGCAGACCACGAGAATAAAACATCTCCATTTTCTATAATTGATTTAGCAGGAATATCAGGTTTAACTTGTTCTGAATTATCAGAGAAACCACCTTCATTCATTTCTCTGATTTTTATAACCCTTAAAAATTCATGACCATCAGGTCTGAATTTCTGACAAGGTAATCCGTTTGCATAATCTGCAATATCCAGCAATGTTCCTACCTCCCACCCCTCAGGCACCTCCCTCTTCAACTCCCCATTCCAAACCATTTTTCCCCCACTACTCTTATAAGGTTTTCCTTCTGCATTCGGAAAATCAAACTGCACAAACCAGTAATCATACAGCAGTTTAGCCATCCCCTCCAACTCCGTATTAATCCGATTATTCAACTCTATCTTCGAGTTTAATAACAATAATGTATCTCCAATTTTCTTTTGAATATTGTATTCAGGAAGATATAAATTTAGATACGAAAATATATCCTCATTCAAGCTAGCACGAAGTGTCATGATAGCATTATTAGTCATAGTTTTTCTAAAGAATTTACTCCTCAAATAAAACCCCATATAACCTTCATAGGTAATATCGGTTTGTGTAGGGCGTAATCTTTTTACGAACCCACTATATGTGGCTTTTGGAATGTCTTTAAGTGCTACACAACTCATTCCTAATTCATCAAGTGTTTCACTAGTTCTTGTTAAAAATATATCCCCCGTTTTAATGGAATAAGTATCCTGTTCTTTTTCAGATGTATTCATCAAATCAGGTAAAGAATCGGGTATGAAATAATTTTTAAACACTGTTCCAAATGATAGAAAAGGGCTTCCATGTCCTGCCTGCTCAGGCTTTGATGAAATGCCAGAACTCATTGAATATAAATCACTAAATTTATATCTAATCAACTTACTCATACTTTAGCCCCTCCAGTTGCTTTTTAATCTCCTCTTCCAGCTCCTTACCCTCCCCAAACAAAGCAGTCAGATTTTCTTTATATCCATTCATTTTTAAAGCAAACTCTGTTGCCGTAATGTCGGTATATTCTATCTTCACATCAAAATACTGCCCCGCACTAAAACTGTAGTTCTTAGCCTTAATATCCTCATAGCCCACCACCACCGTAAAGTCCTCCACAGC
>Ga0007882_10002340_pt1 | contig 10652 bp, 10 predicted proteins | sample CryBogCBH12Aug01_FD_71195 | JGI IMG/M metagenome (GOLD analysis project Ga0007882, IMG submission 71195) | Freshwater microbial communities from Crystal Bog, Wisconsin, USA - CBH12Aug09.1 | ecosystem: Environmental > Aquatic > Freshwater > Lake | place: Crystal Bog, Wisconsin, USA | collected... | reverse complement strand
TAGAAGTAACAGAGCCGGAACCATTTGTAGCTACCAATTGGTAAGCATAGCCATTTTCTGTAATGGTAGGAGAGGTGATAGTAAGCGTAGCGGTAGTGTAGCTGGTGCCATAGATACCACCGTCCATACCTGCGGTGATGTTTACAAATGGACCTGCAATACCGGTAGTACTTCTCTGCCATTGGTAGCTGGTAGCACCTGTAGCAACAGCGGTAAACAATGTAGAACCGCCTGTGCAAACGGTTGCATTAGAAGGATTGGTAGTGATAACAGGAGCACCAGTAGTGCCACCGGTACCTGTTACCATAATATCATCAACACCAAAAGCGGGATCTGAACCGGCAGCTGAACTACCATCGGTAAACTGGAAGCCAAACTCAAGATATGCCTGACTATCGAAAGCGGCAAGGTGGATAGAGTCTCTTGTCCATACAGAAGAACCATACAAATTTGGGGTAGGTACTAATGCCGTGATGGCAGTCCATGTACCGCCGGCACTTGTACGGTAATAGACATCACCTATACTTGTAGCATCGCCTTGGCATAACCACCAAAAAGAGAAAGTAACATTGGTATATCCAACAGTGCTTATAGCAGTATTTTGTGCCGCGAAATAAGTTTCACCTGTACCACCTGCCAGGAAATTGCAGTTCAAGCCATAAAATGAGGAGAATGACGGTCCACAATTAATATGCATATAATAACTTGTGGGACCACCTGTGATACCGGCAGGCTCATTAGCAGTAGGAGTGCCAAGTGTTCCGGCAGCGTAAACGTTGTTGATTACCCACTGGTTTCCTACTGCGGGAACGCCACCAAGGTCGGAGGTGTTCAGAGACCAATCTGTAGCAGTACCAGTATTGAAAGTCTGCATATATATGGTAGATTGGGCAAATGCTCCTGTTGCACACAGGGCAAGGAATAGCGTAAAGATTTTCTTCATAAGATTTTTGTTTTGTTAAAAATACAAAAATCTTGATATTAAACAATTTATTTTCTGATAATAATAACTTGTTAATTGGGATATATTAGGTATTGGTTAATAAAGGAAAATTTTATTGATTATTATTAGCAACCGTGAATTTATCCCAGTCTTTCCAGAGGGGTTTGTAGCCGGAGGCGATAATTGTTTTCATTACTTCGTGGACGGGGCGGTCGTCATTGATTTCGAATTGTTCGAGGGATTCTTCTTCAATAGTATATCCGCCAGGGTTAGTTTTTGAGCCCGCGCTTATGGTAGTAGCACCCAGCTTTATGATATTATTCCGGAATACTTCATTTTCGCGGGTCGAGATGGATAGTTCTATTTCTTCGTTGAAAATCCGCCAAGCGCAAATCAACTGTACCAACTGCTTGTCTGTGATAACTACTTTTGGTTCTATCAGACCTTCTGCGGGTCTCAATCGGGGGAAGGAAATGCTGTACTTAGTTTGCCAGTATTTTTTTTCGAGGTAGGACACATGGAGTGCAGTGAAAAAGTTGTCTGTGCGCCAGTCTTCGAGTCCGATTAATACACCCAACCCAGCTTTGTGAATACCTGCACGACCCAACCTATCCGGTGTATCGAGGCGGTAGTCGAAATTTGATTTTCTGCCCTTGAGGTGGTATTGCCTGTAGTTTTCTTTGTGGTAGGTTTCCTGATAAACGAGTACTGCATAAAGCCCTTCTTCTATCAAAGTTCTGTAGCCAGCTTCTTCAAGTGGTTGCACCTCTATGGATATATTGGCGAACAAGGGACGAAGCATCTTAATTGCGTTTTGGAGGTATTCTACACCAACATTGCGCTCTGCCTCTCCGGTAACAAGGAGTATGTGGTCGTAGCCGAGGTTTTTGAGGTGGGTTGCCTCCTGCATTATCTCAACACCTGAAAGGGTTTTGCGTTTTATTTTATTGTCCAGACTGAAACCACAGTAGTTGCAAATATTCTGGCATTCATTTGAGAGGTATAGCGGAGCATATAATTGAATTGTTTTCCCGAATCTTTTTTGGGTGATGATGTGGCTCATTTGCGCCATTTTCTCCAAAAAAGGCTCTGCGGCAGGGGATATCAATGCTTTGAAATCCTCTATGTCGCGCTTGGGTTTGTTTAATGCACGCTCCACATCTGCCGTTGTTTTGGCATAGATAGATGCTTGAACGTCATCCCAGGAATACTTGTCAAATATATCTTTAAACATTTTCTATACTTACTAATTTAAAAATGCTGTGAGTGGGCTACTATGCTCTGCTACAGCCTTTACCTGTCCTAATCCTGAGCGATAGGCTATTCTGCCTGCTTCAACCGCCATTTTAAATGCCAGTGCCATTGCTACAGGGTCTGCGGCAACTGCAATGGCTGTGTTTACCAATACAGCGGATGCGCCGATCTCCATAGCCGCTGCGGCATGGCTTGGTGCGCCTATACCTGCGTCAACGATAACGGGTACATTGCTTTGCTCTATTATTATTTGCAAGAATTCAAGGGTCTTCAAACCCATGTTACTGCCTATGGGTGCGCCGAGGGGCATAACTGCTGCAACACCTACCTCTTCGAGCCGTTTACATAAGACAGGGTCTGCATGTATGTAGGGCAATACAATAAAGCCTGCCTTTACCAATTGTTCTGCTGCCTTCAGGGTTTCAATCGGGTCGGGCATGAGGTATTTAGGGTCGGGGTGGATTTCCAATTTAAGCCAATTGGTTTGGAGTGCTTCACGCGCCAGTTCTGCTGCAAATACAGCTTCGTTAGCATTGCGCACTCCGGATGTATTTGGGAGGAGGTTAATGTGGCTGTGATTGAGGTGTTTCAGGATGTCATCGTCATCACCGTCAATGTTCATTCTTTTCAGGGCTACTGTAACCAATTCGGTACCGGAAGCAAGCAAAGCCTGTTCCATAAGGCTATGGTTGCCAAATTTACCGGTACCGGTAAACAACCGTGAGGAGAATTCTTTACCGGCGATATTTAAAGTATCTGTCATTTTTAAATGGACTGTTTAGTATTATTAGAAACTATTTTTTTGAATTTTGCAGCGGCGGCGGCAATGCTATAAGCATTACATATTGCCCCTGAAACAGCAATACCGTAAACGCCAATCTCCATAAGCTCTTCGATGTCGTATTCATCAATACCACCGATGGCAATAATGGGTTGAGTGATTACTGAGTTTTCTTTCATGTATTCTATAATGCGCTTATAACCACTTACACCAAGAATAGTACCCAATTTTTTCTTTGTATGCGTAAACCTGTATGGACCGAGTCCGATATAGTCAATAGGCAATGAAGCCAACTCCATTACAGTTTTGCGAGAATTGGCAGAGCAGCCTATTATAAAACCATCCCCGAGAATTTCCCTTGCCTGGGAGGGTGGCATATCTTCTTTGCCCAAATGCACTCCGTCTGCACCTAACAGTTTGGCAAGTTCTACGTTATCATTAATAATGAATGTTGCGTTATATTTTTTACAAACCGATTGTACTTCTTTAGCTACAATATAAAACTCATCGAAACCAGCATCTTTTAATCTCAACTGCACCCAGTCAACGCCACCCTTAAGAGCTTCTTCGGCAGTTTTGGCATTGGTAGTTACGAATTGCAGTCTGCTAATTTTTTTCATGCTTTTCAATTTTGCTATGGTATCCCAATAATGTATTGTTGCTTGAAAGGAATTGATAAGTATAATTGAATGCGTTTTGGGCTGCGGTATTGAGGTTGTTACCAAGGGCGAGTTGGGCAGTCAGCGCAGCAGAAAGAACACATCCGCTACCATGTTTTGCTCCATTGATAAGACGTGGGTGGGTATAAGCAATTTTATTGCCGAGTGAGTATAACTCATCTGTAACCAAATTATCCGCTGCATGTCCGCCCTTGAGGTAAACATTTATAGTCGTGCTGATTTGCTCAAATCTATTCCTACACCCCTCTCCGAACAATGACTCAGCCTCAGGGAGATTTGGGGTAATGCAATAGATACCTTTTAGAATTTCCGAAGCCATATTGCAATCGGCAGAGTGAAATTGAAAACCTGCACTTGCTTTTAGAATTGGGTCGAAGATAATAATTGGATCTTTGGTGCTTGAATGCAGGAAGGTGATCAAAGTTTTCAGAACCTGCATGTTTTCGATGATGCCGATTTTGAAATACTTTATTTCAAACCGCTTTAGCAGAACAGCAATCTGTTCGATTATTTTTTCGGGGGTAACCCAGTTGACGGCATTAAAGGCTATATCATTTTGAAAAGTCAGGGCAGACACAACCCCAAAACCATATACACCCAAGTACTCAAAAGTTTTTACATCAGCCAAAAGACCGGCACCACCCGATGGGTCGAAACCTGCAATAGAGAGTGCGTATGGTCTTGTGTCTGTTGTCATTATTATTTATGCCGTTCTTAAAAATTATCTATAAATCTCTCCTCCGGTTTCAAGGAATTCTGATGATTTTTCGTCCATATTTTTCTTGATAGCTTCTTCCTGCTCTGAGTATTCCCTGATATCCTGAGTAATTTTCATAGAGCAGAAATGCGGTCCGCACATGGAACAGAAGTGGGCTATTTTAGCACCATCGGCAGGTAGTGTTTCATCATGAAATGCCTTAGCTGTATCAGGGTCGAGAGAGAGGTTGAACTGGTCTTCCCATCTGAATTCGAACCTTGCCTTACTCAAAGCATTATCCCTGTATTGTGCTCCGGGATGCCCCTTTGCGAGATCGGCAGCATGTGCAGCGAGCTTGTAGGTAATAACACCGTCCTTTACATCTTGCTTATCGGGTAAGCCCAAGTGTTCTTTAGGTGTCACATAACACAACATTGCAGTACCATACCAACCAATCATGGCAGCACCAATAGCTGAGGTGATATGGTCGTAGCCTGGTGCTATATCTGTGGTCAATGGACCCAATGTATAGAAAGGAGCTTCATCACAGCAAGCAAGTTGTTTGTCCATGTTCTCCTTGATTAGATGCATCGGCACATGGCCCGGACCTTCGATCATTACCTGTATATCATGTTTCCAAGCAATTTTTGTGAGTTCTCCCAATGTTTCCAACTCTGCAAACTGGGCGGCATCATTGGCATCGGCAATAGAGCCCGGGCGTAATCCATCACCTAATGAAAAGCTCACATCGTACGCCTTCATTATTTCGCAGATCTCTTCAAAGTGGGTATAGAGGAAGTTCTCTTTATGATGAGACAAGCACCATTTAGCCATGATACTACCTCCTCTGGATACGATACCGGTAAGTCTTTTGGCAGTAAGCGGTACATAGCGGAGCAATACCCCGGCATGTATTGTGAAGTAGTCAACCCCTTGTTCTGCCTGCTCTATAAGTGTATCTTTAAAAATTTCCCAAGTCAGGTCTTCTGCTTTACCATTCACTTTTTCAAGAGCCTGATAAATAGGAACAGTACCAACAGGAACCGGGCAATTTCTGATAATCCATTCTCTTGTTTCGTGGATGTTCTTACCAGTAGAAAGATCCATCAGTGTATCGCCACCCCAGCGACAACTCCAAACTGCCTTTTCTACTTCCTCTTCAATACTTGAAGTAACGGCAGAGTTACCAATATTAGTATTGATTTTCACCAGAAAATTTCTGCCGATGATCATCGGTTCGCTTTCGGGGTGATTGATATTGGATGGGATAATGGCACGACCTTTTGCGATTTCATCCCTAACAAATTCGGGGGTAATTTTTTTAAATGGCGTGTTTGCTCCGAAACTCTCTCCCGGGTGTTGTTTCCAAAGCGGGTTGTCGTTCATCAGTTCATCAATACGCTGGTTTTCGCGGATGGCTATGTATTCCATTTCTGGAGTAATGATACCCATGCGTGCATAATGCAGTTGGGTTACATTCATACCCGGTTTTGCCTTGTAGGGCATTTTGATATGGTCGAATCTAAGCTCTTTCAGCTTTTCATCTTTGAGTCTTTGGTTGCTGTAATCAGAAGTAAAGCTGCTCAATTCATCCACATCTTTCCTGTCCACAATCCATTGCTCCCTGAGGCGGGGCAATCCCTTTGTAATGTCTATAACCACATTGGGGTCTGTATATGCACCACTGGTGTCATAAACAGTAACGGGAGGATTCGGTATCAGTTCTTCCATTCCGAAAGATCTTGTGACTGTAGGGTTAACATGAATTTCGCGCATGGCTACTTTAATGTTATGCAGTTTCCCCTCAACAAATATCTTCTTTGAGTTGGGGTAAAAACTTGTATTGTTATTCTCTGTTGCAGTAGTTTCCTTTTTCATAAGCTATATACTATTTAGAATGTTTTAGATTGAATTGATTGCTTAGCCACCTTGGGTAGCTTTGATAAGAGTGAGTTTATCGCCAGGTTGTAATTGATGATTGCCCCACATTGCTTTTGGGACAACAGTATCATTTACAGCAAGGGCAATACCATTTACAGAATCAATACCCAATGCCTGAAGGGCGGCAGGTATGTTGCCCAATTCGGGTAGATTCAGCGGTTTGTTATTTACAAAAATCTCCATAGAAGCAGATACGTTGAACTTATCAATATCAAAACTTCAGGAGGAAAGAAAGAGGGCGGATAAAAATCTCTACTTTTCCCTACGCAGGTATTATCCTGATCAGGTATAAGGGTAATTTCTCAGCCCCAAAATTCCGGAGCACCCCTAAAGTCTTATTACAAATGTAAGAAGATTTGGGAGAAAGATTTAGATTTTATAAATAGTGGGGTAAAACACTGGATAGGAATTTTAGGAGATAGCTTATTTATTTTTCTTGTTGTCTTTAGGATTGAATTTTAACCCTTTTTTTAGTTTTTCGTCAAAATCTGATAATTGTTTATCTTTTTTTAATGATTCTGATTCTTTTGGTAATTCGCTTTTGGTAATAATTCCCTCAACTACATTGTCAAAATCTGATTTATATTCTTTGTCTTGAATTATTCTGAATTTAGTGTATTCACTCTCTGCAAAATCATCAGCAATTTGTTTGCTTATTGTACCTGCATTATCTAAGATTTCATATTCGTTAAATCTCAAAAATAAATCTAAACGATCGATCCAATCTTTCATTTTCATTAACCTATTTTTCTTTGCCTGATTTTCTGCATAATCTAAATACATATTTACAATTCTATTTAATTCGTCTATTTCTTCTTGATTCAAATAGTTTTTTGCAATCGTTACATCCTTTTTTATTATTTTACCTTTTGGTGAATTTGACCATGTAGTTAAACCCATGTGAGGCAGTTTTGCATCAGCTCTTTTTTTGATAATCTCTGCTGCTGTATTATGTGTTATTGCAAATTCTAACTTATTTTGAACTTGTGCAAAGAATACTTTTGTCGTAGGAGATTGAACGTCATAATCAACACTTAAAGCATACAAGTCGGTTATTTTTTGATAGAATCTTCTTTCTGAAGATCGTATTTCTCTAATTCGTTGTAATAATTCTTCAAAATAATCTTTGCCAAACATCCTATTACCTTGCTTCAATCGTATATCATCTAATGCAAACCCCTTAATAAGATATTCTTTAAGTGTTTTAGATGCCCATATTCTAAATTGCGTGGCTTTATACGAATTAACCCGATACCCAACAGATAATATAACATCTAAATTGTAAAAAGAAACCAGTTTATCTGAATTAGCAATGTGCAATTTTTGCACATTGCTTTCTTCACTTAGCTCTCCTACGTTAAATATATTTTGTATATGTTTAGTTATTACCGTTCTATTAACCTCAAAAATATTTGCAATATTCTTTTGTGTAGCCCAAATAGTTTCATCCCCAATAATAATAGGAATATTTATATCTCCATTATTAGAATTGAAAAATAAAAAATCTGATTCGTTGTTTATATCTATCATGTTGTTTAGATATTAATATTTTGGAAGTTGAGCGGCTCTCAGTTTTAAGCATCGGCAACGTTGATACAATAAGTTTTACCGTTGTGCTTTATTTTCACATGTATTATTCCTGCTCCAAATACCTACTGTCTCGCTATATACCTTCAAGTCTCTAAATCTCCTGTTAGTCTGCCTAACTGCACTTTGTTAATGGGTTTCATTTTGCAGTCTGCTTCTCTCCCTTTTCGATTACCAACTACAGTCGAAGTTACCAATTTTGTCTATATCAATATTCTTCCTTGGTTAAGTTTAAACATATTTTGTTTGCATATTTTTTTAGAACTGCCTATGATAGCTGTAATGAATAATAATATTAGCTATTCTATCGCAATCCTTGCGCTTAAACTACACATTGATAATTGCCGCATTTTTATATGCGTAGAATAAAGCCATAAAATACGCACAACATGCGTAGAATATTTTATTAAAGAAGAAGCAGGAGTATAAGTTACCGTCTTATAGATTGATATGCTATTTCTTCACGACAGGCAAGGGTTTTCTGGGTAGTTTTTCATTCCGCATAGCAGTATTGTAAACAAATGACGCTATGATAACAGAAGCCTGCATAAGGTCGTTACTGTTCACCCTATCGTAGGTGTCCATATTGGTGTGATGTGTGCGAGTTCCGTAATCTAAAGGGTCTTGAATAAACTGAAAGCCGGGTATGCCCACTTCATCAAATGAAATATGGTCTGTAGAACCTGTATTGCGTATGGTTACGGTTTTTGCTCCTAAATCATTAAAGGGTTCGAGCCATGATTCAAAGACAGGCCTCAGTTCGTCATTACCCTGAAGGAAAATGCCCCTTATCTTTCCTCCTCCATTATCAAGATTGTAGTAGGCAGATACTTTTTCATGTTCGGGCTTCAAAGCCATTGTAGTCCTATCGGCAAAATGATTCTTTACATAACCTCTTGAACCTAACAATCCCTGCTCCTCCCCACTCCATAATACCAACCTAATCGTACGGCGAGGTTTAAGATCAAGTGCCTTTAGTATCCTAATTGCTTCCATCATTACTGCACTACCAGCACCATTATCAGTAGCACCTGTACCAGCATGCCAACTATCCATGTGTGCGCCGAGCATTACCAATTCTGATTTTAATTTGGGGTCGGTGCCAGGTATTTCTGCCACTACATTGTTCTCGATTGAATCTGTAGCCAGAAAAGTATTTTTTGTTTCTATCTCCAGCGCAACCTCTTTACCGGCATCCAGCATACGCACTATCCTGTTGATATGTTCTGCACCCATCTCCAACTCAGGCAGAACAGGCTTTGCATCCCATGCCCTTGATGCACCATTGGTTGTAAACAGTGTTCCCATAGTACCCCTGCCACCACTCAATACTACCTCTGCCCCCTCTGATAAAAGGAAAGAATCAATTTTTGCACGTGTAATATTTGGAGATACCGGGTTATTTTTTGCATTGGTACTTGCGACTCCATCCTCTGTGTGCGGGTCAACAGCCACCTTTTGGAGGTCTTCATCAGACATACGTTTTGCATCGGCAGTAAAGTTTATCTTATTCTCGTTGTTGGCAGGTTGTAATACAACAATCTTACCTTTCAGTTTGCCTGCGTACTTTGCCATATCGCCCAAATTATCAATTTTGACGAGTTCTGCTTTAGCACTTACAAGTCCATTTGTGCCAGGTGTCCATGCTTTTGGCACTGCTATCAACGGCTGGTAATAAGGTACAGTCATGGCAATGTAGCACTTCTCGGTTTCCCAACCCTTGCCGAAACTGCCCCAGGGTTCTATTTTCACATTTTCCAAACCCCAAGATTCCAATCTGTTCTTTGCCCAAGCTTCCGCACGCTTCATACCCGAAGAACCTGTTAAGCGCGGACCGTTTTCATCCGTCATCTGAAACAAGGTCTCCATTACCTTAGAGTTATTCATACCCTCTTGCTTCATCTTAGTGATTATATTCAGATCCACCTTTTCTGATCTGTCGCCAATAAACGAAAGACAGGCACACGAAACTGCAATCAAAAGAAACAGGAATGTATTTTTCATAATGACATATTTTGGGTGAAAGGTACTAACATTTGCAAAAAAAATGCGCATCGTTTGGATGCGCAAATGATATAAGGAACAATGACGAGAAAATCTTATCCCTCTTCTTTATCTTTCTTTTTTAAAAAATGTCTTACAGCTTTTACTGATAAATCTATTGCTTTCCATTTCAGATAACCCCCTATTACCTCCTTAGCAACACTTATTGCAACGTCCTTTGCCTTATCCTTAATAAACGATGTGGCATTCTCACTAACATTAGAAAACCGAGTCTTGAATTTACCGAGCAATGGCTCCAGCAGTGGCATTACCAATGGCAGAATATCTTCAACATTGTCAAGGATATTGCCTGCACTTTCCTGTTTAGGATTACCACTTGACGTAGATTTTTCCTGAGTACCGGGAACAAAAAGTTCTTTTACATCAAACCCCTTACTTTCTTTCTTCAGGCGTGCCTTTTCCTTTTCAAGGTCGGCAAGACTATTCAGTTTTTTGGGATACAGTGCCATGCCAATCAGGGTTTAGGTTGCTTTTCATCTTCTTCGCCAGTCAGAGACCTGATAAAAATTCCGGAAAAGAAATTTGTAATCCTGACTCTCATTGCCATAGTAACAATCAGCAACAGAATATATATGCCTATCATCACAAAAAACGATTCTGCCCTTGACAAACCGGACTCAACAAGCAGCTCCACTACACCGAAACCCAAAAAGAACAGAATGCAGAAAAAGATGAACAAGCAAATAAACATAAAAATAATGCTAC
>Ga0007882_10002334_pt1 | contig 10663 bp, 7 predicted proteins | sample CryBogCBH12Aug01_FD_71195 | JGI IMG/M metagenome (GOLD analysis project Ga0007882, IMG submission 71195) | Freshwater microbial communities from Crystal Bog, Wisconsin, USA - CBH12Aug09.1 | ecosystem: Environmental > Aquatic > Freshwater > Lake | place: Crystal Bog, Wisconsin, USA | collected... | reverse complement strand
CTTCGGGTTATGTATTTAAATTTCAGGTTGCAGATATAAGTATTGGTATATTGTTTGTATTCGGCGTAGTGAGTTTAGGTGTATATGGTGTAATGTTGGGTGGATGGGCTTCCAATAATAAGTTTTCCTTATTGAGTAGTATCCGTGCAGCATCTCAGGCAATATCTTATGAACTTGCAATGGGTATCAGCCTTATAGCGTTGCTGATGATGACAGGTTCTTTGAGCCTTCGTGAGATAGTGGGGCAACAGCATGGCTTCTGGAGTGACGGATGGTTTACATGGAATATGTTCAAGCAACCGCTCGGACTGATTATATTTTTCACTTGTGCCTTGGCGGAATTGAACCGCACACCTTTTGACCTGCCGGAGTGTGACAGTGAATTGAACATGGGTTACCATCAGGAATATTCATCCATGAAACTCGGTTTTTACCTGTTTGCAGAGTACATCAATATGTTTGTAAGTTCTTCAATCATGATTACCCTGTTCTTTGGAGGATATAATTTTCCATTCATGGATGCGGTACAGGCAAATGTGCCCGCACTATTGTTCAGTGCAATTTGTGTAATGGTGTTGTTGGCGAAAGTGATTTGCATGATATTATTTATCATGGCTATCCGCTGGACGCTACCCCGCTTCCGTTACGACCAATTAATGAAATTGGGTTGGCGTTCGATGATACCATTGGCGTTGGTTAATATGCTGATTACAGGTGCAGTGATATTGTGGGTAATAAAGAAATAGTATAACAAAAATATTAGAGGTTTTTGGAAAAAGAATACAATGCAAAAGCTAACAGATAAATCAGTTCAGATCAATCGTGATCCTTTAACGTTCTCGGAGCGTATATACTTGCCATCACTGGCAAAGGGACTGGCAATTACATTAGGTCATGTTTTCAAAAAGAAAGCAACTATCAGCTATCCTGAAGAAAAACGCCCGTTCAGCCCGACATTCAGAGGATTACATATTCTGAACAGGGATGAAGAAGGTAGAGAGCGTTGCACTGCCTGTGGTTTGTGCGCATTAGCATGTCCGGCAGAGGCAATCACAATGGAAGCAGCCGAAAGAAAAGCAGGAGAGGAACATCTTTACAGGGAGGAAAAATATGCGGCAAGATATGAGATCAATATGTTGCGCTGTATTTTCTGCGGTTATTGCGAAGAAGCTTGTCCTAAGGATGCGGTCTATCTTTCAGAAACCGTAATGCCCAGTAATTATACAAGAGAAAGTTTTATTTATAAAAAGGAAGATTTATTGATTCCCGGTCATAATAAAAAATAATAAGCGGTATGGATATATATGATATTTTATTTTGGTTTTTATCTGTTGTAGCGGTTGGCTGTGCGTTGGGTGTGATTTTAAGCAGGAATCCTATTAATAGTGTTCTTTTTCTGATACTCACTTTCTTTGCCATATCCGGACATTATGTATTGATGAATGCACAATTTCTTGCCATAGTGAATGTAATAGTATATGCAGGTGCAATCATGGTATTATTCCTGTTTGTGATAATGTTGATGAACCTAAATGCAGACGTAGAGCCTCAAAAAGGGCATTTGGTCCAGTTTGCCGGAGCATTATCCGGCGGAGTATTGTTTTTGGTGTTACTTGCTGCAACCAAGAGCGCAGCATCAGTAAATATTGTTAAGCAATCAACTGATATTGGTTTGATAACTAATTTGGGTAAGGTACTATTTACAGAATATGTGTTGCCATTTGAGATAAGCAGTGTTTTATTTTTAAGTGCAATGATTGGTGCAATTGTTATCGGTAAAAAAGAACCACATCATCCTATTGAAAAGGAACCATCCTGATTTTGAGAGCAGGAGTAGTATAGAATTATTTAACCACGCATCCTAAAGATGTAATAAATGCCGCCGGGGCGGACCAATGTTATGAATGTTAATTCAACAGATTACCTGGTACTAAGTTTACTGTTATTCTCTATAGGGATAATGGGAACACTTATGCGGAGAAATGCTATAATCATTTTTATGTGCATTGAGTTGATGCTTAACTCCGTTAACCTGCTGTTGGTTTCTTTCTCCAAAGAGTTTGGAGATGTAAACGCACAGTTATTCGTATTCTTCATCATGGTTGTTGCTGCTGCAGAAGTTGCTGTAGGATTAGCGGTAATTGTGATGATGTACCGAAAAGTACATTCGGTAGATATAAATATATTGAACAGATTGAAGCATTGACCTGTGTCAGTTGCAAGTATTGAAAATATAACGTTGTTGAAAGTATAGAATTTTTTGTATGTCAAATTATATTTATCTAGTTCCGCTTTTTCCGTTGATAGGGTTTTTGATCAATGGTATTTTTTGGAAATCAATGCCAAAATCAATGGGTGGCATGATTGGCAGTATTACTGTACTTGCATCATTTGCTGTTGCGCTGGGGGTATTTTTCGAGGTGAAAGACCCATCTTTCCATGGTCCGGTGATCGTTAATCTTTTTAATTTCATACAATCCGGCAAACTAAATATCCAGTTTGCATTTCAGGTGGATGCACTTTCTTCCTTGTTCTTGCTAATCATTACCGGAGTTGGTTTTTTGATACATGTTTATTCCACCTCTTACATGCATCATGATGAGGGAATGGTAAAGTATTTCGCCTACCTCAATTTGTTCGTATTTTTCATGTTGTTGCTTGTTTTGGGAGCAAACTACCTTATAATGTTCATTGGTTGGGAAGGCGTTGGTCTTTGTTCTTACCTGCTTATCGGATTTTGGTTCAAGAACAGGGATTATACAAATGCCGGCAAGAAAGCATTTATCATGAACCGTATAGGAGACCTTGGCTTTCTTGTTGGGATGTTGCTGATTCTTTTGACCTTCGGCACACTTTCTTATCAGGATTTCTTCGGGCAATTGAAGAGCACAACAACCTTAGTACCCTCTTCTACTTATAACTGGATTGCTTTGTGCCTTTTCATTGGGGCTACGGGTAAAAGTGCACAGATACCACTTTATACTTGGTTGCCTGATGCGATGGCAGGTCCTACACCGGTATCTGCATTGATACATGCTGCAACCATGGTAACTGCAGGTATCTATATGATAGCACGTAGCTATGCACTTTATGACCTCGCACCAATGACAATGCAAGTGGTTGCAATTATTGGGTTGGCTACAGCCCTATTTGCTGCAACCATAGCAATAAGGCAATATGATATTAAGAAAGTTTTGGCATACAGTACCGTGAGCCAGTTAGGGTTTATGTTCCTTGCGTTGGGAGTAGGTGCCTATACAAGTGCAGTGTTCCATGTTATGACACATGCATTTTTTAAAGCATTGTTGTTCCTTGGTTCAGGTAGTGTGATACATGCTATGGGTGGAGAGCAGGATATACGCAAAATGGGTGGTCTTGGTAAAAAGATGAAGATTACACAGATAACCTTCCTAATAGGTTGTATGGCGATATCAGGTATTCCTGGGCTGTCAGGGTTTTTCTCTAAAGACGAAATACTGTCCCATGCTTTTGCAAAAAATCCCGCATTTTACTACTTGGGTATTGTAGCTGCGATGATGACCGCATTTTATATGTTCCGTTTATACTTCCTCACTTTTAGCGGAAGTTTTCGTGGAACAGAAGACCAGGCACATCATTTACATGAAAGCCCTGCGGCAATGACTATGCCATTGATTGTACTTGCTATTCTTGCTGTGGTTGGAGGTTATGTTGGCTTGCCAGAGGTAATGAGTGAACATAACGGGATTGCCAATTTCCTTAGGCCGGCAGTTGCTAATTTCGGTGACTTCCATTTATCCGGCTCAACAGAATGGATGCTGATGGGTATTTCTGTGGTTGCTTCGGTAGTAATGATAATCGTGGCATGGTCCGTAAACCGCAGACCGGCATTTGCACCCAATACAGGGTTAGCTAAATTACTTGAAAACAAGTGGTATATAGATGAGTTGTATAATGCTATAATTGTAAAACCCATAGAAATTATATCTGACTTATCAGACAGGTTTGTGGAGAAGATGGGAATAGATGGTGCAGTGAACGGGGTAGGCAAAACAGTGAAATGGGGTGGTGACAAATTAAGACTATTGCAGACAGGACAGGTGGGTTTTTATATATTCGTCATGGTTCTGGGTATGATAGCTTTGTTTTCTATTAGTATTTTTTGGGTAAAATAATTGGACTTAGGTACAAGTTGATTCGGGTACCTGAATAATATAGTTGATGTTATGATTTTGATATTTCTGATTCTCATTCCGTTATTGACAGGCATATTATCTTTTGCCGTAAAAGGTGAAGGAGCCAAAATGCTTGCACTGGTTAGCGCGGCAGCAACATTAGGTATGACAATATTGCTATGTGCTTCCGGCGCATCGGGTACTCCGCTCAGTTTTGTCCAGCCGTGGATACCGGTACTAGGCACACAGTTTAGCTTGTTGGGTGATGGCATTAGCAGTATGCTATGCCTGTTAACAGGTATTGTTGTTTTTGTTGTAATGATTGTAAATTTCAACAAGCAAGTAGAACGTCCACATGCTTTTTATGGATTCTTACTGTTATCTCAAGCGGGGCTGATGGGTGTGTTTTTGGCTTATGATGCATTGCTTTTTTACTTCTTCTGGGAACTTGCTCTTATACCTGTTTACTTTTTATGCTCACAGTGGGGCGGAGAAAGACGTATTCCTGTTACTTTCAAATTCTTCGTTTATACATTCTTAGGTAGTTTAATGATGCTTGCAGGTTTGATTTACCTGTCTATGCAGACACCGGGACTGAGCAGCTATGCATGGTCTGATATTGTAAGGGCAGGTTCTTCTTTATCTCCTGAGAAACAACAGTGGGTATTCTGGCTGATGTTTATTGCATTTGCCATTAAGATGCCGATATTCCCATTCCATACTTGGCAGCCTGATACTTACGAACAATCGCCTACACCTGTTACTATTATACTTAGTGCATTGATGGTGAAAATGGGTTTGTTTGCAGTATTGCGTTGGTTATTGCCAACGGTTCCGGCTGGGGTAGCATATTGGTCAAACACGGTTGTTATTTTGTCGGTGATTGGTATTGTATATGCATCTTGTATTGCAATTGTGCAGACAGATATGAAAAGGCTTGTTGCTTATTCATCCATCGCGCACATGGGACTGATGAGTGCAATTGCATTCTCGCATTCTGAAGTTGGTATGCATGGTATGTTGATACAAATGTTCAATCACGGCATCAACATTACAGGGATGTGGGTAATCATAAGCATGGTTGAGAACAGATGGGGTACACGCGACATGACGAAGCTGGGTGGTATGGCTACGGCTGCGCCCAAAATGGCAATAGCATTTGTCATTATTTCTTTAGCGAGTGTTGCGCTTCCTCTGACTAATGGATTTGTGGGTGAGTTTATGATGTTCAGCGGATTGTTTGGCAGTACAGACAGCAGCCATATTACAATGGTTGTTGCCGGACTTGGTGTGATATTAGGAGCGGTTTATACACTGAATATGATCCAAAAGACTACCTACGGAGAAGTGAAAGCAATGACAGTAGCAGGAGATTTGAGTATCAATGAATTTATTGGAATAGCAATAATAATCGGCATTATAATTTTCCTTGGTGTTTATCCGAAACCATTATTGGATATGACATCAGGGATGGCTGCGATGTTGGCAAAATAAGATTTGCTCCAAAGGGAGTGAAGGAATGAAACATAATTTTTAACTCATCTTCAAAGTAATTTGGAGGTATTTCCGCAAGACGGAAAAGGTTTATTAAATATTATATGAAAGCATTAGTTGCTGCAACCGTTTTTGGAATAGTCATGATGTTTGCCGGAATTCTGACAGACAATAAGAAAAGTATTGCCGGACTGGCAATGTTCCTTTTCGCCGCATTGACCGGTATTTGTATTTGGGACATGGTTTCTGCGCCAATCAACGCACCGCAGTTACTATTTAATAATATGCTGAGGATAGAAAACTATTCTCTTTGGTTCAATACGTTGATGACCGGTTGTACTTTGCTGTATGTTCTGTTAATGCATAAAGAGATTAGCAGGGTAGGGGCTCATGTGGCTGAGTATTTTGCTTTGATTTTCTTCATTGTTTGTGGTTTGTATGTGCTGTCCACCTATAATAATCTGCTGATGTTGTTTATTGGTATTGAAATACTGTCCATACCCCAGTACATACTTGCAGGCAGTGATAAGCACAATCTGAAAAGCAGTGAGGCGGCGTTGAAATACTTCCTGATGGGTTCTTTCTCGACTGGGGTATTGCTGATGGGTATTACATTGCTGTATGGTGCTGCACATTCCTTCAACATAATGGATATGGTTAGTGTGTTGCATACAGAATCTTTGAATCCGCTGGCATTAGCAGGTATAATATTTATAATGGCTGCACTGTCTTTCAAAGTTTCTGCTGCGCCTATGCACTTGTGGACACCGGATGTATATGACGGTTCGCCTACTCCATTTACCGCTTTCATGGCAACAATAGCCAAGGCTGCGGCTTTCTTTGCTTTCCTGCGTTTATTCCATGTGTCTTTCAATAATTTAAGCAACCATTGGACAATGGTGTTGGCTTGTATTACTGCAGCTACTATGCTCGTTGGTAATGTTACGGCAGTGTTCCAGCAGAGTGTAAAAAGAATGTTGGCTTATTCTTCTATTGCACAAGCAGGGTTCATGCTGTTTGCAGTACTTAGTGTGAATGCTATTGCATGGCAAGGTATCATTATTTATGCTACAGCTTATACCGTTGCAACCGTTGGTATTTTCTCTGTACTTGTAAAACTGAAAGATTACACTTATGACGGTTTTAACGGACTGGCTAAAAAAGAACCACTACTCGCATTTACCGCTGCAATATTCATCTTCTCATTGGCAGGTATCCCACTTACCGGAGGATTCATGGCTAAATATTATGTACTGCTTGCCGTAGTAAAAGAAGGTAATTTAATGTGGCTGGTAATATTTGCGTTGCTGATGGCTGCCATCAGTGTTTATTACTACTTCAGAGTAATAGCGGCAATGTATTTTAAACCCGGGAATCCTGAATTGATAGCTCCAATTACTGTTGGCGATAAATTTATCCTTATCGTTACTTGTATTCTTGTGATTCTGTTGGGTGTTGCTCCGCAGTTGTTTTTGAATATTTAGATACGTCATTTATAATATCATAATCTTTCCTGTAGTGATATGGGAAAGATTTTTTGAGTGGTAATCAAGGACTTTGGGTGATAGGTATGGAAGTGGAACGATCCTATAGAAGTGGAAGGAATGTGTGTTGAGGGTCAAATGCTGAACTTTAATTACCAGCCCCGCTAAGCAGGGTTGATAAAATGTTTAAAGCTATCCCAATGGAAGTATAGTTCATGTACTAATTTTTTCCATGCTGTGAAATTCCACCACCAGTCTTTCCCATCCCAATAGTTATTATAGTCAAGTAATATGGACATACCTACACTGTAATAGATCAACCCTATTATCAGAAGGTAAATGCAAATTTTGAATACTTTTGAATTTACCTGCATCACCTTTTCATAAAACACTGCCATAGGTAAGGCAAAAATCGGGAAGTATTCGACATAGCATCGATGTCCGAAAGCAGCACCATACCACCAAGCCCACCAGCTTGCGAAAATGTAGGTAATAATCATGAATACAGGTACAAAGCCCAAAATCTGCGTCCTTGTGTCTTTTTTAGAGAAAGAAAGACCCATTAAGGAAAAGAGTAGAATGGGGGAGTAAAGAAAAAGTCCGTTTTGGGTATCAAATAATACTTCAGCAATTTTAGGATGTTTCCAGTATATGAAACTTTCGTTTCCATAAGAATAGCTCACCCAACTTCCCAACATCTCTTTCCAATAGAACATTTGTGGTATGATTGGAAGAAATGAGAAAGGCAGGGCTAATAACAGCTTAGGAAAATTCTCTTTGTAAAAAGTAAATCTTGCCTTCAAATTGTTGATTGACCGAATATCCCAAAGCAGTATGAACAGCAAAAAGACGATATTAGTAGGTCTTATTAAAACTAGCCAGCCGGATAAGAAACCAAGCAAAATGAATTTGTATGATTTTGCCGGAGTTTTATAAAGTCCTGTAGTAATGAGTACTAAAATTGCAACCAATGCAAAGCTGTACACATGAGACATACCCACCGCTCTGGAAGTGTAATGAAAAAAATTAGTGCCTAATATAATTGAGATTACCGTCAGCCATGTTACGCTTCTGCTAAAGTATTTAAGCAGAATCCGCCTTAGAACCAAAATACCTATTAAGCCCCATACCACCGCAGCAAGTATGACAGATGAATAATAATAGTCGTTGTAACCTGTGGCGGGAACATGATTAACGATAGAAAGAAAATGGGCACCCAAGAAGAACGGAGCTTGACAATAAGCTACACCACAAGTAAACTTGGTAAAAAATTCTCCCTTATCGTTTTTCGGACAACAATCACTTTTTGATGTAAGACCATGCGGACTATGATTTACAAAAGTCATGGGTAGATAAAGGTAGTAGCCCTCCTGGTCCGACCAAATTATGCCTTTTCGGTCGCGGGCAGTACGATCATAGGCAACATTATAAATCACAAAAAAAAGCAGGACAAGCAGAAATGTATCAACAAAATTTTGGCGTCTTGTAATGTTCATGTAACCGGAATTAATGTTGTAATAAAAGGTCAATTAGGTTTTAATCAGTTACCAGTGTGTCAGTTTCATTGTACTGTTCTCTTCACCGGAAGACAGATGGAGAATGTACTCACCTGCCGGTAGTTGCTTGCCCGGTATTATTGTTTTATCGCGGTCACTTTTGCCGGTCCACACCATTTTACCGAACATGTCGATAAGTGTCAGGTCTGTATTTTCCGGCAATTGTTCTACTTGCCAGAAATTCTTGGTTGGATTGGGAAAAACCTTGAAAGATTGTGTTTTAAAGTTGATTCCCAACGGTAAGGTAGTGTCTTTATGCACAGTACCAATAAGTTTGCAAAGAGTCCATACATCAGGGTTCAGCATTACGGAATCCATTGTTTGTGCCCAATTGAATGTAAAAACTTGGGTATCTAAGTAGTTGTAAACTTTGACAATAGTATCGGCAGATGCACCATGCAATTGTAATTCCAATGGAGTTCTGAACAGAGGTGTTACTGAGGGGCATGAGGCAATTTGTACTAATTTGACATAAACAGTTGAACCGACCTGGTCCCACCAAATTTTATAACTCGGATAACCTTGTCCATAAATCCATTGATTGAAGAAAGTATCAAGGTTCATGCTGTAAACTGAGTCGGCTATATGCTTTAAGTCTGAAGTGCTTGCATTACCAAATGCAAAATGCTGCTGGTAGGTTTTAAGTACGGTAAAGAACAGACTGTCTGCCGGGGCAATATAACGGAGCATATTTACGACAGCTTGGGCTTTATCATAAACATAAGTAGTACTGAATATAGTGCTTGGTCCTGAAGTATCAGTAACATATACTGAACCACAAGCCGGACTCATGGCACTATTGTTGAGTGCTTTCCTGTGCGCAAGCCCTGCAGCAGGACCCCAGAAGTGTGTATAGAATAGCTGTTCTGAGAAAGTAGCAAAGCCTTCGCTCAGCCAAACATCACCCCATGTAGCATAAGTGACATGGTCACCAAACCATTGGTGGCATAATTCGTGTGCTATTATATAGGTGTTGGGTACGCCTATTGTGGTCATAGTCTGGTGTTCCATTCCACCACCGAGGGTAGTATAGCAAACCCCATATTTCTCTTGCCAAAATGGATACCTGCCAAACAAGGAGGAGAAATAATTAATTATCTGCCCAATGCTATCGAAGTTTATTTTGTAAGTAGGGTTGAAAGTAGCTGTGTCCATAAAGAAATTCTGTATCAGCATTGAATCAGTGCTACCTGTAAAATGCAGAAACGAACGGTCTTCAACATAACGGGCAATAGTGATGGAGATTAGGTAGTAGTCAATGGGATAATGTGTTTGCCAGTGGTATTTCCAAAAACCCGGAGTTGAGGTTGTATCAACATTGACCAATACCCCGTTGCTACCATCCACTACACCGGATGGTACTGTTACAAACATATCAACAGTATCAATTTTATCGTCTATACATTGTTTGGATGGCCACCAATTTTTGGCAGCATAAGGGTCGCTGAGAGAGAATACCATATTCGTTCCGTGAGTGGATACAGTGTGGGTAAGTGCAGTAAAGAAACCACCGGCTGCGGGGGGTATGCCGTGGTAATATATTTCGGCAGTGAAGTATGTACCAGCATGCAATGCGGATGTCAGGTTTATCTTTCGGACATCTCCTATACGTACAACAGATACGGAAATTCCATTGAATTTAGCAGAGTCAAGCGTTATCAAACTATCTAATTCGAAAACATAAGTAGCCATACTGTCAGCAGTTACAACAGCAGCGGTGATTACGTCACCTCTAAGGAAAGTAGAAGTATCAGATGCAAGAAGGTTAAAATTGAGCCGTTTTATATCATAATTCATTTCGGCAAGGTCAGCGGTTGTGGTTTTGGGGTGGTTTTTATAATGCCTGTCTCTCTTTGCGGCGCAAGGGTGACCATAGGGTATGGCAAATAACTGAACCGCAAACAACAGGAACAGGCAGGAGAGCAAAAATTTTATTTTCATATATAAACCAGCTTGAAAAGATAAAATTAAATAT
>Ga0007882_10002332_pt1 | contig 10672 bp, 9 predicted proteins | sample CryBogCBH12Aug01_FD_71195 | JGI IMG/M metagenome (GOLD analysis project Ga0007882, IMG submission 71195) | Freshwater microbial communities from Crystal Bog, Wisconsin, USA - CBH12Aug09.1 | ecosystem: Environmental > Aquatic > Freshwater > Lake | place: Crystal Bog, Wisconsin, USA | collected... | reverse complement strand
CTCCCGACTGGCCTCCTGTGTGGATTCGGTGACCGCCGGTCTCGACGGCTACGAGCCACTCGGTGCGGCACAGGCCGTCCAGTCGCTCATCGACGACGTCTCGAACTGGTACGTCCGCCGCAGCCGACGCCGGTTCTGGCGCACCGAGGCTGGCGCACCGGTCGAAGATTCGCTCTCGGCCCAAGCCACCCTGCACACCGTCCTCGTCGAGCTGTCGCTCGTCATGGCACCAATGACCCCCTTCGTCGCCGATGTGATGTGGCGGGCCTTGACGGGGGCAGCATCGACCGATTCGGTGCACCTCGCTTCGTGGCCACTGGCCAAGCCAGAGCGGCTGAACGGTGCGCTCGAGGAGCAGATGGCCGTGACCCGTCGACTCACCTCGCTCGGACGCTCTTCGCGCAACGACGCTGGCGTGAAGGTTCGCCAGCCGCTCGGTCGAGCGTTGGTCTTCTTGGCACCAGGTTCAGCCATGCCCCTGCTCGATGTCGTGGCTGATGAACTGAACGTCGACGTGGTGGAGCTCGCCGAGGACCTCTCGTCGGTGTTGACCTACGAGCTCGTCCCGAACTTCAAGCGTCTCGGCCCTCGCCTCGGTGAATCCGTCCAGCACCTGCGTGGCGCCCTCGCAGCGCTCGACGGAGCGTCGGTGGCGGCGACCTTCGAAGCGGGCGGCACCGTGAGCGTCGATCTGAACGGTGCAGTGGTGGAGCTGACCGCTGAGGACCTCGATCTCCGCATGAAGGGCGACGCTGCCTTCGCGGTGACCCGTGATGGCTCAGAGGTCGTGGCCCTCGACCTCGGAATCGACGACGCCCTCTTCGAGCGCGGCCTCGTGCGTGACCTCATCCGCCACATCCAAGACTTACGGAAGTCCTCGGGGTTCGAGGTCAGTGACCACATCACGCTCACCGTCTCCGGCGCAGCGTTCCTCGAGGCCCACGACGAGCTCATCGCCGGAGAGGTCTTGGCCGATTCCCTCGACCACGGGACCGGTCTCGGTGCCGGAACGGCGATCGACCTCGACGGTCGAGCCGTCACGGCGTGGATCTCGAAGGTCGAGTCGAACTAGCGCTCGTCGGCGAGGATCGCGAGCGACCGGTCGACGACTGCGAGGTCGTCCGTGGCGAGGCGGTTGACCACGAAGTGGTCGAGGAGTGCGAGGTAGGTAGCGGTGGCGACCTCGAGGCACTCGATCCCCGCATCGGTGAGCTCCAAGAAGGTCGCTCGGCGATCAGAGGGGCACACCACTCGGGCCACGTAGCCGTCGTCTTCGAGGCGATCGATGAGGCGCGTCACCCCGCCGGTCGAGAGCGCGATCTGGTTCGCGAGTTCGCCCATGGTGAGCCGCCCAGCAGGTGAGCGACGGATGCGCACCATCGTCTCGTAGAAGGCGAGCGAGATGCCGACGCTCGCCTCGAGCCCGGTGTCGAGCTGGCGGGTGAGCCGGTGCGCTGCGGCCATGAGGTTCCCGGTGAGGACGATGCGGGGATCGGAGGCGAACGCTGCGCAGCGCTCGTCGGAACGCCCTTCGCTCATGCCCGCTGTTCCCATGGCTCCATGATACCTGCCTCATCAGTAGTTGACAAAGCAGATATTGACCTGTAGAGTAATTCCAGTACCTTCCACACCAAAAGGAGCACCACCATGAGCAGTCTTCCCACCCCCGGCACCTACGTCGTCGACGCAGTGCACTCGAACGTTGGCTTCAGCGTTCGCCACCTCGTCGCCGCCAAGGTGCGCGGGAACTTCACCGAGTTCGAAGGCACCATCGAGATCGGCGAGACCGCCGAAGCCTCGTCGGTGAACGCCGTCGTCCAGGCCGCATCGATCACCACCAACAACGAGATGCGTGACGGCCACCTGAAGAGCCCTGACTTCCTCGACTTGGAGAACCACCCGACCTTGACGCTGAAGTCGACCAAGATCACCCCGAAGGGCGGCGACCGCTACACCTTGACCGCTGACCTGACCCTCCGTGGCGTCACGAAGAGCGTCGACTTCGACCTCACCTACAACGGCACCGGCGCCAACATGCAGGGTGGCACCGTCGTCGGCTTCGAGGCCACGACCGAGATCGACCGTCGGGACTTCGGCGTCGCCTTCGAGGGTGCCCTCGAGGACGGCTCGCTCGTCGTCGGCCACAAGGTCAAGCTCGAGCTCGAGATCGAAGCACACAAGTAGATCCAGCAGGTCTCCGAAGCAGTGCACGAGCGCCGGGTTCGCCCGGCGCTCGTTCGCGTCTAGATGCGCTCAAAGTTCCGTCGGAGTTCGTAGTCGGTGACCACGGCATTCGCTGCCAGCCACTCTTGGCGGGCAGTGTTGGTGAGGTGGGCGAGTACGTCACTGCCGAATGCCTCTTCGGCGATTGCGCTGTGCTCGAGGCGGGAGAGGGCATCAGGCAGCGTGCTCGGAATCCGCTCGATGGCTGTTGCGGTGTAGGCGTTGCCCGAGAAGGGGGCGCCGAGTTCGAGTTCGTGGTCAATGCCGTAGAGGCCCGAAGCAATCGACGCGGCGAGGGCGAGGTAGGGGTTGGCATCGGCACCGGGAATACGGTTCTCCACTCGGCGATTCACACCGTGGCCGACGATGCGGAAGCCGCACGTCCGGTTGTCCTCGCCCCAAGCGAGCGCGGTTGGAGCCCAGCTGTTGGGCGTGAACCGTCGATAGGAGTTGAGCGTTGGAGCCCACATCCAGGTGAGCTCACGAGCGCCGGCGATCTGGCCAGCTAAGAACTGGCGCCCAATGCTCGAGAGGCCATTTGGTGCAGCGTCGTCGCCGATGAGGGCCGCACCGGTGGCCGTTGATCGAAGTGACGTGTGGAGGTGGCACGAGCTGCCTGCCTCAGCCATGGACCACTTGGCCATGAAGGTCACCGAGCATCCCTCTTGGGCCGCGATTTCCTTGGTGCCGTTCTTCAGCAGCACGTGGCGATCGGCCACGGTGAGGGGTGCGCCGTAGGTGAGGTTGACCTCATGTTGGCCGCGACCTGCTTCTCCCTTGCTCGACTCAACGGGCAAACCAGCAGCGAGCATCTCTCGCCGAATGCGACCGAGGAGGAACTCGTCCCGGCTCGTCTGGAGGATTTGGTAGTCCTCTAAGTGGCTGGCCCGAGGGGTGAGCGTGGCGAAGTTCTTCGCGGTGGCGGCTTCGTAGGTCTCGTTGAAGAGGTAGAACTCGAGCTCGGTGGCGCACAAGAGCTCGAGGCCTCGTTCAGCGGCTCGCTCAATCTGGCGGCGGAGGATCGTCCGAGGGGCAACCTCGACGAGGTCGCCGTGGTGGTTCGTCACATCGCAGAGCACGAGTGCGGTTCGGTCCTGCCAGGGGAGCAACCACAGTGCGTCGGGGTCAATTTTCGCGACGAGATCGCCGTAGCCCTGTTCCCAGTTGGCGAAGGTGTAGCCAGGCATGGGATTGAGATCGATGTCGGACCCGAGGAGGTAGTCACAGCATTCCGTGCCGTGTTCGGCCACCGTCTGTGTGAAGAATGGTGCCGTGATGCGCTTGCCGACGGGACGCCCGTAGAGATCAGGGAAGCACACGATGACCGTGTCAATGGTTCCCGAAGCGATCGCGTCGTTGAGTTCATGGAGAGTGGCCATGCTCCACTCTTGCCGATACCTAGAGGCGGCGCCGACTGCACCCCGACGAGGTGCGCGCCGCGTAGGGTGGCGCCATGAGGACGCCACTCATTGGACTGACGACGTACCAGGTCGAGATCCCGTGGGGTCCGACGAAGAAACCAGCGTCGCTGACGCCATCGACCTACACCGATCTGGTCGCTGCAGCGGGTGGGCGCCCGGTGCTCTTGCCTGCCGTTTCGGCTGATCCAGAAGCAGGTGCCGACTCCGTCATCGCAGCGCTCGATGGACTCGTGGTCATTGGGGGACTCGACGTCGACCCCTCGCTGTACGGCGCTGCACCCGATCCGAGCCTCGGCACCACGAGCCTCGTTCGAGACCGGTCAGAACTCGCCCTGCTCCGGGCAGCCTTGGCGGTGGATCTGCCGATCTTGGCCATCTGCCGTGGGCACCAACTGCTCAACGTGGCGCTCGGAGGGACACTGCACCAACACCTCCCCGATGTGATTGGTCACGGGGACCACCAGCCTGGGTTCGGGCAGTACGCCGCTCGAGAAGTCTCGGTAGTTCCTGGAACCGTCACCGCACGAATCTTCGGCGACCACCCGACCGTCAGTTGCAGCCACCACCAGGTGGTTGACGTCCTCGGCGAGGGTCTCGTGGTGACCGCAACCTCGGTTGAAGACGCCGGCGTCCCACCAATTGTGGAAGCAATGGAGCGAACCTCGGGCGGGTTCTGCATCTCGGTGCAGTGGCACCCTGAAGACCGCGGCGACCTTGCACCGTTCGCTGCGCTGCTCAGCGCCTCCTCCTCGCCGCACGGCTGAGGCCAGCGGTAGGGTTTGGCCATGGCACCACGGGCAAGCTCCAAGCAACTCGGCATTCTCGGCGTGATCGCTGCGGTGGTCTCGATCACGTGGTTCGCACTGAAACCACGGTTCACGAAGAAGGGCTAGGCGAGGAGCTCCGGGAGGAGTTCGCTCAAGTCTCCGTCCAAGAGGACATCGGCCAGGTGGTCGTAGCGCGTCTCGCCTCGGTTGGCGATGATCACCGGGAGCCCGGCACGTGATGCCAGCGGCACGATCGAGGCCACTGGCTGCACTCCGAGCGTGGTGCCAACGGCGAGGAGCGCATCGGCGTTCGCCACCGTCGCCACCGCATCGTCCATGGAGTGGGGGAGCAGCGACTGCCCGAAGGAGATCGTCGAGGACTTGAGGATGCCGTCACACTGCGGTGCCCCGTTCGTGCACCGTGGATCCTCCTCGCCTGCGGCGACGCGTTGGAGCACGACGTCGATGGGCTGCTCGTGGCTGCAGCGGAGGCAGATCGCCCGGTGGACCGAACCGTGCACCTCGTTGACGAGGTGGGGTGAGGACCCTGCCAACTGGTGGAGGCCGTCGATGTTCTGGGTCACGATGCCAGCGAGGCGACCGGCGTGTTCGAGGGTCACGAGGGCGAGGTGCCCTGCGTTCGGTGTCGCCGTCCACACCGGAGATTCGAGGCGACTCCTCCATGCCCGAACTCGAATGGACCGATCGCTCACGTAGTGGTCGAAATCCGAGAGCATCTCGGCATCAGGATCCGTCGTCCACAGCCCGTTCGGACCACGGAAGTCGGGAATTCCCGATCCGGTGGACAGGCCTGCACCGGAGAGCACCGCAATGGTGGCGCAGCCGTCGAGGAGGATTCGGGCCTCGTTGAGGGGAGTGGTCATCCTTCCATGGTGCACCACGGCTCTTACGCCACGGTGCGCGCCGAGCTCCGCACTACCGTTGCAGCGTGTCCCCTGCCTCTGCACCCCTCCTCGTGACGGCGCGTGATGCCGACCGTCTCGCTCGACGAGCTGCCGCCGGTCTCCGAGCCAGTGCCGGCTTGCGCGACGGCGACATCGTGGCCTTCTGCCTGCCGGGTTCGGTCGACCTGCTGGCCGCAATTCTCGGCGCCAGTCGATCGGGGCTCCGACCTGCGGTGATGAACCCAGGCCTCACGCCTGCCGAACGCGCCGTGCAGCGATCCGTCCTCGGCGACCCGCACTGCATCGAGGATCCAGCTGCGCTCGCCGCGCTCTTCGGTGACGCAGCGATGGACATCGCCGAGGTCCCCCTCACCCGAACGATGCACTTCACCTCGGGGACGACGGGTGTGCCGAAGGCGGTCACCAACGGCGTCCTCGATGAACGCACGGCGCGGACGATCGTGGACGATGAGCTCGCGGTCTGGGATCTCGGCCCGTCGGATCGCTTCCTCATGTGCTCGCCGCTCCACCACACCGTCGCCGTTCGATTCGCCACGTCGGTGCTCACCGCTGGTGGCGAACTCCTCGTGGCTCCGCACTTCGAGGCCGGAGCGGCCCTCAACAGCCTGCGCGTCGATCAGCCGACGGCAGCGTTCATGGTGCCAACCCACCTCCAGCGCGTCCTCGGCCATCCGAACCTCGGCCACGACGAACGCTTCAGCAGCCTCCGCTACCTCGCTCATGCCGGATCGGCCTGTCCGCCAGCGCTGAAGCGGGCTGCGATGGAGCGGGTCGGCGGCCAGGGTGTGCTCGAGTTCTACGGCGCCTCAGAGACCCAGTTCGCGTTCTGCACGCAAGAGGAGTGGCTGGAGCGACCGGGAACGGTGGGTCGAGCCCGGAGCGGCAGGACCCTCTCCATTCGCCCCCTCGAGGCCGACCACGACGCTGGTGATGGCGTTGGGACCATTTGGTGCGACGTTCCCGAGTTCGCTCGGTGGTCCTACCTCGGGCAACCCGAAGCGACGGCCGCTGCGTGGGATGGATCCTCGTGCACGGTTGGAGATCTCGGAACCCTCGATGACGATGGCTTCCTCTTCCTCACCGGTCGACGCCACGACCTCATCATCTCCGGTGGTGTCAACGTGTACCCCGCCGAGGTCGAAGCAGCGTTGGCGGGAACTCATGGAGTCACCGAACTCGCGATCTTCGGGTGGGATGACCCGACCTGGGGGCAACGGGTCTGCTGCGCGGTGGTGGGCGACGACGGCGCAGAGGAGCGCCTGCGGGAGCGGGCGCAGCTGAACCTCGCACCGTTCAAGCGACCCAAGGAGTACTACCGCCTCGACGCGCTCCCGATGACGTCGACCGGCAAGGTCCTGCGGCGGCTCCTCGGCGAAGCGGTCGGACTCGCCGACTGACGCGCCACGACACGAGGATCCTCGGGCAGACTAGAGGTATGCCGTATACCTCTGTGAATCCAACCACTGGCGCCGTGCAAGCGACCTACCCTGACCACACCGATCCCGAGGTCGACGCGCTCCTCGATCGGGCAGTTGCGACCTTCCAGTGGTACCGCACCACCAGTCTCAGCGACCGCTCCATGTGGCTCCGCTCCGCTGCAGAAGTGCTCGAGGGCGAGCTCCCGAACATCGCCACGATCCTGACCGAGGAGATGGGCAAGACCTTCGCCGCAGCCAAGGGCGAGGTGCTGAAGTGCGCCATGACGATGCGCTACTACGCCGACCACGGACCCGCCATGTTGGCCCCCGAGCCCGTCGACTCACCGGCGAGGAGGTCGGAACTCCGCTACGATCCCATTGGGTGTGTCCTGGCCGTCATGCCGTGGAACTTCCCGCTCTGGCAGGTCGTTCGATTCGCCGCTCCGGCCCTCATGGCCGGCAACGTCGGCATCTTGAAGCACGCCTCCAACGTGCCGCGCGCAGCCCTCTGCCTCGAAGACGTGTTCCGTCGGGCTGGCTTCGCCGATGGCGTCTTCACCAACCTCTTCGTCCCCGCCTTCAAGGTGGCGTCGATCATCGCCGATGACCGCATCGCTGCGGTCACCCTGACCGGGAGCGAAGCAGCTGGTGCCTCCGTCGGTGCTGCTGCTGGCGCAGCCCTCAAGAAGTGCGTGCTGGAGCTCGGGGGCTCCGACCCCTTCATCGTCGCCAGCTCCGCCGACCTCGACCGTGCCGTCCCGATGGCGGTGACCGGTCGCGTCCAGAACAACGGGCAGAGCTGCATCGCCGCCAAGCGGTTCTTGGTGGTCGCTGATCGCTACGACGAGTTCGTCGCCCGCTTCGCCGAGCAGATGGATGCCCTCGTCGTCGGTGATCCCATGGACCCGGCAACCAACGTTGGACCGCTGGTGTCGGCCAGTCAGCGCCAAGAGATCGCCGAGCAGGTCGCCGACGCGGTTGGCAAGGGTGCCACGGTGCACGCCGGCGGCGTGGCGGTGGACGGACCCGGATTCTTCTACCGCCCCACGGTGTTGACGGGGGTCGAGCCCTCCATGCGTGCCGGCTGCGAGGAGCTCTTCGGCCCGGTGGCCGTCGTCCAGTCGGTGCCCGATCTCGATGCGGCAATTGCGGTGGCGAACGCCACGCCGTGGGGTCTCGGAGCGTCGGTCTGGGCCGAGGACCCTGCAGAGCAGGAGCGGTGCGTGGCCGGCATCGAGGCGGGAATGGTGTTCGTGAACGCCATCGTGGCCTCGACGCCTGAGCTGCCCTTCGGTGGCATCAAGCGTTCCGGATACGGCCGTGAGCTCTCGGCGCTCGGCATGCGGGAGTTCTGCAACATCAAGACCGTCTACGTCGCGTAGCGCTGGTGGCCTACCTCGACCACGCAGCGGCCACGCCGCTCCGTCCCGAGGTGATCGCGGTCGTCACTGAGCACCTCGAGGCCTACGGCAATCCGAGTGGCGCCCATGCAGCAGCGCGCGCCGCGCGGCTGGTCTTGGACGATGCCCGAGAGGAGATCGGCGCGCTGACGGGGACGCCGGCGCAGGGTGTGGTCTTCACGAGTGGCGGGACTGAGGCGGACAACTGGGCGGTGGCTGGGGTGATGGCGGCCAGACCCGCGTCGGTCGCCAACACCATCGTCGTCTCTGCGATTGAGCACAAGGCCGTGGCGGAGGCGTGCGCACGAGAAGCTACGCACCGAGGCACCACGGTCACCGTGGTCGACGTCGACGCAGAGGGCCGTGTCGACCCCCGAGCAGTCGCCGACCTCCTCACCCGTGGCGCAGCCCTCGTCTCCGTGATGGCCGCCAACAACGAACTCGGCACGATCCAGCCCGTGGCCGAGATCGCGGCCCGAGCACACCGCATCGCTCCTGAGGTCGTCGTCCACACCGACGCGGTCCAGACCGCACCGTGGCATGACCTGGCCACCACCACGGCGGGTTGCGACTTGGTCACGATCTCTGGACACAAGCTCGGGGGACTCAAGGGCACGGGCGCACTCCTCATCCGGCGACCGGTTCCCCTGGCGCCGCTCCTCGTCGGTGGTGGGCAAGAGCTCGGTCACCGGGCAGGGACCCAAGATGCGCTCGGCGCGGTGGCGATGGCCACGGCGCTACGGTGCGCCGTTCGAGATCGTGATGCGGCATCGGCAACGGTGAGCGAACTGCGTGCTCGGCTGCGCGAGGGGCTGGTGCACGGTGCTGGTGCGGTGCCGACGATCACGACTGCACCCCAGCTGCCAGGCCACCTCCACGTGCACTTCGACGGGATGATCGCCGACGAACTGCTCTTCGGCTTCGACCGGAGAGGGGTGGCCGCCTCAGCCGGCTCGAGTTGCGCGAGTGGGGCCATCGAGCAGAGCGACGTGCTGGCCGCGATTGGTCTGACACCGAGCGCCGCCCGAGGCGCGGTGCGGTTCACCTTGGGCCACACGACCACCGAGGCCGAGGTCGACGAGGCCATCGCGGTGGTGAGCGCCGTCGTCGAACGACTGCGGCGACGTGCCTGATGGGCCACACCGGTCTGGTTGACTGAGTGGCATGGAGGTTGCCATCGCGATGTCGGGAGGAGTGGACTCCTCCGTTGCTGCAGCGCTGCTCGTCGAGCAGGGCCACGACGTCACCGGCGTGACGCTCCGTCTCTGGGGCGGACCGAGCGATTCGGGGTGCTGCGCTGCGACCGACGTGGACGACGCCCGGCGGGTGGCCCAGCAACTCGGGATCGCCCACCATGTCGTGAACTTGAGCGAGGAGTTCATGGCAGCGGTCGTGACCCCCTACATCGAGGGTCATGCTGCGGGCAAGACTCCGAACCCCTGCATTGAGTGCAACCGCCACATCAAGTTCTCCTTGATGCTGGACCAGTGTCGCCGGCTCGGCTTCGACCGGCTGGCCACCGGGCACCATGCTCGAATCGTCGAGCGGACGGTGGCTCCCACTCGTCGACTCGCTCGAGGTGCCGATCCGCTGAAGGACCAGTCCTACGTCCTCTCCATGCTCCCCGCATCCACCATCGCCGCCCTCGAACTTCCGGTGGGGGAGATGACCAAGGCCCAGGTCCGTGACCACGCGGTACGACTCGGACTGCGCACCGCGACCAAGCCCGACAGTCAAGACGTGTGCTTCATCCCCTCGACCAGTGGTCGAGACGGCTTCTTGAGCACGCGCCTCGAACTGCGCAGTGGCCGAGTCATCGACCAGCCAACGGGCCAAGCACTCGGAACGGTTGCTGCCATTCAGCTCGTGACCTTGGGGCAGCGGCGTGGCATTGGTGCCGGCCCCGATGGCACGCGGCGCTACGTGGTCGATGTCGACCTCGACACCGACACCGTCACGGTGGCACCGCTCGACGGGGCGATGGCATCGGCGATCCGACTCGACGCCGCAATGCTCACCACCACCAGCGACGAATTGCCCTGCGGCCCGGTCATCGTGCAGGTCAGCGCGCACGGTAGGCCAGCGCCGGGGGTCATCAGCGACGATCGGTCCACGGTCACCCTCGACACTCCTGCTCGCCTCGTTGCTCCGGGACAGACCCTGGCGTTCTACGACCCCGCTGACCCTGACGTGGTTCTCGGTTCGGCGGTGGTGGCGTGACGGAGGATCCCGCAGCCCGAGTGCACGCGCTCCGGACGCTGATCGCACACCACACCGAGCGCTACTACCTCGACGACGCTCCAGAGATCGCCGACGCCGAGTTCGACGCGCTGGTACGCGAGCTGCGGGCGTTGGAAGAAGCCCATCCCGAGCTCGCCGGGGAGACGTCGCCGACCCGAACGGTGGGTGGAGCGCTCTCCACTGCGTTCTCACCAGTCGTTCACGCCGCGCCCATGCAGAGCCTGGACAACGCCTTCGATGACGACGAACTGCGGGCCTGGGCTGATCGTGCCGTGA
>Ga0007882_10002330_pt1 | contig 10677 bp, 9 predicted proteins | sample CryBogCBH12Aug01_FD_71195 | JGI IMG/M metagenome (GOLD analysis project Ga0007882, IMG submission 71195) | Freshwater microbial communities from Crystal Bog, Wisconsin, USA - CBH12Aug09.1 | ecosystem: Environmental > Aquatic > Freshwater > Lake | place: Crystal Bog, Wisconsin, USA | collected... | reverse complement strand
TGATGCTATCAGTCTGATGCCGACTAACCTCTATGGGCCAGGTGACAATTTTGACCTGCAAAACTCCCATGTTTTGCCAGCCCTAATCAGAAAATTCCATGAGGCAAAAGCCAATCAGGATAGCACTGTGACCATTTGGGGAACAGGTACACCAAAGCGGGAGTTCCTGTATGTCGATGATATGGCCGATGCCTCCGTGTTCTTAATGGAAAACTATTCTGATGCTGAAATTGTTAACGTAGGCACTGGCGAAGATGTTTCAATTAGAGAATTGGCTGAATTGGTACAAAAGACCGTTGGCTTTACTGGCGAGTTGGTTTTTGATGCCAGCAAACCCGATGGTACGCCAAGAAAACTGATGGATGTGAACCGCTTGGCTAGCCAAGGCTGGAAAGCGGGCACTGCGTTGGAAGCGGGTGTGCAACAAACCTATGATTGGTTTTTGGGCAATATTTCCCTGCTTAGGCTGTAATTAGTCTGTTATTTTAAAAATAGCCTTCGGAAAAAGGCAACACTCTCCAGACTGTCGTTTACATGAATCCCCTGTTTTACGGTGTTCAATCGCTGAGAAATAGGGGATTTTTTATGCCTGATAGATTCTAGTCACTGCTAAAGCGGTTGAAGTTCAACCAGAGAGAATGCGTTTAACCCCGTGCCACGGCTCTATTTTTATCTTTAATCCATTCGCTCCAAGACCCTGCATAGAGCTTGGACGACCCTAGCCCCGCATATTCCATAGCCAATAAATTATGGCAAGCAGTGACCCCTGAGCCGCATTGATGTACCACTTGTTCGGGTAGGTGACTCCCTAGCAGGGTAGTAAATTGTTGTTTCAGTTCGGTGGGCGGCAGAAACAAGCCGTGGTTATCCAAATTCAGTTGCAGGGGCCGGTTAATGGCATTGGGGATATGCCCGGCGACTGGGTCAATGGGTTCATGTAAGCCATGGAAGCGTTCGGGGGTGCGGGCATCAACCAAACAAATGGCCCGTTGTGCCAACAGGTTCTGCACTTGCCTGCTGGTTAGCCACTGCTTATCATCGACATAGCATCTGAAAGGCACGGGCTTAACTTTAGGCAACACTGTGGTCAGTGTGCCGCCTTGGCGTTGCCAAGCCTGCAAGCCACCATTCAATACGGCGACGTTTTGATGCCCTAACCACCGTAATAACCACCACAACCGACCAGCGATTGCTCCGCCTGCATTATCATAAACAACCACTTGGCTGGCATTGCCAATACCCCATTGGCCTAGTTTTACTGCCAACACCTTAATGTCCGGCAAAGGATGGCGACCGGTGTAATCTTTAACCGCAGCCGATAGGTCTTGGTTCAAATCGGCGTAACGGGCGTTGGGCAAATGACCTTGGCGGTAAGCGCTAGGCCCCCAAGTAATATCACTTAAAGAAAACCGACAATCCATGATCACCCAGTGGGGATCATGCAGGTGTTGTTGCAAAGTGGCAGCGGAAACGAGTGTTTTATGAGTCATGGTTTATACCTGTAGGACGATTTTGCCGATGTGTGTGCTGCTTTCCATCAAGGCATGGGCTTTGACAGCATCTTCAAGGGCAAAAACAGAATCGATAACGGGTTCGATGGCAGCGCAAGCCAGTAATGGCCATACCCGTTGCAATAGGCTCTGGGCTATAGCTGCTTTAAAGCTGTCAGGTCTTGCCCTAAGCGTGGAGCCAGTCAGCACTACCCGCTTTAACAGCAAGGGCAACAAATTGATTTCAGCTTTTACACCGTTTTGTAAGCCAATTTGCACAAGCCGACCCTCATCAGCAAGACACTTTATATGGCGGGGAAAATAATCCCCGCCGATACTATCAAGGATGACATTGACACCATTATTATTGGTCAGTTTTTTTATTTCTTCAACAAAATCATGGGTTTTATAATTGATTGCAGCATAGGTGCCTAATTGACGGCAAAACTCGCACTTTATATCACTGCCAGCAGTGGCTATCACGTTTGCGCCAAAGTTACGGGCCAGCTGTATGGCAGTGGTGCCTATGCCACTGGTGCCGCCTTGTACCAACAGCGTTTCACCGGCAGTTAGCCCGCCACGGTCAAACACATTGCTCCAAACGGTAAAAAAGGTCTCCGGCAAAGCGGCAGCCTGTATTAATGACAGGCCGTCGGGAATGGGTAGGCAAAGTGCGGACGAAGCCACACAGAATTCAGCATAACCGCCGCCAGTCACTAACGCACACACCTTATCGCCAATGAGCAGGCCAGATACATGATGGCCAATACCAACTACAGTGCCTGAAATTTCCAGCCCAGGTATGTCTGATGAACCTGCTGGCGGCGGGTATAAACCTTGCCGTTGCATCACATCAGGCCGATTGATACCCGCCGCCGTGACTTTGATCAAGACTTGACCGGAGGCGGGCACGGGCAAAGGCCGTTCAGCAGGTTGTAAGGTGTTGTTGATAATTTCAATTGCACGCATGGCATAACAGCCTAAGGCCATTGCTTGGTCTTGTTGTCGCAGCAGGTTGGTTTCGACATACTACAGAGGATTAAAACAATTCTGGTAAAGATGCAAACCAACCTTGCAGGAGTGGCTAAGTGACAGGCAGCACAGCGTCCAAGTTTTCATTTTCGTACAAGCGTGTTTTCTTCCAGCCTTCAAATTTGCTGTCATAAAATTCGATGTCATTGTCAATCGCGAATTCATAACAGCTCCTGAATAGCCGCGCGGTGCGGAAAGCATGAAGTTCGTCATCAGCGGTTATTTTGGCAACATTGCCCACTTGAAAGGTTTTGTTTTTTGATTTGCCATCACTTACCCAGAATACGGTATAGCAGAGATAGCTTTTATCTTTTCGGTGATCATATTTGATGGTTCTGGAAACGCCAGTGACACCGGTGGTGGACTTGTTTCTTGGTGGTTTTAGGAAGCGTGTCTTGCTGCCTTTGAGAACGACCAGCATTTGGTCTCGCCAAGTAATGGCGGCTTGCAGTGATTTGCATTTATTGCCCCATAATTTATGGGAAAAATAACGGCTGCTTTCTTTGCCGCGCCTTACGATCCTAACTTGAAAACCGAAATTGTCCGGTTCAGTGATGTGTTTATTTTTTATCATTGAAAAATTCCTCCTACCTAGGATAAGCCCAAGAGCTGGTGTTGCACCGCTACCTAGCCTATCTAGGAAACAAATTCTGCTATTATTATTTTTTTTGTAATTTTTTAATCAAGCTTTAACAAATTATCTTTATTGGCCCGTAAAAGCAAGAAAAAAAATAACAACTTTACAGAATACCCGACATAATTGGTGTAAAATATCCTGCATACCACTCCAGTAGTGGTTAATTAACCATAGTCACTTGTTTTTTAAATGTTTTTGGAGGCATTCAATGGGCGTATTAGTTGGCAAACAAGCACCGGATTTTACCGTTCCTGCCGTTTTGGGCGATGGTCAAATCGTTGATTCATTTAGCTTCTCAGAAGCCACCAACGGCAAATATGCCGTTGTCTTTTTCTACCCGCTCGATTTCACTTTTGTTTGCCCTAGCGAACTGATCGCACTCGATCACCGTATGGCAGAATTCAAAAGCCGTAATGTGGAAGTGATTGCCGTTTCAATCGACTCGCATTTCACGCACAATGCATGGCGTAACACCCCTATCAACCAAGGTGGTATAGGCGCAGTCAGTTATATCATGGCGGCTGACTTGACCCATTCCATTTGCAAAGACTACGATGTGGAAACCGCAGGTGGTGTTGCTTTCCGTGGCACATTCCTGATTGATCAATCAGGTTTGGTACGTCACCAAGTGGTTAATGACTTGCCACTGGGTCGTAATATAGATGAACTGTTGCGTATGGTTGACGCACTGCAATTCCACGAAGCACACGGCGAAGTTTGCCCTGCTGGTTGGAACAAAGGCGATGCGGGCATGACCGCCAGCCCAGCGGGTGTTGCCGACTATTTGGATAAAAATGCCGGTAAGCTGTAATTTCGGCAAGCTATAATCAAACTATAAATAATAATAAAGGGGGGTTGCCATTCGCAACGCCCCTTTTTTGCTTGGAACAGATCAGCTGCCCGCCACACCCGCCAGTAATTTTTTCCTGATAAAAAATGCCGCCGCAATAGCCACTAAAGCAGGTATTTGGGTCAGCAAAAAAACGCCTGTGGCGTTTTTACCCGCCAATCCCACTAACGGCACCAAAAAAGTCAGTTTCACCCCCCACCAAGCCAGCCAATAGCCAATCAGCCCAATAACCGCCCATTGTATTGGCGGCTGAGCGTTTTTTTTCGCAGCCAGATAAAACCATACCATTACCGCAATGCCGGCAAATTTGGCAAACAACAACATAATCTTTCCCTCCCTAAAATCATGACAGAAATGATGTGCCCATAAACAGGCAAGGTATCATATTCGATAATAAAGCAACGTCACAGCCTTTTTATAAACGCAGGCCGCTGGGCAAACGGGTTTTGCATCGGCAAAAAAAAGGCCGGTGACAACCGGCCTTTTTGAAAGGGTGGATTAACGCTTAATGCAACAGGCCCTGCAACAAACCATTTAACTTATGTACAAACGCAGCGGGATCATCCAGTTGCCCGCCTTCAGCCAGAATGGCTTGGTCGAACAAAATATGCACCAGATCGCCAAAACGGCTGTCATCCTGTTCATTTTTGAGTTTAGCCAGCAAAGCATGGTTAGGATTGATTTCAAAAATCGGTTTTCTGCCGAAGTTCATGGATTGCCCCGCTTCTTTCATGATGCGCTCCATGTTCAGGCTCATGCCGTAAACATCAGAAACCAAACAGGCAGGGGATTCGGTCAAGCGATGGCTGACACGCACTTCACTGACTTTATCCGACAACACTTCCTTAATTTGTTTCAGTACACTTTCAAAATCGTGGTTGATTTCTTCTTGGGCTTTTTTGTCTTCTTCGCTATCCAATTGCCCTAAATCCAATTCACCTTTAGCCACCGATTGTAAGGTCTTGCCATCAAATTCGCTTAATGACGAGACCAGCCATTCGTCAATACGGTCAGACAACAACAACACCTCAATGCCTTTTTTACGGAAAATTTCCAAATGCGGGCTGTTTTTGGCAGCGGCGAAGCTGTCGGCAGTGACGTAATAAATTTTTTCTTGGCCTTCTTGCATCCGGTCCACATAGGCTTCCAAAGACACGTCTTGGGTGCTGTTGTCGGTATGGGTGGAGCTGAAACGCAGCAATTTGGCGATGCGGTCTTTATTGCCGTGGTCTTCAACAGGGCCTTCTTTGATGACATTACCGAACTCTGTCCAGAATGAGGCATATTTTTCCGGCTCGTTTTGTGCCAAGCCTTCCAACATGCCCAGCACTTTTTTTACTGCACCGGTTTTAATGGCACTAATTTGTTTGCTTTGTTGCAATATTTCGCGCGACACGTTCAATGGCAGGCTATTGGCATCGATAATACCTTTGATAAAACGCAGGTAACGGGGCATCAGCTGTTCGGCATCATCAGTGATGAACACTTTGCGGATATACAGTTTTACGCCATGTTTGTTGTCCCGGTCCCATAGGTCAAACGGGGCTCGGGCAGGCACATACAACAATAAAGTGTATTCATTGGTGCCTTCCACTTTGCTGTGTACATGCACCAAGGGGTCTTGGTAATCGTGCGATACATGTTTGTAGAATTCATTGTAATCGTTATCAGAAATTTCTTGGCGTGCTTTGGTCCACAAGGCTGAAGCGCTGTTGATGGTTTCTTCAACAATTTCTGGTTCGGGCTTGGTTTTTTCGGATTTTTCCGCGCCTTCAACCGTTTCCTCTTCGTCATCCAAATCCATCTCGGGCATCACTTCTTTGTCCATCACAATAGGCAGAGAAATGTGGTCGGAGAATTTCCTGATAATAGAGCGGATGCGGTAGTTATCTAAGAATTCGGATTCGGATTCTTTTAAATGCAAGATAATTTCAGTGCCGCGTGTGGCTTTTTCCACCGTCTCCAACGTGTAATCGCCTTCCCCTGCCGATTCCCAGCAAACACCTTCACTGCTGGGCGCACCAGCTTTGCGGGTGATCAGGGTCACTTTGTCGGCGACAATGAAAGCTGAGTAAAAACCCACCCCAAATTGGCCAATCAGTTCGCTGTCCTTGGCTTGGTCGCCGGTCAGGGCTTCAAAGAATTGTTTGGTGCCGGATTTGGCAATAGTGCCGATATGCTCTTGCACTTCTTCACGGCTCATACCAATACCGTTGTCGATAACGCTGATGGTGCGTTGGTCTTTATCGAATGCCAAGCGGATTTTTAATTCGCTGTCACCTTCATAGAGGCTTTCATTGGATAATGCCAAAAAGCGTAGCTTGTCAGCCGCATCGGAGGCGTTGGAAACAAGTTCCCTTAAGAAGATTTCCTTGTTGCTGTACAAGGAGTGGATCATTAAATGCAGCAGGTGCTTGACTTCGGTTTGAAAACCTAAGGTTTCTTTATGTGCTTCAACAGTCATGGTGTTTTCCTGAACTAAAAGTGGTTTTTGGATTCAGGATATGTGGGGGCGGATGCGTTTTTTTCAAGCCTTAAGGCAAGCCCGCAGCTACAAGCGGGCTGAGGCTTTGCTTAAGCGGTCATGGATAGCTTGCCAATCATCATGGTCAGGTGGTTGTTCTATCAGGATAATATCAAGGTGCAGGCTATCCAGCTTGCGTAAGGAAGCATACAGGGCTTGGGCATATAGGTCGGCATCTTTTGGCATCAAAATTTGTGCGGCGGGCGCAGTATCAACCAAATGTTGAGAAACCATCAGGCCAATTTTTTTATGTTGTCTACTCAGTTGCTGATAGAGTTCGGGCAAACGCTCTGATGGGCAACGCAAAGCACGCGTGGCTGGGGCATAATGCACAGCCATCATGCCGGATGTACGGACTTGGGTGGGTGCGGAAATCAAAACACTTTCACCCAAGACCGTTTCAATAGCGGCCCGGCTGATTTGCCCCGGTCTAAGCAAGTGTGGGTGCAGGCCGCTCAGGTCAATAATGGTCGATTCCACGCCCACTTGGCAAGGGCCTCCTTCTAGAATCAAAGCCACTGCAGCGCCCAGTTCTTCGTTGACATGGCTGGCTTGGGTCGGGCTAATCCGGCAAAAACGGTTAGCCGAAGGTGCGGCTATGCCCCCGCCAAAAGCCTGTAACAATTGTAAGGCAACGGGGTGGTTGGGCATACGCAAGCCCACTGTTGTTTGTCCGCCAGTCACTTCCAGCGGTACGCTGGGTTGCTTGTTTAAGATAATGGCCAAAGGGCCGGGCCAAAAATGTGCTGCCAGTTTAAGTGCCGAGTCAGGTATGTTTTGCGCCCATTGGTCGAGGCTGGCAAGGTCAGGGATATGCACAATCAGGGGATGGTCAACGGGGCGGCCCTTGGCTGCAAAAATGCGCCGTACCGCTTCGGGGTTGGTGGCATCCGCACCTAAGCCATAAACGGTTTCAGTGGGGAAAGCAACCAATTGGCCTTGCCGCAATAAGTGGGCGGCGGCGGCAATAGTGGTGTGGTCAGCGGGGAGGGTGTGCATGTTTTAGAGAGCCTGTATTAACCGATTTTAAAGCCAACAAAAAACCCCGCCGCACCACTCACCCTGCTGCTGATGCCGGATAGCCGATGGATTAAAAAATCGCCAGATGCTTTGGCGGCTTGAGTGGCGGTGCTGGCAACGTTTTCGAGATGGGTGTCACTGATAGTGGTGATGCCGTAATATTTAGCAAGAAACAAGATAACCACCGCCGCGCCACCGACAAATAGGGCGATCCTCAGCATTTTTTTGGCGAAATAGCCCACCGATAAGCCGATAACGAAAGGTGCGCCGACATCGCCGAGCAAAAAAGCAGAAGAAAAAATATCGCCGGTATCGGCGGAACTGGGCGTTGAAGGTGTCATAAGTGTTATGAAAAACGGGCTAAAACAGGTTGCAGGCGTGCTTTTAAATGGGGCTATTATAGCTGAGAAGCAGGTAGGGCTATTATTCATCTTAACGCGTTAAACGCCAATGAAACACAGCAGCAATAGGCGTGTGGATTACAGGCGAAATAATATCTGCACTGTCATGTCCGTTTTGGTGCAAATTGCACAGCTGTTTAAGCTGAACACACCAAGGTGGTGCGTTCAGGGATCGGTTTGGCAAGCTTTCAGCGGGTGTTTTATAGAATCATTAACGCAACATTAACCATTTTCTGAGATAATATAAATTTAATTTATCGGCATATTTATTGCTGGTATAACTCATCAGCTTGGCCTTTGGTTGGCACACATCATGAAAAATAAAAAAGACTTTACTCCCTGTGACTTGGTTATCTTCGGTGCGTTAGGCGATTTGTCACGCCGTAAGCTTTTTGTTTCGCTCTATCGGCTGGAAATTGCCAATTTAATTGAACCGGAAACCCGTATTATTGGTGTGGACCGACATGCTTTGCAACCTAGCGAATTTATCGCTTTGGTGTATAAAAGCTTGCAAGAATTTTCCAACGAAACATTACCGGACAATGTATGGCAGCGCTTTGCGGCCCGCTTTGCTTACCTGCAAATCGACCTGACCCAAATGGAGCAGTACCAGCAACTTAACACCGTCATTGATGCGTCTGCACGGGTCATGGTCAATTATTTTGCCGTTTCGCCAGTGCTGTTCAAGAGCATTTGCCAAGGGTTGGCCAGTTCTGGCGTGTTAAACGACCAGTCACGCATGGTGATGGAAAAGCCGATAGGCCACGACTTACAATCTTCGCAAGAAATTAATGACGCGGTCGCCAATGTATTTAAAGAAGACCAAGTATTCCGTATTGACCATTACCTAGGCAAAGAAACGGTGCTTAATTTATTGGCGTTACGTTTCGCCAATTCCATTTTCACCACCAACTGGAACCACAATACCATTGACCATATCCAAATTACGGTGGCTGAAGAAGTGGGCATTGAGGGGCGGTGGGAATATTTTGACAAGACCGGTCAGTTGCGTGACATGCTGCAAAACCACTTGTTGCAAATTTTGACCTTTATTGCCATGGAGCCGCCTGCCAACTTGGAAGCGGCCAGTATACGCAGTGAAAAAATTAAAGTCCTTAAAGCTTTACGGCCCATCACCAAACGCAATGTTGAAGAAAAAACCGTGCGCGGGCAATACACAGCCGGTTATATGAAAGGCAATCCGGTGCCCGGTTACTTGGAAGAAGAAGGTGCCAACACTAACAGTTCCACCGAAAGCTTTGTTGCCATGCGTGTGGACATTGATAACTGGCGTTGGGCGGGCGTACCGTTCTATTTGCGCACCGGCAAGCGCATGCAAAGCAAATGCACCGAAATTGTCGTTTATTTCAAGCAATTGCCACATAATATTTTTGATGACAGCTTCCGCGCCTTACCGCCCAACAAACTCATTATCCACTTACAACCGAATGAAGGCGTGGAAATTGAGATGCTCAACAAAATCCCCGGTATCGAAGATCCCTATATCAAACTGCAAAAAACCAAGCTGGACTTAAGTTTCTCCGAAGATTTTAAAAACAACCGGATTTTTGGCGGCTACGAAAAATTAGTGTTGGAAGCCATGCGTGGCAACTCCGCCCTGTTTTTAAGCCGCGAAGAAATAGAACAGGCTTGGACATGGGTGGATTCTATCCAAGAGGCTTGGCAGCATCTTAATGCCAAACCAAAGCCGTATCATGCCGGTACGTGGGGGCCAATTGCCTCCGTGGCCCTGATTGCTCGGGATAGCCGAGCTTGGGAAGAATAAAAACCCACACTCTTAGCTTTTATATCGGGCTTTTATGCTGTGCTGTACCGGACCGGCAAACCCAACTTACAAAAATAGGTTTTTACAAAATGCATCCAATTATTGAGCAAGTCACCGAAGAAATCATAGAGCGTAGCCGCCCAACCCGTAGCGCTTATTTGCAATATATCGATGGTATGGCCAAAAAAACACCCACCCGTGTGGGCATGGGCTGTGGCAATTTGGCGCACGGTTTTGCCGCGTGCAGTGCTGCCGAAAAAGCCGATTTAATGGGCGATTACAAACCCAATGTGGCGATTATCAGCGCCTACAACGACATGTTGTCAGCACACCAGCCTTACAAAGATATGCCGGACTTGATTAAGGCGGCTATCCGCGAAGCGGGCGGCGTAGCCCAATTTGCTGGCGGTGTGCCCGCCATGTGCGACGGTATCACCCAAGGGCAGGCAGGCATGGAATTGTCTCTGTTCAGCCGCGATCTGATCGCTATGGCGGTTGCCATCGGCATGAGCCATAACATGTTTGACGGTGCGTTATACCTTGGCGTATGCGATAAAATTGTCCCCGGCCTGTTGATAGGCGCACTCAGTTTTGGGCATTTGCCAGCTGTGTTTATACCCGCTGGGCCAATGACCAGCGGCATGACCAACAAGGATAAGGCCCGCGCCCGCCAAGCTTACGCGGTCGGCAAAATTGGCCGCAAAGAACTATTGGAAGCAGAAATGGCTTCTTACCACAGCCCGGGTACCTGTACCTTCTACGGCACCGCCAACAGCAACCAAATGATGATGGAAATTATGGGGTTGCATTTGCCCGGCAGCTCCTTTATCAACCCTTACACCCCATTGCGTGACGAGCTAACCAAAACTGCCGCGCAACAAGTGCTTAAATTCACTGCCTTGGGCGAAGATTGGCGGCCTATCGCCCACATGGTGTC
>Ga0007882_10002329_pt1 | contig 10692 bp, 7 predicted proteins | sample CryBogCBH12Aug01_FD_71195 | JGI IMG/M metagenome (GOLD analysis project Ga0007882, IMG submission 71195) | Freshwater microbial communities from Crystal Bog, Wisconsin, USA - CBH12Aug09.1 | ecosystem: Environmental > Aquatic > Freshwater > Lake | place: Crystal Bog, Wisconsin, USA | collected... | reverse complement strand
TCAGCAAATGCGCGAAGCATATTTTGAATGACGTCATGGCCTGCATCAGCGTTCACGCCGGTTACGATGATGGAAGCGTCATCGAATGATTCCAACGCGGCCACCAATTCGGTGATGGCAACTCTCGCGTCCGCGCCGGTTGCTGTTTCGGGGTGATAGGTTACCAGAATGAGGCGATCGCGCAGCCGGAAGTCCATCGCGATTTCAAAGCTGGCGCGGTCCAGCAAGGAGGTTCTCAAGATGGCGTCTGCACCCAAAGCGCCAACCAGAAAGACCCGGCTTGGGTGTTCGCCCATTTGGACGACGCGCTGCCTGTAAGGTTCGGCGGCAACGAAATGGAGCTGGGATAGCTTGGTAATGGCATGGCGAAAAAATTCATCGACGAGGCCTTCGGAGACTTCGCCGCCATGCAGATGAGCGACTGGAACACCCAATGATATCGCTGCGGTGGTTGCCGCAAAAATTTCGAAGCGGTCGCCAAGTACCACCACGATATCAGGTTTCAAGTGTTCCAACGCGTCAGTAAAGCCGATGATCCCCAGACCGATGGATTTGGACATGCCGGATGCGGTATCCGAGGCCAAAAGCATCTCGACTTCCGCATCGATCGTGTACCCGCTTGCCACAATTTCCGACCTAGTACTGCCAAAACTTGGGGCTAGGTGCGAACCCGTGACGATCAGCATAGCTTGCATGTCCGGTTGGGCAATGATCTCGTCAAGTAAGACGCTCAGTTGTCCAAACTCGGCACGGCTTCCAGTGACGATACAGATTTTACGCTTCACTAGATCACCTCATCTGCTTCATAGTCACGTTCGGCCACCCGACCAATCCAATCCCAATAGTGCATAGGAGAAATCCCGTATCCTGGTCGTTTTACGCACAGATTTGTTCCATCGAAAATTTCACCACGACGAATTGGCGTCCGAGCAACTAAACTTTTTCGCACGACATCGCGATTTCCAGTCTCCGACGGCGTGCAGAACTTTCTTTGGTCCCCCAGGGCCATTTCCACTTGGCGGATGCCCTTTACCATCGCTACCAGTTCGGCCGGTTCCAGAGACGCCTTATGGTCTGGCCCGTCAAATGTGTGATCTAGCGTGAAGTGCTTCTCAATCACCGCTGCTCCCATGGCCACAGCGGCAATGGGAATGTTGATGCCGGCGGTGTGGTCTGAAAGGCCGACGCGGACGCCGAAACGTTCCCGCAGGGTCGCCATGGCCCGAAGATTGACGTCAACATAGGGTGCCGGATACTCGGTCGTACAGTGAAGCAGAGTGACCCGGTCGGCGATGGCAAGGCGCCCGGCTGCCGAGTTGAGCACCGCTAAGAATTGTTCCGTGGATGGTTGCCCACTGCCGACGGCGCCAAAAGACAGGGCTGCCAGTGCCAGCTCGACCTCCTCAATGTTGGACATTCCGGTCGATAGGATGATCCTTGCCCCTGTCTTGCCGGCAGAGACAAGCAGCGGCGCATTGGTAATTTCGCCTGACGAAATCTTTAAGGTACCAAGGCATATCTCGTAAGCGAGAAAAGCGAGACTTTCGAGATCGAATGGGGTGGACAAAAACGCGATGTTTCGGTTGCGGCAATGCTGGACAAGATCGTAGTGGACTGGACGCGGTAGTTCGAGAGACTTCACCATTTTTAACTGACTGTCACGGTTCCCAGTCGTATCGATCTGATATTGTGCCTTTGGTGCGTGTGTGCTTATGACCTCTTCAGCAACAAATGTTTGGAACTTGACGGCATCGGCGCCTGCATCGGCTGCGATGTCAACTAGCCTGTGTGCGATCTCAACGTCGCCATTATGATTTACGCCGGCTTCGGCGATCACGAATACGCCATTAGACATTTTGTCAGTCTCCGAACCTTGGCCAGGCAGTGCAAGAAAGTAGTTTGTTGCAGGAAGTCCGCTATAAGTGGCCACCGCTCTCTTTCGCTCGGCAAGTGATTTCTTAGCTGTCGAGAGGGTGTGTGCCTGCTGGCCGGGAGGGTGGACAAAGTTACCCGAATCCGGCATAACCGAAGGCATATGCCATAAAAGTAGCCATTTTTGATAGTATTCAACTCTAAGTGCATGTGCTGGCATGGTTCAGGGGGTTGAGGGTTGGTAGAAAAATATGACGAAATAATCATCGGACATTACGACCGGGTGGCCAAGGAGTACGGAATTTCTTCGGCTTCCACGATGTCCGACGAGACTGTGCGCCGAAGGGAAACCGAAATTATTTTTTCCTTTGTCGAAAGAATGGGGAGGTTAAGTCGTGAAGGCAGCGCGCTTAAAGGCGGGTGCCCGGAACGGTTCAACGGTGACAAAGTTGTCCGCATTATCGACGTGGGTTGCGGAAATGGCTACACGCTGAAGGCTCTTGCCGAACGTTTTTCCGCCTATTCCTACACCGGGGTCGAATATAACGATGCAATGCGGAGTCTGGCAGAGAAACAGATTGCCGGATTGCCTCATGTAGAAGTGAAGGGTGGTGATATTCGGCGGCGTGAGTCCTTGGACATTCCCAATGGCCTTGCTGATATCGTCATTTGCCAGAGAGTTCTTATTAATATTCTGTCGGCAGACGACAGCCGTTGCGCTCTTGACAATGTTGTATCTCTTGTTCGTGCGGGCGGTTTCTTGCTGTTCTTTGAGTGTTTCTCCTCTGCGCTCGAGAATCTGAACAGCGCCCGGGCCGAGTTTGGGCTGGATGCCATTGGGCCGGCCCACCACAACCGCTATCTGGAGGACGATTTCTTCGTTCGTCCCGAACTCCTGCCTTGCGATGGGGTGGATGATATTGCTGAGCGTCATGTGTTTTCGACGCATTTTTTCGTGACAAGAGTGCTGCATGCGGCCATGCAAAAATATGCGGGGGACGTTGAGTTCAAGCGTAACTCCCATTTCGTGCAGTTTCTAACCAAGGCGTTGCCTGAGGCGGTCGGATCCTACGCGCCCCTTCAATGCCTGGCCTATGTTAAGAAGCCGCCAGCCTAATTCAGGTTTTTCCGGGTTCAATTCGTTGGCGATCCGGTTGACCTGACGCTTAGGTGCCGAGCCTCCGAATCGGGACCGTTGGCACCCGGAAATTTTACGCCGACCGCGCCGCAGCGGATGGCAATGGCCACGGCCTCGACGACGGTGCGCCAGTCCCCGGGATGCATCTGGCGGAATAATCTCAGGCTGGGATACCACTCGCTGGTGGCGGTATCGATCCCCCATCGCCAATCGGTATTGCCTTTCGGCAACAGCACCCAGGCCGGCCGGCCAAGGGCGCCCGCCAGATGGGCGACTGCCGTATCGACGGAAATCAGCAGGTCGAGTTGTCCGATCAGGGCCGCCGTCGCCGACCAGTCCCGCAACAGGGGGGACAGGTCGCTGACACGGCCTTTCCATGGCGAAGCGGCCAGATCCTCGGCGCCCTTACCCAGTTGCAGGCTGTACCAGGCGATTTTCGGCAGGGAAAACAGCGGCGCCAGATCAACCAGGCGCATGCTGCGGTTGCGGTCATTGGCATGCTCGGGGTTGCCCGCCCAGACCAGGCCGATGCGGGCCCGCGCCTGCCGCGGTGGCGAAGGCAGCGCAGGGGGTTTCCCTGACGCCAGATATGGCGGGCTCAGGGCGCCGGCATGGTCAAGGCCCAACAGATGGGGCGCTGCCGACATCGGCAGATGGGCGTCGACGAGACGTGGAGGATCGGCCGGGGTGACGACACCGGCGACGCCCGGTGCGGTTGCCGCCAAGTCCTTCAATCCCGACTGGACAAAGACCAGGGTTTGATACCCCCGATCAACCAGGGTCCGTGCCAGGCGGAGGAATTGGATGGCGTCTCCGGCGCCCTGGTCGCTCCATAGCAGGACCCGGCTGCCGGCCGGCAAGGCCGCCGACCAGAAGGGTGCCGGCCAGGGCGGCGGCGGAGCGTCCGGCAGGCGATGCCGCCAAGCGTATTCGGCAAAGCCCTCGGCAAAGCGCCCTTGTGCAAGGAGGAGCAGGCCGAGGTTGAAATGCGCCAGCGCGCTGTCCGACAATTGGATGGCCTGGCGGGTGCATTGCTCCGCTGCCTCCATCATCCCGGCCGATTTCAGCGCGAGACCGGCATTGGTCCAACCGTCTGCGAACGTCGGGTAGGTTTTCAGTAATCGGCTGTGCAGATCGACGGCTTCCGTCGAGCGTCCCTGCCGGTGACAGCTGTTGGCGAAATTGAACAACAGAATTCGATCGGAAGGATGAAGACACAGGGCCGCCCGGTAGGTTCCCAGGGTCTGCCGTTCACCGGCGGTTTCATCGACGGCCCGGCACAAATTCCGCCAGGCGTCCAGATGGTCGGGCGCCCTGGACGTCACCTGCCGCCACATATCCGCCGCTTCCTCGAGACGCCCGGCGCCCCGCAGCGCCACTCCGAGATTATAGGCGATATCGGCGCGGTCCGGCATTATTTGCTGTGCGTCCCGCAGCAGCGGTAGCGAGGCCTGATTGTCGGCCTGTGAAAGGAAAATGATGCCGCGGAGGTAAATCGCCTCCGCCGTCGCCCCCGCCTCGGTCAGTCTGTCGCAGGAGGCCAGTGCAGCGGCAAAATCCCGCCGCCCGATCTGCTCGATCGCCGATTGGGCCAGGGGATGTCCGCTATCATCATCCGCCATGCCGGTTTCCGGGCGAGGTCAGGCCGAGATTTCGAAAGACGTCTGGGCAGGAGCGGGCGGAATATCGGCGACCTCGGGATTTTCCGACAGGCCGGCGGCGATATTACGGTTGATGGAAATCAACGAATTCACGGTATCAGGATCGGCGCCGAAGGCTCTTGGCGAAACCTTCACCACATAGGCCACCAGTCTGATGATATTGCTTTCCAGGTCGGGCGGCAGGGTGACCTGCTTGCTTTCAATCTGGGAATAAAAGAACAGCCAGAGCCGCGAGTTGAGGATCACCGCCGTATTCAGGTCCTCGTTGTTGTTCGCCGCCAGGGCATCGCTCATCAGCAGGGCCATGCGCAACAACGCCTGCGCCTCCAGTTGACGCTGCGAGGCGGTGGCATTCATGACCTTTTGATAATGGGCGTTGCTCATCTGCACAGTTTCCCGCCAAAAAACCTAGTCCTGGGCGGCCGCCGGCCCCTGAAGGGGTGGTTGCGCGGGGGCGGCGCCATCGGCCTGAGCCGGCATGTTGTCCTCGAATTCCACAAGCAGCCGCGCACAGTTAAGAGCCTCGTAAAGATCATCATTGAGGATGCGCTGGCTTATTTCCGTCACCGGCAGGGTCAGGACCGGATAGGCCAGAACAACCTCTCTGGCGATATCATGGTATAAATTATATAACGATTCCTTATCGTCCGAGACATAGAGCAGTAGGACGATGAAATAAAAGCGCTTGGCGGGGGTCGTCGCCTCGCTTTCCTTCATGATATGGCTTTCGCGCAAGACCCTGTCGCGGCCGGTGATGGCCAGCGATATGCGTCGACCGGTGACGTTCTGTACGCGGACTTTGCCGATCAGGATGGATTCGTCGACAGCGAGATTAAGCTTGAGAGTCATGAGCGGAGACTTACCCGGATTTGGTGGGGCGAACCTTCAGTAAACAAAGCCGTTAGTGAGCCCGATCCTCGCATGGGCCAGGATTCCCGGTCAAGCACGGTCACCCGCCGAAAGGCCTGGTCAGCATTGCCCGCACGGCGTCGAATATGCGCGGCACATATTTATGTTTGTAGGCATATTTCTGCGGATCTTCCATCAGGTGGATGATGGCATTGACCGCCACCTCGAAGACGATCAGACGGCCGTCCCGGCCGATGGCGCAGTCCAAGGCGAAGATGTCGAGGCCGACGCGGCGGTGGATCTCGGCGATAGCCTGTCGCGGGGCCTCGCCGAACACGTCGTCGAAATGGGCGAGAAAATGCTCTTCTTCGCGATCCATCTGGCTGTGGTCGTCGATCTCAGCGTTGTAGTAGTGAACCATCCACCGTTTCGACACCGCCATATGAAACGGGTAGGGCGTACCGTCGACGATGGATACGCGGTATTTGCGGAACAATCCGTCGGCGCTGCGGTAATCGACAAATTGGACGACATAGAGAAACTCGCGGTCGATGCCGCTGACGGCCGCCTCAAGTTCCGCCAAGTCAGAAACCAGCAGCATGCCCTGGCCGGCATGGGTGCCGACGGGGCGGATCACCAGCGGAAAGCTCAGTCGGCCTTGTCCGATAAGGTCGCAGATGGCGGCGACGGCGCCGGTGACGGCGAGGCGAAAGCTGGCAGGCACCAGGCAATCGGCGATGCCGGAGAGGTCCTCGGCCATCGTCTGGCGACCGCTGCGGGCGATGCGGAGGGGATCGTTGAAGAAGGGAACTGTCGGCAGGGTGTCACGAAGGGCCGCCACAACCGCCAACTCCCGCTCAAGCAGATCCGCCTCTCCCAGGGCATTGAGGATCAGATCGAAGCGCGGCAGTCTGTTCAGGTCGGGTCCCTGGTCCGGGTCGACGAAATAGGTGTGAACGGCATTCCAATCCGAGTTGCGGATAATGAATTCGGTGGGCAGGTTTGCCTGCCAGTCTCCCGCCGCCTTGACGATCAGCAGAGTTGGCCGCCCAGCATTGCCGCCGGTCTCGCTGTACAGGCGGGTGCGGGCCAATGCCCGCTGCTGATGCGCCAGCGCGAGGTCCGGTTGGTCGAGGATCTGTGCGACACTGAAAATCCGCATATGGGCGCTGGCCCGACCGTCGTCCTCAGCCACGGCCCGTTGCAGGGCGGCCAGTGACTCGGCGAACCGCCCCTGGCGCAGCAGCAGGGTCCCCAATTGCTCCCAGGCCCCGGCGTCGGACGGCGCCGTCTCCACCAGATCCCGCAGAACCGAGATCGCCTCGCCGGTCTGCCCGCTCTCGGTCATCAATTCGACCAGGTCCGGCCCGACCGTCGCCAGGCCGAGGCTGGGGATCGCCCAGCGCAGAAGGTCGACGGCCTCGCCGATCTGCTGCGTTCGGACCAGCACGGCAGCCAGATTGCGATAGGCCGTATAGGCCCCGGGCTGGGCGGCGATAGCCTTGCGAAAAGCGTCCCCCGCTTCGCTGGTCCGGTTGAGGTCGATCAACGTCAATCCCAAGGTATTGAAAACGTCGGGAAGGAATGGATTGAGCTCGGCGGCCTGCTGAAGGGCCTCCGCCGCCTTGGCCGACTGGAAGATGGCGCGCAATGCCAGGCCGTAATTGAGTTGCGCCTGGGCATCATTGGGGTTCAGGCGCACGCTGACCTTGTAGGAATCCAGGGCATCGGCCAGGTCTCCCCGCTGCTTGAGCATGAGGGCCAAATTGGCATGGCCTTCGGCATGCTCCGGACTGTGCCGGACGCATTCGCGGAAATAATGCTCCGCCGCGGTGCTGTCGCCTCCCCGAAAGCATAGCAGCCCAACCACATTCAGGGTGTCGGCATGTCCTGGGTCTTTTGCTAATATTTTTTCACAGGCATCAAGGCAGTCAAAAAATCGACCTTCCAGATACATGGCCTTTGCTTCAGCGAATGCGGTGCTCATTCATAAACCTTGTGTGTGAAGCTCAGCGTTGCAGTTTAACATTCGTTTTGTCTCTGTCGAGGCGGAAGGCCGGTGGCCGGCATCTGAATTTTGTTCATGGTCATAATTCCTTAACCTCTAATTATGTTTTTTTTAATCCTCAGCAGTTAACAATACCAAACGTACTTTAACGACCACAGCGCCATCTTCACCCGGAGATTGGCCAGCCGGTCTTCGAAGGAGAGCGGTCAATGTTAGCGAATAACCTGGAGTCCCTATCAATCCGGGAAATGGATGCTTATGGTCTGGTCGAGGCAGCGGTCGCCTTGGATCTGGCGCGCGACAATGCGGCGCAACTGGCCTTGGCGTTGGAAAACAATTTGGAATTGTGGGTGGCGATCCGCACCCTGGTGTCCATGTCCAACAACTCCCTGGCATCCGAGACCAAGGAGAATTTGCGCAAACTGTCCGAGTACATCGCACAGACCACCTTCCGCGAGGGGGCGACGATGACGCGGAGCAACCTTGATTCTTTGATCAACATTAATTTACAGATTTCCGAGGGCTTGCTGGAAGGCGCCCGGCACTAACAGCCCGTTCCCGGTGCAGGCTTGCCGGACGGCAAGCCTTTCACCGGCTCCCTCCATTTCCTGCCGACAGCACATCCCGATGACATCGGTTCATCGCGATGTGGTCGGCTGACGCCCGTTACTTCAGATAGGTCAGCAGGCTCAACTGCCGCACCGACGCCATCGACTGATAGGACGCCTGCAGGGCCTGCTGCTGGTTGAGCAGGTTTTCGATGGTCGACTGCTGGTCGACGCCGATCAGCTGGTCATGCATGCCCTGGACGAAGTCCAGATAGGTGGTCTGCTGGGTGCCGATATCTCCCAAGTCCTTCTGCTGGACCGCCAAGATATTCTGCAGCGAGAGGATATTGCCTGAGAGTTCGGTGCTGGACGGCGCCGCCGCCTGGGTTGCGGCGGAAAACATCAACTGGGTCGCCGTCGTCAGACGTCCCCGATTGAGGTCAAGGCCGCCGGCAGTGCCCAGAGTTCCCTGGGCGATCATCTGCATGGCGCGGATCGCCTTTTCGAAGGCGGGATCCATGGCGGTGACGCCGAAAGTCATACTGCGGTTGGTGTCGACCTGCTGGGTCTGTACGGTGGAATTGCCCTGGTAATAGGTCGAGGTGGAGACGGAGATATTCTTCGCCACCTGCACGGCGGTGTTGGGTGGGGCCAGCGGCACCTTGAGATCGGCGACGCGCATGGCCTGACCGGCGGGAGAGAGGCTCAACACGCCGCCGGCATTGGCGGTAACGACGAAGCTTTTCTTGAGGTTGTTGCTGGGGCCGCTGCCGCCGACGGTGATGATGTCGCCGACGGCGACCGAGGCGACATCGGCGGCGGTGCCCGCCGTCAGGGTCGGTGCCGGGCCGGCGGCGAAGGTGAAGGTTCCGCTGGTGGACAGCGCCGTCGCTGAATTGTTCCGGGTCAGGGTGATGGAGCCGGCGGCTAGGGGGCCTTCCGCCGCCACCACGTCATTGAAGATCTTGGTGACGGTCTGCGCGGCATTGTTGGTTGCCTGTACCGCGTTGGTGAGGGTGACGGACTGACCGGCGACAAAGGCGCCAAGGCTGGTCGCCGCGGTGAAGATCACGCCGTTGGCGGCGTTGACAGTGGTGGTGTCGGCCAGGGTGTTGACCACGGTGGCGCCGCTGGTGAAGATCACCCCGGCGGTGCCGGCTTCGCTGGACAGCTTAGCGGAGGGCGTCCCCGAGACGACGAAATTGGCGTTGTTGGAGGCGGTTCCGGAAACGGCGATGACGTCGCCCGCCTTCAGCGAGCCCAGATCGGCGCTGGAGCCGGTCATGCTGGGCGTGGCGGCGCTGGCGGCGAAAGTGACGGGATCCGCAGGTGACAGGGCGGTGCCGCCGTTAACCACCATCTGTGTCGGCAGCGCCAGCTGGACGCTGGTCCCCGAATTGGCGATCACCACGAAGGTGCCATCGTTGAGAGGATTCGCCGCATTGGTGATGGTGATCCGCGATCCGTTGGTCAGGTTGGCCAGCGAACCGCCGGTGGTGGCGGTGATGGTGTTGGGGTTGGTAAAGGTCAGATTGCCGGTATTGACCAGTGTTCCGGTGGCGCCGAAGGTGGAACCGGCGCCGCTGATCACGGCCTGGCCGTCGGCGGCGGCGGTGAGTGTCGGCGTTTCCACCTCGCTGGTGACGCTGGAGGGGAACGTATTGGTGACGACCAGGCTGCCGTTATTGGAGGCAGTGCCACTGACATTGACCGTTTGCCCAATCTTCAACCCCGCCAGAGTGCCGGTGTTGCCGGCCTGGATGGTGCTGCCGCCGGCAAAAAAGGCAAGGGTGCCGGGCGTGAAGGTGGTGGGCGTGCCGTTGTTGATGGTCGCCGCGGCGTTGGCCGCCTCGGCGGTCAGCGAGGTCTGGGTGATGGCCGACAGCGTGATCTGGGTGCCGGTATTGGCGGTGACCACATAGGTTCCGTTGTTGGCGGCGTTGGTGGCATTGGCGACGGTGATGAAACCGCCCACCGGAATGGTCTGCAGCGAATTGGCGGTCGTGGCGACGATGGTATCGACATTGTTGGTGTTGGTGAAGGTCAGCGCGCCGGTGGAATAGGCGCCGGAATTGCCGTAGCTGAAAGCGCCGCTGGAGATCAGCGCGTTGGTGTCGTTGGTGGTCGCCGTCAGGCTTGCCGGCGCCGACAGATTAACGCGCGAGATGGTCAGGCTGGCCCCGGTCAGATCCTTGCCGGCGACATAGAAGGAGCCGTTGTTGGCGTCGTTGGCGGCGCCGCTGACGGTGAAGGAATCGCCGACCTTCAGGCTCTGGAAGGCGCTCGTGTTGGGGACGGTGGCGAACACGCGGTATGAGCCCAGGCCATTGGCGGCGGTGTTGTGGGCGGCGGTGGCATTGGCGCCGCTGAAGCCGAGATCGCTCGCCATGGCGCCGCTCAGGGTGACATCGTCGCCGAGGACGCCGCCGGCATTGTTGACGGCCAGGGTGCCGTTGGCTCCATCGCCGATTTTTAGGGTCAGTTGGTTCGGTCCCGCCATGGCGCCGATCTGCTGCGCGTGCAGCCAGGCTGCGAAGTCCGCCAATGTGTTGCCGCCGCCATTGCCGTTGACGACACTGCGCGCCGCGCCGACAGTGAAGGTGGTGGTGGCGGCGC
>Ga0007882_10002326_pt1 | contig 10704 bp, 11 predicted proteins | sample CryBogCBH12Aug01_FD_71195 | JGI IMG/M metagenome (GOLD analysis project Ga0007882, IMG submission 71195) | Freshwater microbial communities from Crystal Bog, Wisconsin, USA - CBH12Aug09.1 | ecosystem: Environmental > Aquatic > Freshwater > Lake | place: Crystal Bog, Wisconsin, USA | collected... | reverse complement strand
AGGTATTGGTATTGCTGCCGGTCTGGATGACGGCACCGATGCATCAGGTTCAGAAGGCTTAGGTGCAGTAGGCGCTTACAGAAGTTTGAACTCTTACACCAAATTGGGCGGCACTTTGACAGTATTCGCTCTGCCTAACTAAGCAATGTTGCATTGATTGGCTAGTTTCGGTTAATTTTGGTCAAAAAAGCCCCTGTTGCCAGCAACCGGGGCTTTTTTTTACCGGATATAGCCAACTTAGCGGATATTTTAGAAAGAAAACTAGGTAAAACAGCAGAACATGCCACCCACTGAAATGCCACAGCTGCATCTGCCCGAACGCTATTTGCAAATGGTCATGGAAATTTTGCGAAGCCATTTGCCGAATGCCGAAGTGTGGGCATACGGTAGCCGAGTTAATGGCGATTGTTATGAGGCCAGTGACTTGGATTTGGTGGTGCGCCAACCCGACAACTTAAGGCACGCCCAAGCAAATTATAGCGACATTATTGAAGCGTTTTCTGACAGCAATCTGCCCATTATTGTGCAACTGGTCGATTGGGCACGGATTCCAATCGAATTTCAGGAAGAAATTTTGGCAAACCATGCACTAGTGCAGCCAGGGCTTGCCACACTGCATTCCTTTGAAAAGCAGGATACTGCATGAAGCAACAAGTAAAGATTGCCTTACTGCCAGCACTGCTATGCTTAATCAGCCATACCTTTGCCGATAGCGGCACGTCGCCAGTCGAAATCGCCGCAACCCAAGTTGCCGTCAGCGAGGCGGCACAACAATTGGCGGGCATCCAAGTCAGCCCTGCCCAGGCTAGCCAACACCGGCAAGAAATAAACGGCTTCGGCAAGGCTATTGACCTGCAACCCTTGCTAAATATCCATACCCGTCACAGGGAAGCGTTAAACGGGCTGTATATGGCAAAGGCGGCACTGAACACCGCCCAGCAAGCATTGGACCGATACCAAGAGCTTTATGCCCACGGCGCCACCCCTTTGCATACCCTGCAAAACCAACAACTACAGTGGCAAAACGCCAGCCTGCAAAGCGCAGCGGCAACAGCCAAACTGCAAGCTATCCAAGCTGAAACCTTATTGCATTGGGGGCCAGTGTTGGCGGCATGGGTGTTGACCGACCAGCCCGGCAAACTGGAAGGCTTTTTAAACGGCAAGGCCCTGTTATTGCAAGTCAGCCTGCCGACCAATCATCAGCCAACCGTGGCCCCGGCCATTATTTTTGTCGATCCGTCGGGCGAACGCAGCAAGGCACAACGGGCTAGCTTAATTGCCCCCGCACCACAAAACGACCCGAACGACCAAAGCAGCAATTATTTTTATGAAACCAGCGGGCAGGCTATTCGGGCTGGCATGAGGGTAAGCGTATGGATGCCTGATGATAACCAGCAAGAAAAGGGGGTCAACATTCCTGCCTCGGCATTGCTTTGGTCGCAACAACAAGCTTTGGTTTATATCAAGGTGGCTCCGGCGTTGTTCCGGCAACAAGCCATTAGCCACTACACTGCAATCGATGGCGGTTATTTTATTGCCGAAGCGGTTAAAGCGGTTAAAGCGGTTAAAGCGGGTGATGCAGTGGTGACTACTGGGGCGCAAATGCTGTTGTCCGAACAGCTAAAGCAGCAGAATCCTAAACAAGATGATGATTGAAGTCCCCGTAGCAGCGGGTCACGCCCGCGATAAACAGCAAAGCGTCAATTTTTACCCTCTGCCCTTGAAATCATTTGCAGCACCGCTTGACAAGCATTGGTATGGTGCAATTCAACATCTGCGTGTTGGTTTCTGAAAACCCGAAAAACTTCATCCGCAAAAGCTTGACCGACGCTTTCAACGCCTTCGAAATCAAAAATAACTAACTTAAACCGATCAATACGGACTAATAGCCGTTTGGCTTGGGAACGGGAAATTAATTTTTCATCGCCATACTGTGCCAAGCGGACTGGCACAACCGTTTTTGAAAAGCTATAGTCTTCATCCGAAAAATCATCAAATATTTTTTTGGCTGTCCGCGCAGTATTGTTATTAAGCTTCATAAAAACACTGGTGCCCGATTGTGGTCTATGGCTTTCTAAAATCCAATCTTCGACCTTGTTATGCTGGTGCGAAAAAATGACATTGCCAGACAAAATGGTGAAGTTATCAAACAATCGGGATGAAAAAAATATGCCTTCACCCGAGTGGTTGGCTGGATCAGTCGTTAATTTTCCTTTCGAGAGTTCAAGCACCGCATGTCTCTCATCAATCAATGCCAATTGCCGCTGAATCTTTTTAAATATCCCTTCACCATCGTCATATATTTCAATTTCAGTGGTTGTGGCTGTTTTATTCAAATGAACGCTTACATTTTTTCCTGATGAATGGTCAATGGCGTTATTAAACATTTCCGTAAAACCGTAAGTCCAAATGTCTATGACATTGTCCGGCAGCTGTCCAAGTCGTGGAGCAATATCATTCTGCCAAATAACATACTCTTCAAGTAAGTGGCCTAAATTATAGATGTGTTGCCATTGTTCAAGCGGTTGCAAAATGTAATGCCTGCTACGCGTGGAACCACGCACAAGCACCGCTTTCTGTTCCACTAAGCGGTGAATATGTTTATTGACAGCTTGTCTGGATATTGCAAATGTTTTGGCAGTAAGATTAGCAACATCATTTGGGTGATGCTCAATGTTATCAAGAATATATTGGCGAATTTCTTCACCCCTTTTGCGCAATGTAGCCATATAAATCCTTTCTGTTCGTCAATGTGTGTTTTTATTGTCAATTAGTTTGCATTTATTGTCAATCTTAAGGGCTGGCTGTGTAAACTAAGCCAGTTAGCTGCAACATTCTCGCTATTGCCCAGTTAGTGCGGATAGATTATTATCGCCAGACAATTCGCCCTCATATACTGGGCTTTTTCTAAAAGACCGACCCACCTTGATGGAACAGTTCATACTTTTTGGCACTGCCGCTTGTCATTTATGTGAACAGGCGGAGCAGATTGTGCAATCATTGCCGCTAGACCCTGCCAAGTTTTCTGTAAGCACTGTGGATATTGCTGAGCAACCGCAATGGCAGCCGCGCTATGCCACAAGAATCCCAGTTTTGTACCACCCCGCAACCCAAAACGAATTGGGCTGGCCTTTTGGCCTTGCCCAAGCCAACGCATTTATCATAAAGGAACTTACCGATGACTGAACAGTACCGGATTGAACAAGACAGCATGGGCACACTGCAAGTGCCCGCAACCGCGCTTTACGCAGCACAGACACAACGCGCGATTGACAATTTTCCGATCAGCGGCTTGGTGATGCCAGCCCGCTTTATCCAGACTGTGGCGCTGATAAAGAAAACCGCCGCTATCGTCAACCGTGATTTGGGCGAAATGGAGGCGGGTATAGCCGAGGCCATTATCGCCGCCGCCGATCAGGTCATTACAGGCGAACACGCTGAGCAATTCCCTATTGATGTGTTCCAAACCGGTTCTGGCACCAGCACCAATATGAATGTCAATGAAGTGTTGGCGAACCTTGCTTCCGCCCATTTGGGCAGCCCTGTCAGTGCCAATGATGATGTCAATAGGGGGCAAAGCAGCAATGATGTGATACCGACCGCTATCCATGTCAGTGCAGCCACCAGCTGTCAAGGCCAATTATTGCCTGCCCTGCGCCACCTTGCTGACACCATTGGGCAAAAAGCGGCAACTTTGGAAAATGTCACTAAAACAGGCCGCACCCATTTGATGGATGCCATGCCGATACGGCTGGGTCAAGAGCTAGGTGGCTGGGCATTGCAAATCAATAATGGCATAGACCGCATCCATGCCAGCCTGCCACGACTTTACAAACTGGCGCAAGGCGGCACGGCGGTTGGCACCGGCATTAATGCCCATCCCCAATTTGCCGTCCAGTTCGCACAAGCCTTAAGTGCCGAAACGGGGCTGCCTTTTACCCCCAACGATTCTTTTTTTGAAAGCCTCAGCTGCCAAGACGCCATTGTCGAGTTGTCGGGGCAATTGAAAGTGATTGCCGTTAGCCTGATGAAGATAGCCAATGACTTGCGCTGGATGAACAGTGGCCCGTTGGCAGGCCTGGGCGAGCTGGAATTGCCCGCCCTGCAACCGGGCAGCAGCATCATGCCGGGCAAAGTCAATCCGGTGATTCCCGAAGCCACAGCTATGGTTGCCGCACAAGTGATTGGCAATGATGCCACCATTACCCTTGCAGGACAATCCGGCTCGTTCCAATTGAACGTGATGCTGCCGGTGATTGCTTACAACATACTGCAAAGCGTAGAAATACTGAGCAATGTCAGTGTCGCGCTAGCTGACAAGACGATAGCGGGCTTTACTGTCAGACAAGACAACTTGCAAAACGCCTTGGCTAAAAACCCTATATTAGTCACGGCCTTAAACCCTATTATCGGCTATGCAAAAGCCGCCGAAGTTGCTAAAAGCGCTTACAAACAAAATCGGCCTATTATTGAAGTGGCTGCGGAAATGACGGAATTAAGCCTTGCCGAACTGGAACAATTGCTCGAACCCGCACACCTGACCCAAGGCGGCATTAGCGGATAAATGGCAAAAATTGGGCCATAACGCCCAGGACAGGCAACATTAGCGATTTTTGTTTGGGCTGGAGAGGTTAAGGGCATTTTAATTTGGAGATACCGAAAATACCCGTACACTTGTTGTCTAGGTTTTGTATAGGCATGTTAGGATATGCCTTCAATTTAATGCATAGAAGCAGCCATGGCAAATAACGACGATTCAGCACAGTATTTAATCAGCACGGTAGCGAAAAGATCAGGCGTTAAATCGGACTTGGTGCGGGCCTGGGAACGCCGCTATCAGGCCGTTACGCCCAGCCGTACAGCGGGCGGGCATCGCGTTTACACTGACCAGGATATTGCCCGCCTAAAATTACTCAACCTTGCCACCAGTTATGGGCATAGCATCAGCCAAATCGCCCAAATGAGCCTTGAGGAACTAAAAAGCTTGCTTAAAAATGAAACCGAAACGGCTGCATTTGCTGTGACGGTTAAAAGCCAAGACAAAAAATATATTGCTGAAGCTTATATGGAAAAATGTTATGCCGCTGTGCTGGCCTTTGATGCCAAGTTGCTGGAAGCGCATTTTGAAAACGCCATTGTCGAACTGGGTTCGGAATCCTTCATTGAAGGGTTGCTGACCCCTTTGCTGACCCTGATAGGGGAACGCTGGCGGGCAGGGGAGTTGCGGCCCGTACATGAACACATGGCATCCTCCATTATCCGGTCGTTGACCTATATTTTACGCAATAACAGCCCATGCCCCCCAAACGCACCCAAAATGATCGTCACTACGCCCTTAGGCCAGTTGCATGAGCTAGGTGCCTTGTTGGCTGCCATTATGGCTGAAATAAAAGGCTGGCAAGTCACCTATTTGGGGGCTAATTTGCCCGCCGAAGAAATCGCCGCCGCCGTTATGTTCACTGAAGCCAGTGCAGTGACGCTTAGCATCAGTTTTAGCACCGATGACCACGTTATCGCAAAGGAATTACGGCGCATCAAAAAATTGATTGGTTTTAATGTGGCACTCATTGTCGGCGGACGTGCCGCTTACCATTACGAGGCGGTATTGGATGAAATTGGCGTGTTGAACATAGAAAGCTATGACCATTTCCGCCACATACTTGACGATTTGGCAGCAGTCCATAAACAAACAGCCAATCAATTAAATAACTTGGCGGTGGAAATAGCCTAGCGGCATAGCCTGTGCCTTTGATGTTTTTGCTTTGACCCAATAGAGGAGCGCCACCATGGCATTTTGGCAGACCAAAAGCTTAGCGGAAATGAGCCATGCCGAGTGGGAATCGCTTTGCGATGGCTGCGGTAAATGCTGCTTGCATAAGTTGGAAGATGAAGACAGCGGACAAATTGTATTTACCCGCTTGGCTTGCGAACAGCTGGATTTGGCAAGCTGCCGTTGTCGCCACTATAGCGAACGCAACCGCTTGGTGCCGGATTGCTTGGATTTGCACCAACCGGACTTTAGCCAATTCCATTGGCTACCCAGTACTTGCGCGTACCGCTTGATAAGCGAAGGCCGACCTTTGCCCGAGTGGCATCCGTTACTGACCGGCAACCGCTACAGCACCCAAGCCGCCGGTAAAACTGTCAGCCGCTTTGCCCGAACGGCACAGGCTGAAGACGACCCGGAAGATTATATTGTTGCTTGGCTGACTTAATATTAAGGCCGCAGGTTAATGGAAATGCCAGCGCCGTCGACTGATTTGCGTTTTTCCGTCTCCGGTTCTTGCGACATCACCCAGCCGCCCTTCAGCTGTAGAGGGCTGGGTTGCTTAGGGGTTGGTTTGACAAACCAATCACGCTCGGCATTTTGTGCTGGGGCTGGGGCTGGGGCTTGTAGTTTGCCGGGTGTCGGCTCTGTAAATTGCAGCGAGGCATCAGGCGGGGACAAATCCAACGGCGCATGGACAGTGTTTTCACCTAGCGCATTAGGCTTGTCGGCAAGTATTTTGTTTTTGCCTTGCAGGCTGGTTGACGGTGTTACGCCTTGAACAGGCAGACGATGTGCTTGCGCTTGCTTAAACCCCGTCAAGCAGCCTGCACAACTAATCCATAAGCCCGCCAATAGCAAATAGCGTTGGTATTTCATAAAAGTCACACGTTGGGTAAGGCAAAAACCATGCTTAGCATTTTATACCGAGACTCTGCCACGCGTCGAACAAACAAGGTGTAACAAGCCATTTCTGTTTTGAAGCCGGCCCAACCACCTTTGCCGTCATACTGTCCATTGCCACTGCCCGCCCAATGTCCCCACAATCCATAGCATACCAAGCAATATCATCCGCACTTGCGGAAAGTGAAGCGCGCTTCCGGCAGATGGCGGAACTAACAGGAGAATGGCTGTGGGAACAAGATGCATACGGGTATTATCTGTATAGCAGCATTGCGGTCACTCAAATCCTAGGTTACGAACCCAGCGAGGTGGTGGGTAAACATTATACGCAATTACTGACCCGACATGACAAAGTCGAACAACTCTTTTACGCCAGTAGCCAGCAAGCTTTTTATGGCCTGACCTTGCATTACCGGCACCGTGACGGTCATGCCGTCTATACCGAATCATCCGGTTTGCCCATCCGCGACGCAAACGGCAACTTACTGAAATGGCGGGGGGTTGACCATGACATTACCACGCGTAAATATTATCAGGATGCCCTGATCGAAAGTGAACAACGCACCCGACTTGTTATTGAACATTCTTTAAGTGCTATTATTCTGATGGATGTCAATGGCCTCATCACCGATTGGAATCCTTGTGCTGAAAGAATATTTGGCTGGACACGGCAAGAAGCACTGGGGCAAGGCTTTTGTGAATTGATCATGCCACCGTATTTTCATGATACACACCGGCAAAATTTGCAGCTTTTCCTGGCCACTGGCACCGGCCCATTAATTGGTAGCCTGACCGAGCAGACCGCCTTGCAGCGTGATGGTACAGAGATTGCGATTGAATTGAGCCTATCGCCATTAAAAGTGGCGGGGCATTATATTTTTAGTTGCTTCATAAACGACATCACTGCCCGCAAAAAGGCCGAACAACAAATCCGCCAAGCACAAATTGACCTGGCTATTAGCCAACGCGAAATCAAGATCGCCCAACAAATACAAGCCATACTACTGCCATCAGCGCCACTGCAATGCGAAGCGTTACATATTGCCGGTGTCTGTTTGCCTGCCGACAAGGTGGGGGGTGATTATTTTGATTATTTTTTCTGCGATAAAGACCATTTAGATATGGTCATGGCGGATGTTTCTGGTCATTCTGTGGGGCCTGCCTTATTTATGATGGAAACCCGTAGTGTCATCCACAGTCAAGCCAATCTGTCAAGAACGCCAGCGGCAATGCTAACCCATCTGAATGGCTTCCTATTTGAAGACCTTAACAACGCGGATTTTTTTATCACCCTGTGTTATCTGCAATACGACCTTCGTAACCGACAACTCAGCTTTGCCAATGCCGGACACCCACCGCCATTGTTGCTGCGTTTTGGACACAGTGAATGCCGTCAACTGGATGCCGATGGGCTTATTTTGGGGGTCAGGCAACAAGTAAGGTTTGAAGAAAAAACTGTCTTGTTGCAAACCGGCGATATAGTGTTGATTTATACCGACGGCTTGACGGAAGCGGAAGACAGCCAAGGCCATTTTTATGGGCAAATGCGCTTACCGATGATGTTGGCCGGACATGCACAGGAAAGCCCGCAACAGATCGTTGATGCTGTTTTGGCAGACCTAAAGGCATTCTGCGGACGAGAAACCTTTAATGATGATGTAACCCTGATGGTGTTCAAGTGTTGTTGACGATGTTGCTGACAGGGAAAGAACGGCGTTTTTTAGCGGCTCTTAGTGCATTCTTTATTGGTTTCACCCTTCTTACATTCGTAACGCCCTTAGTACCCGTCCCAAAAGTCCGCATGGCAAAAGTTTGCCAATTTTACCCCCGTACTGGCTACTTTTAAAACAATCATTTAGCACTTTAGTTGCATCGCTGATCGATTGGCTGGTAATTTAACCGCTGATGCTTTAAATTCCGCTGTATGTAGCTGCCCGGCTTAGTGTGGCGTCATCACCTAGGTCTTGCATTTCGTCATGCATTGGCGGTAAATTGCCCCATAGCCACTGACGGCTTTTAACTATCATTGATTATGACAACTATTCTGCTTGTGTTTACTGGCGGCACTATTGGTTCGCTGGCATCAGCGGGTACAATCAGCCCGTCTGGCACGGCCCGCCACTTATTGTTGGAACAGCTTTATGCGCGGCAACCTGGCTATCGGTCGGTCAGTTTTAATATTATTGAGCCGCTACAATTATTAAGCGAAAATATGTCGCCAATTGCTTGGACAGCACTGGTGGAGGCGGTGCTTGAAGCGGATCCAGAAAAATATAACGGTGTGATCATCTGTCACGGCACGGATACCCTAGCGTATACGGCGGCGATGCTGGGCTTTTGTTTGGCACGCTGCAAAATGCCGGTGTTGCTGGTTGCCAGCGATTATCCGTTGACCGACCCTAATGCCAATGGTTTGTGCAATTTTATTTGTGCCATTGAGTTTGTCATGCAAATTTGTCGCAGAGGGGTGTTTGTGCCTTACCGCAACTGGCAGGGCATGTGTGAGGTTCATTTAGGCGGCAGATTGACGTGTTCTTTGCAATTGGGCAGTGATTTTTACAGTGTGCAAGGCACAAGTTTGCTTAGATTTATCAACAACCGGTTTGTTGCCCCGTATCCGGGGCTTACGGGAATCGCCATGCCTCACGGGGTGGGCGAGGAGGCGGACAGTTGCCCTGTGGCGGCGCGGTTTAGCCCACGTTTGCTGATGATTAGGCCGTATCCGGGGCTTAATTATTTGCACTATGATTTAAGCCAAGTTGATGTTGTGCTGCATGACCTGTACCATTCGGGTACGGCTTGTGCGAGCGGGCAATGGGGGGAGGGTGCATCATTGCTGGCCTTTTTAAGGCGTTGCCAAGCGGCTGGCATAAAAGTCTATCTGGCGCCTGCCTTGTATGGCACGGATGCTTATGAATCCACTAGGGCATTGCTGGCGGCAGGGGCGGAGATGATTTGGAACACCTCCATTGAAGCGGCTTATGTAAAGCTGTTGTTGGCTTATGGCAATTTTAGTGATGACGGGCAAAGGGCGCATTTTATCCATAATGATTGGATAGGGGAGCGGGTTGGATAGCTCACGCCGGGGCGTGGGGTGTATGTCTATGGCAGCGATAAAAATAATTATTTCAATGTGTTGGTTGGTTTGCTTAGGTGATTTAGCGGGGTGGTCAGTGCTTTTGTCATGGAATTGTAAAAAAAAATTAACTTAATTGTCACAGTAGGGTTTTAACCTTACTGACAGAATAACAATAACAAACTGGACTTATCCGGTCTTAAATTCTGCCCAAAGTCATTGAGTTGATCGGCTTTCGTGCAGAGCTGTGATACTTTGCTGAAGAGGGGAAAAAATGAAACTGCTGCTTTCCATCCATAAATACGATGTGTTTATGTTCACTTGGCTGGTCAATGCCAAAATGCACAATCCATTGTCCAAGATTGCCAAGTACCTGTCCAAAACAGGGGATGGCCAACTTTATGTTATACTGATGCTGTGGTTGGTTGCCACTGAAGGCTCTAATAGCTTGATGTTTAAAGCTATTGCATTGGGCTTTGTATTGGAGCGGTCGATTTATTATGTCGTAAAAAATGGCTTTAAACGTAACCGTCCGCAAGCCGCACTGAAAAACTTCCGTAGCCTGATCACCCCGTCGGATAAGTTCAGCTTCCCGTCCGGGCACACTTCCGCAGCTTTTATGATAGCGACATTGGTCGGTTATTTTTTCCCCGTGGTGATGGTTCCGGCTTATTGTTGGGCGGCATTGGTCGGCTTTTCGCGGGTTGTGCTGGGGGTTCATTTTCCAACGGACACCTTGGTTGGGGTGCTGTTGGGCGTAGGCACCGCATTGTTTAGTTTAGGGCAAATCATTTAATGAGAATTTTTTATGGGGTGCAAGGTACAGGCAATGGCCATATCACCCGTGCCAGGGTCATGGCAAAAGAACTGGAATCCGCAGGTGTTGAGGTCACTTACCAATTCACTGGTCGGCCCCCTGAAAAATATTTTGATATGGCGGTGTTCCGTGACTACCATG
>Ga0007882_10002325_pt1 | contig 10705 bp, 11 predicted proteins | sample CryBogCBH12Aug01_FD_71195 | JGI IMG/M metagenome (GOLD analysis project Ga0007882, IMG submission 71195) | Freshwater microbial communities from Crystal Bog, Wisconsin, USA - CBH12Aug09.1 | ecosystem: Environmental > Aquatic > Freshwater > Lake | place: Crystal Bog, Wisconsin, USA | collected... | reverse complement strand
TGATTTGTTCGGCGATTGAGACACGCAACTGAGCCACCCGGCCAGCGACTTCGCCTAAAACCGACTATTATAGCTTTTTCCATCTCTATTGTTAAAATAGATTTTTCAGCCAATATCTATAGTCGAATTTGTGGCCTGCTCACCACAAAATCACTGAATCATTAAACCTAGGCTGGACTCGCCACACAAGGCGCGGTCCAACTCAGAACCAATCTTCCATCTCATTATGAAAAACAAAACCCTTGCGACTTGGCTGGCCTTTGTGGGTGGGCCCTTGGGTCTTCACCGGTTTTATCTATTCGGCAAACGAGATCTCTTAGCCTGGATACTGCCGTGGATCACGCTCATTGGAGCCTATGGCTTTCAAAGAGTGCAGGAGTATGGCCTTGATGATTTTTTGAGTTGGTGGCTATTGCCTATATTTGGTTTTACGGCTGCTGCGTGCTCGCTAAATGCTATAGTTTTCGGATTGATGTCGGCAGAGGCTTGGAACGAAAAATTCAATCCTGGCTCTGATTTAGAAAGCGCTCAAGGACAAACAAATTGGTTAACGATTGGCGCAATAGTACTCGCCCTTATGTTTGGTGCAACTGTGCTCTTATCGAGCTTTGCCTACAGTTTTCAGCGCTATTTTGAGTACCAAATCGAAGAAGCTCATAAATTAGCACTCTAAAAAAACTAGCAATCCAACAAAGCAAACCCTTAAATAAGCACACGCTTTACTTAGCAGAACTTTGAAAAATCAAAATTTTATTCAATCAACCGGGTAAGCTTGCAAACTAATTTTTGAGTATTTCAATACCTTGATCGCTTACCCTGTCAAGCATGTCTTGCGTGACCAAATGCGGGGCAATAGATTGAAGCGGTTTTAATACAAACGCACGCTCAGTCCACCTCGGATGAGGCAGCACAAGCCAAGAGGACTGAATTTGAGCGTCCCCAAATAAAATCAAATCCAAATCCAAAGTTCGAGGAGCGTTCACAAAACTCCTCACACGCCCGTGTTGATGCTCAATTGCCTGGGTGAGTTGAAGCAAGTCAACTGGATTCAACCAACACTCTAGTGAAACGACAGCGTTGACATAGTCATTGCCAATAGCTTCATATGGCTTGGTGGTGTAAAGAGCAGAGCGCGAGATAAGGCGAAGTCCAGGTTTCTCACTCAACTCTTTAATTGCAGATTGAACTATACGGACGGAATCACCTAAATTAGAGCCGAGTGCAACATAAGCAGTTACGCTCATGTCTGCACGGTCCGTATTTTGCAAATCCATCGAATGATCAGTACGCAATGAGTTTTGTGAAGACTAGGACGAATCCCCTGATGCTGGGGGAAGGCCAGGTGCTCGCGTTTCGCCTGAACCGGGACTCCTGCGACGCCGACGCCTTCTAGGTTTTGAAGGTGTCGCTCCTTCGCTTGCAAGCGGTGCCTGTGTTTGCGCGTCGTTAGACTGCGAGCGAGGCAACGAGCTTGCTGCTGAATCTAGGTCGCCACTGACACCATTTGAATGATTTAGCTTGGCAGCAACTTTAGCCGGCACTCTTTTTGGATTAGCGCGGTGACTCTTTTGAATCTCAACTCGCTTGTCCTCAAGCATTTGCTCGCGCTCGTCAGGGTAAGCTGTGCTGAACTCCTCCCACCATAATGCTAGCTCTTGGGGCACCTCACCTACTTGCGCACGTAGTCGCAAAAAATCAAATGCTGCGCGAAATCTGGGCTGATCAACCAAGCTTAAAGGGGCTCGCCCCGTTTGTTTATCAAAACGGGTTTGCATGCTCCAAATCTCTCGCATATCGCCTGCAAGCTTACCCCTGCCCGATACATCTCCAATACGAGAGTCAAACACTGAATCAATAGCCTCTTGAAGGGCTGGGAAAGTGGGTAGGTTTTTGCAGAGCTCATTCCAGCGCGTTAACACATCACTCCACAATAAACAACTCAGCAAAAAACTCGGAACAACGGGCTTTCCTTCTGAGACACGTCTATCTGTATCCGTCAAAGCAGCATGCACCATTGGGTCAGGAGATCGTTCAACCACCAAATCTAGAAGCGGATAAATACCTCGGGCTAACCCAAGCTTATTGAGTTGCTCAATGCTAGCCAAAGCGTGACCCGTCTGAAGAAGCTTTAATATCTCATCAAATAGCCGACTCGGCGGCACATCTTCCAAGAGATTGACCATTGCCTGCAAAGGCTTTGCAGTCTGCTTTTCTAATTTGAATCCCAAAGCACTGAGTTTGGAGACAAAGCGAACTGCGCGAATAATACGAACTGGGTCCTCCCGGTAACGAGATGCGGGATCACCAATCATCTTAATCACGCGCTTCTTTGAATCTTCAAATCCACCGTGAAAATCAATTACTTGCTCTGTAGTTGGGTCGTAATACATTGCGTTGACCGTAAAGTCACGCCTTGTTGCGTCCTCATCCATAGGGCCCCAAACGTTATCTCTGAGGACACGACCGGATTCATCAACGGCGTGAGAGACTCCTGCTAACTCTTTTTTTCCGGACCGCTCATTGCCTGTTACTTGGTGCGCATCTGCACTATCCAAATACGCCCTAAAAGTGGACACCTCTACAACCTCATGTTCGCGCCCTCTGCCGTAGACGACGTGAACAATTCTGAACCGCCTGCCAATAATAAAAGCTCTTCTAAAGAGTGACTTCACTTGCTCGGGGGTGGCGTTCGTAGCAACATCAAAATCTTTGGGCTTAATGCCAAGAAGTAAATCTCGAACCGCTCCGCCTACGATGTAGGCGGCGTAACCTTTGTTTTGCAAAGTCTCAACCACATCAATGGCGCGGTCATCAACTTGTTTAAGATTGATTTTGTGTTCTTTAAAAGGTATGACTCGCTCAACTCCAAAACGTTTGGAAGAAGATTTAACGCCCCTAGGAGATGCTTTAATACTAGAGCCTGAATGCTCTTGTTTTGGGTGTCGACCCATGAGTCGATCAATTATTTTTTTTATCATACAGATGGGAACAAATCCAAAATGGGCCAACCTTTTTCCAACGCCCAAGCGCGAAGTTTCTCATCAGGATTGGTAGCAATAGGGTGATTTACGGCACTCAAAAGAGGCAAGTCGTTGGTTGAATCGCTGTAAAACGTAATATCAGTATTCTCCCACTTGTCGCCGCGCTGCGCAAACCACTGCTTTAAGCGGGTAACTTTCCCCTCTCGCATAGAGGGAACGCCTTTGATCTTCCCGTTAATCCAACCCGATTCATCACGCTCAAGCTCAACCGCAATCAATTCCTCAACGCCTAATGCTTTTGCAATTGGACGAGTCACAAACTCATTGGTTGCGGTCACAATCATAACGTGATCGCCACGGTCTTTGTGCGTTTGTATTAACTGCTTAGCCTCATCTTTGATAGCGGGCTCAATGACCTCTTGCATAAACTGGACATGGGCTTTTTGCGCCTCATTTAATCCTCGAAGCCTAATGGCCTGGGTCGCAAAGTAAACATAGTCATGAATGTCTAAAGTACCCTTTTGGTAATCTGAGTAAAACTGGTCATTTTTTTTCTTAAACTCTACTGGGTCCACCCATCCTAAGCGCAATGTGAATTCACCCCAAGCGTAATCTGAGTCTATGGGTAAGAGTGTGTGGTCCAAATCAAATAAAGTAAGTTGGTTCATGAAATCCTATGGCCTACAAGTAAAAGCCTTTTAGTTATGGTTTTAGCTTTGTTTAAATCAAATTCAAAACCCAAGCCTGGCTCAACTCTCATTGAGCATATCTTTAAGTAGTGGAATAGTCGGTGGACGCTTGGACTGCAGTGCGTAAGCGTCCAACTCATTCAAGAGTCTAATTAAAGTGCTCAAGTCTCTGCTGAAACGGCTCAAAATGTAATCCTCTAACTCCCCTGGCAAACTCAACCCCAAGTCTCGCGAGTGTCGCTGAAGGACCTCTCTGCAGTCTTGCTCGACAAGCGTTTGCAGATGAAAGACATGCCCCCATCCCAGCCTGGTCCTCAGATCTTCCCTCAGCTTTAAATCTTGTGGGGGCAAAGAGCCAGAGGCCACCACCCAGCGCTGCAGACCAGCAGTGGGCGTGAGTGCGTTCACAAAACAGTTGAATGCAAAATGTTGTTGTGAGGCAGTGAACTGTTCTACATCATCCATTAGTACGGCGTCCCAAGCTGGGTCAAATACTTTTGGATTGTTTTGAGGATGAGTCGCATCCAACCAACCAAAGGGTTGTTTGAGGGCCGTCAACTCAAGCCCAATAGCACGAAGCAGATGAGTTTTACCACTCCCACTCTCACCCCAAATGTAGGTGGGTACTGGAGAGCGGTTCGGATGAGAGGCAAATAATTTAAAGTGATCTATAACGGCTTGATTTGCACCGACAACATAATTTTGAAGCGTTTGCTCGACATCAACAGTTATAGGCAGTGCAATTTGCTTCATGGATTTAAATCTTAAAGCCTTAACCGGTGTACACACCGCTGGTTAAGTACTTTGCTTTTATTCTTTTTAAAGCAACAAGGGTAACTGTACTTACGGGCAACGCAATTAAAACGCCGACAAACCCAAGCAATTGCCCAAAGGCGAGTAGTGCAAAAATAAGTCCAAGCGGATGCAGTCCGATTCTCTCGCCGACTAACTTTGGTGTGAGAACAAAACCTTCTAGGATTTGTCCGCACCCGTAAACCACTCCCACAACAAACAAAGCTTGTGCAAATCCAAATTGCAGGATACAAGCCAATAACGCCAAAAGCACTCCGATACCAAACCCTAGGTAAGGTATAAAGATGACAAGTCCAGTGAAAATACCGATGGGTAGAGCAAGACCAAAACCAAACAAACTAAGCGCACTAGCGTAATAAACCGCGAGCGTTAGCATCACCGTGATCTGCCCTCTTAAATACTGACCCAACATTAAATCAGATTCCTGCATGAAACTCTCAACCGAGGGCCTAAGCGGTTTTGGCATCCAGCTCATACAGTTTTCATAAAAAACTTCACCCTCAAGGAGAAGATAAAAGAGAACGACTGGTATCAAAACCGCGTTACCCACTACAGTCAAAGCGATGCTTCCGCCCAGTTTTACGGAGGATAAAACGGAGGAGAAGTTTGATCCGCCAGAGAATTCAAAATTTTGTTTTAAAAATGAATCCAGCGCCTCCCTGTCAAATTGCGCGGGCATTCCAAGTTGCTTTAAGTAGGGCGTTAGAAACTGACCTAATTGCTGCACCAAGTCAGGCAATTGCTCTCGTAAATTAGGCCACTCTTTTACCAAAGCAGGCCCAATCAGCAAAAATAAAGCAGCAATCAGGAGGAAAAAAAGGATCTCAATTAAGACCGCCGCCAAGATACGAGGTACTTTCAGCTTTTTCCCATTTGATAAAGCCTTAACCCCCGACAAATACAAAACTGAAGGTAACAAGAGATAAGCCACAACAGTTGCCAAGATAAACGGCATTAAAACCGCCTTTAGCCACCATAAAACCAGGCAACACCCCGCCGCCATCAGTAGCCAGGTCAATATTTGAAAAGAGTTATTCTTGGTTTGCATAAAAAAACGGGAGTACTTCGTAGTTACTAATTAATAGCTAAGTGATAGCTGTCTTAAAATACTACGATTCTACGCACCTCTGGGGGCCTTGGGTCACACATCCTCTTTCAACTAGGCCACAATAGGCGGTTTACTTGAAACTCTGTTATCCGACCCACTGCGGTTTGCTCAGGGTAAGGCCATAGATAAACCCAAAGGTAAAAGTGGAGATCCCTCCCCTGTTTACTAAATCTGCAGAACCGACCACTTCATTTGAATAATAAAGCTATGAATTCACCACTCTCCTACAAAGACTCCGGCGTTGATATTGACGCCGGTGACGCGCTGATCGAAAGAATTAAGCCCTTTGCGCGCAAAACCCTTAGAGACGGTGTTTTGGCTGGTATTGGGGGGTTTGGAGCTTTATTTGAAGTCCCAAAAAACTACCGTGAACCTGTTTTGGTAAGCGGCACTGACGGTGTCGGCACAAAGTTAAAACTGGCGTTTGAGTGGAATATTCACAACACAGTCGGTATTGATCTTGTTGCCATGAGCGTAAATGATGTTCTGGTGCAAGGCGCAGAACCCCTTTTCTTTCTGGACTATTTCGCCTGCGGATCTTTGGACGTGGACACGGCTGCCCAGGTCATTGAAGGTATCGCCAAAGGATGTGAGCTCAGCGGATGCGCTTTAATTGGAGGCGAGACCGCCGAGATGCCGGGGATGTATCCCAAAGGCGAATACGATTTGGCTGGTTTTGCTGTTGGGGTGGTTGAGAAATCAAAGATATTAGACGGCAAAGACATTAAAGAGGGGGATGTCGTGCTTGGATTAAGTTCAAGCGGAGTGCACTCAAATGGCTTTTCATTAATTCGCAAATTAATTGAGCGCTCTGGCGCGTCCATGCCCAAGACTTTAGACGGCGTGCCATACAGGCAAGCCTTGATGGCGCCCACGCGCCTGTATGTCAAACCCGTTTTACAAGCATTAAAACAACATCCTATCAAAGGTCTCGCACACATCACTGGCGGGGGGCTTATTGAGAATATTCCCCGTATATTACCAAGCGGTGTTGGCGTAAAGCTATCTAGAGCGAATTGGCCTCAAACTGAGCTCTTTGCTTGGGCTCAAAAGACAGCAGGTATTGATGACTTTGAGATGAACCGCACGTTCAACAACGGCATAGGAATGGTGCTGATCCTTGCCCCTGAAGAGGCACAAGCGTGCAAAGCAACGCTTGAGGCCTTAGGAGAATCTGTTCACCGCATAGGTGAGGTGGTTCATCTAAATTCAACTGCATCATCTGCGGATCCAGCGATTCGAGTTTTCATCGATTAAGCTCTCGATCGCTCGGTAGTTCGACTGATTAGCGGCTCAAAATATCTAGGCGGGTTTGTACGTTTTGCATTCGCTTTTCATCATATTGACGGCGGTAAATTTCAAATAAATTATTGAGCATTCTGGCAACAATCTCCCTAGAGTTAGCGGACTCTAGAAAGTGCGCCAAAGTATCATCCGTCACGCCACCCGGTATTGTGGCTTGATCGCTTTGTGTCAACCAAGGCACCAAACGCTCCCCTATTTCATCTCTGGATAGTGAGACCCCGGTGAAGGGGTCCATAACGACTTGACCCTCATGGGGATCGGGCAAATCGATTTTCATTAAGAAGTGCCCTGGAAAGCTTACTCCACTTGCTTTTAGTCCAAGTTCTTTAGCCAACTCTAGCCACAATACAGCCAGCGTAATGGGTATCCCCCGCCTTGTTGATATCACACAGTGTATGAAGCTATTTTGCGGGTCATCGTAGTTATTTACATTTCCCGCAAACCCAAGCTCATCGTAAAAATACATATTGAGTATCCTGAGCTTACCCAAGTGATCACAGTGCTTAGGGATGCGAGCCTTCAGTTTGAGCCTCATGTGGTCAACTTGGCTCAAGGTATGTTCAATGTCGAGTTGCGGGTACTCATCTTGAGCTATTGAGATTGCTGCCTCAAGTAATGGGAAATCATCCCCTTCGCGTACCAAAGAGGCAAAAAAATCAACAGCACTTGGTACGGATAAATTAAAGTCCATGACTGATTCAATAATTTGATAACTAAATTAAGTCTTAACCAAAGCGCGAAGATCCATTCCTGTGGCTATCAAAGCGCATAAGTAAGCTGAGCCTGCGAGCCCCAAGACACCAGCAACCAAAGCAATCCGGACCCACACGGTGGCTCTAAGTGCTGTCCAGTCCCAGTGCGCATTGGCCCAGAACAACATAAGCCCCATTACCAGACATGCTAACAAAATTTGAAGAAGAAATCGTGTCCATCCTGCCCTTGGAGAATAACGTCCACTCCTGATCAGCCCGACCCACAGTAGCCCGGCATTTATTAGTGCACCCACACCGATCGCGAGTGCAAGTCCTGCGTGCGCGAAAAATGGCACAAATAAAGTGTTAAGAATCTGCGTGCAGATCAAAACGAACACAGCGATTTTGACTGGGGTTCGAATGTCTTGACTCGCATAAAAACCAGGCGCCAACACCTTTATGGCGATCAAGCCCATCAGCCCAACCCCATAGCCCATAAGTGCTCGGCTAGTTTGCTCAACATCTCCCGCACTAAAAGCGCCGTAGTGATACAAGACACAAACCAACGGTTGGGAGAAGAGCAGCAAAACCACTGCACACGGTGCGGCTGACATGACAACGAGTCTTAATCCCCAGTCAAGCATGTTGGAGAATTTATCCACATCGTTCGCAGCCTTGGCTGCAGCGAGTTGAGGCATCAACACCACCCCAAGCGCGACACCAAGTAAAGCGGTAGGAAACTCCATCAAACGGTCAGCGTAGCTGAGCCAACTCACGCTGCCAGACCTCAAGTGGGAAGCAATTTGAGTATTGATTAACAGCGATAGTTGGGCCACACCAACGCCGAGGAGGGCTGGGGCCATGAGACTCAAAATTTTGCGGGTTCCTGGGTCCCGCCAAGAAACAACGATCTCCTTTAAGCTCCAGTGCACGCGAGGCATCAAACCAATGTGCATGAGCGCTGGTATTTGAATCATGAGTTGCAAAACGCCGCCCAGTAAAACACCAAAAGCCAGGGCGTGTATTGGCTCCCAGCCCATTGCTTTAAACCACGGCGCCCCAAACCATGCGGCCAAGATCATTGACAAATTCAAGAGCACTGGGGTGACAGCAGGCACCGCAAAACGTCGCCAAGTGTTTAAGATGCCGGCGGATAAGGCCACCAAAGACATAAAGCCGATGTAGGGGAACATCCACCTTGTCATGTATACGGCATTATCAAAGGACTGCGGTGTAGCCTCCAAGCCACTGGCCATCACCCAAACGAGCAGTGGTGCTGCGAGAACCCCGAACAGACAAGTCCCCATGAGTGCCAATGTCAGGAGCGTGGCAACTCGGTCTATCAGTACCTTAGTCGCCTCCTCTCCCTGCGTCTGCCGTGTTGCGGCGAGAACAGGCACAAAAGCCTGACTAAACGCGCCTTCAGCAAACAGCCTACGCAGTAAATTGGGGATCCTAAACGCTACGTTGAAAGCATCAGTCAACGCACTTGCCCCAAAAAAGGAGGCTATTAAAAGCTCACGTGCCAAACCAGTGACACGGGAAACCAGGGTCAAAATTGAGACAAGGGATGCAGATTTAATGAGACTCACGCCTGGAGTGTATCTTCACGCGCACGCTTTCAACCTACGGAGCAGCGCAAAAAGAGGGTCGTTGCCCATAATTTGTTATAATCTAAGGTTCGCCAACATCATCTACAGACAAATAAAAGGAAATTATTCATGGCATCTGGAAAGCCTAAAAAGAATCCACGTCTAGCCTCAGGGCGCAAGCGTGCACGTCAAGACGTGAAACTCAATGCAGCGAACAGTTCACTGCGCTCAAAATACCGTACCGCTGTCAAAAACGTTGAAAAAGCAGTTGTAAGCGGCGATAAAGCCAAAGCAACTGAGCTCTTCGGAAAAATGCAAGCTATCGTAGATACGATTGCAGACAAAGGCATCTTCCACAAAAACAAAGCAGCTCGCGACAAGAGCCGCTTATCTGTCAAGGTAAAAGCCTTGGCAACCGCAGCCTAAGTTTTAGGCAATTCGCACGGTCTCTTTTAGAGACTGCCGTTTGATCGGGTGCGCTGTTGGCAAACACAACCCCTAAAAGCCGCTAAGAAATTAGCGGCTTTTTTTATGTCTATTTAGATTCTGGCGATTTCACTTGCAGTTGGTTATCTCTGGCGAAATTCATCACAAAGTCCCAGGCCATAGGCTCTGAATCTTTGAGGTCGATGTGAACGAGTACGCATTTACAACCATCAATTTGGTTGGGAACACACCAAGGAGAGTATGAGATATGGTCACCCGGTGTAGCTCCGCCTGGTCTAAATTGACTCATCACTCCAGCCAACCTCTCAGCCCAATCGCTTGGACGAAAGGTCTTACCTTCTAGGGTGCGGCCCAAGATAATGAATTCTTTAGAGGAGGAAGATGCCATTCTTTAAGCGGTGAGATGTAGATCTGGTTGCGATGCTGGGTTTAAAAATGTAAACCTGATCGGCTCCAGACCCTACTGATTCTAACCGAGCTCTTTATTGTTCATCGGGTTTATACTGATCACCAAGCCTCTACCGGTACCCAGCGTTGGCGAGTACTCATCTTCGTTGCCCAGCGAAGATGTTGAATTAACTTCTGTGTATCAAAAAACCTAGCCCACCGCATGGCCCAGGCCATGTGGTTAGATCGGCAGTCTTGTATCATCGAGTAGTCATCGTAGTTCATTACAATTGAATTGGTTAATACAAATAGCCTCATTTTGGAGCCACCTCTTATGTCTTTCCCCAAAGCAGAATCACCGCACACGATGAACACCTACGGCCGATTACCTGTCGCAATGTCGCACGGTAAGGGGGTTCGTTTGTGGGACGTCAACGGTAAAAGTTACTTGGACGCGCTCGCTGGTATTGCGGTGAATACGCTAGGCCACGGTCATCCTAAGTTGGTACCCGCGCTTCAAGAGCAGGTGGCAAAGATGATGCACTGTTGTAACTACTACCACATACCTGATCAGGAAAAACTCGCCTCCAAGCTAGCAGAGCTAGCGGGGATGACCAACACATTTTTTTGCTCAAGCGGTTTAGAAGCAAACGAAGCCGCAATCAAATTGGCGCGTAAATTTGGTCATGAC
>Ga0007882_10002323_pt1 | contig 10711 bp, 10 predicted proteins | sample CryBogCBH12Aug01_FD_71195 | JGI IMG/M metagenome (GOLD analysis project Ga0007882, IMG submission 71195) | Freshwater microbial communities from Crystal Bog, Wisconsin, USA - CBH12Aug09.1 | ecosystem: Environmental > Aquatic > Freshwater > Lake | place: Crystal Bog, Wisconsin, USA | collected... | reverse complement strand
CTGACGTCGTCATCACCAACCACCGAGGTAGCAAACAGAGCGAAGAAGACCAGACACCGCCGACTCCATCCACAAACCGTCACTTGGTCATGTATCAAGACCTGCTAGGGATACGGCATGTAGCGACACAAGAGCTACTCACGCTCGATACGTTTTTGGCTCGACACACTCAGACCAGAATATGTGCGGCCGCTGCCATTGGTGAGCCAGCGCAGTTTTTTAAAGGACTTCGGCAACTTGGCCTCACACTCACCAAAACTGTCGCACTAACCGATCATCGAGCGCTTGATCCCGGGTTTTTAGCCTCAATCGACTGCCCAATTATTCTCATCACCGCAAAAGATGCAATCAAGTGCGACCCAAAGCTTGATCAGCGACTCTGGTCAGTCGAGGTCGACACCCGCTTTGAAGATCAAACTTTTGGCGATTGGCTCGACAGCAAGTTGACTCAAATTCAGCGCAACAAAAAAAGCTTGGGATTACAATAGGATTTATGGATACTCGCCTGTTTGACATTCTTGTTTGCTCAATTTGCAAAGGTCGCCTGAGTCTGAATCGATCTCTGGGGCAACTTATCTGCAAAGCAGATCGACTTGCCTACCCAATACGAGACGGGATTCCCATCATGCTAGAAAACGAGGCTAAAAAGCTCGATAACACGGTCGAACTGGACGAGACCGAAGCAACCTGAGATGGTCACTCCGTTCAGTGTCATTATCCCCGCACGACATGCTTCGACTAGACTTCCAGGCAAAATGCTGGCGGATCTGGCGGGCGTGCCGATGGTTGTGCGAGTGGCACAGCGCGCCTTGTTATCGAATGCACGACAGGTAGTCATTGCGACTGACCACCCGGATATCGCTGCAGCAGCGGCAAGCTTCGGCATCAAAGCGTTGCTAACCTCGACAACACACCTGACCGGCACAGACAGGCTCGCACAAGCTGCAGAGGCTCTCGGTTTAGCCGATCAGGATATTGTTGTGAATGTGCAGGGTGACGAGCCCTTGGTCGAGCCAGACATGATCAATGCTGTCGCCCAATGCCTGGCCGACAACCCTGATGCGCACATTGCGACCTGTGCCGCGCTCATCCACGATGCAGAAGCACTGTTTAATCCCAACGTCGTCAAGGTTGTTTGTAACGCCAGGCAGCATGCACTTTATTTTTCGCGCGCACCTATCCCTTGGCATCGTGATGCGCTTGCCGATGGGGCAAGAGTGTTGGCACCTGCTCTGCCGGCGCTCCATCATATTGGGATGTACGCCTACCGCAGCGTGTTTCTGAGGCTTTTTCCAACACTTGCACCAGGCGTTCTGGAGACTGTTGAGTCGCTCGAACAGCTCAGGGCGCTCGAAAATGGCTATCAGATAGCTGTCAAAATATTGCCAACACGACCATTTGCAGGTGTGGATACGGCAGAAGACCTCGCTCGTGTACGGGCGATACTCGAGCGCTCGCAGTAAGTTTTACTAAGTATGCGAAGCAAGTGCCGTTTTGTTGCGGCATAATGCCGGTATTAATCAATATAAGAATCGGGAGTTTTCATGCGCCTCATCCTGCTCGGACCACCTGGTGCCGGTAAAGGTACACAAGCCGCATTCATTACGCAAAAGTTCGGCATACCGCAGATTTCTACGGGCGATATGCTCCGTGCAGCAGTAAAAGCTGGCACACCTCTCGGAATGCAAGCGAAGAAAATCATGGATAGCGGCGCCTTAGTGTCTGACGACCTGATCATTGGCTTGGTTAAAGATCGCTTGCAGCAAGCTGATTGCGCAAAAGGGTATCTGTTTGACGGCTTCCCACGCACTATTCCTCAAGCTGATGCGCTCAAACACGCAGATGTGGCGCTGGATTTTGTCGTCGAAATCGCCGTGCCAGAGCAAGATATCGTCGAGCGCATCAGCGGGCGACGCTCTCATGTAGCGAGCGGACGAACTTATCACCTGAAGTTCAATCCACCTAAAGTAGACGGTTTGGATGACATCACTGGTGAGCCTCTTGTTCAGCGGGAAGACGATAAAGAAGAAACCGTCAAACATAGACTGGCTGTTTATCGCGACCAGACACGGCCGCTGGTGGATTACTACTCAAGCTGGGCGGCGACTGATGCTGCCAAGGCACCACGCTATCGAAAGGTCGAAGGCCTGGGATCAGTTGAAGAAATAAAAGCTCGAATTTTTGACGCTTTAGTTTGAAGCAACGCGTTCTTAGACCATGAGCCTGTTGCGAGCGACCGCGCTTGTCAGCGGTTTCACCTTGTTATCGAGAATCGCAGGCCTCGGTCGGGACGTCATTATTGCTCGAGCATTTGGTGCGGGGCCTTTGACAGACGCTTTCTGGGTGGCTTTTCGCATCCCTAACCTGCTCAGACGGCTCTTCGCGGAAGGTGCCTTCTCCCAAGCTTTTATTCCAATTTTGGGGGAGGCCAAAAGCAAACACGATGAACAGCAAATAAAAATATTGTTGGATCGTGTTGCGCTAGCACTGTTTAGTGTCTTGTTGCTTGTCACCCTGATAGGTGTCATTGCTGCGCCCATCCTGCTAAGTCTGATGGCCAGTGGGCTTACCGCACCAGGTCGGGAAGCGACCTTCAGTGCAGCTGTCACGATGACACGCATCATGTTCCCCTACATCCTATGCATGTCCATGGTGGCCCTGGCTTCAGGCGTTCTCAACACGTGGCGCAAATTTGCTATCCCGGCTTTTACGCCAGTTTTACTCAATTTATCCATGATTGGCGCCGCTTTTGGCTTATCGCCCTATCTCGCTCAACCGATTTACGCCTTGGCAATTGGCGTGATGATCGGAGGAGTATTGCAATTGACGATACAGTGGGTCGCGCTAAGCAAGATTGGTTTGCGCCCTCGCCTGAGGATCAACCTCAAGGATGCCCTCAGCGACCACACGGTTAAACGAATCATGCGGCAGATGCTGCCCGCAATAGTCGGGGTCTCTGTGGCGCAGATATCCCTTTTGATCAACATGAATATTGCTACATGGCTGAGGCCGGGCAGTGTGACCTGGCTTTCATTCGGCGATCGCTTGATGGAGTTCCCCACCGCAATGATTGGCGTCGCTTTAGGCACCGTGCTGCTGCCGTCGCTGTCAAAAGCAAGCGCGGATATGTCGAATAGCAACTACAGCAATCTCCTGGACTGGGGCTTGAAGCTCGTCCTCATGCTTGGGCTACCCGCTGCAGTGACGATGATGTTGATCCCGCGTGCCTTAGTTTCAGTGCTATTTCACTACGGCGCTTATCACGCAGCTGACGTCGAGCAGACTGAAATTGCGGTCATCGCATACTCGGTAGGTTTGATTGGGCTGCTCGCTGTCAAAGTTTTGGCGCCAGGATACTATGCCCAACAAAACATTCGTACCCCGGTAAAGATCGCAATCTACGTTTTGGTTGCGACTCAGGCGATGAATCTGATTTTTGTTCCTCTCTTTGCTCACGCTGGGCTGGCGCTGTCTATCAGTGTGGCGGCCACTCTCAACGCAATCGCACTGCTCGTTGGTTTGATGCGCAAACAGGTCTACCGGCCACGAAAGGGGTGGTTGATCTTTACGGCAAGGGTCTTGATAGCGCTCTTGGCCATGGGCGGCTGTTTGCACCTAATGTCATCACAGCTAGACTGGTTTAGCCTGCAAGCGGCACCCCTTACGCGGATCGGTATGCTGGCATTCATTCTGGCAATTGCTGGCTTCGTGTATTTAGGGGTTCTCTGGTTGGTCGGCATAAAAGTGCAAGATTTCAAACGCACACCGAGCAACTAGACACGAAGGGTTTTATGAAGTGGCAAGGCGTGATCTGTTGGAAAACTGCAGAATTCACGCCCGAACGTCGCGAAACAGAGTCAAAACCCGAATAATGGTTTGCAATTCATGGGCTTAATGCTATAGTAGAGGGCTTCACAGGGTAACCCCCTGCCAACCTAACTAACAGTAAGAAATCGCAATCTCATGGCAAATACCGCCCAAGCCCGTAAACGCGCCCGCCAATCGGTAGCGCTGAACAAGCACAATTCAAGTCTGCGCTCGATGCTGCGTACGTCGATCAAACGTGTACGTGAAGCCATCGAAGCTGGTGACAAAGCTGCCGCCAATCTGGTTTTGCAAAAAACGACAAGTATCATTGATCGCGTTGCTGATAAAAATATCATTCATAAAAATAAAGCTGCTCGTCACAAGAGCCGACTGTCAGCCGCAATCAAATCGCTGGCCTAACTGATCAACGTGGGCCCGCTGGCAACTTTCTGCCACTGGGTCGTAATTGGATGTAAAGTAGTGCGCTGGTCCAACCCAACGCACAAAAACATACATCCAATATGAGCAAACCTCGCATACTTCAAATCGGCTCTCTCTCTGGTTCACCAGTCGCAAATGCTGCGGTAGAAGAGAAGTACGACGTATTACCACTCTGGAAATCTCCCGATCAAGCCGCTTACCTCCGTGAGCACGCTCAAGATATTGAGATCGCAGTCACATCCGCTGTCACCGGCATCTCGGCAGATATCATTAATGCGTTACCTAATTTAAAAGCCATCTGTAGCTGGGGCGTCGGTTATGACACTCTCGATATTGATGCAGCACACGCAAGAAACATTCAAGTAAGCAACACTCCAGAGGTCCTCGATGACTGCGTTGCAGATATCGCCTGGGGTCTGTTACTTGCTTGTCCCAGGCAAATTGCCTTGGGCGATCGCTTCGTAAGAGCCAACCACTGGGAAAACAAAACAGCCAGCCTACCTCTGGGTATGCGTGTTAGCGGAAAAAAACTCGGTATCGTCGGCCTCGGCAACATCGGTTTAGCCATCGCTAAACGCGGTCTTGGTTTCGATATGCAAATTGCTTATCACAACCGGCGTCAGCGCGATGACGTTGGCTACGAGTACTTTGACTCACTGATCGAGTTAGCAAAATGGAGTGATTTCCTGATGATTGCAACAGTTGGCGGGGCTAGCACGCGCCATCTGATCAACGAAGAGGTCATGCGAGCCTTGGGACCTCAATCGATGTTAATCAATATCGCCCGTGGTTCAGTCATCGACGAACAAGCCTTAGTCAAAGTGCTGGCTGAAGGCGCACTTGGTGGTGCTGCACTTGATGTTTTTGACAAAGAACCCAAAGTGCCTGACGCCTTAAAAACGATGGACAACGTCGTTTTACTGCCCCATATTGCCAGCGCGACCGTTGAAACGCGACAAGCAATGCTCGACCTGGTCCTTGAGAACATCGACACTTTTCTTAAAACAGGGAAAGTCGTTACACCCGTTTAAGAAAAAACCAATCTAGTGAGATTGTGGATGCGGGCCAAAACTTGTTTTGAGCCCGTTGTCCTTTGCAAAATCGTGAACGAATTTCCAGGCAAGAGGCTCAAGTTCCCGAAGACGCTCATCAACAATCACGGCTTTGACCCCGTCCAGCGTGGTTGGTGTCACATACGGTGAGTAGCTAATGTGATTTTTAGTGAAATTTGCAGGTCGATAAGGGGCAAGTACCCCCGCCAGTCGTTCTGCCCAATCACTAGGTCTGAACGTGGCACCTGATTCTGTCACACCGTATAAAACGAAAAACTGCACTTCTGTTGTCATGCACAACCCGTCTGGTCGCATTCAGGCAACGTGTTTAACAATAAACACGACGCTGCTGCCTGAATTGTATATGATTGAAGTTTTCCCTTCGCGCGCCTTAACACGCGCTTGCGGATTAGCACCGGAGTCTAGGCATGGTCGATAGTAGCCCCTCAACAAAACCCTTGAAGCACTTTCTTCAGTTTGCAGATTTGAGCGCAGCTGAACTGGGCTATGTGCTGGATCGTGCTCGAATCATAAAGGGCAAATTCAAACGCTATGAGCCGCATCAACCGTTGCACGATCGCACGCTCGCGATGGTCTTTGAAAAAGCCAGCACCCGCACACGCGTCTCCTTTGAAGCTGGTATGTATCAAATGGGGGGATCAGTCATCCACTTAACGACCACGGATTCACAGCTCGGTCGCTCAGAACCTATTGAAGACACCGCACGGATTGTGTCGCGCATGGTCGATTTGGTCATGATCAGGACATTCGAACAAACTCGCATCGAACGCTTCGCTGAATACTCTCGCGTACCGGTTATTAATGGATTAACGAACGAATTCCATCCCTGCCAGGTACTTGCTGATATTTTTACGTTTATTGAACACCGGAACAGCATTGCTGGCAAAGTCGTCGCTTGGGTCGGTGATGCAAACAATATGGCCTACACGTGGATACAAGCCGCTCAAATGCTCGGTTTTACGCTACACGTGAGTGCTCCCACAGGCTACAAACTAGACCCGAACCGCATTGCTGGTGTCGGCCCTGAGGTTTTAAAAGAGTTTGCAGATCCGATGCAGGCCTGCGAAGGCGCCCACCTGGTTACCACCGATGTCTGGACCAGTATGGGGTACGAAGCAGAGAACGAAGACCGCCGCAAAGCTTTCGCGGACTGGTGCGTTGATCAGGAAATGATGGCGGCTGCTTCACCCGATGCTCTCTTCATGCACTGCCTGCCAGCACACAGAGGCGAGGAAGTCACTGCAGAGGTGATTGATGGCCCTCAAAGTGTGGTTTGGGACGAGGGAGAGAACCGGTTGCATGTGCAAAAAGCCCTGATGGAGTTCCTGCTGCTCGGACATTTGAGCTAGCGGAACGACGCTCCCTGCTTGGGGTTAAAATCATACGTTGGCATCTATACAGAGTTACTCATGAGCGATATCAAAAAAGTAGTCTTGGCCTACTCAGGCGGCTTGGATACATCCGTCATTCTTAAATGGTTGCAAGATACCTATCACTGCGAAGTCGTGACTTTTACGGCCGACATTGGACAGGGCGAAGAGCTTGAACCCGCTCGCGCAAAAGCTATCAAATTTGGCATTAAGCCTGAACAAATTTTCATTGACGATTTACGGGAAGAGTTCGTTCGGGATTTTGTTTTCCCGATGTTCCGTTGCAACGCCGTATACGAGGGTGAATACCTGCTAGGCACCTCCATCGCCCGCCCCTTGATCGCCAAGAGACAAATTGAGATCGCTCGGCAGGTAGGTGCTCAGGCGGTCTCTCACGGTGCGACCGGCAAAGGCAATGATCAGGTCCGTTTTGAGCTTGGCTATTATGCGCTTGAGCCCGGGATCAAAGTGATTGCGCCGTGGCGCGAGTGGGATCTGGTTTCGCGTGAGAAGCTGCTTGCCTACGCAGAAGCCGCTGGTATCTCGATCGACATGAAGCATAAAAATGGTGGTGCGCCCTATTCGATGGACGCTAACCTGCTGCACATCAGTTTTGAAGGCCGTCACCTCGAAGATCCTAAGGCAGAGGCTGAAGAGACGATGTGGCGCTGGACGGTCTCGCCTGAAGCGGCTCCCGATCAGGCAGAATATCTTGACATGGAGTTCGAGAATGGTGATCCAGTCGCACTGAATGGCGTGCGCTTGTCACCTGCACAATTGTTAACCAAACTCAATGAGCTAGGCGGCAAACACGGTATCGGTCGACTTGATCTAGTTGAAAATCGTTACGTTGGCATGAAGTCGCGCGGCTGTTATGAAACCCCAGGCGGTACCATTTTGCTCAAAGGCCATCGTGCCATTGAATCAATCACACTGGATCGCGAAGTCGCTCATCTGAAAGATGATTTGATGCCACGCTACGCTTCCTTGATCTATAACGGTTACTGGTGGTCACCAGAGCGTCGTGCAATACAGGCGCTGATTGATACAACACAACAACAAGTAAACGGCTGGGTTCGCCTGAAGCTTTATAAAGGCAACGTGTATACCGTCGCTCGTGACTCGAAAGACACACTGTTCGATCAAACGATCGCAACGTTTGACGATGATGGTGGCGCTTATAACCAGGCTGATGCTGCCGGCTTCATCAAGTTGAACGCGTTGCGTATGCGGATTGAAGCCAAGGCTGGTCGTAAGTAAATTAATTAATTAATTAATTAGTAAATTTTGCTATGAAAAAAACCGTGTTGACTAATAATCAACACGGTTTTTTTCTGAGCCAGACCTAGATTTCTATCTGCGTGCCCATTTCTACTACCCTGTTGGGCGGGATCCTGAAGAAGCGGGTGCTGCGCGTAGCGTTACGCATCATGAGCGAGAACAGGCGATTGCGCACTGAAATAAGTGAGAATTTCTTGATAACCACTAGAGTTTCACGCGACAGGAAGTAAGACGTGCGCATGGGTTCGAGATTAACCTCTGTGTGCAATTGCCCAAGCTGCTCAAGCGCATGCGGGACATCAGGCTCTTCTTTAAAGCCATAGGTAACAGTGGCTTCCCAGCTGCTGGCACTGAGTGCGTTGAAATTGAATTTACTCTCGGGCTGAACAAACGGTGTATCCGCTACTTTGATGTGCACAAATAAATTCTGCTGGTGCAGCACTTTATTGTGTTTCAGATTATGCAAGAAAGCGGGAGGCACAACCCCTATCGCTTCAGACAAAAACACCGCAGTCCCATCTACACGGGCTGGCGGATGATTTTCGAGCATAGCCATAAAATCACCGAGCGGCTGGCGGTCGCGCAACTGGATTTCTGCCAACAAGGCTCGGCCATTGCGCCAGGTCATCATAAAGCAGAAGATCACCACACCCACCAGTAGAGGTAACCAGCCACCCTCGATAAACTTGAGCGAGTTGGATGTAAAGAGCAAGGCATCCACCGCAATTAGCACCGACAGGCAAGAGAACATCAGGATTTTCTTCAGACGGGAAATATTACGCAACAGGACTTCAAACGCCAGGATAGTTGTGACAAGCATCGTGCCAGTAACGGCCAAGCCATAGGCGTTGGCAAGGTTATCTGACTTCTGAAAAATCAATACGAGAGCAATGACTGCCAGGCAAAGGAACCAATTGACCCGTGGCAAATAGATTTGGCCTTCTTCGCGCTCGGAGGTATGTTGGACATCCATACGAGGCCAGAATCCAAGCTGGACAGCTTGCCGAGTGACCGAAAATGCGCCAGAAATGACGGCCTGCGAAGCGATCACCGTTGCAATACTCGCAAATATCACGAGCGGAATCAAACCAGCGGCGGGCGCCATGAGATAAAAAGGATTTTCAATCGCAGCGGGGTTGCGTAGTAACAGTGCGCCCTGCCCGAAGTAGCAAAGTGTTAACGCGGGTAACACAAGGGCAAACCAAGCCTTGCGGATCGCTCCGCGACCGAAGTGACCCATATCTGCATACAGGGCCTCGGCGCCAGTCAACGCCAGCACTACCGAACCCAACAGAACAAACGTGCGATACGGCGCCGCGTGAATAATATTGAAGGCGTAAACAGGATTTAACGCTTTCAATATCTCTGGAGTTTGAGCAATTTGCCAGATCCCCATCGCGCCGAGTACCAGAAACCAGATGACCATCACAGGGCCAAATAATTTGCCGACTACTGCGGTGCCACGCGACTGAATCACGAATAATGCAATGATGATCACCAGACAAATCGGGATCACCCATTGCTCAAAACTGTGAGAGATCAAACTGATCCCTTCAACCGCGGACAGCACAGAGATCGCTGGAGTAATCATGCTGTCGCCATAGAACAGCGCAGTGCCAAAGGTACCAAGCGCAATCAGCAAAGCCTTCTGCCAAGCGGGGCGCCCTCTGACTGCGAGCCCCATGAGGGCCATCGTTCCGCCCTCGCCTTTATTATCGGCTCGTAAAATAAATAAAACATATTTGATTGAAACGACAACCATCAGCATCCAGAACAGCAAAGACAAGGTGCCAAACACCTGTTCTTGCGAGAAATGTTCATAGCCTTCCAGACACTGCTTCAGGGTGTATAGCGGACTGGTACCAATATCGCCGTAAACGACACCGATTGCGCCGACTATCAGCGCCGAAGCCGGCGTCGACGCACCGGCATTGCCTGAGGAAGATTTATCGGATGACATTAATTTTTACCAACCTGTTTAATTGCGCCCCAATGCGTGGCCCGGGGAACACCACTGTCAATCGCGTCCCGGCAAACTGCGGTCGACTGACGATATTCCACCAAGCACCGTGCGCGCGGGCGATTTCGCGCACGATTGCTAACCCTAAACCAGAGCCCTCACTGGTCGCGTCAGGCGACCGGTAAAAAGCTTCGAAGACCCGGCCCTGCTCTTGCGGGCTCACACCACAACCATCATCTTCTACCGCGAGAGTCGGTGGAGTCTCTGTTATGTGCAAACGCACATAACTGGCACCCGAAGCATACCGCAAAGCATTATCGATCAGGTTACCGAGAAGTTCATTCAATAAAACGGGATCTCCATCTATCCATAATGGTTGCTCTGGTGCGTCAATCAGTAAATTAATCTTGCTATCTTTAGCTTTATGCCACCACTGCGAACCGGCACTGCGCAGCCATTCGCAGAGATCTAACCTCAAAAAGTGATCCTGAGGACCGGCTTGAGCATCGACGCGAGCAAGGACTAGTAATTGTTGCCCTAGCCGAATCATTCGGTCGCTGACCGATTTAATCCGCTCTGCACGCTCTCTGATATCGGGCTCCAGTTCTCTTGCCAGCATCAGTTCGGACTCAAGCCTCAGACCTGCAAGCGGAGTTCTCAGTTGATGTGCCGCATTGCCGATAAATCGTTTTTGAGCCGCAATCGACTCGTCTAATCGGTCGAGCAGGTCGTTAGTGTGACGAATCAGAGGCCCGAGCTCGCTCGGTAAGCTTTCAACT
>Ga0007882_10002321_pt1 | contig 10713 bp, 6 predicted proteins | sample CryBogCBH12Aug01_FD_71195 | JGI IMG/M metagenome (GOLD analysis project Ga0007882, IMG submission 71195) | Freshwater microbial communities from Crystal Bog, Wisconsin, USA - CBH12Aug09.1 | ecosystem: Environmental > Aquatic > Freshwater > Lake | place: Crystal Bog, Wisconsin, USA | collected... | reverse complement strand
ACTAATTTGTTTGTTGGTAACAGGGGGACTGCTCAAAGCACAAAATCTGACACGGCATGAATTTACCGTACAGCAGGCCATTGATTATGCCCGCAAAAACAATGCACAGGTAAAAAATGCATTGCTGAGTGTACAGATTCAGAAACAATCTAATCGGGGAGTAACCGCAGCTGCATTACCCAATATCAGCGGTACCGTGGGCCTTACTGATTATATAGATATTCCTACATCGCTGATTCCGGGAGAAATCTTTGGTCAGCCTGCCGGAACCTATATCCCCGTAAAATTCGGAACCAAGTATAATGGTAGTGCCGGCTTACAATTACAACAGGTATTATTTGATGGCCAGGTATTCGTTGGCTTACAAGCCCGCGCTACTTCTATTGATTACCAGGTAAAGAATGCAGAAATAACCGAGGAAACCATCAAAACCAATATCTATAAAATTTATTACCAGCTGGTAGTAAGTAAAACACAGATAGACCTGCTCGATGCAAATATCGACCGGTTGAAAAAACTGGAACACGATACCAAAGAGTTGTACAAAAATGGTTTTGCAGAAAAACTCGATCTCGATAAAATCAGTGTGCAAATCACCAACCTGCATACCGAAAAAGCAAAAGCACAGAACAATATCAATATTGGTTATCTCGGTTTAAAAACATTACTGGGTATGCCGGTAAAAGATTCCCTGATCTTATTGGATAATATTTCCGAATCACAGATCAAAGATGATTTAACCAGGGATACAGCTTACCAGTACAGTGACAGAAAAGATTTTCAATACCTGGGTTTGGTTAAAAAACTGAATGAGTATAATATCAAAAGATACCAGCTTAGTTACCTTCCTTCATTGTCATTAACCGGTTCGTATAGTAAAAATGCCCAGCGTAATCAGTTTGATTTTGGTGGAGGTAAATGGTTCACCACTTCATATATAGGTGTAAACCTCTCTGTGCCCATCTTCAGTGGATTTGCAAAGGATGCGAAAGTAAAACAATCCCGTCTGGAACTGAAGCAAACAGAAAATCAGATAGATCAATTAAGACTTTCTATTGATAATGATGTGGAACAGGCTAAAATCAATTTTTCTTCGGCCATTACTACAATGACCTACCAAAAGAAAAATATGGAACTCGCAGAAACCGTCTATTCCCAAACCCGTAAAAAGTTTGAGATAGGTACCGGCTCTAATACAGAAATTACCGCTGCGCAAACCGATTTAATCACAGCGCAAACAAATTATATCAATGCGCTGTATAGTGCCATCATTGCCAGGATCGATTATTTAAAAGCCATTGGAAAAATCTAACCACTACCAAAACTTAAAATGAATTATATGCAAAAGATCATTCAAATTGTTTTCATCGCTTCAGCTGTTACGCTCGCTTCTTGCGGAGCCAAAACTGAAAACGGTAATACAGCCGTTACTGAAAAGAAAGCGAAACTGGAAGAGTTGAAAAAACAACAGGTAACAATTGTAACCCAAATCAGTGCGCTCGAAAAAGAAATTGCCAAACTGGATCCCGCTTCTGCCAAAGAAGAAAAAGCCAAACTGGTAACTATTCAGCCAATAGCGCCTGAAACATTTACACACTATATCGATCTGCAGGGAAAAGTAGAATCTGAGAATATATCTTATGTTACCCCACGTGGAGCCGGTGGTCAGGTAAAAGAATTGTTTGTAAAACGTGGCGATAATGTTTTAAAAGGACAATTATTATTGAAACTCGATGACGCCATCGCCAGACAAAGTGTTGTAGCAGCTGAACAGGGCATTCAAACATTGAAAGTGCAACTGGATTTTGCAAAAAATCTTTACCAGAAACAAAAAAACTTATGGGACCAGAATATTGGTACTGAAGTACAGTTGATTACTGCAAAAAATAATGTAGATAATCTTTCCAATCAGTTAAAAAATGCAGAAGAGCAATTAAAAATCACCAAAGAACAATACCAGTTTACCTCTGTATACAGCGATGTAAGCGGTGTGGCTGAAGATGTAAATGTAAAAGTGGGTGAAATGTTTACAGGCATTGGACAGATCAGAATTGTAAATACCACCCATCTGAAAGTAACTACCCAGATTCCAGAAAACTATATTGATCGCGTGAAAGTAGGCAGTCATGTAAAAATCAGTCTGCCCGATATCAACAAAACCATTGATGCCGCTATCTCTGTTTCCGGTAAACTGATTGATGCCAATAGCCGCAGTTTTTATGTGGAATCTAAAATCCCAACCGACAAAGATTTCCATCCTAACCAGGTGGCATTGGTTAGAATTCAGGATTATAGTACCGCGAATGCGATTACCGTTCCAATCAATACACAACAAACCGATGAGAAAGGAAAATATATTATGGTAGCCGTAAAAGAAAATGGCAAAATGATTGCCCGCAAAAGAATGATCGTTACCGGTCAGTTTTATGGCGATAAACTGGAAGTGATCAGCGGTTTACAGTCAGGCGATCTATTGATTACGGATGGCTATCAGAGTCTGTACGACGGACAACTGATTACGACTGATGTAAAATAATATCGTGAGCCACCTGCCGGACAAAAACAAGTCTGGATTACAGGAACTGACTTCCGAAACAAGAACAACCAATACTTAAATCATTTGTATGAGTGTATTAGAAAATATAACAGCCAAGTTCAAAGAATTCGGACCTACCAGCTGGAGCATCAAAAATAAAACATCCATCTATCTGTTGATGTTATTTGTGAGCCTTGCCGGGATCTTCCAGTTTGTAACGCTGCCCAAAGAACAATTCCCGGATATCGTGATCCCCACCATCTATGTGCAAACCATTTATGTGGGAAACTCACCTAAGGATATTGAGAACCTCGTAACTCGTCCTATTGAAAAACAGATCAAAGGGATCACCGGGGCCAAGATCAAAAAATTCACCAGTACTTCTCAACAGGATTATTCTGCCATTCAGGTAGAATTTGATACAGATGTGAAAACAGATGTAGCCTTACAGAAAGTAAAAGATGCCATTGATAAATCAAAGCAGGATCTGCCAACCGATCTTACCCAGGAGCCTACCGCACTGGAAGTAAGTTTTAGTGAGCAGCCCATCATGTATGTAAACCTGAGTGGTGATTATGACCTGCCCCGTCTGAAAAAATATGCCGACGACCTGAAAGATAAACTGGAAGATCTTCCCCAAATTAACCGGGTTGATATTGTAGGTGCACCAGAACGTGAGTTTCAGGTGAATATTGATAATTATCGTATGCAGAGCGCCGGTGTAACTTTTGATGATATCAGCAATGCCGTTGCACGTGAAAACCTCGATATCTCCGGTGGTCTTTTGGAAGTAGGGAATATGAAAAGAAACCTGCAGTTAAAAGGTCAATTGAAAACCGCAAAAGATATTGCACAGATTATTGTTCGTAACCAGACAGGAACACCTGTTTATTTAAAAGATATTGCCAATGTAATTGATACCACCAAAGAAAAAGAAAGCTATGCACGTTTGGATGGTAAAAATGTGGTTACACTCAATATCATCAAACGTAGTGGAGAGAACCTGATTGAAACCAGTGATGGTGTAAAGAAAATAGTGGATGAATCAAAAGGGGTATTGTTCCCTAAGGATCTGAAAGCGGTAATTACCGGCGATCAGAGTATCAAAACCCGTACCTCTTTTAATGATCTGGTCAATTCAATCGTAATCGGCTTTATCCTGGTATTGATCGTACTCATGTTCTTTATGGGTGTGGTCAACGCATTTTTTGTGGCCTTATCCGTTCCTCTCAGTATGTTCGTTGCCTTTGTATTCTTGCCGGGTGCCGACCTGATTGTTGGAACACATGTAACACTCAATTTTATTGTACTGTTTGCCCTTTTATTTGGTCTGGGTATTATTGTAGATGATGCAATTGTGGTGATAGAAAATACGCACCGGATCTTTATCCAGGGGAAAGGAAAAATACCGGTAACCACATCCGCAAAAATGGCGGCGGGTGAAGTGTTTATTCCTGTACTGGCGGGTACCTTAACTACCCTGGCTCCTTTCTTTCCTTTATTATTCTGGCCGGGTATCATCGGAAAATTCATGGTGTACCTGCCAACCATGCTCATATTTACTTTGGCCGCATCACTGGTAGTGGCATTTATCATGAACCCGGTTTTTGCCGTTGATTTCATGAACCATCCTGAAGATGAAGAAAAAGAACATAAATCGGCCATCTTCAAAAAGCCAGGTTTTTGGATAGCCATCGCCTTAGGCATTTTACTTGATCTTGCCGGCGCTCCTTTCTGGGGTAACCTGCTGATCTTCTTTATGCTGCTGGTATTGCTGAACCGTTTTATTTTGGATGATGCCATTCATGCTTTCCAGAACAGGGCATTACCCTGGATCATGGGTCATTATGAAAGTCTGTTACGCTGGGCTTTATATGGCTGGAGACCGGTAAAACTTTTATTAGGTATCATCAGTCTGCTGATTATTTCCTTTATGCTCTTTATCTCATCCGTTAAATCCGGACGAGTGGGTGTTGTATTTTTTCCGAAAGCCGATCCTAACCAGATCTATGTTTACCTCAAATTACCCGTAGGTACGGATGTAGATTATACCGATTCAATAACGAAAGTATTAGAAGGTCGTGTAAACAAAGTATTGGGTATCCAAAACGGAAAAACCAATCCGATCGTTGAAAGTGTGATCAGCAATGTGGCCATCGGCGCGGGCGATCCTACGCTGGGTGACAGAAGCACCAGAAGTGAATTGGGAAGGGTACAGGTTTCTTTTGTGGAATTCGAAAAAAGAAATGGTGTTTCCACCAAACCTTTCCTGGATAAGATACGTGCAGAAATGAAAGGCATACCGGGTTCAGAGATCAGTGTTGACCAGGAAAGCGGCGGACCGCCAACTGATCCTCCGATTAATATTGAAATAGCCAGTGAAGATTTTGATGCGATGATCAAAGGGGCTACCGCTCTAAAAAATTACCTGGATTCTATTCAGGTACCGGGAGTGGAAGAGTTGAAAATGGATATTGATCTGAAGAACCCTGAAATTACGTTAACGGTTGACAGAGAAAGAGCGTTGATACAAGGGGTTTCATCCGGACAAATTGGACAACAAATCCGTACCGCCTTATTTGGTAAAGAGATCTCTAAAGTGAAAGAAGGAAAAGATGAATACAAAATTCAACTTCGTATCAATGAGCTGCAAAGAAAAAGCCTGGTTGATCTGTTGAATATGAATATCTCATTCCGTGATATGGCATCCGGTGGTGCTATTAAGAATGTGCCAATCAGTTCTCTGGTAAAAGTGGAACCTACCAGTACATTAGGTAGCGTGAAACGTAAAAACCAGAAACGCCTGATCACTTTACGTTCCAATGTATTAACCACACAGGGGTATAATGCTACCGGCGTTAACCAGGTATTAGCAAAATATATTGGCGACTTTAAAAAATTACCCGATGGCGTTACCATCAAACAAACCGGTGAAGGAGAACAACAGGCAGAAACCGTTGCCTTCTTAGGAAAAGCTTTATTGATTGCGTTGATGCTGATCTTATTCATCCTCGTATTACAATTCAATTCAGTAAGTAAATCAGTGATCATTTTAACCGAGATCATATTTAGTGTGATCGGTGTATTGCTTGGATTCTCTATTACCGGAATGGAAGTTTCGGGATTGATGACAGGGTTAGGTATTGTGGGATTAGCGGGTATTGTGGTGAAGAACGGTATCCTGGTAATTGAATTCACGGATGAATTACGATCAAGAGGTATGAAGACCAGAGATGCAGCCATCGAAGCCGGTAAAACTCGTATCATTCCGGTATTGCTTACTGCATTGGCAGCGATACTGGCGTTTATCCCGATTGCCATTGGTTTCAATATCAACTTTATCAGCCTGTTCTCTGAACTGAATCCACATATCTATTTCGGAGGCGATAATGTTGCTTTCTGGAAACCATTAAGCTGGACCATCATTTTCGGATTGGCATTTGCTTTCTTTATGACACTGATACTGGTACCAAGTATGTACCTGATCGCCGAACGTCTACGCAGACCTATGCGCAGAATGTTTGGTGGCAAATGGATCAGCATGGCCGGTATTCCACCATTCACGTTCGTGTTCATGTTCCTGATGATTGCCGCCATGATCAAACACAGATTCGTAACAAAGAGACGTGCCAAACGTTTACAAAACAACGATAAAGTAAATGATGCTTTCATCGGCAGCTGGTTCTAACTGAATTCGTTAAGTTGATTTTATAGATAAAACGCCCCGGCTAATACCCGGGGCGTTTTCGTATAAATACTCGATACAAATACTCTTTTTTCTCTCTCAAAATCTGCGTAAATCTGTGCATCAGTGGCAATAAAATGAAATCAATGAACCAACCATACCCCTTACAATCCGAAACTCAAACCCTCATTGGTATCAGCTTCGAAATCCACAACATATTAGGATCGGGTTTCCTCGAAATCGTCTATAAAGATGCTTTAGAATTCGAACTCAAAAAAAGAGGAATCGATTATCAAAGAGAGAAAGAATACCTGGTGAAATACAAAGAAATCATCCTCCCCCATAAATTCTATGCTGATTTTGTGGTGTATGATTCTGTGATTCTTGAGATTAAAGCGAAGGAGGGGATTGCGGGGGTGCATTATGCGCAGGTGATTAACTATTTGAGGGTATCTGGGTCTAAGGTGGGGTTGATCTTAAATTTTGGGGGGACTTCTTTAGAAATCAAAAGGTTTGTGCTGTAAATTATTTGCCACAGATGCACGGATTGGCACAGATGATGAAGAGAATTGATTTATTGTAAATGGGATAGTTTTTGAACGGCTTTTACCAGTGTATCTTCCTTCTTGGCAAAACAAAAACGCAGTACTTTATTATCTTCCCCATGCTTATAAAAAGCAGATACGGGTATCGTAGCAATCCCATATTCACGGGTTAACCGAATAGCCAGTTCTTTATCCGTTTCATTGGAGAAATGTCCATAGCTGTAACATTCAAAATAACTGCCGTGTGAGGGTATGCATTCAAATGGGGTGGACCGCATCAGCTCTCTGAAAAAATCTCTTTTCTTTTGCAAAAAAGGGCCCAGGTTCAGGTATTCATCTTCCCGCAAAATATATTCTGCAATGGCCACCTGCTTCGGCGAATCGCAACTAAAGCAATTGAACTGGTGTACTTTTCTGAATTCTTTCATCAGCTCCGGAGATGAGATACAATACCCGAGTTTCCATCCGGTACAGTGATAGGTTTTACCGAAAGAAAAACAAACAAAGCTTCGCTTCAACAGATCCGGATATCTTAATATGCTCAGGTGCGGCATCCCATCATAAATAAGATGTTCATACACTTCATCACTGAGAATTAGCATATTGGTTCCTTCTACAATACTGCGCAATTCTGTAATATCATGCTCTGTTAACACCGCACCTGTTGGATTATGCGGTGAGTTGATCATGATCATCCGGGTGCGTGCATTTATTTTTTTTCTGACTTCCTCCCAGGGAATAGAATAATCAGGGAAACGCAGAGAAATCAAAACAGGTTTTGCTCCATTGATCTCGATATTGGGAATATAACTATCATAGGCAGGTTCAAATACAATCACTTCATCCCCCGGATTCAATACAGTTGTTAATGCCGTATAGATAGCATAGGTGCCCCCCGGTGTAACTGTTATCTGGGTTTCCGGATCCAGTTCTGTGTTATATAATTTTTGGGCTTTTTCTGCCAGCCGTTTTCTCAGCAGGGGCAGGCCATTCATGTGTACATATTGATTAAAACCATCGTTCATGGCTTTGGCCACCAATGAAGTCAGTTCTTCACTCATAGGAAAATCGGGAAACCCCTGCCCCAGGTTCACGGCATTATACTCCACCGCCATCTGGCTCATTACCGTAAAAATAGTTGTACCTACATCTGGTAATTTAGATTGTATACCGGGTAAATTCATGGCAGATGCGCTTTAATTCTACAAAAGCTAATGCAAAAATAGGTCAGTATCTGCCAACTATTTTTGTAAAGAAGAAAGAAGGATATGTAAATGTTAGAGTTTAGCAGCCAGTCTTTTCAATTCAATCTCTGCAGCTTTCGCAGCATAATTCAGGTTTACCAAACGGTAGCCTTCATCTTCAAAACTCTGCTGGGCCTGTTTTACATCAATGATCGTGGCCTGACCTACCTGAAAACGTTGCAATATCAGATCCAGTAATTTGAGAGAGAGCGTATAGTTTTCCTGTTCTGTTTTTAATTGGCTTAGGCTGCTGGTATATGCCTGGTAGGTACGAAACATGCCCGACTCATATCCAACAGATAATTCATCGCGTTGCATTCGGGAGATACGCGTATTCACCGAGGCCATCTGTTGCTGTCTTTTGAAAATATTACCATTATATATCGGTATAGCCAGGTTTAATCCTACAAAAGGACCATAGCTCTGATTCAATAATGTAAAACCAGCCGCACTACTGGCATTGGTGAAATTATACCCGGTGGTGGCTTTTAAGGTTGGATAGCGTTGTGCAGCCGTTTCTTTTTCAATTAACTCATTAATATGAATTTGCTGATTGGCCGCAATGATATTGGGATTTTTGATCACATAATTATGTACGCTATCAATATTCACGGTTTTATCTACAATAATCGTATCGCTGATAGAAATCTGAGAACCGGGTTTCATAAAGATCAGGTTTACCAGATCGGTTTTTGCCTGGTCAATTACCAGCTGCTGACTTTGCTGTGACTGTACCAATGCATTCAGGTCTAATTGAGCCTGAAAAACATCGGCATCATTGGATACACCTACCTGTCTGCGAACGACTAAAATATCCAGCTTTTTCTTAGAAACATCTATGGACTGAAGTATGGTTTTCAGGTAACTCTGCTGGCGAACCACGTCATAGTATTTGGCCATCACACCGGCCATGGTATTCTGAATCTGTGCGTATAATAATTGCTGGTTCTGGTTTTTCAGTTCTTCCAGTCTTTTCATGGTAGCAGACACCCGCTTGCCATTATACAGTAAAATACTGCCAGTAACACCAAAAGCCAGGTTATTAGAGCCTACATTATCTCTTTGGGTATTTTTGGTGGCATCCGCATATTTCTGGTTAATGCTGGTGATCTGTTCATTATCACTTACCGAGCCATTCACACTGGGCAGGGCACCCGCCATTCCTATATAATTATTGATCACCGTAACATCCAGGTTACCCTGGGCAATCTGAATATCGTAACTGTTTTTCAGTGCAATATTGATGGCATCAGTCAGGGTAAGTTTCTGCTGCGAAAAACCTGAAACGCAAAGAAGGGTAAAGACAAAAACAAAGAATTTCTTCATGAAGCGTAAATTACCAAGATCCATAGTTTTGATATAAATTTTTACACGAGCGGATGATTAGCTTACCAGCGTCCCTACATTCATGCCTTCTACCACTTTCATCAGGTTTCCCGGCTTGTTCATGTCGAATACAATTATCGGTAATTTATTCTCCATACAAAGCGTAAAAGCGGTCATATCCATCACTTTCAGATTCCGGCTAATGCATTCTTCAAAGCTGATCTTATCATATTTAGTGGCAGTAGGATCTTTCTCGGGGTCGGCAGTATATACCCCATCCACGCGGGTGCCTTTTAAAATTACATCCGCTTTCATTTCAATGGCACGTAAAGAGCCGGCTGTATCTGTAGTAAAATAAGGGTTACCGGTACCTGCGCCAAATATCACTACCCTGCCCTTTTCCAGGTGTCGGAGGGCCTTTCTGCGTATATAGGGTTCGGCTACCTGTTCCATATTAATGGCAGACTGTAAACGCGTATACACGCCAATTTTTTCCAGCATGGCCTGCATGGCCATAGCATTGATTACTGTGGCCAGCATACCCATATAGTCACCATGGGCTCTTTCAATACCACTATCCGCTTCATTCATCCCGCGGTAAATATTACCACCCCCGATTACGATGGCCACTTGAACACCCAGGTCGGTTACCAGTTTAATATCATGTGCATATTGCTCAATAATCTTTGGATTAAAGGGATCACCATTTCTTTGATCACCTAACAGAGCTTCACCGGATAATTTGAGCAGGATGCGTTTGAACTTTGGAAGCATGTGGATGGAAGATTTACTGCAAATAACCTGATTTTTTAACCAAATGCCAAGACAATTGATAATCAAGCCAAAAAAAGGGAACACAAATGTGTTCCCTTCTAAAATATAGTGCTTGGAGGTATATTATCCCAGTGCTACTCTCTTAAATTCAGTCACTTTCAGGTCGGCACCTACGCTTTTCAGGTAATCGCCCACACTCATGCCGCCATCTTTTACAAAAGCCTGGGCCAGCAGGGTCTGTTCCTTAAAGAAAGCATTCAGTTTACCTTCAGCGATCTTAGCGATCATTTCATCAGGTTTACCCGCCATTTTAGGATCTGCTTTCATGGTTTCAACCACAATCGCTCTTTCTCTTTCAATGGTTTCAGCAGGTATGCTGGCGGCATCAACTGCCAAAGGATTCATAGCCGCAATCTGCATAGCCACATCTTTCCCTGCTTCAGGAGCAGCAGCGGTAAGTCCAACCAGAACCCCCATTCTATTGCTTCCATGAATATAAGAAGCTACAAAAGGTGCATCTACTCTTTCAAATTTAGATACGCCGATTTTTTCACCGATAGAAGCCAGTTTATCATTGATCAGGTCGGCCACTTTTGCACCGTT
>Ga0007882_10002318_pt1 | contig 10715 bp, 10 predicted proteins | sample CryBogCBH12Aug01_FD_71195 | JGI IMG/M metagenome (GOLD analysis project Ga0007882, IMG submission 71195) | Freshwater microbial communities from Crystal Bog, Wisconsin, USA - CBH12Aug09.1 | ecosystem: Environmental > Aquatic > Freshwater > Lake | place: Crystal Bog, Wisconsin, USA | collected... | reverse complement strand
CGGCGTGGGCGTTGGGGTGGGTGTCGGAGTCGGCGTTGGTGTCGGCTTCGGCGTGGGAGTTGGGGTGGGCGTCGGAGTCGGCGTTGGTGTCGGCTTCGGCGTGGGGGTTGGAGTGGGTGTCGGAGTCGGAGTCGGCTTCACCGCAAAATTGGGCGTTGCGACACCCCCTTGCGTCTGGCCGGAGACTGCGGCACCCGAGGCGGCAACAGCCAGTGCCGGTGCCAGCGCCATCGAGGAAACCGCCGTCAGCGACAACACCTTGCTTGCGAGTTTGAAATTACTTTCCATTACCCGGCCCCGCCCATTCTATGCTGAGATTGCGTAAGTTGAGATTGCAAATTGACGTAGCCCAATAACATATCGCCGCGACGTTTTACAGAGGCTATGAATAGCTAGGCCACGCTGTGGGTTTTGGTGTAGTTGCGCTGCAACTGACTGATACGTCGCTAAATACTGATCTGATGTGGAGTGGTCATGGATCTGAAATGTTTCGTGTATCCCGGGTGGAAACCGCGTATTCGCCCCGCATCGTCGCGGCGCGAGTGGATGGACACTGCGGCCGATTCCTTCCCCTATCGCTGTCTGCCGCTGGCCATCGCCAATTCGCATGGCTGGGATATCCTCAGCCCTTGCGGTTTCGAGGTGGAATGGAACGGCGGGCCGCTGCCCGAGGACGTTGTTGTCCGCGCCGACCCCGGATCGGCAGCCGAAGATATCCCCGTTGCTTTGTTTGGCCTTGGCACCTGCACCATCCACATCTCTGGCCTGATCCGCACGCCGCCGGGCTGGAATATCTTCGTCAGCGGCCCGCCAAACAGCGCCAAGGACGGCATCGCCCCGCTCTCCGGCATGATCGAGACCGACTGGTCGCCCTACAGCTTCACCATGAACTGGCGGCTGACGCGGCCCAACCATGTGGTGCGCTTCGAGGAAAACGAGGCCATCGCCCATTTCTTCCCGGTGGAGCGCGCGAAGCTGGAGGCTATCCGCCCGCGCTTTCTGCCCATCGACGACGACCCCGCGCTGAAATCCGCCTTCGAGGCCTGGTCGGCCTCGCGCGATGCCTTTCAGGCCCACGTGCGCGCGCATCCGCCCGAGAAGCCCGCCGGCCAGTGGCAGAAGCTCTATTATCGCGGCCTCGCCCCCGATGGCAGCTGCCCGGTGAAGGATCACCAGTCGAAACTGCGCGCGCGCGAGTTTGCCCGGCCCGAGCTGGTGGGTGGCCAGCGGCACGAGGCGGTGCCCGCGGCCGATGTCGCACCAGCCGCGCCAGGGGGGATCAGCGACGAGCAATGGAAAATCGCCAAATACGAGTGGTTTTTCGAGACTCAGGAGCGAGCGCGCGTGCTCTCGGCCAAGGCCAGCGGGATTTTCCGCTGCACCGGGGTGAGCGGGGAGGATTTTCTCGATAGTTTCTACGCGCCGGGTCGGCCCACGGTGCTGTGCGGCATGATCGAGGACTGGCCGGCGCGGCAATGGACCCCCGACATATTGCGCGACAAGATCGGCAGCGCGATGATCGAGTGTCAGACCGGGCGGACGGCCAACCGGCTGTTCGAGGTGGAGCGGGCCAAGCACCTCTCGCAAATGCCCTTCGACGAGTTCATCACCCAATCGGCCACCACCATTGGCAACGACATCTATGTGACCGCCAACAATGCCGCCAGCAACGCCGAGGTGCTGCAGCCGCTGCTGGCGGATCTGGGCACCATTCCGGGCATCCTCGACCACGAGGCCGGGCAGAACGCGGGGATGATCTGGATCGGGCCGGGCGGCACGCTGACCCCGCTGCACCACGATCTCACCAATAATCTGCTGGTGCAGCTGGTGGGCCGCAAGCGGATCATCATCGCCTCGCCCGCCGAAACCGCCAAGATCTACAACAGCTACGATGTTTATAGCGACATCCCCGATCTCACCGACCCCGGCCTCGATCTAGCCCGCTATCCCAAGCTGGCGGATATCCGCCTGCTCGATGTGACGCTGGAGCCGGGCGAGGCGCTGTTTCTGCCGCTCGGCTGGTGGCATCAGGTGGCGGCGCTCGATTTCAGCATCTCGATGACCTACACCAACTTCGCCTGGCCCAATGTGGGGTTTGCGGAATATCCCGAGCGGGGATAAGCCACTGCCGGGGGGATACGCGATGATGGCCGGATTAACGACACGGGCGAAAATCGCCCTGAATGCGGCGCTGCTGGGGCTGGGCAGTTTTGGGCTGTTTGTGTGGAATATTACCCGGCCGGCCACGATCTATTTCGACGAGGTGCATTACGTGCCCGCCGCCCGCGCGCTGCTGGAGCGCACCGCGCCCACCAATATCGAGCATCCGCTGTTTGCCAAAACGCTGATCGCGGCTGGCATCGCGCTCTTTGGCGATAATCCGCTGGGCTGGCGGCTGCCGAGTGCGCTGTTTGCTTGCGTCGCGGTGCTGGCGGTATTCTGGATCGGGATGCTGCTGTTTGGCGAGCTGCGTTCGGCCAGTTGCGCCGCGCTGCTGCTGGTGTTCAATCAGACGCATTTCATTCAGGCGCGGATCGGGATGCTGGAAATGCCGATGACGGGCTGCCTGCTGCTGGGCGCGGCGTGTTTGCTGCAGGCGCGGCGCGGGAGTGTCCGCTGGGCCTATGCCGGAGCGGTGGCGCTGGGGCTGGCGGTCGGCTCGAAATGGCTGGCGATACCCTATGTCGCGCTGTTTCTGGCGGCGCGGGCGTGGGAGCAGTGGCGCGACAGCGGGCGCGACGAGGCCCACCTCATCGATCATATCCTGCCCGATGCGGCGCGGCTGGGGGCGCTGGCGGTGCTGGTCTATTTAGCCAGCTTCGCCCCGGCCTTCTTCTACACCCACGATGCGATGACCCTGCGCCATCTTATCGGTTTCCAGTTCGAGATGCTGGCCTCGCAGCGTTCTCCGCTGGCCTCGCATCCCTATCAGAGCGACTGGTGGCAATGGCCGCTGATGCTGCGCCCGATCTGGTATCTCTTTGCCCAGAACGCCAATAATTATCAGGCGATCCTGCTAATCGGCAATCCGCTGATCTATTGGGGGGGCGCTGGCGTGGTGGCACTTTCTCTCAGCGGCTGGCTGAAGCGGCGCGATGGTGTTTTGCTGGGGCTGGTGGGGCTGTATCTGTTCTCGCTGGCGATCTGGATTGTCATCCCCAAGCAAATCGGCTTTTTCTATTACTATAATTTCTCGGCGGTGATCCTGTGTCTGGTGCTGGTGGCGTTCCTGCGGCTGTTTGACGCCAAGCGGCTGCGGCTGGTGATATGGTTCACCCTGGCGAGCGCTATCGCCTTCGCCTATTTTTACCCGATCATCGCCGCTGATCCCCTGCCCAAGGACGATACCTGGACGGAATGGGTGTGGATGAAGAGTTGGTATTGAGGGGGGAGTTTGAAGGGAAAGGTGCGAGGGGATTATCCCCTCGCGCTCCCGGAACTGTCGGCCTTGTGTGCCGGTTCGGCCTTGGCGCAAGGTGGCAGCGCCGCAGGCTTTAAATCCGCTTCGCGGCAGGGTGCAACGCCGAGATGATGCGCTGAGCAAGACATTAATGGGAGCGCGAGGGGGTAACCCCCTCGCACCTACCCCTTAAACCTTCGCTCAGACTTCCCGCTTAGCCAGCCAGTCTTCCAGCCACTTGATCGAGTAATCGCCCGAGAGGATATCGGGCTCGTGCAGCAGCTTCTGGTGCAGCGGGATCGAGGTTTTCACGCCGCCGATCACCATTTCCTCCAGCGCGCGGCGCAGGCGCATGATGCAGCCCTCGCGGGTGCGACCATAGACGATCAGCTTGGCGATCATCGAATCGTAGTAGGGCGGGATGCGATAGCCAGCGTAGAGCCCGCTATCCACCCGCACATGCATACCGCCCGCCGCGTGGTAGCTATCCACCAGACCCGGCGAGGGGGTGAAGTTGAAGGGGTCTTCCGCGTTGATGCGGCACTCGATGGCGTGGCCCTTGAACTCGATGTCTTCCTGCGCCACCGAGAGGGGCAGGCCATCGGCGATGCGGATCTGCTCGCGCACCAGATCGACGCCGGTGATGGCCTCGGTCACGGGATGCTCCACCTGCAGGCGGGTGTTCATCTCGATGAAGTAGAACTCGCCGTCTTCCCACAGGAACTCGATGGTGCCCGCGCCGCGATACGACATATCGGCCATCGCCTTGGAGACGATGCCGCCCATGCGGTCGCGCTCTACCGAGCTGATGACGGGCGAGGGGGCCTCTTCGAGCACCTTCTGGTGGCGGCGCTGCAGGCTGCAATCGCGCTCGCCGAGGTGGATAGCGTTGCCTTTGCCGTCGCCGAAGATCTGGAATTCGATGTGGCGCGGATTGCCGAGGTATTTCTCGAGATAGACCGTGGCATCGCCAAAGGCCGATTTGGCCTCGTTGCCGGCGGCTTGCATCAGCCCGGCGAGATCGTCGGGCGAGGTGCAGACCTTCATGCCGCGCCCGCCGCCGCCAGAGGCCGCCTTGATGATCACCGGATAGCCGATTTCCTCGGCGATTTTGGCGGCTTCCACCGGATCGGAGATCGCGCCATCCGAGCCCGGCACCAGCGGCAGACCCAGGGCACCCGCGGTGCGCTTGGCCTCGACCTTGTCGCCCATGGTGCGGATATGCTCGGGCTTGGGGCCGATCCAGATGAGATTATGCGCCTCGACGATTTCGGCGAAGCGCGCGTTCTCGGAAAGGAAGCCATAGCCGGGGTGTATCGCGTCCGCGCCGGTGATTTCGGCGGCGGAGATGATCGCGGCGACATTGAGATAGGAATCGGTGGCCGAGGGCGGCCCGATGCACACCGCGTGATCGGCAAGGCGCACATGCATCGCGTCGGCGTCGGCGGTGGAATGCACGGCCACCGTTTCGATGCCCATTTCATGTGCTGCGCGGTGAATGCGAAGGGCAATTTCGCCGCGATTGGCGATCAGGATGCGGTGTATCGCCATGCTGCGCGCCTTAGGCGATGAGGACGATGGGCTGGTCGAACTCGACCGGCTGACCGCTTTCCACCAGCACCGCCTTGATGGTGCCAGCCGAGGGCGCGGTGATCGGATTCATCACCTTCATCGCCTCGATGATCACCAGCGTATCGCCCGCCTTCACCACTTTGCCGACCTCGACGAAGTTGGGCGCGCCCGGCTCGGGGCCGAGATAGACCGTGCCGACCATCGGCGATTTGACCGGGGTGCCCTCTACCACCGGAGCGGCGGCGGGAGCGGCAGCAGCCGGGCCCGCCGCAGGGGCAGGGGCGGCCTGCGGGGCAGGAGCGGGGGCATAGGCCACCGGCGCTGGCGCCACGCCGCCACGGCTGACGCGGATCTTGCGCTCGCCATCCACCACTTCGATTTCGGTGAGGTTGGTTTCGGTGAGCAGTTCGGCCAGTTCGCGCACCAGCGAGCCATCGATATTCATGCCGCCAGCCTTGGGGCCAGTGGCTTTGGCGCTGCTTTTCGCGCGGCTGGAGGCGGTGGTGGTGGTGCTCTTAGTCGTGTCGGCCATGGTGACCCCTTGGCAAAATGATTGCGGCGCTCCTATCGCCCGCGCGGGGCGGGGGCAAGTGCTAGTGCTAGGTGCCTGCGGAAAACACCTGTTTTTCGCGCGACATCAGAGGACCGCCGCCGCTTCCAGCGCCAGCAGATAGCTGCGCGCGCCAAAGCCCGCGATGGTGCCCTTGGCCGCCTCGCCGACGTAGCTTTTGTGACGAAAACGCTCGCGCGTGTGGGGATTGGAGAGGTGGACCTCGATCACCGGGGTGACAATGGCCTTGATCGCGTCATACAGCGCCACCGACGTGTGGGTGAAGGCCCCGGCATTGAGCAGCACCGCTTTCGCCCCCTCGGCCTGCGCCTCGTGCAGCCAATCGACCAGATGCCCCTCGTGGTTCGACTGGCGCAGATCGATCTCCAGACCCAGCGCGCGGGCGCGGTCTTCCAGTTGGCCGGCGATGTCGTCGAGCGTCTCGTGGCCATAGATATCGGGCTCGCGCGTGCCGAGCAGGTTCAGATTGGGCCCGTTGAGGACGTAGATGAGGTTCGCCGCCATGATCTTGTGCCGCCGTTGATAAATACAGCGTGCTTCATGGCGGGTTTGGCGGGGCGGGGGAAGGGGGTTGTTTATACCCTACCGATCGCTGCCGGCGATTTTGCCCCATTGCCGCGCGGCGGTGTAGCCAAGGTAGCCCGCACCGAATAATTGGTAGAGCGGCTGGGGAATGGCGTTGAGATAGGTAGTCATGCCGAGGGTGATGGCGCTGGCCGCCGCCGGGTTTGCCGCCGCGATCAGCCCCATCGGCAACGCCCACAGCAGCAGCACATACATCACATACAGAAAGCTCGGGCGGGCGCGGCTGGTCCAGGGGTCGGGGCTGACGGCCTCGGCGATGATCCCGGTCATCTGTGCGTTGACCAGTGCCAGCTCTTGGCTGCCGCGCATATCAAGCAGCGCCAGCTTGGCGGAATCGCGCTGGGCGGGGTCGGGGATCACCCGGTCGATGATCGTGGCGAGCGGGGCAATTAGCGAATCGGCTAGTGCCGGGCTGATGGCGGCGGGCTGGGCTGCGGGAGTGGACATGGGGAAGGCCTCCGGAAAGCGGAAGCCAGACCAGATACGCAAAGATGCGCTAGTAGGAAAATGGATTGTTGGCAGCGCATCCCGGACATTCAGAGTCAATTCATCCGCCAAGGCGCAGTAAACTATTGGTTTTGGGAAATAGAGAGGTGATGCCATGCGTGTTGTATCAAGCAAGCGTGCTGCCCGTATTGCAGCAGCAAATCTGCTGGCGGCGGTGGTTTTGGTGGCCGCACTTCCTCAGGCGGCCTTTGCTGCGCCTGCCCCGGCCGCAACGTCCGAGGCCGCACAAGCGCCCCATGATCCGGCCACCGGACATACCACCGGCAGGCGGCAGCATGAGACGGTGAAAATTGTGCGGGAAGTCGACAAGGCCTCGCCCGCGGTTGCCGCGCCGCCGTCTGGCGGTTCCCCGGGCAGCGGAGACGTGGATGCGCAGGTAAAGTCGCATAGCAATACGAATAATAATTGAAGGTGCGGCAATTGGCCTGAGGGCTTGCCGGAAATGCTGTGCCGTGCGCCCCCCAGTATTGGAGGCCAAGATCTAAGGCCTGCTGGGGGGCTGCAGTTTTGGGGCACGGAATAATTTGGTCGGGACGAGAGGATTCGAACCTCCGACCCCCACACCCCCAGTGTGATGCGCTACCAGGCTGCGCTACGTCCCGACCGGAGGGCGGCCTATAGGCAGCGTATCGCCAGATGGCAAGCGGGGTATTTGTGTTGCTTGCGGCAAAGTCGGAGGGTGAGGCCGCCACCAATCAAAAACCCCGTTTCGTTGCCATGCCCGGTAATTGCTGCTAGTCGCGCCAACTCCGGCGGGGTAGCTGGCGCGCGCCATGCGAGCCAGTTGTCCCGTGCACCCAATTCTGAAGAGAAAAGCGCACCATGAGCCTTTCCCCGCTTTCCCTGCTCTCCGCTGCCGCAAACGCCGCAGGCGCGCCCGATGGGCCGCCGGCATGGCTCCAGTTTGCTCCTTTCGTGCTGATTCTGGTGGTGATGTGGTTCCTCATCGGCATGCCGCAGATGCGCGCCCAGAAGGCCCTCAAGGCCAAGCTGGAAGCGATGAAGAAGGGCGATTCCGTGCTGACCGGCGGTGGGCTGATCGGCAAGGTGCTCAAGGTTGATGGTGAGTATGTCGATGTGGAGTTGGGCACCAACATCAAGGTGCGCGCGCTGAAGTCGACCATCACCGATATCATCCCCCCCGGTGGCACCGCCGCCGCGAACGATTGAGCCGCGACGCCCGATGATACCCCGCCTTCCTGCCATGCCCCCCTGCTGCTGAGCCGCCCAACATGCTCGACTTTCCCCGCTGGAAACAGCTCTGGTTCTGGTTCATCACGCTGGTGGCCTGCGCCTCGGCGCTGCCTTCGATCTGCTCGGTTTCCGGGCTGAGCTGGCCATCCTATCTGCCCGCGCCGCGCATCAATCTTGGCCTCGATCTGGCGGGTGGCAGCCATCTGCTGCTCGAAGCCAATCCCGATCAGGTGGTGAGCCAGCGGCTGGAGGGCATGGAAGAGAGCGTTCGCACGCATATCCGCCAGTCCGATGGCAAGGTGCAGATTGGTGACATCTCGAACAAAGATGGCGCGCTTTCCTTCATGGTGCAGGATCCCGGCATGGTGGACGCCACGCGCGATCTCATCCTGCCGCTCACCAGCGGCGCGGGCCTTACCGGCAAGCGCGACTGGGATATCAAGGTGGTGGATACCACCCGCTTCGTGCTGACCCCCACCAAGGAGGGCATCGATCAGGCCGTGAGCGCCGCGATGGATACCGCGACCGAGGTCATCCGCAAGCGTATCGACGCGCTGGGCACCCGCGAGCCGACCATCATCCGGCAGGGTGCGGATCGCATCGTGGTGCAGGTGCCGGGGCTGAAAGATCCCTCGGCGCTGAAGGCGCTGCTGGGGCAAACCGCCAAGCTCGAATTCAAGCTGGTGGATACAACTGCCAATCCCACCGACGTGGCGCAGGGCATTGCCGAGCCGGGCGACGAGATCGTGCCCTTTGCCGAGGGGGCTCATGGCGCCGCCACCGCTCCCGCCATCGCCGTGAAGCGGCTGGGCGGGATCAAGGGCGACCAGCTGACCGATGCCCGGCAGGGCTTCGAGCAGCGCACCAACCAGCCGGTGGTCTCGATCACCTTTAATCAGGAAGGCGGGGCCAAATTCGCCAAGCTGACCACCGATAACGTCAACCGCCCCTTCGCCATCATCCTCGACGGCAAGGTGCTCTCCGCGCCCAATATCAACGAGCCTATCCTGGGCGGTAGCGCGCAGATCTCGGGCAACTTCACCGTGGCCAGCGCCAACAGCCTCGCCATCGCGCTGCGCTCGGGCGCGCTGCCGGTGGATCTCAGGGTAGTGGAAGAGCGCACCGTCGGCCCCGACCTCGGCGCCGATTCGATCCACAAGGGCGTGATCGCCATGGCGGTGGGCACGGGGCTTGTCGTGCTGCTGATGCTGGTCACTTATGGCCGCTTCGGCGTCTACGCCAACCTCGCGCTGATCATCAACGTGCTGATGATTCTGGGGATCATGGCGGCGCTCGGCACCACGCTGACCTTGCCCGGTATCGCCGGCTTCGTGCTGACCATCGGCGCGGCGGTAGACGCCAACGTGCTGATCAACGAGCGCATCCGCGAGGAACGCAAGCGCGGGCGCCGGGTGTTTGCCGCAGTGGAGAACGGCTACAAGGAAGCCAGCCGCACCATCTACGACGCCAACACCACCCATATTATCGCCGCCACGCTGATGTTTGCCTTTGGCTCGGGGCCCGTGAAGGGCTTCGCGGTGGTGCTGATGATCGGCATCGTCACCTCGGTGTTTACCGCCGTTTTCCTCACCCGCATGTGGGTGGCGCTGTGGCTGCGCAAGGCGCGCCCGGCCGACCTCAACATCTAAAGGGCCCGCCAACATGCGCCTGCTCAAACTCGTCCCCGAAAACACCAACATTGGCTTCCTGCGCTGGCAGTGGCCGACTACCATCGTCAGCACGCTGCTGATGATCGCCAGCTGGGTGCTGATCCTGACGCAGGGCCTCAACCTTGGCGTCGATTTCGTTGGCGGGCAGATGATCCGCGTCACCTTCACCCAGAGCGCGGCGGCCCCGGTGGCCGCGCTGCGGGGCGAGGTGGCGGCGCTCGGCTATGGCGATCCCGTGATCCAGACCTTCGGCGCGCCCAACGCCATCTCGATCCGGATGCGGCTGCCGCAGGGCTCCGACAAAAACGCCACCATGGCCGACACCATGGCCAAGAAGATCACCGCCACGATCAAGGCCGCCCATGCCGACGCGCGGTTGGATGGGGTCGATTCGGTCTCGGGCAAGGTGTCGAAGGAGCTGGGCTGGACCGCGTTTCAGGCGCTCGGCCTCGCCGCCATCGCCATCTCGATCTACATCTGGTACCGCTTCGAATGGCAATTTGGTGTGGGCGCGCTGGCCAGCCTGGTGCACGATGTGTCGCTGACGCTGGGGCTGTTTGCCGTGACGCAGATGGAGTTCGACCTCACCACCGTCGCCGCCATTCTCACCGTTATCGGCTATTCGCTGAACGATACCATCGTGGTCTACGACCGTATCCGCGAGAACCTCAAAAAGTTCCGCAAGATGGACCTCTCCGAGCTGCTCGACCTCTCGGTGAACGAGACGCTGAGCCGCACAGTGCTGACCTCCGCGACCATGCTGATCACCCTGATCGCGCTGATGCTGCTGGGGCCGAAGGTGATCTTCAGCTTCTCCGCCGCGCTGATTCTGGGCATCTTCGTGTGCACCTACTCCTCGATCTACATGGCTGCGCCGATCCTGATCTGGCTGAAAGTGACCTCCTCCAGCTTTGTGCCCACCGAGACGACGATGGATCGGCAGGAGCGGCTGACGCGGGAAGGGCGGCCTTAAGGGGGTAGATGCGAGGGGCCGGAGCATTTCGTTTCACGAAATGCGACCAACAAGGGCACCCCTCGCGCTCCCATTACTGTCTGCGTGGGTGTGCTGGTTCGGCGTCGTGCCATGCCGCGAAGTGGCGATTACTGCTTGCGGCGCGGCGGCGTTGCGCTGAGGTTGAACTGTTGCGCGAGGCAGACAGTTCCGGGAGCGCGAGGGGCCGGGAGTATCGCGCTTCACGCGATGCGACCCACTAAG
>Ga0007882_10002314_pt1 | contig 10731 bp, 5 predicted proteins | sample CryBogCBH12Aug01_FD_71195 | JGI IMG/M metagenome (GOLD analysis project Ga0007882, IMG submission 71195) | Freshwater microbial communities from Crystal Bog, Wisconsin, USA - CBH12Aug09.1 | ecosystem: Environmental > Aquatic > Freshwater > Lake | place: Crystal Bog, Wisconsin, USA | collected... | reverse complement strand
GATAGATATATTAATTAGAAAATGTTTCGTAGAAGGTAAATTGAAATAATCAAGCCCACTGCTATTGTTTAAATCCATCATTAATTGATTAGAATCTACCCCGGAATAAGGAGACCATATTAGCAGATTCTGAGCAGTCACTGAAAGCTGTAAAAACTGTAATGCTGCAGTTCTTTTAAAATAGACCGTATATCCAAGTCTTATATTTCTAATTTTTACAGTTGTACCTTTCTGTATATAATTTTCAGCTATTCCAGATGGTCCATAACGCACCCATTTGTTCTGAGACAATGGCTGACTGGCATCATAAAAAGCTACGGATTTAGTATTATCAAGCCCTTGTTCATTTACGCCTTTAAAGACATATCCAGTAATTCCACGTTCATCTGCTGAGGTCTTTGAACGACCATAATAATCTAAGGCTGCCTGTGTACCATTCCATACATCTCCACCCTGCTTCCATTCGCATTCTACCATCAGACTAAACCCTTTCCAACGGACAGTTGAAGAAGATTTTAAAATAAAATCAGGAGTAGGATTACCAATAGGTTTGGGTATGGAATCCATCAACGGAAAACCATCGCTGCCTATCACTATCTGATTGTATTGATTCCGCATAAAAGTACTACCCATAATAATACCGATGGGTTGCCCTTTGATTAATGCTTTGTAAACATTTTTAAAGCCCGCAACTTTCACCTCACCTGCATTATCAACCACATCATCTACTTTAGTACTGTAAGTATTGAAGGATAGTATATTATTAAAACTCAATGAATTCTTTCTATGATTATAATAATTATACCCAGCTATAATTTCAATGCCATTGGTGGTATGAGATGCAAGATTAGCAAGCATAATATTATTATTATCCAGATAAGGGAATACATCATTTTTAATTTGTTTAGAATAATATTCTCCGGAAAAAGACCAGGCATAATTTACAGAGAATCCAAGACCTACCTTACTTTCCATTCCTTTTACCGGATTAATTCCATTAAACCCTTCTACTTCTTTTACCGGAAAATATTGCATTGACTGATCGGTATTTAAACTAAAAAGAGAAGTGTAAGAAAGAGACTGGCTTAAGGAAGGCTCAAAGGTAAAATAAGTATGTGCCATGGTTAACCTGACAGTTAAATAACGATTGAATAATCGATCTTTTTTAATAGAGCCAATAATGCCTGGCATTAACAAACATTGCTGTGTGAGCGTACTGGAGAGATAAGATTTATTGTTTAAATCTGCAAATAATGTCCAGTTATTTGCTGAATACTGAGGTTTATAAGAGAACAAGATATCGCTTGAAGTTCGCTTATAACTGTATTCATCAACATCATAATATTGGATATCTGTTTTAAGGATATTCAGATTGGCTGTCATATCAAAAGTATGCTTTACTCCACTCCAGTTTTTTTGCTTTAAAAAGCTACTCACCACTTTTAAAAAGTATGCCTGATCTTTCTGATTCCGGATACTACTGATGCCATTTACAAAATAAGCTGTGCCTGGCTTGTACTCATTTTTGTCAGTTTGATTTACAATTTCAAAGGATTGATCAATGGATAATTTCACCTTTTTGTTTCTTTCAATAGATAAGCCATAAACGGACTGTTTATTCTTATAACCAAACCCATTGTCAGAAAGCAGAAAGTATGGATTATCGGCAAGTGACTGATACGTTCTTTGCATTCCATTAGGCAGTGTGATAGCCTGATTAACATCAAAACTAACAGGGGAAATACTTGCTTGCTGATATGCCCTGTTCAGAAGCCCCGTTCTGTTGGATATGGAGAAAAGATGAGAAGCCACTAAGTACGTCAGATTTATCTTCCAGTCTTTCAGCATAATATTTATCAGTGCTGAGTCTTTATTCTCGCTATTATCATTATTAGGAAAAATGGTATTTTCGTTGTAGTGAATAACTCCTACTGAAAAGTTTATACTGTTATAATTAGTAAGGCGAATATTTCCTTTCAATGTAAGTGACTGCGACAGACTAAATCCTCTTTTAAAAATACTATTATCTGTAGGTAAAGCAGCCATTCCATTGCCAGTTCCTTTTCTCACCATTTTGCCACGGGTATCATATAAATAAGGCAAGCCTGTATATTCCAGGGTATTTATTGCAGGGCCATAACTAAAAGGCTCGTCTGTTTCAGGTCCCTGCCACAATATATTTCCATTAATACTCCTGCCTTGTACATAACTATTCTGTAAAGCCGGCAATCTGTTGATAAATCTTATTGAACTTGTAGAAGAATATTCACCAGACAAATAGATTTTTTTTGGTTTATATTCCATTAAAGAGGCAACTCCATTTTTTATTTTAATACTCTTCAGAGTTTTAGGAGATTTATAGGCTTTTTTCAAGGTCAAAGTATCCAGTAAATTATCAACAGGAAATAAGTGGGCATGATGTTTATTCATGGAATCAACAGAGGCTTTATAGTCCTTAGAAAGTATAGGTTTTATAGATTCCATTATCTGACCTCTCACAAATAATGGCAGTATAAAAAGGATTAGCAAATACCTCATAAAATGGTATATTACAAAATAAATAAAGAGATACAGCAGCAATATTATGAAAAAAAGGGAAGATATGCTAATGTGATAATTTGACAATTTGGCAATTTGACAATGAATACAGAAATTCTTTATGTTGAATGTTAGATTTTAAATGTTGAATGGAACAAGTTAATTAAACTATCTGGATATTGGCAAGAGGAATATTGTGCTTTGACAAGGTTTATGATATACGTAAATTTATATTCATCCTGGGATATAAGCGGATTTTAATCATGATTATAAGTTTGAATCTATTACTTTCGTCGCTCGTTAATAAAGAATAACGACTTTTTTATTAAATTAAATTTGTATGGATACGGAACCGGGAGTCAGAAATATCATTAATAATAAACATCTCCACTAACGTCTGAAAAGTATTTAAGCTTTTCCGCAGTTAGCGGTAACATTTTTTAAAGCTTAATATACTTTATCATGAGTATTCTACTATTAGTTACTACTATTTTTCTGATTTACCTTTTTTCTGATATTTATTCAGATTTAAACGCTATAATATATTATCAGGGCCTTCCCCCTTCTATTGAAATTCATTTTCTTTCTTCCGTTTTTAACCAGGAAAAGACTATTGAATTTGCTTTAGATAAAAATCATTATAGAATTCAAAAAAACAATCATGAAACAATTTACATTTCTAATATTAATATTACATTCAACAACCTTTGCCTTTTGTCAAAATCAGGGAAATAAAACATCCGACTGGACACTTCATTTTCAGACAACGGTTGTTTATCAGCATCAAAGTTCTTTTAAAGCTCTTTATTCGGGTCAGAATAGTTTAGATACCAGTGCAAATGAGGCTTATTCTCAAACCTCTACATTATTCTTAGGCAGAAAATTATGGAAGGGTGCTGCTGCTTATTTTAATCCGGAAGTTACCGGAGGACGTGGCATCAGCCATGTGCTGGGACTTGCAGGCGCTACTAACGGAGAAATTTACCGGGTAGGAAATCCAGAACCTACTCCATTTATAGCCAGAGGATATCTGCAACAAAGAATACCACTGAAATCAACTAACAGAATATTTCAGAAAGATGATCAGAATCAGATTGCAGACAGTATTTCTGAATCGGGGCTGGTATTTAGTTTTGGTAAGTTTTGTGTTTCCGATTTCTTTGATGATAACAGTTATAATCATGATGCAAGGTCACAGTTTCTGAACTGGAGTATTATGGCTCATGGAGCATGGGATTTTCCTGCTGATCTGAGAGGTTATACTTCTGGACTGGTTATAGAACTAATAAAGCCAACCTGGGCATTAAGATTTGCAACTGTAAGAGTACCGAGAATGGCAAATGGAATAGAGATGGACTGGCATATAGATAAAGCAAATTCTGAAACACTGGAATTTGAAAAGAAGTGGACTATTAATAAACGTCCCGGAGTAGTTAGAGCAACAACCTTTATTACTTTTTCGAAGGCCGCAGATTATCAATCTGCTATTAATGACTTAAAGAAAGGGGATAGTACCCGCTTTTATGTATTAAACGGAAAAATAGAATGGAATAATTATGAAGGCAGAAAGTATGGATTTGCTATTAATGCAGAGCAGGAAATTGCCAGTGGAATAGGAATTTTTACAAGAGGAAGCTGGAGTGACGGACATTCGGGAGACTGGGCATTTACTGAAATAGACAGAAATTTTCAACTGGGATTAAACTTTAGTGGTGAACGATGGAAGCGTAAGGAGGATGCTTTGGGTATCTGTGTTGCGGTGAATGGATTATCGCCGGATCATATAGCATATTTAAAGGCAGGTGGCATGGGATTTATTATTGGGGATGGCAAATTGAATTATGGGACTGAAAATATTTTCGAAATCTATTACAGAGCAAACATTACCACCTTTTTAGCAGTATCTGCAGACTATCAGTATATAACAAATCCAGGTTATAATAACGACAGAAGTGGACCTATACATGTTCCTGGAATAAGAGTGCATGTTGCATTTTAGTTTTTCTAAACAAGCAATTACTTAATACATTATGTTGAATGTTAGATTTTGAATGAATACATTTCAGACTAAAAAAAAAGTAGCATAACAGTTTGTTCAATTTTTCTGGTTAGCGTTTTAGTGAAATATTGGTTTTTCCCTGATGTAATCATTTGTTTCTTTGAAATAATTGTTCGTTTCCTTGACATAATCGTTTTTTCTTCCCGGTTGTGTGTGCTTTTTGCCGAACAATTGATGCAATTATGGATGATATTCGTTTTTTTATTTGATTGTCATTGATTTTATTAGAAATATCAAGTTTTACCTTAAAGATTAGTGCGCAATTATATAAATATTTGATTTTCAATGGTCATTTTGCTTGCAATTTCTGCTTCTTTACGTGCAATTTCCGGGATAATTGAGTTTTTTTAGCTAAAATTAGTAAGGAATAACATTTTATTTTTATCTGTCCTCAATATTTTCTCAACTACATGTTTTATAATTTCTCTATTCAATTATAATACTGCTTTAACTGACTTTATTTTATCTCCATAAAACAGTTCTCCAAGCTGATCGAAAGTTTCTGTATTATCGGTTGTATAAAATGTTTTTAACCCATTTTTACTACAAAGAATTTCTATTTCAGCATGTCGTTTCAAATAGTCTTCTAAACTTTTAGCGACTATAATGCCCTGATCAATTACAGTTACAGTATGGGGTAGATTACTTTTTATTTTATCCATTAATAATGGATAATGTGTACAGCCTAAAAGTACCGTATCGATATCAGCACACTGACTTAACAGACTATAGATATACTCTTTTACAAAGTAATCTGCCCCTTCCCTGTTGTGCTCTCCATTTTCTATAATAGGCACCCACATAGGGCAGGCTTGCTGATATATGTTTGCCTGAGGGAAAAATTTATGCATCTCCATTTTGTAAGAATCCGATTTAATAGTTCCAGTAGTTCCTAAAACTCCAATATGTCCTGACACACTGTAGTTTCCGGCAATCTCGGCAGTTGGTCGTATCACCCCAAGCACTTTCTTGTTTGTATAAGCCGGCAAGTTCTGTTGCTGAATGGAACGTAAAGCCTTTGCAGAGGCCGTATTGCAGGCTAATATCACAAGACTACAGCCTTTACTGAAAAACCATTCTACGGCCTGTAAAGTATATTGATATACTGTTTCGTAACTTCTGTTGCCATAAGGGGCACGGGCATTATCGCCCAGGTACAGATAATCGTATTCGGGCAATTGTCTGGCAATTGCTTTAAGGATTGTAAGACCACCATAACCGCTATCAAATATCCCTATTGGCCCTTTTGTGTTCATACTTTAAAAGTTTGATGTGAAAGAAATGTGTCGTAAATCGTGAGTCATGAGGAATACAGAAAACAAATATACATAACACAGTGCATTAGTCATTAAAACAAATAAGCACCCATATAGGGTGCTTATTTAAATAATATTTTTGTATCATCACGATTCACGATGTACTTATCACGACTCACGATTCACGACTGACAATGTATTCTAGTGTCCTCCAGTTCTTGGAGTTACTTTTACCGGAGCAGATTGTCTTGCAGGAGCGCCAGAACTTTGTTCTTTTAATGCCTGTTCAACTTCAGCTGGTAATTTAAGTTTTAACTTCTGAGCAACTTTAATACTCAGGTTATCCTGTAATGGAATTGGTGCAAAAAATACTTCACTTTTAAATACATAAGTATATTTCTGATCTGCAATTATCTCTCTTAAAGCATCATATACTTTTTGACGATAAGGAACTAAAAGTTCTTCTTGCTTTTGTTGTAACTTCTGATTCTGGTATTGTTGCCAGTTTTGAATTTTAGCTAAATGAGAACCTAATTCTTTCTGAAGAATTACTTTCAAGCTACCACTTACCGGATGTGCGCTATCTTTCAATACACTATCCTGACGTTTGTATTCGCTTAATTCATATTCATATTCAGTCTTCAACGAATCTTCTACATACTTCTGTAAGATGGTATCTACTTTTTGAATACCTGGCATTAATCCTAATACACTTTCTTCATCAAAAGATCCGATTTTACCCTGCGCTTTAGTAGTGGTTGAAAACATAAATGTTGCGATAATGGCAACAGAAAACAAGAAAACTTTTTTCATTGTACTTTATTTGTTATTTAGTTGTGTGTTCATTTCAATCAGTTTATTTTAATGATTGAATAATATTAATTAATAGTTATCTACAATATTTTAATGCCCATCTCCCTCAACACCTCATCGCTCCTATCCAGTTTTGGGTCGGCAAATATAACAGTTATTCCTTCACTTTTATCCAGAATGAAATCATAGCTTCTTGCAACTGCAATTTTCTGGATAGCTGTAAATATTTTATCCTGAATCGGCTTTACCAAACGTTGTCTTTGTTTAAACAAATCACCATCATAGCCAAAACGTTTCTTTTGTAAGTCTCTGATCTCTTTTTCTTTAGCAGCAATCTCGGCTTCACGTTTCTTTTTCAAGTCATCGCTCAGCATATATTGTTCTACTTCAAAGTCTTTGTTCAGCTTATCCAGTTCTGCTTGTTTATCATCTATTTCCTTCTGCCAGGTATCGCTCAGCAACTGAAGCTTTTTATCAGCATCTACATATTCAGGTATCTTACCCAAAATGTATTTAGTATCAATAATTGCATAACGTTGAGCTTTCAAATTGCTAACTGCAAATGTGAAAATACAAGCCAATAATAAAAAATACTTTTTCATATACTATAATTTAGGAAAACAGAATCTATTATTCCGGTTCAAAGCCAAGCATGAAAGTAAATCTGGAAATATCTTTTAGAGTTGCTCCAGGAGTATATCTATCAAGACCTAAGCCATAATCAAACCCAAGTAACCCAAACATTGGTAAATAGAACCTCATACCCAAACCTACAGAACGTCGGAGTTTAAAAGGATTATAATCCTTAATGCCATACCAACCGTTTGCAGCCTCAAAGAAACCAAGTCCGTAAATAGTACTACCTGCACTTAAACTTAATGGATAACGTAACTCCATCACATATTTATTGAACATAGTAAAGTACTGAGTAGCACTTGACTGATCAGGATTTTTGGTAGGATCGGATGACTGATACACAGGATAACCTCTTTGTGAAATGATGTCATATCCCAACAAAGCAAACTGATTGCTTAAACCTGCATCACCCACCTGAAATCTTTCGAAAGGTGAAACCTGCAAAGTAGAATTAAACCTGCCAAGGAATCCGTATTTAGCAGCGAATTTCATTACCAATTGTTTGTGATCATCACCAACAGGACTGGTCAATGGCACATACAATTCCCCGTTGAAACGCCATTTATGATATTCTATCCAGTTGTAAGGGTTAGACTGTTTTGCTACATCAGGATTAAAAGATGAATATGGAGGTGTTAACTGCAGACTCATCATAAAGTTTGATCCACTTGCAGGAAACTGCGGATTATTTATTGAAGAGCGTTGAACAGCTACTTTTAAGTTTAAGTTATTCGAACTACCATTATTAAATCCAGGTAAATTAATACGGTCTATATAATAATCTTTCAATGTATATAGTATATAATTCAATCCTACAGACATGGAGAAATAATCATCAGGCCATTTCAACTGTCTTCCTATACTAATAGATGTACCCGTAGTTCTTATATATGAAGGACTTGAAGAATTGGATACTAACCCGGTAATTGGATTGTAACTATTGGAGTACTTTGTATCATAAACAGAATAAGTCAGCGAGTTTCTTTTTCTACCTCCAAGCCAAGGCTCGGTGAAAGAAAAGTTGTAGGATCTGAAAGCTGTACCATTACTTTGAAAACGCAAAGAAAGTTTCTGTCCATCTCCCATTGGTAATGGCTCCCATGCCTTACGCTTTAATATATTTTTTGCAGAAAAGTTATTAAAACTTACTCCAAGCGTACCGGTAAGACCAATATTACCACCCCATCCTGCACTCAACTCTAACTGATCGCTTGATTTTTCTTCCAGCTGCCAGGTAACATCTACAGTACCATCGTCAGGATTCGGCACTACCTGTGGAACAATCTTTTCCTGATTAAAATAATTCAACTGAGAAAGTTCTCTCTGTGAACGCATTAAATCTGTTCTGCTGAATTTCTCTCCCGGTAATGTTCTCAGTTCTCTTCTGATTACATATTCCTTTGTTTTGTCGTTCCCAACAATCTTCACATTTTTCCAGACAGCCTGAGGTCCTTCGGTCAGTTTTATTTCAAAATCTATAGTATCATTATAAACTGCTGTTTCTGTAACTTCGGTATGGAAAAACAGGTAACCATCATCCATGTAAAGGCTACTTACATCATTGCCTTCCGGAGCACCACCTTTACCTAAACGCTTATTCAGCAACTCCTGATTATAGATATCTCCTTTTTTGATACTCATTATCAAAGTCAATAAAGAATCGGGATACTTGGTATTTCCTTTCCAGGTAATATTACCAAAACGGTATTGTTTGCCTTCAGTAACCTTGATATGTATATTAAGATTACCAGCCATATTAGGCACCTGATCTGGTTTGCCAACAATTGCTGCATCTCTGTACCCTATTGAATTGTAATAATCAATCAATTTTTCCTGATCTTCATTAAATTTAGTCTGATTGAATTTGGAAGAATTAAAGTAATGGAATCTGAAATAAGGATTCAATACTTTTAATGTTAAGGTAGCCGTCAGATAACCTCTTTCTTTAAGATAATCATCAAAAGTGTATTTCTTAGTAGATGCAAATATTCCGGTATCTACAGGAGGATATAATGTAAATCTTGATTTTTCTTTAGTGTCTTTCAATTGCTTTTTCAAAGTGGACTCTTCAATGGAATTGCCCGAAAAAGTAATGTTCTCGACCCTTACTTTATTTCCTTTATCTATATTAAAAATCAATAATACGGCATTACCCAAAGTACTATCTTTCTGCTGACGGGCATCTACGTTTACATTGTAATAAGACTTTTCAGCATAGAATTTTTTAATAGCTTCTTTTGCAGTTCTGATAGAATTCTCAGTAACTATATGACCGGCTACAAGCCCTACTTTCACTTTCAAATCGTCTTTATCACTCTTTGAAATATTTTCAAATTCAAACTTACCTAATCTTGGTCTTTCTGTAACAGCTATTTCAATGCTGATATCCGATCCTTCAAGTTTTGTGATATAAATTTCTACATTACTGAAATAACTCTGAGCCCAGAGTTTATTGATAGCTCTGGCAAAATTGTCACCACCGGGAATAGTAACTTCATCGCCTATATTCAGACTGGAAATAGATATTAGTAAGGTTTCATCGAAGTAGTGGTTACCGGTTGTTTTTAAAGATACAATCTTGTATTTCTTAGGCTTTTGAGTAAACATATTAACCATATCAGCCTGAACTGAAGTAACATTATTAGAATCAACCTGTTGTGCAAAAACTACAGTATGAATTAATAGAGCTACAAATGGTAAAACTAAATATTTAAAAGCTTTTGAATGCTGCATTAGATCTTTTTTGTTCTTAATAGCCTTTCACGACTATATATAAGTGGCAAATAAACAGCAATATTTAAAAAGTGTTTGTTAAATCAAAAAAGTAGAATCTATGCAACATAACCTTCACAAAAGCATAAGGTTTCTACTTTCTGTATTACACTACAATAAAGTAGTCCTTGTTTATGAATTATTAATTCCTTAATAATTCACCACCTGTTCCTGAATGCTTTCCGGAATTACTCTCCATTCGTATTGTTGATTTCTTAGCTGAGGTTCAAAACCGCCTTCTATTATGGCATTCTGAATTGTTTTGTACGTAAACCTGTGTGGGGCCCCTGCCGCACTTACTACATTTTCTTCAATCATGATACTACCAAAATCGTTTGCCCCGCCGTTCAGACATATCTGAGCAGTAGCCTTTCCTACAGTCAGCCAGCTGGCCTGAATGTTTTTAATGTTCGGCAACATAATTCTGCTCAACGCAATCATTCTGATATATTCATCTGGAGTAGTAAGATTATGAACTCCCCTAATTTTAGCTAACAAAGTATCAGCATCCTGAAAAGTCCATGGTATAAATGCCAGAAAGCCCTTTGCATTTTCAGGTTTCATTGCCTGTACCTCTCTTATACGGGCTAGATGTATAAAACGTTCTTCCAGTGTTTCCACATGACCAAACATCATGGTGGCACTGGTGGTAATATT
>Ga0007882_10002313_pt1 | contig 10731 bp, 7 predicted proteins | sample CryBogCBH12Aug01_FD_71195 | JGI IMG/M metagenome (GOLD analysis project Ga0007882, IMG submission 71195) | Freshwater microbial communities from Crystal Bog, Wisconsin, USA - CBH12Aug09.1 | ecosystem: Environmental > Aquatic > Freshwater > Lake | place: Crystal Bog, Wisconsin, USA | collected... | reverse complement strand
TTTTCAGGATGGGGTGATTGTCTTGGGAATGGTAGCCTTTACCGTGGACAATATGCACGCACTGGCAACCATCAATCACACAATCGCGCAAAAAACTTAACAAGTATTTTTTGGCATCTTTGCTGTTCATGCCATGCAAGTCAATTTCGGCATCTATGCCAAAGTAACCTTGGCGCATTTGTTTAAGCGCGTTTTTGGGTGCGCCAAAGGCAGAAAAACTAAGCGCGTCTTCTTGTCCTACCGTGCTAATATCGTAATCCCCCGCCCCATCGCTCAGGGCTTCTTCGACATGCACGTTGCGCCTTTTGGGATAAGGTTTGGGTTTATTGTCCTCCACAAACAGCACCTTATCGGCTTTGACAGGCTGCACAAGTCCGATGGCACTGCGGAATAAATGACTGTCCTCTGGAAGTTTTTTTTGGCTCACGGTGTGATTTTGTCGATTAATATTGCTAGTATATTAAATTTTATAGCTAATTCTTAGTTAGGGCTATTGATAATGCACATTTTACTGACCAATGATGATGGTTATTTGGCTGAAGGGCTTGCCGCGTTGGCTAATGTATTGGCCCCACACGCACAATTGACCGTGGTTGCCCCTGACCGTAACCGCAGTGCCGCCAGCAATTCGCTCACCTTAGAAATGCCGTTAAGGGCCCACCTAGCCGACAATGGGTTTACCAAAGTGGATGGCACGCCCACTGATTGTGTGCATTTGGCCATTACCGGTTTGTTGGAGCATGAGCCGGACATGGTGTTTGCGGGCATTAACCACGGTGCCAACTTGGGTGATGATGTGCTGTATTCCGGTACGGTTGCCGCCGCCAGCGAAGGCCGTTTTTTGGGTTTGCCCGCATTGGCCATTTCGTTGGTGGGCAGTGATCCGGTGCATTTTGCAACGGCGGCGCAAGTGGCTTTGACGCTATTAAAAACCATGATGGCTAAGCCTTTGCCGCAAGACACTATCCTTAATGTGAATGTGCCGGATGTGCCTTGGGCGGAGCTTAAAGGCTACCAAGCCACCCGTTTAGGGCAGCGCCACAAATCCGAGCCGGTGATTAAAGGCAGCGACCCACGCGGGCGCACTTTGTATTGGGTGGGGCCGCCCGGTGGTGAGCAGGACGCGGGCCCGGGCACTGATTTTTATGCCGTCAATGCCGGTTATGTGTCGGTGACACCGTTACAGCTTGATTTGACGTGGTATGAAAGGATTGACGGATTAAAAACATGGTTACCTTAAGGAGGCGCCGATGACCCCCCAAGTGCAAGGCATTGGTATGACCTCGCAACGCACCCGCGGGCGCATGGTTAGCCGTTTGTCAGACCAAGGCATCAGCAACCTTGCTGTGTTGGAGGTCATGCGTAAAACGCCACGGCATTTGTTTGTCGATGAAGCCCTAGCCAGCCGCGCTTATGATGATGCCGCCTTGCCGATAGGTTATAACCAAACCATTTCGCAGCCCTATATCGTCGCCAAAATGACCGAGTTGTTGCTGGAAAAAGGCCCGCTTAACAAGGTGTTGGAAATTGGTACCGGTTGTGGTTACCAGACGGCGGTATTGGCGCAATTAGTCGGTAAGGTGTACACCGTGGAGCGGCTGTTGTCCTTGCAGCGCAACGCCCGTAGCCATTTGTACGACTTGCTGATCAAAAATATCAGTTATATGCACGGTGATGGCACATTAGGCTGGGCCGATTATGCCCCGTATGATGGCATTTTGGTGTCTGCCGCACCGCCGGAAATACCGGATATGTTATTGGAGCAAATGGCTATAGGCGGGGTCATGGTCATTCCGGTCGGTGTTGCGGGCGGCAAACAGACCTTGCAACGGATTACCCGTAGTGTTGGGGATTATAAGGTTGAAACGCTGGCCCCGGTGAGTTTTGTGCCGTTTTTGTCGGGGAAAGAATAGTGGGGGGGAAGCAATTGCTCGGTTAAGTGGGTTGGATGAAGTGTTCTGGAATCTGCAGCTTAGTGACAAAGTTGTTTCGGATCGAACGTATTGATGGGGGAACTCAAGTTGAACAGATGGATGCTTGGGGTATTGTTGGCTGGCGTGATGTCGATTGTAGTCAACTGTTTCTTTTTGTTTTAGCGTTTGATGTCACTTCATAATAGTTTGATTTCGTTGGGCAATATTGGTGCGTTAACAATTCTGCAAAAACCCTACCTAAACATTTATCTCACCGAAGAGGTGGCTCAGGAATTCGGCAAGCCGCTAGCAAGCTGGATGACGGTTGTCACTGCTGCCACTTTCACCGATAAAAACGCATAAATATCCACATTGGCAAATTCACAAGCCGTGCCACGGGACAGTTGGCCCGATTGTGAATTGGGCTCCGGCAATCCCTGTTGATGACCGCTTAAGCATCGGCAATCAAATTACAACCACTACTATAATATTCATATTCAAGCAGAGAATGTGGCGATATCCGCAGCCAACGGCCCGGACAATTGCAGCACTTGCAAAAGTTGCTGCCAGCACCCATGCTATTAAGCTGGTGGCCTGAACTTGATTTATCTTAGGACAGATTTTATGGCAACGGGGCCACTTTAGTATCCACTGCAACCCACCTTAAAAAACCATGCATAAATCGGCAAGCTTTGATATGGCGCTGTTCAGCGAATTTTCCTTACAAGACCAAGCGCAGATTGGACAAGCAATGGCCATTATTGCATTGATACCTGATGACCCGGATTATCACCGCCCCAAAGGTTACGAGGTGGCGGCGATAGTAAAGGGCTTGGATGTTGACCTGCAAACCATTATTGCCGCAATATTAAGTGACCCGCGCTTGCAGAACGTGCAGCCACCGGTCAATATCAAGGGGGTATTTGGCCACACTGTCGCCACCTTGGTTAAAGATGTCAACTGGTTGAATAAGGTGGCTGTTTATACCTTGGCAATGGCGGAGCAGCCCAGCCAAGCGGAAACCTTGCGGCGCATGTTGCTGTCGATGACCCATGATGTCCGCGCCGTGCTGATCAAATTGGCCTACCGCATCAAACGCCTGCATGGTTTGGCTAAAGAAGCGCATGATATGCGCCATTTTATCGCCCAAGAAACCTTGGACATATACGCGCCCATCGCCAACCGTATGGGTATCCACCAATTGAAATGGGAATTGGAGGACTTGGCATTCCGGATGCTGAACCCTGCCATGTATCGCCACATTGCCCAATCGTTGAGCGATAAGCGGGGCGAACGCGAGGCTTGCATCAACCGTTTCACTTATCAGTTGGCAAATGGCTTAAAGGAACACGGCATCCGTTGTGAAGTGTATGGCCGACCCAAACATATTTATAGCATTTGGAAAAAAATGCACCGCAAGCAAGTGGACATTGACGGGCTTTATGATTTGCTGGCGGTGCGTGTCATTGTAGACAACCTGAACCATTGTTATAGCACCTTAGGGGTTGTCCACAGCCTTTGGCAAAGTATCCCCCGGGAATTTGACGATTATATTGCCAACCCTAAAGAGAACGGCTACCAATCTTTGCATACCGTGGTCATTGATGGTGACGGCAACCGCATTGAAGTGCAAATACGTACCCATGATATGCACGAATTTGCCGAACGCGGCGTGGCGGCCCATTGGGCCTATAAAGAAGGCGGCAAACACGATGCCGCCATCGAAAAAAACATCAATACCTTGCGCCAATATTTGGCAGAAAAAGGCAATGATGATATTGGCAGCGAAGATTTCCGCAACGAATTATTCAATGATCGGGTTTATGTACAGACCCCCACAGGACAGCTGGTGGATTTGGTCAAAGGTGCGACACCACTGGACTTTGCCTACGCCATCCATAGCGAAGTGGGGCATCGCTGTCGGGGCGCTAAAATTGACGGGCGTATTGTGCCGTTGACCTACACCTTGAAATCAGGCGAAAAGGTGGAAATACTCACCATTAAAGAAGGCGCGCCCAACCATAATTGGATAGACCCTAACTTGGGCTATTTAAAAACCTCCACTGCCATTAGCAAGGTCAAGAGTTGGTTTAAAAACCAGCAGCAAAGCCATAATATTGCTGCCGGAAAAAGCTTATTGGATAAAGAAAGCAAGCGTCTGGGTCTTAAGGCAGTTGATCTGGAAGAACTGGCAAAGCATTTTAGGCAAGTCAGCACTGATAAGCTGTTGGAAGCGTTGGGGCGGGGTGACATTAACATCCGTCAACTGGCCGGATTTTTCAAATTGCCAGAAGCGGACGCGCCGCCCCAGTATCCAAGCTTGGTGGCGGCAAAGACCACAGGCAAATCCGCAGTTTTTGTCGATGGCATTGACAATGTGCTGACCAGCTTGGCCAGTTGCTGTTCCCCTGTGCAGGGTGATGATATTATTGGTTATATTTCACCCCTTAATGGGGTGAAGGTGCATCATAAAAACTGTGCCAACATTGCCAAGCTAAGCCCGCAAAAACAGAACCGTTTGGTCAAGGTCAGTTGGGGGGCGCAAAAAAACCGTTATCCCGTACCTATTGTTGTACAGGCTTTTAGCCCGCAAAATTTGCTCAATCAAGTCAGCAACGTTTTGGCGCAAGGCAAAATCCATATTGCCAATGCCATGCTGGCGACGCACCCCGATTGTTCGGCTACGCTTAATTTGACCATTGTGGTGGAAAATGCCGACCAATTGCAGCAAGTATTGTCTAAAATCAGTTGCTTGCCTAATATTGTCGAGGCTAGGCGGGCGGGGTGACAAGGAGTATATCTTGTTAAATCCTATAGGGTTCAATAACACCCAGTTAATGGCAACAATAAACTGACAATGGCCGTTTATGCCAAGAACGCCGGTGGTCTGTAAACCAACGGGCACGCTGATAAATTTACCCGACAGTTGCGTAACATGTAGCAATCGCTTAAAAAATGCTACCCTAAGCACTTTATCCTAGCTTTTGCTGCCCCATGCCCCAAAACACAGCCTCACGTTTTATACTGGTCGATGGATCGTCATTTTTGTTCCGCGCCTATCATGCCGTACCGCCCCTGAGCAGCCCGCAGGGCTTGCCCACCAATGCTATCCACGGCGTGACCAATATGTTGCGGAAATTGCTGGCTGATTACCTCGGCGATTATATTGCCGTAGTGTTTGACGCACCGGGCAAAACTTTCCGTAATGACTTATATGCCGATTACAAAGCCCACCGCCCGCCTATGCCGGAGGATTTGCGGGTGCAAATTGAGCCGCTGCATACGATTATCCGTGCCATGGGCTTGCCGTTGATTATTGAAACAGGTATAGAAGCGGATGACGTATTGGGTGTATTGGCTTGCCGCGCCGCTGAACAAGGCCATCCGGTGATCATTGCCACCGGTGATAAAGATATGGCGCAATTGGTCAACGGGCAAATCATCCTGGAAAACACCATGACCAACACCCGTATGGATGAACAGGGCGTGTTTGATAAATTTGCGGTCAGGCCCGATCAGATTGTCGATTATTTGTCGTTAATTGGCGATAGCGTTGACAACATTCCCGGCGTACCTAAAGTGGGCCCGAAAACAGCGGCAAAATGGTTGGCGGATTACCAGACCTTAGAAAACCTGATGGCTCATGCCAATAATATTAAAGGTAAAATAGGTGAAAACCTACGCAACAGCTTAGGACAATTGCCGTTAGCCAAACAATTGACCACCATCCGCTGTGACCTGCCGCTGCCTTACCAACTAGACGATTTAAAACAACAGCCTTGTGATAAAGCGGAGCTTAAAAGGCTGTTGGCGGAACTCGGTTTTTCCGCGTGGCTAAAAATGCTTGAAAATACCCCAAGCGCCCTTGCTATCCGCCCCGATGCCGCACCCCAGCCTGCCAGCCCAACCTTGCCGGAAGTGCTGGCTTGCAACTACCAGACTATCTTGACGATGGAGCAATTCAACGGCTGGTTGGCTAAACTGGAACAGGCCAGTTTGTTTGCGTTTGACACCGAAACCACCAGCCTAGATTATAGCAAGGCGCAGATTGTCGGCGTGTCGTTCGCGGTTGAAGCCGGTACAGCTGCCTACCTGCCGTTGGCGCATGATTACCCAGGCGTACCTAACCAGCTTGACCGCACCACCCTTTTGGCAAAATTACGGCCCTTGTTAGAAAACCCACTGAAAGCCAAAGTGGGGCAAAACTTGAAATATGATAGCCACGTGCTGGCCAACCACGGCATCACCTTGCGTGGTATTGCCCACGACACTTTGCTGGCTTCTTATGTTGTTGACAGCACCGGTCGGCATAATATGGACGATCTGGCCAAAAAATACCTAGGGCTGGACACCATCCGTTATGAAGCCGTGGCAGGTAAGGGCGCCAAACAAATTGGCTTTGCTGAAGTGCCTATTGAACAAGCCACGCTTTATGCCGCCGAAGATGCCGACATCACCCTGCGTTTGCATCAGGTTCTACAAGACCAATTGCAGCACCAGCCGCGTTTGTTGCAGCTTTATACTGATCTGGAAATGCCGCTGCTTAGCGTGTTGGTCAGGATAGAACGCAATGGGGTACTGATTGATAGCGATATGCTGGCCGAACAAAGCAACCAACTGGCTAGCCAATTAATGAGTATCGAACAACATGCCCATCAGTTGGCGGGGCGGGTGTTTAATCTGGGTTCGCCCAAGCAAATCCAAGAAATTTTGTATGACGAACTGAAATTGCCGGTATTAAAAAAGACCCCCAAAGGTCAGCCATCCACCGATGAATCAGTCCTGCATGAGCTTGCTGTGGACTACCCATTACCCAAAATAATCTTGGATCACCGCAGCCTGAGCAAACTTAAATCTACTTATATTGACAAGTTGCCGCAACAAATTGATCGCCTGAGTGGGCGGGTGCACACTTCCTACCATCAGGCTGTTGCCGCTACCGGACGCTTGTCTTCATCAGACCCTAACCTGCAAAATATCCCTATACGTAGTGAAGAAGGCCGTAAAATCCGCCAAGCTTTTATTGCCCCTAGCGGTTATAAACTGTTGGCTGCTGATTATTCGCAAATTGAATTGCGTATTATGGCGCATTTATCGGCCGATGCCGGATTATTGCAGGCGTTTAGCTTGGGTGAGGATATCCATCGCGCCACCGCTGCCGAAGTGTTCGGGGTTGCGCCCGAGCAAGTCAGCAATGATTTGCGCCGCTCCGCCAAGGCGATTAATTTTGGCTTGATTTACGGCATGTCCGCATTCGGGTTGGCTCAGCAATTGGGCTTGTCGCGCAATCAGGCGCAAGCTTATATTGACTTGTATTTTGCCCGATACCCGGGCGTTAAGGCCTACATGGACACCATCCGCGAACAGGCCAAGGCACAAGGCTATGTGGAAACCTTGTTGGGTCGCCGCTTGTACCTGCCGGACATTAATGCCCGCAATGCCGCTGTACGCCAGTACGCCGAACGCACCGCCATCAATGCCCCCATGCAAGGCACTGCTGCCGATATTATCAAACGCGCCATGATCAGTGCCGACGCCTGGCTACAGCAGGAACAACCTGATGCCAAAATGATCATGCAGGTTCATGATGAACTGGTGTTTGAGGTTGCAGAGGCGCAATTGGTAAGTTGCACCGCCAAAATCAGGGAAATTATGTGTTCGGCGGCACAATTGGCTGTGCCGTTAGTGGTGGATATCGGGGTGGGCAGTAACTGGGACGAGGCGCATTAACAAAAAAGCCGACATACACTAAAGTGGATGTCGGCTTTTTTTGACCTAATGTGCTAGGTCTTTGGTTAAAAACAACTTGTTACATGTTGTTTTTAACCAATAAAGCTTAGTGTGAACGGCGACGTTCCAGCATCAGCAACAGAACACTGGACAATAAGCCTAAGCTCAAGCCAGCAAGGTTAGCGTCAATTTCTGGCGCGGTAGGATAGCTTTTTACGCCAACGTTGGTATAGACATAATCCAAGTCGTTGTAGTTGTAATCCGACCCTGCTGTTTTGCCATGCGCACTGGTCAAGTCTTCAAAAGAGACAAACACGGGTGGCGTTCCGTTAGTTGGGGTTGTAGCTGCACTGGGCAATTGGCTGGTCAACTGGGTAAGATTCTCAATATGACCCTGATTGTTTACAATATTAAACGTCGCACTGCCGAGAGGTGTGGCATATACATGTTCGTTGGTGTCGCGGTTTTGGGCTATATTGGATGTCAGACTGTAAATACCACCAATAGGGTTTCCATTGCTGTCATATTGTACCGGATTATATCCCCAAATATAGTCTATAAAAGTCAGTTTGTCGCCAGCGTGCACATTCCAGCTCATTTCTGTGCCGACGGCAGTCGTTTTGTTTTCCAGACCCCATTGGTTGGTGTTGACTCCGTTAATTGCCAATCCCAATATTTCATTGTAAGCAGCAGTGGTTCCGGCAAAAAAGGCGTTTACTGTGCCAGTGTTGACAGCAGTGAACGTATAGCCCACCGGATTAATGACACCTACATTTGCATAGGGAACGTTATTGGCTGATGGGCTGGCAAAAGCATTGCCTTGGCCAGCTAGCAGGATTGCTGGTACAGCAAGCAGGTATTTAATTTTTTTCATAATGGGTCTCCAAGTAATACAGTTTAGGATCATGCGGGTTTCAAAACGAAGTGCCATTGAAAAAATCCTGTAATCTTTGGGACACTGCAATAATAAATAAACAACTTCTAGTTTGGCTAGAAGTTTCACATATTTGTAATGCGGCTGTCAATATATATATATATATACTGACTAGATGCCACGCTAAGGATGTGGCTATTATGGTTTTAAAGTATGGCTGCTACGGCGAGGGTGGCAATTAGCGGGAACGTTTGCGTTCCAACATCAGCAGCATTATGCCAGATAGTAAGCCTACACCCAACCCTGCAAGGTTGGCATCAATTTCAGGGGCGGTTGGGAAGCTTTTGACCGCCACGTTGGTAAAGATATAGTTCTCATCGTAGTAGTTGTAATTGGATAAAGTATAATTGCCTAACTGGGTTTTTGCCTGACCGGTGGCACTGACCAAGTCTTCAAAAGCCACATATACCGGTGGCGTGCCGCCAGTAGGTAGTGTGATTGCCGAACGCAATGTGCTGGCTACCTTGCCAGTGGCAGTGTCAAATGACGTAGAATAGACGTGTTCATTTTTATCAATATTTTGCGCGATATCGGATGTCAATGCATAAATGCCGCCAGTAGGCTGACCGTTGCTGTCGTAGGTTGCGGCATGACCGCCGCCGCCCCAAACATAATCAACAAAGGTCAATGTGTCGCCCGCGTGTACATTCCAGCTCATTTCTGTGCCGATTGCGGTTTGGTGGTCTTCAAGCCCCCAAATCCCAGTATTGACACCGTTGACTTCTAAGCCTAACGCTTCATTATAACCAGCGGTTGAGCCAGCGAAATAGGCATCGATAGTGCCGGTGTTGATGGCGGTAAAGGTATAGCCTACAGGATTGATAGAGCCGATATGTGAATAGGGGATGGTGTCGGCAGAAGCATTGCCTTGGCTGGCAAGGATAACTACCGGAATGGCAAGTAAGTATTTGAAATTTTTCATATAAAACAGTTCACAAAGGGTGGGTTTAAAAACATGATGCCATTGAAAAAATTTAATCTTTGGAATGAGGTAAAAGGGCATAATCGGCTTGCAAAGCCTATAATTGCCAGTAGTTATAAAACAATCTAATGATTAAAAAAGTGTTTTTAAAGGCCATTCACTTGCAAAACAGGTGGTTGGCTTTATATGATGTTGCTGGATAATTCACCACTATAGCATTAATTTAGTGTCATGCATACTGCTTTTGCGATTGGCACGCCAGACAGAATAGTTGACACACTGGCTAATAACGGCTAGATTCATGCTGTCCGTATGGACAGCCGATATTGCTTTGATATCACAGCCACATAAAAGGCATCAACATGTATTCATTCGATTGGGTGGCAAGCTCCCTAATAGGCCTGCTGGTTTTGGCTTACTTGTCGTTGAAAATTGTTAAAGAATATGACCGTGGAGTCATATTCTTTTTGGGTAAGGTGACTGGGGTGCGTGGCCCGGGGCTTATTATCCTAATACCCGTTTTGGAGCAAATGACTAAAGTCACGCTCCGCACCATCACTATGAACATACCGTCGCAGAAAATCATCACCAAAGATAACGTGTCTATTGATATTGCAGCGGTTGCGTACTACAAGATTATTGATCCGCAACGGTCGGTGGTGGCCATTGAAGACATCACCAGCGCGGTCAACCAGATCAGCCAAACCACCGTGCGTAACGTGGTCGGGCAGTTTTCGTTGGATCAGCTGCTTTCACAAACCATCAACATTAACCAGCAAATTAAGAATGTCATAGACGGGCATACCGAACCTTGGGGCGCGGAAGTGACTGCAGTTGAGATAAAAGACATCATCTTGCCCGACAATATGCAGCGGGCTATGGCAAAAGAAGCGGAAGCAGAACGCGAACGGCGTGCTAAAATTGTCGCCGCTGAAGGCGAGTTTCAAGCGGCAGTCAAGCTAGGGGAAGCGGCGGACATTATTGCCGCCCATCCGGTGGCGTTGCAACTGCGCAGCTTGCAAACCATGGCGGAGATTGCCACCGAGAAAAATTCCACCATTATCTTTCCGGCACAGTTTATGGCGACTGTTCAGGAGGCATTTATGACCATCAATAAAGACATCGGAAAATCTTAGGCTTGAGTGCGTTCCCTGGTAGGGTAATGGTTAAACTGTAATTGCCCATGACAACAGTAAGTGACCCAAGGATGGTTTCAGCATCCGCTAGCCGCT
>Ga0007882_10002312_pt1 | contig 10732 bp, 6 predicted proteins | sample CryBogCBH12Aug01_FD_71195 | JGI IMG/M metagenome (GOLD analysis project Ga0007882, IMG submission 71195) | Freshwater microbial communities from Crystal Bog, Wisconsin, USA - CBH12Aug09.1 | ecosystem: Environmental > Aquatic > Freshwater > Lake | place: Crystal Bog, Wisconsin, USA | collected... | reverse complement strand
TTTGCCAGCAGAAAATCAAGATTATTGGTCTGTGCCAACCCAAGGGCATTACCGGCATCTGTTAGTGTAACATCAAAATCAAATATTTTTCCATTGCTTTGTTTGCTACCGGTAGAGTAGTCAAGCAGGTTGATCTGTTTCTGTAAAGCATTTTTCAGATCAATCTTATGATTCTCTTCATTATCGATCGATGCCTGAATATTCAAAAGATCAATTCGTAATGCGGTACCATTTTTTAATTGACTTTCAATAATTACTTTATTATCATTCAGAAAACTAAGTACGCTGTCCTGAATACTGATGGCTTTTTGCAGATAAACAATATTATAATAGATAGTTGCTACCTGAAATGCCAACTGTGCTTTCACATACTCTACATTGTGTTTTGCATACTGAAGATCGTCTTTTGACCTGTCAACATTTGCCTGTAACCTGCCAAAATCAAATAGTGCATAGCTGGCATTTAAAGAACCGCTCAGATTATTCACTGGGGCAAACTGAAAATTTTGCCCGTTTAATGGAAGTACAATCTTCGGTTCCACAAAGGCATATTGTGCATTTCCGGTTAATTCCGGGAACCTGTTTAGCTGCGTTAAGCTTACTTTTTCCTCTGCGGTAATCACGGTATTCTGAATCTCTTTCACTTTCGGAAAATAACCGAAAGATTGGCCGATCAGGTTTTTTAATTCAGGGTTCACGGTAACCTGCGCCTGTAGTGATAAGGCAGTCAGAATTGTGAATGATGTAATAAGTATCTTTTTCATTTTATTAGCTTCTACTTTTACTATTTTAATGTAACCAGTTTTTTAGTATTGACTCAATGAGAATCTGCGGCTGCTTTCATGGCTGCCGCTACTTCGGATTTTGATTTCTTTTTTACCCGTAAGAATGCAACCAATGGGATTACCAGAATAAAAAATATCGTGATGAGCCGGAAAGTATCCAGATAGGATAAATAATATGCCTGTCTGTCTACAATATTATTAATAGTGGCCAACGCTTTGGTACCTGATCCGGCCAAATCTCCTGAACGGGATATAAATCCCTGAGCTATCGTATTACTTCTATCCAGAAACATTTGAGATTCACCCGTAACTTTTGTTACGAGATCATACCGGTGTTGCGCATACTGATGTGCGATATAATTATTTGCCAATGCAATCCCAAACGCTCCACCCAATTGCCGGATCATATTATTTAAAGCGATACCGGAAGGATAATCTTTTGGTTGCAAACCCGCTACTGCCTGGTTGATTAAGGGTAGCTGAACCATACTAATCCCAACAGCACGTAAAGCCAGTGGTATAAAGAAATCCCATTTACCTACATCAGGACTAACTTCTGAACTCATCCAGGAATACGCTGCAAAGAGCAGGAACCCAATTACAACAAAGGGTATGGGTGATACACCCTTACTCATTACTTTTCCGATAATAGGCATCATCAGCACTGTAATCAGGGTAGGGGCCAGTAAAGTTAAACCTGTTTCATAAGCTGTAAAACCAAGCGTTCGTTGGGCAAGAACAGGGAATACAAATACGGAAGTAAATAACCCTAAACCTACTACAAATGTAAAAATGGTAGTAAAAGCAAGGTTACGGTTACCGAGTACTCTCAGGTTAACAGCGGGTTTTTCAATTGATAATTCATACCAGATAAAACCTGCCATCCCTACAAAAGCAAGCACAGAAGTTACCTGTATGATGGAACTGCTGAACCAGTCCTCAGACTCGCCCCGTTCCAATACATATTGTAAACAACCTATGCCTACCATTAGCAATAGAATACCCGTATAATCGATCTTGATTTCTTTTTTCTTGGTTCCCTCACCTTCTTTTTTATTTAAAGAGAAAGAAAGAAAAGTAGCAATGATACCGATCGGTATATTGATCATGAATATCAGGGGCCAGGAAGCATGATCAATAATATATCCACCGAGTGTAGGCCCGAGCGTTGGCCCGAGAACAATCCCCATTCCAAACAATCCTGATGCAATAGGCCTGTCTTTAGGTTCAAACGCATCAAACAAAATTGCCTGAGAAGTAGAAAGCAATGCCCCACCGCCTACACCTTGAATAAACCGCCAGATAATGATTTCTACAAGGGTGGTTGACTGTCCGCACATGTAAGATGCGGCAGTAAAAATGATCATCGAAACGATATAATAATTTTTTCTTCCAAAATACTCTGCAAGAAACCCGGTAAGTGGAATAATGATTACGTTGGCAATGGCATAGGAAGTAATTACCCAGCTGATATCTTCAATATTCACACCCAGGCTCCCGCTCATATCACTCAGTGCCACATTAACGATGGAAGTATCTATCAGCTCCATCACTGCGGCGGTCACAGTCGTGATTACAATAATTGCTCTCGCAAATCCTTTAGGCGTTGCCATAATTATTAATTTTTCCCATCCACTTATTTACAAGTGGCCTGTTTAGAATTGGGTCAGGTTATTTTATATCCGCACTCACAAATACACTTAGTCCGGCTCTCAGTTTAGATCTGTATTTAGCAACATCATTGATCTGAATTTTTACGGGCACCCTTTGCGTTACTTTTACAAAATTGCCACTTGCATTATCTGGAGGTAATAATGAAAATTTAGCTCCGGTTGCTTCACTCAGACTTTCAATGGTTCCGGTGAGTTGCAGGTCGGGGAATGCATCTATTTCTATATCTACTATTTTACCAGGATAAAGTTTTCTTAACTGATTTTCTTTAAAATTGGCTACAATCCAGTAAGTGGTATCATTCACAATAGAAAATAAGGGAGTGCCAGCTTGAACGTATTGTCCTTCTGACACATTCTTTTTTCCAATCTTACCGGCTTGAGGGGCATAGATTTTTGTATACGTAATTTTTAGTTTGGTCTGTTCAATTTTGGCTTTTTTCACACCCAAACCTGCATTTGCTTTTTCAATAGCGGATTGTAATACAGCAATCCGGCTTTCTGCTGCGGTAAGATCTGTTTTACTGTTTGCCAATTGCTGGGTAGTGGTTTCAACATTGAATTTACTATCGTCCAGTTGCTTTTTCGTGATGGCCTGGTCTGCATACAAACTCTGATCTCTTTTCAGATCATCCAATGCTTTTTGCATACGCATATCACTCAATTGAATACTACCTTTATTTACTTTAAGGGTAACCAGGGCATTATTCAAGGCAGCGCGTGCATTAACAACATCTACTTCTGCCTGTTTGTAATCTGCTTCCATCTCAAGCAGTTGGGTTTGCAATTCTGCATCATCCAGTTCTACTACTAATTGTCCTGTTTTTACAGAATCGTAGTCGTTAACAGCAATGTTCTTCACATAGCCAGCCACACGGGGTAGTACGGGTGTGATCTGGGTTTCTATCTGTGCATTGTCTGTTGTTTCATGTGTTAAAATATAGCTTACTTTTTTATATCCAAAGTAGGCTGCTACAAGAAGCACCAGTGTAATAATAATGGTGCGAACGGGTGATTTTTTCGGGGTTTGTTCAGTTGCTTGCTGTTCCATTGCTTGATAATTATAGGTCGTTGTTGATTAATAAATGTGCGTGAATCATCTGTTTCAGGTGTATCAATAATCTTTTCTTAAAATGTTCATCTTTATATGGGTCATACCCCGGGTCTTTATTCAGCATTTTCATACACATAGTTTTTGACATCATAACATGATTAATCGTACCTACTATAGAAGAAAAGGTGAGTTGCGGGTCTACCTTCCTAAATATTTTTTTCCTGATCCCTTTTTCTATAATGGCTACGACATCTTCCGTGTTTTTAACAAAAAGACCAATCACATGTTCATGCATACTGGCTCTTTGGGAAACCAATACTTCCTGTTGCAATACTTTATGAAATAGCGGCTGTGAGAAAAAGCGATCCACATATTTTTCAATTATATGGTCTATTTTTTGGATTTCTGTTAGGCTGGTATTGGTGCGTAATTCGTCCAATATTCCACGCATAAATCCCGCTTTTTGCTCAATCAAGACTTCGAAAAGCTTGTCTTTCGAACCAAAATAGTAATTCACCATGGCCACGTTTACATCTGCTTTCGCAGCCAGATCACGGATAGAACTACCTTCAAATCCCTTTTCAGCGAACAGCTCAATGGCTACATTGAGGATATGGTCTTTTTTATCGTTACTCATGGACTTCCCATTGAAAAGGCAAAGTTTAAACAAATGTTTGAATTAAACAAACGTTTGATTAATTTTTTAGAAAAAATTAATTCTGCTACCTTGAGAAATAATCATTTATTAATATTAGCAATAGGCCGAATATGGCCACTTTTGTATAAATGAATCCATTGCACTCACCTTATTCCAAATTACACGCAAATTCATTTGGCCCTGATTTTCAATGGGGTGTGGCCATTGCGGCAGCCCAAAATGAGGGGGCTTATCATATTGACGGGCGTGGGTTATCTATCTGGGATATTTTTTCACGCAGACAGGGAAAAATCAAAGGAGGAGTAAAACCTTATGAAGCCTGCGATTTTTATCATCGGTACAAAGATGATCTGCTCCTGACCAAAGCCCTGGGTTTCAATGTTTTCCGTTTTTCTTTTTCCTGGAGCCGTATTTTACCGGAAGGTACCGGGCGCATTAATAAAGAAGGGGTTGCATTTTATCATAAACTGATCGATGAATGTCTTGCCCTTGGGTTAACACCCTATGTTACACTTTATCACTGGGATCTGCCTTATGAACTGGAAAAAAACGGGGGCTGGACCAGTCACCAGATGCTAAAATGGTTCTCTCGTTATGTGAGTGTTTGTGCGGAAGAATTCGGACACAAAATAAAAAACTGGATCATTTTAAATGAGCCCATGGGCTTTACTTCTCTGGGCTATATGCTGGGGAAGCATGCTCCAGGGAAAATCGGGCTAAAAAATTTCCTTCCTGCGGTGCATAATGCCGCATTATGTCAGGCCGAAGGAGGCCGTATCATCCGATCTCTGGTTCAGAAAGCGCATATCGGCACCAGTTTCTCCTGTAGTGAAGTCATGCCTTATAGCCAGAAAGAGGAAGATATACTCGCGGCCAAAAGAACCGATGCTTTATTAAACCGATTATTTATAGAACCGGCACTGGGCAGAGGCTACCCGCAGGAAGAAAATTTTCCATTGCTTGAGAAAATACATATGCATAATAAAGCGTGGAAATACACCGAAAGAATGAAATTCAATTTCGACTTTATCGGAATCCAGAATTATTTTGCCACTACCGTAAAATACAATGCGTTGATACCTTATGTGCATGCATCAGAGGTAAAAGCATCCTCAAGAAATGTTCCTTACACAGCGATGGGTTGGGAAATCAATGCCGACAGTTTTCACAGAATGATAAAACGATATTGGTTGTACGGCGGGGTGAAAGAAATTATTATCAGCGAAAGCGGTGCTGCATTTAAAGATCACCTCTTAAATGGTGAAATAAAAGATGAGAACCGGATTGATTATTTTCAACAATATATTTCCGCAGTGCTCAAAGCCAAAAAGGAAGGAGTAAATATTAAGGGTTATTTCGCCTGGACACTTACCGACAATTTTGAATGGTCTGAAGGATTTGATGCCAGGTTTGGGCTGATCCATATCGATTTCAAAACACAACTCCGCACTGTAAAAAACTCAGGATACTGGTTCAGGGATCTCTTAAAAAATAAGTAGGGCATATTTTTAATGATAGAGTATCACTAAAATGAACCCAGATCAGGTAAACTCCTTATTCTGTTGATAATCTGAACTATTCTTTTCTTATGTTTGGTTACCAAAAACCAAAACATGCTACGTTTTACTGCGCTCGTTATATTAGTTTCTTTGCAAATGGTTGGCTATACTCAATCTATAAAGATTCCGGCCAATACTGGTTATGCGATTCCTGCAGAGAAAGACGAATCCGATTTATTCAATGATAAAAATGGTTTGCAGGGTTGGGCAGATACCAAACAGCAAATTCAATATTTTTTCTATCTCCGAAATACCGGAAAACTGAGTATTGATATCTATGTAAAAAACAATATTGCAAGTAATAAAATATTGGTTTCATTTAGGGGAAAGAGTTTCCCCGTAATGGTTCCACATTCGCGAATATTTAAAAAAGTACATGTGGCTTCCGTTACGGTTACGGATACCGGTTTTTATAATTTGACTCTTTCTGCACCTGTTAAAAAAGGGAAGACGATTGCAGATATCCAATCGATAGAGTTAAATGGGGCAGCTGTTACGAATATTCATTTTAACGCTAAATCCAGGCGTAATGCGGCTTCTGTGCATCTTAAATATCCCATTCCGGATACAGCAAGAGTTGTGGCTTTCTATAATGAAGTAACGATACCTGAGGGGGCAGACCCGATTCATACTTATTATATGGCATGCGGCTTTGCACGTGGATATTTCGGAATTCAGGTAAATAGTCTTACGGAAAGAAGGGTTATTTTTTCTGTATGGGATGCGGGTAAAGAAGCGGTTGACAGGAATAAAGTTGCCGACTCAAATAAAGTACAATTATTAGCCAAGGGAGATGGCGTTTTTGCTGATGGATTTGGAAATGAAGGTACGGGTGGGCATAGTCATTGGGTATACCCGTGGCAAACAGGTAAAACCTATCAATTTCTGGTAACTGCCTTAACGGATAGCATTGCAAATGCCACTATTTATACAGGTTATTTCTTTGCACCTGAATTACAGAAATGGAAACTGATTGCGAGTTTTAAAGCTCCCCGTGACGGAAAATACCTGCGAAGTCTTTATTCCTTTAATGAAAATTTTGATGGAATCAATGGCCAGTTGCGGCGGAAAGCTTTCTTTGGGAATCAATGGATTCAGCAGGAAAATGGGAAATGGACAGAATTAACGCAAAGTAATTTCTCCTATGATGCAACCGGAAAAGCGGGCGACAGAATTGATTACGGCGCCGGCATTGATGTAAATTCAAATGCATTCTATTTATGGAACGGCGGCTTTCAGCCTGCTAATACGCATTTTGGTGAATTATTTAACCGGAATGCAACCGGAAAACGACCCCTGATTGATTGGAGCAAAAATGTTGACAGTTTGCAACAGGCATCCATTGACAGACAGATGATTTTTTCGGCTATTGCTGCGGGTAAAATAGATACGACAGGTACCAAAGATGGGGTATACTATCAAATTTTGAAAGAAGGTTCGGGAGAAAATGTTTCAATAAACGATACGGTTACGGTTTTTTACAAAGGCTCTTTATTAGCGGATGGAACCGTATTTGACCAGACCAAAGAAAAACCAGCCAGTTTCCCATTAAAAAGATTGATAAAAGGATGGCAACTGGCTTTGCCGGTTTGTAAAGTAGGGGGTAAAATACAGGTTATTATTCCATCCGGATTAGCATATACCATCCGAAGCCGGAGTAAAGATATTCCGCCGAATAGTGTATTGGTTTTTACGATTGAAGTGATAAGCGCAAAAAAATAGGTTGCGAATGCAACCATTTTTTGGAAGAGTTTACTTGGGGACTCTTTTTGTGAATCCTATAAGCGCAAAATCGAAACGGGTATAAAAATAAAACGAAACGTATAAATTTTGAGCATTATTCAAATTTCGATTTAAAAGCTAATTAAACGAGTTTTAAACTACCTTTGAAGTGCCAATCAACAAAGCCTTAAATACCTCAAAATCCGGCCTATTCCCCAACAATAAAGCCCGGACAACTCAAGTATTTGAGGTTTTTTGTTGATTGGCATTGACAGAGGACAGTCCGGGCCTATTTTATGGCAAAAACAAAAAAACCGGGTTTTACCCGGCTTTTAATTCAAAATTGGCTGTTAATACCTCGATTTTTCGCTTTTGATAACCTCCTTTGGCATTTACACTAACTCCTTGTTCAACGCTCCACATTTGCCAGTTATTGGCCTTCATATACGATTTTAGGAGCGATCCGGGATAGCTACTAAGAATAAACTTCCCTTTTATAGTTGATAATGTTTTCAATAAAGCTTCGAAGTCTTCTTCAGTATAGCCATCATAATGGCCACAATTGCTATTGAAATAAGGCGGATCACAATAAAAAAAACTATCTTTTTGATCGCGGCTATGAATAATATAATTGGCATCTGCACATTCAATCTGAGCATGTTGTAGCCTCAAAGCCAATTGTTCTGTAAACTCTTCCCTTTTATTACTAATCTTCTGAGTAGTTGTATTATCGGATTTATCGTAGCCCCAGCTTCCATCAAGCATAGAACTAAAACTTTGGGTACTCAATACCCAAACAGCCCAAGCTCTTCTTACTTCATCAAATAACTGTGGTTTATTATAAATAATCCAAGCATTGTCATGCTCTTCTCTACTATGTAACGTTGTCCTCACTAAGGAACTAAGATCATGAAATCTATTTTTACATACTCTGTAAAAGTTTATCAATTCCTTATTTGTATCATTAACTACTTCCACTTTACTAGGTGGTTTGGCAAAGAAGATCGCCGCCCCACCTAGAAAGGGCTCACAGTAAAGGGTATGTTCCGGCAAAAAAGAAAGAACTGTCTTGGCTAACTTTTGTTTACCCCCATAATAGCTTATGGGAGTTCTTAAATTGAATTGCTTTTTCATATTCATTGGGTTGCCTATTCCCCAGTGAATAATTAAATATTTCCTTTTTATTACAAATGGTAATTGACGTACACCCCAGTTATAGTAAAGGATGGCGTTGTACCCCCTAAAGTATAGTTTAATCGCCATGTTCTCGGTAGCGTTCCGTTTATCTGAACTGTTTGCGTTGCACCCGTTGTTAGTGCAGCCGGAGTTGCGCCCGCAGTTGAAAAGTTCGTGGGGTAAACTTGAAACACAATAGTATTTCCCGTAGTTGTAACTGCACCAGATGCCGGGCCATAGTTAAGCCAGGTTGTACCTGCGTCTGGCGAAAACTGTACGGTTGCTGACATTGTGGGAGATGTACCTGTAACGGTTCCACATAAAACGGTAATGGTTGCCCCTTTTGCGTCAAAGTTTGTTTGGGTAACACCTGTAAATGAAACTGTTTTAGCACCTGCATCAGTTGTTGTGGTGTTATAGTTACCATAGTTACGATCCCATGTTGATCCGTTATATAAATGGCTAAAATCACGCACTGCTGTAGTTGTTGGGTTAGCGGTTGCATCAGCATCGGCAGCGGATGCAGCAAACTGTGCAAGGGTTGTAACGTTTACAGCAGGTGTACCAGCGACACCTACCGTTGATTGAGACCCATTGAGTTTCAACGATTGCCCGAATCTTGCAGCAACACCTTGTACCGTCAAAACAGTACCAGTTGTTGTAACCTGAAATCTCACCCATTTATGAATTGGGTTTATAATTGAATAGGTTCCTGCTGCTGATATGGTTTGTGTTGCTGTTTGGTTGGCAGAGTTGTCCGATAACACGTTGATACTTTGAATATCCGTTCCCGTTGGATCATCAGTACCCTGGGCCGTTACCACGGTTGTAGTTGCAGCTGAAATTCTTATACCCAATTCTGACATACCTGAAACGTCAATCCATCCTGTAATTGTTTGACCGGATGTAATACCAGGTGTATATGGTAATTTGATTGCCGCATTAGCAACCCCAAATGGTTCAAGATATACCCATACCGTACCACTGGTATAAGATGAAACCCTCGCCCGGATATATAGTGCAGATGTAGGAACTTGAATTCTATATAAGCCAGCTGTTGTAGTCGTACTGACTGGCCCAGTCGTATTTGGCAAACCAATAAGAGGCGTTCCATTTACTGCCGTCCATGTGCTGTTATCTGGTGAAGTTTCAAACACTACGGTTGCGGTAAATGCAGAAGTAACAGCGGGAGCGTTATCAATGGTCATATAATAAAAACCACCGCCTTGTACCGTCCATTGTACTGATGAAGTAGATGTAATTGATTGCTGTACAGGGTTTGCAATAATCATAGCCGGTGTAATGGTTTGTGCAGCGGTCAAATTCATGACCGTTGCATTTACATTTGGAGAAGCTAATGTTACAGTAAATGCCGTGTTTGTTATAGTCGCAGATAAAGGAACCCCCGATGCATTTGAAACAGGTTGAACTGCCGGGAAATTACCAACACTAAGAGTTCCACTAACAGGCTGTACAGATTGCCAAAATGTGCCGCTTACTGGTTGGGTAGCTTGCCAGAAAGTACCGGAAACTGGAACAGTACCATTGATACCTACGTATCCGATTGTATTTGACCCTGAAGGTAAGGCAGCAATCAAATCAGTATGTAATTGATTCAATGCAGTTAATGCCGCGCCTGTTATTTGCACCGTTGCGCTATCTGCACTTAATCCTAAATGCCATGTTCTGCCAACACTCCATGATCCGTTTTGAACAGCTTGCATTAGTAACCTTTGATTCACACTATCAGCCGCTCTGGTTGTTACTTGAACTGGCGCATTTTGACCGGAAATAACCATATTTGTTTTCTGCTTACTACTATCTCCGGGAAATACTGTAGGGAAATTATTTACCCATAAAGTAGGATATGTCTTTCTTTGAGTATTACTATCCAATGTTACTGATCCTCCTGAACTTCCAGATGAAGATGCTAATAAGGCTCCTATTAATAACTTATAATTATTGTAATCAGTAGCAAAAACGCCAGCAACTTTAATCTTATTTGCCGGAACCGGGCTTAAACGAAGGGAACCTGCCTGAATGGACACATTTGAAGAACTGACATAATTAACAATAAATTGGAGTGGGTCGATAAGCAGACTCGAATT
>Ga0007882_10002309_pt1 | contig 10736 bp, 6 predicted proteins | sample CryBogCBH12Aug01_FD_71195 | JGI IMG/M metagenome (GOLD analysis project Ga0007882, IMG submission 71195) | Freshwater microbial communities from Crystal Bog, Wisconsin, USA - CBH12Aug09.1 | ecosystem: Environmental > Aquatic > Freshwater > Lake | place: Crystal Bog, Wisconsin, USA | collected... | reverse complement strand
TCCGCGGTTCGGATTGTCAAAGAAGTGATCGCTGAGAGGAAGTCACAGGGGCTTTATGCCGAGGCTGAAATTCTTTTTTCAGGACAGCCACCACGCAATCGGACAGGCAAGCTGAACGCGATGATCCAAGCTATGGCTGGTGCTCATCACACGCTGATCGCATTTGTCGATTCCGATATTCGACAAACACCGGGTGATCTCAGTCGTCTGGTCGCAACCCTTCTCTCTGATGAAGGAGCAGGGTCTGCTTTTCCGACGGTCGTTTCCTCAGCGACGCCCCACACCCTGGGAGATGTCGGATATGCCGTCATGGTGAACGGTCTTTATGAGCCCTCAGCCTTGGCCACCGCGCAACGCGCCAGGGGGACCCTCCCCTTCATCATGGGGCATATGATGGTCCTTCGTCGGGAAGCCATTGACGCCATCGGTGGGCTTGAGACCGCTGAGGGTCAACTGGTCGATGACATGTATCTTGGGAAGCGCATGGTCGAGGAAGGATATCGGAACCTGCTGTCTCCCAAACCCGTATCGATCATCCAGCAAGATTGTTCTTTCGAGGAGTTTGTTGGAATCCTGGTTCGATGGATCGCTTTCTCAATGTCGGGACTTCCTTTCTGGACGACGAAACTTCCCCATGCCTTAACAGGTTTTGCCCTTTGGGGTGGGATTATCGCCACCGGCTATGGTCTCTCTCAGGGATTGCACGCAGTGAGTCTCTTGGGCCTCGTTACGGCACTTTCCGTGCCTATCACAATCAACAACCTTCACTACAGGATGTCCAAGCAACCCATTCCATGGCGCTTCGCTTGGGGATCCATGATCATCTGGCTTGCAGCGCCTATGATCTACGCCCAGATCTGGATTCGCCGTGAAGTGAACTGGCGCGGTCGTCGGTACAGGTTGAATCTTCAGTCTCGACTGGGCTAAACCCCTAAGTCGGTTACTTGTCTCCCAAAATCTGGATCGCCTGTGTTGGGCAATACCGTGCTGCAGCCCGGGCCTTTTCAATGGCACTGGCATCAGGATAGGCATTGAGGACTGTCAAACGACCCTCCTCATCCACTTTAAATAGATCAGGCGCCTCACCCTGACAGGTCGCATGACCCTTGCATAAATCCATGTCTACGACGATCTGGACCCGTGAAAGAGTATCCTTGGCCCCCGCTGGTGAGGATGCTGATGAAGACGTGACCACCGCCTTAGCGCGCTCAGGCCTTTTCCGATAGCGGATTCGGCATGGGGATGCAGGCTCCACGACCATCTTGGTGTAATCATCCCGATAGGTTTCAGGCGCCTCGACCAGCTCAAACTCATAGCGTCTGAGTAAAATGCAGAAAATAGCTTTGATCTGGAAAAGGGCAAACGCATTGCCTGAACACTTGTGGCGACCTCCACCAAACGCTTGCCAGGCATAGAGATTCTTGTCTTCGCCTCGTTCAGGCGAATATCGATCGGGATCGAATTGCTCAGGATTCGGAAAGAGAGATTCAATACGGTGCGTAATGGCAGGTGCAGCGCAGACAAATTTCCCAGCAGGAATCAGGGTATCTTCCACCGTAAAATCTTCCAAGACTTTACGCATCAGAATAATCAAAGGGGGATGTAGCCTCAGGACTTCTTTGAGCACACTCTCGAGATTCGGGATTTGACGAAGCGACTCAAAGGTCACGGCGCCACCTTCACCGAATAGCTGATCCAACTCGCCTACCACTTTTTTCATCCATTCCGGATGCCTCAGAAGCTCAATTAATACCCAAGCGGTCGTTCCGGAACTGGTGTGATGACCTGCGAAAATCGTGGCGACCAACATGCCTGTGATTTCGTGCGGTGTGAGTTTGGTGCCATCTTCATAACTGGCATCAATCAAGGTCTGGAAAACATTAGGGCTTTCCGAGCGCTCTTTTGAGCGCCGCTCCATGATCTCCGTCACAAGGGACTGAAGGCGAGCACGCGCCTTGTCTCTGCGTCTAAACACCGGCAGGGGCAGATTCGGGAACACATACGCAATGGGCTGAATGCCCCTTTCCAGATCGTGATAAATCTCCGCAAACTCTTTGTTGAGCTCATGGCGAAACTCAGGTCCCAGAAGACAGTGACTAGAGGTATAGATGGTCAGTTCTTTCGTAAACTCAAGAAGATCAATCTCACCCTCTTCGCCCCACGCCGAAATCAAACCCTCAACCTCCTCCACGATGAGATCCGAGTAGGTTCGCATGGGTTTATCACGAAGCGCAGGCATCAGCATTTGAAGCTGCTGATTCTTACGCTTGATGGGAGCATCAAAAACAACACCATGACCAAAGATAGGGGTCATGATCTTGTAGGCCGCACCCTGATCAAGCACTTCGTCGGCCGCCCTGTAGAAAGCCTCTGAAGCCTTGTCGCCCGTAAGAAGGACCATGTCCTGATGGAACATTTTGAACTCAGCCACGTCACCAAGCTTTTCACGAAGCCTCATCATGAATTCGTGAGGATTTTTTCCAAACTCAAGAATATGGCCAACAAATGGTTTTGCACCCGGAAGAACCGGGGGGAGTTTGGCTTTTGACTTCGTGGTGCTGTTTTCAGACATGGACTTTTAGATTGGGCTGAGGGATTGAAGATGGCCGGAACCGCATTTATCTTGCAATGATAGCGCAAAGACCCTTGATATCCTGGGCGGTTACCCTCACTATGGGGTTAGCTTGGAAAACTTTATAATTCCAAGCTTACTTTGGGGGTGACATGGCTTCGACGTGGATCGCAAAACCCAAGGTGCATGCCGAGGTGCAGTTTCCCTCGTAAAACTATCTGCAACTAAGTTAGTTGCCAACGACGACAACTACGCTCTGGCCGCTTAAGGCCAGTCTCTGAGCAGGGTCTGCTTATTGGACGCTGTCTTTCGGGGATAACTCAAGCATAAGCTCGCGAGGAGGCATGTCCGGGGCCAAATCGCTAAAACCTAACGGAATCGCTGCTCTCTTCCCTTCCTGTCGGGAAGTGCTCGGCTAAAACCAATGACATGGATAAGCATGTAGAGCCGAAGGCGGAGGATTTGCGGACGCGGGTTCAATTCCCGCCACCTCCATATCCCAACTCATTGATTTATAAGTACTTTTTATAAATAATTCGTTCAAGGACGCCCCATGAAGACCTTCATGGGGTTCCTCTTCTCCATCCATATCGATTCACTAAATCGGGACAGTGCGAATTAAGGCCTCTGCCCCACCCGCTCTAAAGAAACAACACCTTTCACCATTAGGCTCAATTTTTTGGACACTGCCCAGCGAGTTCCAAATGCTTCAGAGCTTCCTGGGTGTGCATCTGGCATTGCGTGCTTTCACTGCCCTGTGCAGAACTTATCGCGGCCTCCAAATGGACTATGGCCTCAGAAGTGTGGACATTTTTCTCGGCCTTTTCTGATGCCTTGGCATGTTCTAGTGCGTTAGAAAGATTCCCCATCAAAAGGGGGGTTCCTCCAGATTTACCTGCTTTAGCTTCTGCTAGTGAAAGTTTTGTATGTTCAATTGCCAAGGGAAGATGCTTGCATTCAGCATGTGCAAGTGACGCAGCAAATAGGAAAACTGCAATTAAAGCAAAAGAAATCGGATTCATGATTGAACTCCCGGTTGTGTCGTGAACGGGATATGTTCACGAATGAACTGCGGATGCTAAGACTTTCCATCCTCATCGAAATCCGGTCGGTTACGTATTACTCCAATCGAAAAAGTTCCCCGCTTCCGAGAACCGTGAAAACGGAGCGCCAATGGAGATGGGAAATTCATCTAAAACGAAAACCCTTACCCACACAGAGTTGATATCTCGTCAGGGTTGTGGGCCAGTGCAATTCTTCTATGCACAAATCGTCTGACCAATCTGCGACAAACCTCCATTTGGGGTCTTATGCCCCGCTCCCCAACCACTTCCACCGGTGAATTCATCCAACTAGGAAATCCATCTCATTCCAAAGGCCCACAGAATCAACATCCTAGGTCTTTTCCTCTGTTGGCATGAAAGGTGCGTTGGTGATCAGCAAGCATTCACTAAATCCCCCCAACACTCTTGAACAAGCTGGACGAACCAAGAAATACGGCTAGGTTATCGGATGATCCTTCCTTGTAGCTCGGATGGCTGTTCAATCAAATCGCATGGAATCGAACAGGCATAACTGCATGACTTGTCACAAGTATCTGACCCTAGTTCTCTTGGCGTTTGTTCTTGGTGGATGCCACCCATCAGGACATGATGAGCATCCCGAAACGCCCCAATACGAAGCCACAATCCCGTTCCGCGAGGATGTTGTGATTCGAAAGGAGTATGTCTGCCAAATCCACGGTATTCGCCATATCGAAGTGAGGGCTTTGGAAAGAGGCTATCTCGAAAGCATCTTCGTCGATGAAGGGCAATTCGTGAAGAAGGGGCAGCCGATGTTCAAGATCATGCCGAACGTCTATCAGGCGGAACTGCTCAGTGCTCAGGCTGAAGCGAAACAGATGGAAATCGAATATCGCAATACAAAGGGCCTTGCGGACGAGAAAATTGTTTCGGAAAACGAACTGGCATTGGCCAAGGCACGGCTCGACAAAGCCAATGCGGTGGTTAAACTCGCGGAAACCCACCTCAACTTTACGGATATCCATGCGCCCTTTGATGGCGTTATGGACCACCTGCTCGTGCGGAACGGGAGTCTTCTTGAAGAAGGAGAATTACTGACCAAACTGTCCGACATCACCAAGCTTTGGGTGTATTTCAACGTCCCGGAAGCCGAGTACCTTGAGTACAAGCTCAACCACAATGATGAAACCTATAAGAAAGTCCAACTCAAGATGGCCAATGGAGCGCTTTTCAATCAGGAAGGCGTAATTGAAACCATCGAGGCCGATTTCGATAACACCCACGGGAACATTGAATTCAGAGCGACCTTCCCCAATCCGGACCTTGTTCTTCGTCATGGACAGACCGGGACGATCATTATGAGTGTCCCCCATCGCAACGCATTACTCATTCCTCAGAAAGCGACCTTCGAAGTTCTCGACAAGATGTATGTCTATGTCGTGGACGCTGAGAACCGCCTGGTGCAGAGACTCATCAAGGTTGACGCCGAAATACCCTCCTATTTTCTAATCAGCGAAGGCATTTCAGACGGCGAAAAAATCCTTATTGAAGGACTTCGCAAAGTTCATCCGGGTGAAAACCTAGAAACTCGCCTGCTCTCGACTGAGGAGCTTCGCGCAAGCCTCAAATTGCGCGCCGAATAATCAACCGGGACGATTCGATTATGTTCAGTATTTTCATCAATCGCCCGGTGATGGCTATCGCACTATCACTGCTGATCGTCTTTATGGGATTCATCTCGATCAAGTCGTTGCCGGTTTCCCAGTTCCCTGACATTGCTCCGCCTCGTGTCACTGTGCAACTCTCATTTCCGGGGGCCAGTGCAGACGTTCTCGTCAATTCTTCAATCATCACGATGGAACGTGCGATCAACGGTGTACCAGGAATGCGATACATCGTTTCCGCTTCAACCAGCGCGGGTGAAGCAACCATCCAGATCCTCTTTAATTTAGGAGTTGATCCTTTACAGGCCATGATTGATGTGAAGACTCGCATCGATACCCAAATGAGCCGCCTCCCCCAATTGGTGGTCCTTGAGGGGATTTGGGTGCAACGTGTTCAACCCAGCATGCTGATGTACATCAATCTATTCAGCAAAGACAAAAATGCAGACCAGAAATTTCTCTTCAACTACGCCTACGTCAACCTGATTCCCGAAATACAGCGGGTCAACGGAATCGGCATGGCCCGAATTCTCGGATCACGCCAGTATGCAATGCGAATTTGGCTTAACCCCGAGCGCATGCGTGCCTACAACGTCTCGACAGATGACGTCATGAAGGCTGTCGGAGAACAGAGCATTATCGGTCGCCCAGGCCGCCTCGGTCAGAGCACTGGGGTGACTGCACAGTCCAAAGAATATGTCTTGGTTTACAAAGGGCGATACACAAAACCCGAGGAATATGGCGACATCATCATCAGGGCAAATGCTTCGGGTGAAATCCTGAGAATCAAGGACATAGCGACCGTCGATCTCAATAGCGAGTTCTGGAGCATCTATTCCGATAAGGACAGCCTACCCTCGGCCTCCATTGTCCTGAATCAGAACTATGGCACCAATGCCAGCAAGGTCATTGCCGATGTCAAGGAGAAGCTCAATGAATTGAAGGCCTCCTTCCCGGAAGGCATGGACTACGAAATTAATTACGACGTCTCTCACTTCCTTGATGCATCCATACACAAGGTGATTCACACCCTAGGAGAGGCCTTCATCCTGGTCGCCATCGTGACTTTTCTCTTCTTGGGTGACTGGCGCTCAACGTTGATCCCCATCCTTTCAATTCCGGTATCCCTGATCGGCACCTTCGCCGTGATGCAGGCTTTTGGCCTCTCGATCAACCTCATTACTCTTTTCGCTCTGGTGCTGGCAATCGGCATTGTGGTTGACGACGCGATCGTCGTGGTCGAGGCCGTTCACGCAAAGATGGAGGAAGAAAACTTAAGTCCATATGCCGCCTCGAGAAAGGTTCTGAGCGAAATTGGCGGTGCCATCGTGGCCATTACGCTCATCATGATCTCCGTTTTTATCCCAATCACGTTCATGGAAGGCCCCGTTGGCGTCTTTTATCGTCAGTTCGGGATCACGATGGCCTCTTCGATCTTGATCTCCGCTTTAGTGGCTTTGTCACTCGCCCCCGTCCTTTGCGCCATGATTCTTAAAAACACCCATGGCCAGAAGAAAAGAAAAACACCGATCAGCCTATTTCTTGATGCTTTCAATCGGACTTTCGAAAAAATCACTGGCCGTTACGTCGAATTGCTAAACGTGATCGTGGTACGCCGGATTGTGACCATTGGGGCATTTCTTGCCTTTTCTTTCGGCATCGCGGGTCTCGGTGTGACCTTGCCTGCAGGCTTCATCCCGGGCGAAGACCAGGGCATGATTTATGCGGTAATTCAGACGCCTCCCGGATCCACGATCGAGACAACCAACAAGGTCGCGCATGAACTGGAGGAAGTGGCGAGAAGCATCGAAGGGGTTCAGTCAGTATCCTCACTCGCCGGCTTCGAAGTCCTGACCGAAGGTCGAGGATCGAATGCAGGTACGGCCATCATCAATCTCAAGGATTGGGAAGACCGCAAGAACTCGGTACATGACGTCATCAAAGAGCTTGAAGAGAAGGTAAAAGATTTCGGTGCGATCATCGAGTTCTACGAACCCCCACCCGTTCCTGGCTATGGAGCGGCCGCGGGTCTCGCGCTTCGCCTTCTGGACAAGTCCGAAAACGTCGACTACCAGGGGTTCGATGAGGTCAACCAAGAATTCATGAACCATCTTCGCAAGCGGAAGGAGTTAACAGGCCTTTTCACTTGGTACGCAGCGAACTTCCCTCAATATGAACTGGTGATTGATAACCAGCTTGCCATGCAAAAGCACGTCTCCATTGCAAAAGCCATGGAGAACCTCGACATCATGATCGGAAGCACCTACGAGCAGGGGTTCATTCGGTTTAACAATTTCTTCAAGGTTTACGCGCAGGCGCTCCCGGAATATCGACGCTATCCCACAGACATCCTGAACTACTTCGTGAAGAACGAAGAAGGACAAATGGTGCCCTACTCTGCGTTCATGACCATGAGGAAAACTCAGGGGCCCAATGAGATCACCCGTTATAACCTTTATAACTCGGCGGTCATCCGTGCAGTCCCGGCTCCGGGATATACCTCTGGAGACGCCATCAACGCTGTTAAGGAAGTCGCAGCCAAAACGCTGCCTAGAGGCTATGACATCGCCTGGGAAGGCTTGTCCTATGATGAAGCGGCAAGAGGGAACGAAGCCGTCGTCATCTTTGCTGTCGTTATCATTTTCGTCTATCTGGTTCTTGCTGGTCAGTACGAAAGTTTCGTGCTGCCTCTTGCCGTGATCCTATCGCTACCAGCGGGTCTTTTCGGCTCCCTCTTCATGCTGAAAATGATGGGGCTAGCCAACGATGTCTATTCCCAGATCGGCCTCATTATGCTGGTTGGGCTCCTCGGCAAGAACGCGGTCCTGATCGTAGAGTTTGCCGTACAGCGGCATGCTCATGGCCTCAGTGTCAGGGACGCTGCGATTGAGGGTGCCAAGGCAAGATTCAGGCCTATCCTGATGACCTCATTCGCTTTCATTGCTGGTCTTTTACCCCTTGTGCTCGCTACAGGCGCTGGTGCCGTCGGCAACCGCACCATCGGATCGGCCTCCATGGGTGGAATGCTTTTCGGCACATTGATTGGGGTCATCCTGATCCCGGGCCTTTACTACCTCTTTGGCAGTCTCATTCAAGGAAAGTCACTCATCAAAAATGAAGATCACCAGCCTTTGACCGAAAAGTACAAATACGCGGATCACAGCGATGAAGATTGAGCGATTTTTACTGATTGGAACGACTTTTACCCTGACACTTTTGGGGGGCTGTGGAATTCCCGATATGACGCTCAAGTCAGCAAACACCCAGTTGCCTGAAGCGTACAAAGCAGCAACTCCCGGCGAAAACGCAGCGTCGACCGTGAAGTGGCGTGATTTCTTTCACGATGGCCATCTGAGCAAGCTCATCGATACCGCTATAGCGAATAACAAGGAAGTGAATATCCTGATGCAGCGGATCAGCAAGGCTGAGAATGAAATACAGGCCAGACATGGTGCCTACTTGCCCTTCGTCAGGGCCGGCGCGCTCGCGGGTGGTGAAAAGCCAGGGGACTACACCTTCAATGGGGCTGTCGAACGCGCATTGCCTTTGGCGGGAGCCCCGTTCCCTCACTTCGTTGCCGACTATCAGTTCGGACTTTATTCATCCTGGGAAATTGATATCTGGCGAAAGCTCCGCAACGCCACCGAAGTGGCTGTACTCGACTACATGTCCAGTATTGAGGGTCGAAACTTCCTGATTTCTCAATTGGTGGCTGAGGTCGCGCGGGGGTATTACGAACTCATCACACTCGACAACCAGCTCGAAAATATAGACCAAAACATTGCGATTCAGCAGAACGCACTGGATATGATTCGAAAGCTCCAGTTCTTCGCTCGCACGGATACCTTAGCCGTTCGACGCTATGAAGCGGAAGTTGCGAAGAATCGGAGTCGCCGGTTTGAGATCCTGCAGGAACAGACCGTTGCAGAAAATCGGCTGAACTACCTTCTCGGTCGAACACCTCAGCATATCGACCGGACTTCCTCGAATTTCCTCGAGATCGATCCCCCCATGGTCAGCACCGGTGTCCCATCCCAACTTCTGCAGAACCGCCCTGACATCAAGGAAGCAGAATTCTCGTTGGCTGCCGCACAACTCAATATCGAGGTTGCGCGTGCCGAGTTCTTCCCTTCCTTCGGCATCAAAGCCGGCGTTGGATACGATGCATTTGCCATCAAATATCTAGTCAACACACCTGAATCACTGGCGGCCATGGTTGCAGGTGAACTCGTCGCTCCGCTGGTTAACAAACAGGCCATTATTGCCGGGTTCAAAACGGCCAATGTCCAGCAAGTGGAAGCTGCCTATGAATATGAAAAGCGGATCATCAATGCTTATACAGAAGTCTCAAATCAGATCGCCAATGAAGCGAACATGCGTCGAAGCTTTGAAATCAAGAGGACACAAGTTGAAGCCCTCAACAAAGCGATTGACGTATCGATTCAGCTCTTCAAATCTGCAAGAGTCGAATATCTCGATGTTCTGACGACGCAGCGCGACACGCTGGATGCCAAACGTGAAATGATCGACACTAAGCAGAGGCAACTTTTTGCCATGATTGACCTCTACAAAGCGCTTGGCGGCGGATGGCTGTAATTGAAACCATATCAGGGCCTCCACCTGTGAAAGACACCCCATTCATTCAAGGCAGCCTGAACTGCCGGATCACCGCACATATCGTTCTCACGATTGTGGCAATGGCGTTTTCAGGCTGCAGTGGTGGAAACCTATTCGACATCGATAAACCGACTGTGGTCGCCGAACATTCGGTCGCATCCATCGATGTTATGACGATCCACTCGCCTGATCTTTCCTTTAAGGGATCCACGGGGGATGATGATGAAGAAGCAGATGTCGTTCTCAGGGCTCGCGTAGATACTAAGAAGCCGGTGACTTATTATCTTGAGGTTAAATCCGCCTATGAGGGTCATTGGAGGAACTACCTCCGAGCAGTAGATGAAGATGGCACAAACTTTCAGGGCTCTGCAACGGAGAATCACGTTCGCTGCGAGCTCTTCTGCTGGTTCCACGACACAGTGGAGATTGTCATTCCCTCTGAATACCTCTTGAGCAAACAGGACAAGGGGATGTCGTTCCGCTTAGTAGGCCCCGCAGTAAAATCTGGACTCTCGCTCATTCTGCCAGCCGATTACATCAGAGCATTTTTGAGCCGTGTAGCAAGCGCCCATAAATAAGCGACAAGGTCGTTGGATTCACATTATTCCGGCCATCGATATCGAACACTGAATAGGCGAAATACGCGCCCGGACTTGCTTTCTAATAGGACCTGACTCCAAAAGACCGACTCTGAGTCGATCTGCGATGCGAAACGAGCATCTTGGAAGGTACCGCAACCGACTAGAAAAGGTGCCGATACAAAAAGCCTTTTGTTTGGCTAGGTCACAGGGAATAAGGAGATGACAAGATATGCAGAAGCTCATCGAGGGCCTTCACCACTTCCAACAAAATGTATTCGGG
>Ga0007882_10002306_pt1 | contig 10745 bp, 11 predicted proteins | sample CryBogCBH12Aug01_FD_71195 | JGI IMG/M metagenome (GOLD analysis project Ga0007882, IMG submission 71195) | Freshwater microbial communities from Crystal Bog, Wisconsin, USA - CBH12Aug09.1 | ecosystem: Environmental > Aquatic > Freshwater > Lake | place: Crystal Bog, Wisconsin, USA | collected... | reverse complement strand
CTATGGCATGCCGGCGGAATGGACGCCGCTGCAATTAAGCGCCGGGCAATTTGCCATTTTCTATCCCGGGGACGGCCATGCGCCCGGCGTGGAATTCGATGGCCCCGTCACCGTCCAGAAGACCGTCATTAAAATCCGGGTTTAATCATTCAAATCCCATGAACCACCGCTGCTATTTCAAATCGGTAATACTACTCGCCGCCATATTCACGGGGAGTCTTCCGATCCACGCGGTCGCCGATGCCGCCCAGCCGCAGTATTACGAATTGCGCGTTTACGCCACCAAGTCCGCCGCGCAACAGGCGCGTATCGACGATTTCTGGCAACACGCCGGCGTGCCTGCCTACAACCGCCTCGGTTGTCAGCCCGTCGGGGTGTTGAGCGAGTTGAAAGATTCCGAGACGAATAAAATCTACGTCCTCCTACCATATGCCTCGGCGGCGGCCTTCGCCGCCGTGCCCGCAAAACTCGCCAGCGATGAGGAGTTTCAAAAGGCCGGAGCTGATTTCCTGAACGCACCCAAAACCAACGCCGCATATGAAGGATTGCAAACGTCACTCTTGGTCGCGTTCGACGGCATGAAGCGGCTGAACCTTCCGCCGCCCGGCAAAAAACCGAACGTTTTTGAACTCCGCACCTACGTCAGCTCCAGCGAAGCCAAAGGGCTGAACAAAATCCATATGTTCGAGAGCGGCGAAATCGGCGTGATGAAACAAGTCGGCCTGGCCCCGATCTTTTACGGACGCACGCTCAGCGGCCCCGTGATGCCGAGCCTCGTTTACCTAACCTGCGGCGTGGATCTGGACGCGCACAAAGAACACTGGAAGAAATTCGGTGCTGCGCCGGTCTGGAAACAGCTGCAGACCGACCCGCAGTTCAAGGATAACATGACCACCGCCATCAAGGTCATCCTCAAACGCACGGCCGCTTCACAGCTTTGAATCGGGAATCAAGGCCGGAATCTGCTTAAACCGGCTGGTCAACGGCGGAAAACAAATGCCTTATAACATTGCTATGTGACGGTCCGGCGAGGATGCTGGACCATGAGCAAAAGCCTCCAACAACACGGCATCAAGGAAATCTACAAACAAGTCCGCCTTGCGATGAAAAATCACGGGCTGAACACCATCGAAGTGCTGGTCACGCGGCGCGCGGGCAAGTTCCGCTTCAACTTCACCGGCGCAGCGGACCAGGTGGTGCGCGCGGAGCAGGTGATGGCGGCGTGGGCCTGAACGGCGGCGCGGCCGGTGGCGGCCGAGACGATTAAGCGGGACGGCGCGCGCGCGGATGGGCAAACTGGCGCGCGATGAATCTGGACCAATGGCAATGGACGCTGCTGGCGGCCGGCGCTTTTTTTATCGGCCTCGCCAAGACGGGCATCGCCGGTCTGGGCGTGCTGGCCGTGGCGCTGTTCGCGAATGCGCTGCCGGCGCGGGATTCCACCGGTGCGCTGCTGCCGCTGCTGATTTGCGCGGATTGTTTTGGCGTATGCTTCTTCCGCAAGCACGCGGAGTGGCCGCGGCTCTGGAAATTATTTCCGTGGGTGGCAGTGGGCATTCTGCTGGGCTGCCTGGCGCTCGGCCATTTTAGCAACGCGGCGGCGCAACGCTCCATCGGCGCCATTTTGTTCGGCATGGTGGCGCTGCAATGGTGGCGGCAAAACCAAACGGGCGATCTAGCCGCGCGCCTGCCGCACGCGGCGTGGTTCGTGGCGCTGACGGGCATCCTCGCGGGTTTCGCCACCATGACGGCCAACGCAGCGGGTCCGCTGATGGTGCTTTACCTGCTGGCGATCGGATTGCCCAAGCTCGCCATCGTCGGGACCGGCGCGTGGTTTTTTCTGCTCGTGAATCTCTTCAAAGTCCCCTTAAGCCTGCATTTGGGATTGATCACCCCGTATTCGCTCTGGATGGATGCGCTGCTCTGCCTGCCGATGGTACCGGGGGCGTTCCTCGGCCCTTGGCTGCTGAAACGCCTCAACCAATCCGCGTTTGAAAAGATGGTGCTGGCGTTCACGCTGCTCGCGGCGCTGCGACTGCTTTTTTGAATCAGCGGAAGCGCGCGGCAACTTCGCCGGTAACGACGGCAGTGGCGGACCGGCGGTTATCTCGTCCGCAGCATCACTTCATTGCGGCGGAGAAAGCCCAGCGTCCACGGCGGATCGAAATAGGCAAAGACCGGCGGCGACAACTCCGGCAACTGTTCCGTCTGCATCCATGCGCGCAATTGTTCCCGCGCCGCCGACTCATGCTGGGCGCTGCGTCCGCCGCGAAACCGCAACACCGCAAAACGCCCCGCCGGCAGCTCCCGCACCGTCACCGCGGCCTCCGCCGGCTTGGGCACGGAATCCGCAGCCAACTTCGCCGGCAGCACGAACGCCATGGTGGCATTCGAGTCGCTGCCAGACATGAACACCGGCGTAGTCATGGCGATTTTTTCATGAGCCGCGTTGGCACCCGTGATGAAGCGGAACAACCGCATGAAACTGCCGTCGGCGTTCTGGCCGGGGAGCCGCATGGGCGTCTCTGCCACTTGCAACGCCGGATAGTCACGCACCTCAAACTGGCCGGCACTGCGCACCACCTGGTAAGGCGCAGATTCATAACCGGCGCGCGTGACCTGGCAGCCCGCGAAAATCAAGGCCGCCACCGCGAGAATGGAAAGGATAATCCACATTTTCTTCACCCTGCCAGTATAGCCCACCCCGAAGCTTCCGCGAATGAAATTGGCCGGCATTCGGAACGTTGAGGGCGGTTCAGGATTTGATCTGGGCAAACGATTTCAACGCCACGTCGCGGGCGGCGGCATGATCGACAATGGGCGCGGGATAATTTTTCCCGATTTCAACCCTAGCCGCGCGCAAGATTTCCGCTGGCGCGGCGGGCGGCTCATGAATCCACTCGGCGGGCAGGTGCGCGAGCTCGGGACACCAGCGGCGGACGTAATCGCCGTCCGGATCAAATTTTTCGCCCTGCGTCGTTGGATTGAATACGCGAAAATACGGCGCGGCATCCGCGCCGCACCCCGCCGTCCATTGCCAGCCGAGGGAATTCTGCGCGAGGTCGGCGTCCACGAGCGTGTCCCAAAACCATTGCGCGCCGGCCTGCCACGGCAGCAGCAGATCCTTCACCAAAAAACTCGCCACGATCATCCGCACGCGATTGTGCATCCAGCCGGTCGCCCACAACTCGCGCAGGCCGGCGTCCACGATGGGATAGCCCGTCTGGCCCTGCTGCCACCGGCGCAAAAGCTTTTGATCCTCGCGCCACGGAAATTTTTCGAACTCGCGGCGCAGGGGCTCGTCGGTCGTGCGAGGAAAATGAAAAAGCAATTGATGCGCGAACTCACGCCAGCCAACCTCGGCAAGAAATTGCGAACCGTGCCATTGCGCGGCGGGCAACCCGCGCTGCGCCGAAAATTGCTTCAGCGCGTGCCATATTTGCCGCGGGCTGATTTCCCCGAAATGCAGGTGCGGCGAAAGCCGCGACGTGCCCGTAATGTCGGGGCGATTCCGCTGATCGGAATAATTGGCGAATGCGGCCGACAAAAAGTTTTTAAGCTTCGCCTGCGCGCCGATTTCGCCCGGCTGCCACGTGGAGCGAAAACCTTCGGCCCAATTTATTTTGGGTGCCAGCGCCAATTCTTCGACCGCGAGCGACGCCGGCCAGTGGGCGGGCGCGGGGATTTTTTCCGGCGCGCGCAGCGGCGTGTGCGGCTCGTCCCGCACCAGGCAATGTTTCCAGAAGGGCGAGAAAACCTGGAACGGCTTTTCGCTTTTATTTTTCACCGTCCACGGTTCGAACAGCAGCGCGGCATTGTAGCTGTCCGCCTGCAAACCGCCGGCGCGCAACGCGTCTTTGATTTTGGCGTCACGCGCGATGACGGCCGGCTCATAACGGCGATTCCAGAAAATACCGGTGGCGCCAGTTTCCTTCACCAGCGCCAGTAGAGTTTCCAACGTTGGCCCGCGACGGAAAATAATCTTCGAACCAAGCGCGCGTAAATTTTTATCCAACGCGACGAGCGAATGATGCAGCCACCAGTTCGACGCGCCGCCCGGTGGCCACGGCTTTTCCTCGTCGGGCGCGGGGATGAAAACGGGGATCACCGGGCCGCCGTGACGAATCGCGGCGAGCAGCGCGGGATTGTCCGCAAGCCGCAAATCGAGCCGCACCCACCAAATGGAAACGTTATTAATCATCGGTTGCCTCCGAACTTGGCCCGCAAAGGCGCTGGCCGCGAGGCAATAATATCCTCAACGTCCCGGCGTGCGAAACCGGGTGGGCGGCGAAATTGAACGGCACGGCGGATTCGCATTCAATTTTTTCCTGAGGCCGGTTCACGCGTAAAGAGCAATGTCCCGTAGCCGAGCTGGTCGTAGCCGCCGCTGTTGGGCCCGTAATCGCCACCGCCACCTTCCGGCCGGAGTTTGCGGGCAAACATTTCGGAGTAGGGCGCATTTAATCCCCGGCGGTTGGCATAATGATTATAGACCATTTCCCAACACGGGCGGAGGTCGCCGCGGCCCTTGGGCGAGATCGTGTTTTGAACCACATCAATGTTTTGGTAAGGGGTGTAGGGCACCTCGTTCCCCAGGTTGTCCAGGTTGTATTTGGCGACGTATTCGGCGCCGGCCAAAAACCGGTTGTCCTGGTAGCCGTATAAGTCATCACCTTGGATCCGCGCGAAATCTTCGGTGCGATGTAACAAGCCGGGATGGACAAAAGGTTTGTCGGCATACGCCCGCGGCAGCCCCCACAAAACGAAAAGGAGAACAGCAGCTTTCAGCATATTTTCACGCCTTCGCGTTTACCGCGGCGACGGTCTCCACAAAATTCATTTTTCGTTCAAGGACTTCAGGCTGGCGAGGCCCTGTTCAAACTGGCAGCCGCACATCTTATCGAAGTCCATGAACAGGCCGATGATCTTACCCATGAAACAACTTTTCCCGGTCATGCTCCAGGTAACGACGGTCTGCCCGCCCTCGGGCCGGAAGGTGAACTCCGCCGCGTTGGTCGCCTGCATCGGTTTTTGAAAATCGAGCCGGAACCGGATGGACTCGCCGGGCTGGCTCTCGGTGATGGTCATTTGGCCCGCGCCAACCTTTTTGTTTCCTTCCCAAGCCATCGCCGCGCCCGCGCCCGCGGCCGCACCGGAGAAGGAATTTTTTGCGTTCGGGTCGAGCTTGGCCCACGGCGACCATGCCTCCCATTGGTGCAGGTCATTAACGTGCGCGAAAACCTTTTCCGGCGGCGCGGATATGTTCGCCGCGCGCGTGACGGTGAACTCATCCGGTTGCCCGGCGATGACGATGATGAAAATGACGGTGATAAAGCCGAGCGCAAGGAGGATGGGCAACATAGGTTTCCTTTCGTTTCAGTTGAGCAGGCCGGAGAACTTGTTCCGCGCGTCCCACAGCAGATAGAGAGCACAGACAATGATGATGTCGAGCATCGGATTGATGAGATGTTTTGGGTCGTCGATGAGAACGTGGAACGCGATGATGTTCACGATGACCGGACCGAGCAACAGCAGGCCGACATTGCGCAGGCGCGGAACCATCACGATGATGCCGCCGACGAACTCAAACAGTTTCACGAACTTCACATAGCCGGTCGGGGCGAACGCCGCCATGAAATGCGCGGCAGGCGTGCCTTCCGGCATGGCGGGAATTTTGATGAGGTTGAACAGGACCGGAACGCTTGCCACCAGGAAGCAAAGTCCCAACAGAACGGCCGCGACGCAGGGCAGATATTTTTTCATACGCAATCAGAGTCTGGTTAGGGTTGGTCGACGGCACTTTCCTGACGCCTCGACGTAAATTTCTGCCTGTTTTCCAATGAATTGGCGAGGTTTTTCTTCGTTTAGGCCGGCCGCAGCCATGTCGCGCCGGCGAGTTCCTTGGGCAATGGTGGCGGGCCGACCAGAGTTCACAACCATTTTTCCATAGCAGGCTTGCGTTCGCGCCCGGCCCTGATTTAATTCGCAGGTGCTGCGCGCGGATACCTCTGCCGCAGCCAAGGAGAAACTTTAACCCGTTTGATTGGAACTCATATGCAATTCTGGAAATCCCTGTCCGCTACCGTGCAAGTCGGCACGCTCACCGAAGGCTGGACCCTCGCCACGCCGCCGACCGATACTCACGATCAAATCCGCGTCCTGCGCTTTGCGGTCTATTTCAGCGCACCGTTCGACGCGCCGCCCGTCGTCCACCTCGGGCTGACCGGCTTTGACCTGGACCAGCGCGACGCCAGCCGCCTCACGCTCACCGCCACGGAAATCACCCGCACCGGCTTCATCGCCGAGATCGCCACCTGGCGGGAGACGCGCGTTTACTCCGTCGCCTTCAGTTGGCTGGCGCTCGGGGCGTAAACTAAAGCAGCCAATCCGCGACGGCAAGTTCCTTGGGTAACGGCGTCGGCTCCCATACTAGGCGGTCCGAGACTTGCCAGCGACCGTTTTAATCAGACTCCGCAACCTTGAGACGGATGAAGACGCGGTTGGAACGACGATCCCCATAAATCACGCCGCTCAAACTCTCAAGCCTGCGCATAAACCTCCGCGCCTTTTGCTAAGAAGGCCTTCAACTTTTCTTCCATGCATTTTTTCAGCGCCGCTTCCCCGCCGAAGCCTTGTTTGGAAGCGTATCAGCAAACATTTTCGGCCGGTTTCATTTTTGACATCGCTCAGATTTTTGTCCCACGAACAAGAGGTAACGCCAGACGGTGGCGTAGGCCATACACAGTTGGTCGATGCAGGGTGAGAATTGCGCAGCAAGCAGCGGGCGCAACTGCCCGTTCATCCGCACATGGTTCATGCCCATCCAGCGTTCGAACAGCGGGAGACGCGTGTCGTGAAAATCCACCACCGCGATATGCCCACCGGGCGAGAGATCGCGGTGCGCCGTCGCGATAGCCGCTTCGAAACCGGGGTTGAACATCGTGAGCGCGTAGGAAAAAAGGATGAGGTCACACGGACTTTTATTTTGGAACGCCGGGCCATAAGCGCCGTGAATCAACCGCACCCGGGAACCGAGCGGCGCGGTTTTGCGCCGCGCCACCGCCAACATGGTTTCCGATAAATCCACGCCGGTGATTTCGGCCTGCGGGAACAGGCGGCAGAGGTTGACGAGATTTTTTCCCGTGCCGCAGCCAACTTCGAGGATGCGCTTGGGTTGGGCGATTGCCACCACCTCGCGCAAAATGGCGTTGCGCCCAAACAGAAAGCTCCACCGCGTGGCGTCGTAAATCTGTGAGTGCAGCCGATAGTAACGCTCGAGGTCGGAAACCCTGCGGATATCAGTTGGCTGCGGACTCGCCATGATTCACAGGACTTCAGCAAAACTCAGGCTGCCGTAGGTGCCCACGCGGTCAAGCTGGTGCAACGGGTCGGTGAGTTCCGGGAAGAACCGCAGCCGCGCGCGGATATCCACCGGAACGAAACTCAGGTCCAGACCGGCTGAGCGCATGAGAATTTTTGTGCCGGGCCGGCTGTTGGCGAAGATGAGTTCCCACTCCTCGCGCAGGGCTTCGGGGTCGTGCCACGCGAGCCAGTCCTGATGGTCGAGCAGAACGTAGTGCGTGTAGATACCGGGATTTTTCTGGAGAAAACCGGTAATGCTGGTGGTGTGGGTGTGGATGCGCGGGGAAAGCTCCGCCAGCTTGGCCTGGTTTGGCTGACGGAGATAATTCGGGCAGCAGGACATCGTGTAGGAGCCGGTGAGATAGACGCGCCAGAAATAATTCTCCGCCGCCGGCAGTTCACTCATCACATGGCGCAGCTTGTCCTTGATGTAGCTACCAAGGCCGCCGGGATAATGGTCGTCAATCAGCTTAACCTGCGGGCGCGGCACACCGAGCAAAGTCATCACCATGCGCTGGCGGATGAGCCAATTGCTCAAGTCGCCCCAGATTTTCGGCTCGAGCAGAGCGTAAACCTGTTTCTGCTGCTCGATGGAATCCGCATCCAGCAGACAAAGCGCGAAGTTCTTGATGTTCGGCTTGGACTTGAACAGCACGCCGCCCAGCATCCAGGCCGCCGAGCCAGCCGTGCCGTGGTAGTAAAAAGATTTCTTCAAGCCGCCTGGATTGAAGAAGCCGATTTTTCCGTCCCAGAACTCACGCGCAAAATCCGGCAGATCCCGCTGCACGGCGCGATAGACGTTTTTGTAATCGCTGTGCGAGCCGATGCCAAACATTTCGAAGAAATCCCCGAACTCGCCGCGCCGGATCATCGCCAGCTTCAGCTCCAGCACCGCATTCTGGCGGAAGTTCACATCCACCGCGTGGATCTCCGCCGGGCCGTCGAGCAGATAATCCAGCGCATTACAGCCCGCACTGGTGATCATCACCACGCGGCTGTTGCGGTCCAACTGCATCAACTGCCGGTCAATCCGCGGATCCTCCCAAGAGGTGTTGTAAATCAAATTGCCGCCATGCACATGATGGAAGACGAGGTCTTCCGTGGCCTTGAGGAAACGGCTGGCGGGGTTCGAGCCACGCGGTTTTTCGTCGTCTTTGGATTTAATCATGTCCAATGCCGTTGTCGGGTATAGGTTGTGTTTTGCCGGGCTCTGAGGCGCCAAGACTTTATGCGATGCCAGCCCAACTGCAAACAGGAATTACCTTACCGGCCGAACCCATAACACCAACTTCCAGCCAAGTTTGACACCGTCGGTGCGGTCCTTTTCCGCAAGCGGCCACAACTTTTCCGGCCGTACCTCCAACCGCGCCGACACCTTGGCCCACACCAAACCCAGGAGACGGGCCTGGTTCGGGTCAAACCGGTCTTTCAACGCCACCAGCCATTTATCACGTTCTTCAGGCCGTTACCGCATGATAGACGTCACGCCCTTTGTGGCTCGTCTGCGCCCGCGGACTAGGCCTGCGGCCTTCCATTGCGCGAAATCCTTTTCGGTGCTTCCCGAGCGGCTCGAATCCTCACCCTCAAGCTTGGGAATAGACTTCAGCTCCTTTATCTATGAATTCTTTACTCTTTTCTTCCATTCCCTTCTTCAGCGCCGCCTCCTCGGCGAGTCCTTGTTCGGCGGCGTATTTGCGGACGTCTTCAGTGATTTTCATGGAGCAGAAGTGCGGGCCGCACATGGAGCAGAAGTGCGCGGTCTTGGCACCGTCCTGCGGCAGCGTTTCGTCGTGGAACTCGCGTGCGGTCACGGGGTCGAGCGCTAGGTTGAATTGATCTTCCCAACGGAATTCAAAGCGCGCCTTGGAGATGGCGTTGTCGCGGTATTGCGCGCCGGGATGGCCTTTGGCCAGATCCGCCGCGTGCGCGGCGATCTTGTAGGTGATGACGCCGTCTTTCACGTCCTTCTTGTTCGGCAGGCCGAGATGTTCCTTGGGCGTGACGTAGCAGAGCATCGCGCAGCCATACCAGCCAATCATGGCCGCGCCGATGCCGCTGGTGATGTGGTCGTAGCCGGGCGCGATGTCAGTGGTGAGCGGCCCAAGCGTGTAGAACGGGGCTTCGCCGCACCATTCAAGCTGCTTCACCATGTTCTCCTCGATCATGTGAATAGGCACATGGCCGGGACCTTCGTTCATGACTTGCACGCCCTTGGCCCACGCGCGCTTGGTGAGTTCGCCTTGGGTTTCGAGCTCGCCGAACTGCGCGCGGTCGTTCGCATCGGCAATTGAGCCGGGGCGTAAACCATCGCCGATGGAGAAGGAAACATCGTATTTGGCCATGATGTCGCAGATTTCATCCCAGTGGGTGTAGAGAAAGTTTTCTTTGTGATGCGAGAGGCACCATTTGGCCATGATGCTGCCGCCGCGCGAAACAATGCCGGTCATGCGGCTGGCAGTCATCGGCACGAAACGAAGCAGCACGCCCGCGTGAATGGTGAAGTAATCCACGCCCTGCTCGGCCTGCTCGATGAGCGTGTCGCGGAATAATTCCCACGTGAGGTCTTCGGCGCGGCCGTTGACTTTTTCGAGCGCCTGATAAATCGGCACGGTGCCGATGGGCACGGGCGAGTTGCGCAAAATCCATTCGCGCGTGGCATGGATGTTCTTGCCGGTGGACAAATCCATGACGGTGTCCGCGCCCCACTTGATGGACCAGCGCATCTTTTCCACTTCTTCCTCGATGGACGAAGCCACGGCGGAATTACCAATATTGGAATTGATCTTCACAAGGAAATTGCGACCGATGATCATCGGTTCATTTTCCGGATGGTTGATATTCACTGGAATGATGGCGCGGCCGGCGGCAACTTCATCGCGGACGAACTCGGGCGTGATCTCCTTCGGAATGCGCTGCGGAAACTTTTTGAAGACGGACGGCGTGTATTCGCTGCTGGTGAGCTGCTGCGAACCGGCGTGCTGCTTGTCGAGCTGGTTGCGGACAATATCGTTCGCCATGTCCGAGATGCGGGCGCGACCCATGTTCTCGCGGATGGCGATGAACTCCATTTCCGGAGTGATGATGCCGGCGCGGGCGTATTGCAACTGCGTGACGCATTTGCCGGCCTTCGCGCGGAGCGGCTTGCGGCGCTGGCCGAGCAGACCGGGAAATTCCACGAGACGGTTCTTCTCCGCGTTGCTGGCAAACTCGGCGTGTTTGCCGGAAAGATAGCCGTTATCCATCGGCTTCACTTCGCGGCCGTCATATTCCTCCACGTCGCCGCGCTTGAGAATCCAATCGCGGCGCAGCGCGGGCAAGCCTTCGTCCGACTTGCCGGTGAACGCGGGGTCGCCCCACGGCCCGCTGCAATCATAGACGCGCAC